>Ga0182030_10001700_pt1 | contig 45803 bp, 40 predicted proteins | sample 812S3MmetaG_FD_121299 | JGI IMG/M metagenome (GOLD analysis project Ga0182030, IMG submission 121299) | Permafrost microbial communities from Stordalen Mire, Sweden - 812S3M metaG (Illumina Assembly) | ecosystem: Environmental > Terrestrial > Soil > Wetlands > Permafrost | place: Sweden...
CCGGCGAGAAACGCATGATGACCAATGAACTCTAACAGTCGCTGCATGCCAGTGATTTCAGGAATTTGGGGCGGGCAAGTATAGCAGCGGCCACAAGGCTTGTATGCTTGCGCCCCTCGAGGCCCGGATCTGCCGTGAACTCCAAATCAATCAGACGCTTGACCGAAATCGCCGCACTCGCAATAGGCCTCTGTGCGGTGCTGCCGCCGTGGGCGGCGGCCGGCTCCGCGGGCGCCGCTCCTGGCGCCGAGGCCGCCCAGGCCAAGGCCAAGCTTGCGGCGGTGCGCGAGCGCATCGCGGATCTGACCGGCCGGCTGGGAGCCGAGCTCAAGCTGCGCGATGCGCTGAGCGCGCGCCTGCGCGATGCGGACCTCGGCATCACTGCGAAACGCCGGCGACTCGAGACTCTCGATGCGGCCGAGGAGGCCGCAGAGCGCAAGCGCAGCGAGCTGCGCGCCGAGCAAAGTCGCACCCGCGCGGCTCTCGATTCCGAGCGGGCCGTGCTCGCCTCGCAGGTGCGCACCGAGTACATGCTCGGAAGGAGCGACGAGATGAGGCTGCTGTTGAACCAGACCAATCCGGCCGAGGTCGGCCGGACTTTGACCTACTACGGCTATTTCGCCCGGGCCCGTGCGGCGAAGATCGGCGAGATCGCCGCGCAGGAGACGCGCCTGCAGGATCTGGTCGCCGGCATCGACCGAGAGACGCTCGAGCTCAAATCGCTGCGCAACGACGCCAACCGCCAGGTCGCGGATCTCGAGCAAGCGCGGCACGAGCGCGGCACGGCGTTGTTGGCTCTCGCCGAACGGGTGCAAAGTGGGCACGAGGAACTTGCCCGGCTGCAGAAGCAGGAACAGGCAGTTGAGGCCTTGGTCGCCGATCTCACGCGGGTGCTCAAGGATTTCCCGGTGGACTCGCACCAGCATTTCGATCATGAGCTGCGCGGCACGCTGCCATGGCCGGTCGCCGGCCGGATGACGGTGCGCAACCTCGAGACTCGCACCAACGGCGCGCCTACCGCGGTGCATCCGAACGGCGTGCTGATCGAGACGGCCCGAGGCGCGAAGGTGCGGGCACCGCTCGCGGGCCGCGTGGTGTACGCGGATTGGCTGCAAGGCATGGGAATGCTGCTCATCATCGCGCACGCGGGCAATTATCTGACGCTTTACGGACACGCCGAGGTGCTCTACAAATCAGTGGGCGATCCGGTCGCCGCGGGCGACACCATCGCCGCGATGAGCGATGCGGGCGGCGCGGCGCCCCAGCTTTATTTCGAGATACGTGAAGGACGCAGACCCGTCGATCCGAGGGGCTGGCTCAGGCGAACCCCATGATTGATGCGACCGGGTGGCGGCCAAGCGTGGCCGCACGTATGCTCTCTCGCCGAATGAGCATGAAAACGCGGAATGTCGCGAGCCTCGCGCTGGTCGCATCGATCGGCCTCTCGCTAGGATGGGCCGACTGCCTCGGAGCGGACGAGGCCCATGCTGCGGAGCAAGCGCCGGCGCAGGGCCTCGTGCCGGCGCCCGTCCAGTCCCCGACGTCGGGCGAGACTGCCGCGCCGGGCGAGACTGCCGCGCCGGGCGAGACTGCCGCGCCGGGCGAGACTGCCGCGCCGAAATCGCCAGCAGCGCGGGACCAGAACATGCCCTGGCAGGATGCCCGGCTGCTGGCCGAGGTGCTCGAGCGCGTCGAACGGGAATATGTCGAGCCGGTCGACGATCATCAATTGCTGCAGGCGGCCATCCGCGGGATGGTGTCTTCGCTCGATCCCTACTCGGCGTATCTGGACGGCGAAGAATACGACGACATCAAGATCTCGAGCTCGGGAGAGTATTCGGGCGTCGGCATCGAGGTGTCGATGGAAGAAGGCCAGGTCGTGGTAGTCGCCCCGCTCGACGGGTCTTCGGCCGCCGCCGCCGGAATCCGTTCCGGCGACGTGATCGCCACTATCGACGGAGTGCCGGTGAACACCGCAACCTTGGCGGATACCATCGGGCGCATGCGCGGCAAGGAGGGCACTTCCATCAAAGTGGGAATTCTGCGGGAGGGCTCGGTCGAGCCGATCATCGTCACGCTCAAGCGTACCCGGGTCGAGCTGCACAGCGTGAGCTCCGAAATGGTCGCCGCGGGCTACGGATACGTTCGCATCGCCGAGTTCAGCGACAACACCGGCGAGGAGATGACCGCGCAGCTGCGCGCACTGAGGGCCCGCAACAAGGCGCCCCTGAAGGGACTGGTGCTCGATTTGCGCAACAATCCGGGCGGTGTGCTGGAGGCGGCGGTGGCCGTGGCGGACGCGTTTCTGAATTCCGGGTTGATCGTGAGCGCCAGGGGGCGCACGCCCGAGTCGAAATTCGAAATGAACGCAACTCCCGGGGACGATCTCAACGGGGCTCCCATCGTCGTGCTGGTGAACGGCGGCTCAGCGTCCGCGGCGGAAATCGTCGCCGGAGCGCTCAAGGATCATCACCGCGCGACCCTCATGGGGCGGACCACCTTCGGCAAAGGGTCGGTGCAAACCGTGATGCCTCTCGATCACGGCCGCGCGCTGAAGCTCACGACCTCCCTTTATTACACGCCGTCCGGCGTATCCATCAATCATCGCGGCATCGTCCCGGATATCGAAACCGAGCGCGATCCGGCCCCGCCGGCGTCCCCGAGGCCCGGGGCGTCCCTGCTTGAGCGCGATCCCGAGGTCAGGCGAGCCGTGCAGGAGCTCCAGACGCCGACAGCGAACGGACACGGCGCGGTATCCACTCGCGTGGCGCCCGCAAGTGCGCGGACCGCGCGGACGCTGATCGCTCGTACGGCACCCGCTCGCGCGGCGCCCGCTAGCACCGCGCCCGTTAGCACCGCGCCCGCTAGCACCGCGCCCGCTAGCACCGCGCCCGCTGGCACCGCGCCCGCTAGCACGGCGCCCGCTGGCACCGCGCCCGCTGGCACGGCGCCCGCTTCCACACGCGACTAGCCGCCCGTGCGCAGCACCCGCTCCATCGAGATTCTTTGCCTGGCGCTCGCGGCGCTGGTGCTGGTGTGGTCGGGGGCGCTGATCAAGGAACCCTGGCCGGTCTCAGGGTTGCTGCTGGTATTTGCGCTTGCCATCGTGCTGTTCCGCGCGCGCAGCTTCTTTCCGGGTCGCAGCAGGGCCCGTCTGGCGATCGAATCCTGGTCCATGGTGGCCTTCATCACCGCGGTGCTTTGGTTCACCGGCCAGAGTGCTAGCCCGCTGTTCAACTTGTACTTGCTCCCCATCATCCTGAGCGCGCTCACCCTGGGAAGATTCGTCACCCTCGCGCAGGTGGCGGTCATAGCGCTGTGCCACCTGCTGCTTGCCGCCGCCACGCCGGGATTGGATGTGATTTCGCTCGTCTATGCCAGCCGTGCCGTCGGCCAGCTCGCCCCCTTCTTGCTGGTCGCCTACCTGACGACCACGCTATCTGCCGATATAGAAGAGGCGCGCGAGCGCATCGAGAATCTGGCGCAGACGGACGCGCTCACCGGACTTTACAACCTGCGCATGTTCAACGAGGTCTGGCAGCGCGAGCATGCGGCCGCCGAGCGCGATCGAAGTCTGTACGCGGTGTTGTTGGTGGACATCGACAAGCTCAAGGACATCAACGACACGTTCGGGCACGAAGCGGGCAACAGCGCCATCACGCTGGTGGCCGGGTGTCTGCAGCGGAGCATTCGCGGGACCGACAGCGCCGGCCGTTTCGGCGGCGATGAGTTCGTCGTTTTGCTGCCGGGAGCCTCGCAGGAAGTCGCCGAGTCCGTGGTCAAGCGGATCCGCCACAATGTCTACAAAACTACGCTCGATCTGCGTTCGCGCATGATCCGCTGCAGCGTGAGCATCGGCGTCGTGACCTTCCCGAAGGACGGTCGGGACATGCGCGAGCTCATGAGCACCGCCGATCACCGCGTGTATCGTGACAAGGAACTGCGCCGCGCTCCGGGGTCGCAGGCCAACGCGTAGATTCAGGCTACGAGTAAGTTCGGGTACGCGTCGCTTCAGGCTACCCGCGCTGGTCCGCCCGACGCCTACCGCGAGGCCACACCCAAGCCTCGGCTGATCCAGCGACGCGAAAGCGTTTGGAGTTTCTGAAATTTAATGGCAAAGTTAGCGCTGCATCACGCCGAGGCGTGATTAACATATGGTTACCTTCACTTGTTGAAGTAAAACCCGCGAATTTAGGCACCGATTAGGAAAGTAATGGGACTCACGAATCGAGGACCGCGCGCCGCTGTGACGATGCTGGTCGGAACGCTGCTCACCGCCTTGACCCTGACGGCCGCTGCAAAGCCGGCTTTGAGCCCCAAGCTTAAGTCAAGTTCCGTGTTGATCATCGACCCGAGCGATTCCTCGGTGCTCTATTCCCGCAATTCCGATGTCGCGGCGCCCATCGCCTCGATCACCAAGCTGATGACCGCGCTCGTGGTGCTCGATGCCCACCAGCCGATGGGCGAATGGCTGGAGATCACCCGCGCCGAGACGGAGCTCCCCAAGACCAACATTTCCCGTCTCACCGTGGGCACTGTGCTCACCCGCGGCGACCTGATGCATCTCGCGCTGATGTCCTCCGAGAACCGCGCCGCGCATGCGCTCGGCACCTACTATCCCGGTGGTGTACCCGCACTGGTCCGTGCGATGAACGCCAAGGCCCGCGCGCTCGGCATGATCAACGCCCATTTCGACGACCCGACGGGATTGTCGAGCGAAAACGTCGCGAGCCCCGAAGATTTGTCGAAGCTCGTGATCGCCGCCTCACGCAATGCGACCATCCGCGAATACTCCACCGACAAGAGCTATACGGTGCGCGTGCACCGCCGCCTGGTCGAGTTCCGCAACACCGACAACCTGGTGGCCAATCCCGCCTGGAACATCATCGTGCAGAAAACGGGCTACATTTCCGAGGCCGGCAAGTGCCTGGTGATGGAGGCCAAGATCGAAGGCCGCAATGTCGTGATCGTGTTGCTGGATTCTCTGGGCAAATACACGCGGGTTGCCGATGCCAAGCGCGTCAAGAGTTGGATGGAGTCGCTTACCACGGAGCGCGTGGTGTCGATGCGATAACGGTCGATCGCTCGGCCTGCTCGCGTTCGCCGCCCGCTGTCTCTGGCTGGCGTTTCTCGTGCCGGCGGCCCACGCCGCCGATAATTCCCTGTCGATCACGATTTACACCGATGACCTCGCCCTCGTTCAGGAGCGGCGCGACATCGACGTGAAGGGCGGCCGGCAGCGCATCGAGTTCGAGGGAGTCTCGGCGCAAATTCGTCCCGAGACCGTGTCGCTCACGGCCGGCGATATATCCATCGTGGAGCAGAACTTCGATTTTGACCTGCTGACGCCCGCGAAGCTCATGGAAAAAGCCGTTGGGCGTGAGGTCACCATCGTGCGCATCAATCCCGCCACCGGCGCGGAGACGCGGGAACAGGCAGAGGTGCTCGCCGCCAATGGCGGCGTGGTGCTGAAGATCGGTCAGCGCATCGAGGTATTGCGCGACGACGGACTGCCGGTGCGGGTGATCTTCGACAAGGTGCCCGACAATCTGCGCGCCCGCCCCACGCTGTCGGTGACCATCGACGGCGCCCGAGCGGGTCCGCGCTCGGCGTCGCTGAGCTACCTGACACCGGGTCTCGGCTGGAAGGCAGACTACGTGGCGCTCTACGATGAGGCGGCCGGCAAGATCGACGTGCAGGGCTGGATCACGCTCACCAACTCGAGCGGCACCGCTTACGACAACGCCCAAACCCTGCTGGTGGCCGGCTCGCCCAGCCAGGCCGGGTCCCCCGGCCAATTCGGCTCAGTCCCCAACGGATGGCGTCCACCGATTCGGCGCCAGACGCTCGGGCAGGCGGGTACCGAGAGCGGCAGCCGCGAGCGGCTCGGGGATTTTTATCTGTATCCTTTGCCGGAACGCACCACGATCGCCAACTTGCAGACCAAGCAGGTCGGATTCCTCGATGTGCACGGCGTGCCTGCCGAACACGGATACGAGTATCTGAGCCACTGGTTGGCGACTTCCGACCAGCCGCAGAGCGCAAAGAGCACGTACCGCTTTTCGACCAGCGCGCACGCGGGCCTCGGCGATCAACTGCCCGCTGGCATTCTTCGTTTCTACATGCGCGACCGGCGCGGCGAGCCGCAGTTCATCGGCGAGAGCCGCATCGATCATACCCCGATGGGCTCGACGCTCTCGCTGGTCACCGGCGACGCATTCGATGTGAAGGTGAAAGCGACCGTCGACAAGCGCACCCGGGTGAACGAGCGCGACTGGAAGACGGACATGCGCTACGAGCTGTCGAACGCGCTCCCGCGGCCGCTGACGGTCACCTTGTTGCAAGATGGTCTGTGGGGCGACTCGCGCATCAGTTCCGAGAGCCAGAAGAGCACCCGGCGCAGCGCCGACACGGCCGAATGGGCCGTCCTCGTTCCTGCGAACGGCAGAGCCGTGCTGACCGCCAGCTTCGACACCCGGTTCTAGCGCCCTGACCGCTCGGATGTCTGCGCGGCGCTCCAGATGGCTGGTTTTTTCAGCGGGCGCGGCAATCGCGGGACCCCTCCTTCCCCTCCCGGCCGAATCGCAGGGCTCACTGCCGGCCGCTTTGGCGGAGGCGCCGAGTGCAGTCTCGGTGACCGTCTACCGCGATCCATACCGCGCTTCCGGATCGATCGAGCTCGATCGGCTAAACGGTTTTGCGCTGATCACCGAGACGCGCGCGGTGCATCTTCAGGCCGGCGACAACGTGCTGCGATTCGAGGGGGTGGCCGACGGGATCGAGCCCGAAAGCGCCATCGTGACCGGCCTGGGCGACATCATCCTGGAGAAAAATCGCGACGCCGCCGTGCTGAGTCCTTCGGCTCTGGTGGCCGCCGCCGTCGGCAACCCCGTGGTGCTCACGCGGACCGATCCCAAGAACGGCCGCGTGCAGCGCATGCCGGGCACCGTGCTGTCGGATGCGCTAGGCGGCGTGGTATTCCAAACCGAACAAGGCATCGAGGCGCTGCGGTGTTCGGGTCTGCCGGAAACACTGAGCTTCGAGGATGCGGAAGGCCTGCGGGCCCATCCCACGCTGGCGCTCAGGCTTCGATCGCGCCGCGAGGTGAGCACCACGGCAACGCTGTCCTACCTGGCGCGCGGTTTCGACTGGGCGGCGGATTACACGGCGACATTGTCCGCCGACGGCCGCTCGATGGATCTCGGCGCGTGGATCACGCTGGCGAACGGCAATGGCACGGGATTCCGCGAGGCCCACGCCCAGGTGGTTGCCGGCCGGGTGAACCGCGAAAGCGGCGAACTCGAGCCCGTCGACATCGGCGGGCCCGTCATCGCGAACTGCTGGCCGCGTGGCTCGACCAGCGATATTCCCATGCAGCTGCAGCTCGACATGGGCGCCGCCGGACTCAGACAGGAGGGCATGAAGAAGGCTCTGGCGGCGCCGTCCGCGGCCGCCGCGTTGCAAGCCATCGCCGCCCCGGCGGAGCGAGCACAGCTGGAGCAGCTCGGGGATCTGAAGCTGTACCGCATTCAGGAGCCGACCACCGTAGCCAGCCTGCAATCGAAGCAGCTTCGGCTCATGGATCGCACCGCCGTCCCGGTCGCCATTGTGTACGGCCTCGAGCTCGGGCCTGGGGATGATGCGCGTGCCGCGGGCTCCCCGGTACTGGCGTCGCGATACCTGCGAACCCTCAACACCCCCGAGAATCGGCTGGGAATCCCGCTGCCGTCGGGGCACGTCCAGGTGTTCTCCTATCACGAGGGTCGACGACTCCTCGAGCGCGAATCGAAACTGCGCGACCTCGCGCTCAACGAAGAAGTGGAAATAGACCTGGGACCGAGTCCCGACGTACAGGTCGAGTCGACGAGCATCGGGCGCGCGCAGCGGATCGAGATCTCGAATGCGCGCGCCGCCCCCATCGCATTCGAGCTCAGGTTGAGGCTCCCGGACGGCGCACGCATCGCCGACGCCACCCCGGCCGCGGGCAGCAAGAACGGCCGCCCGATGTTCTCGCTGAGCATTCCGGCGCACTCGATCGGGGTCGTCAGATATCGAACGTCGAGCTCGCCATAGCCGCACCGATCGGGCTTCAACGCGCCGCGCTCACACGTCGACCGACTTGGCGGGTTTGGAAGCGTCGGTAGTAGATTCGGCATTTTTGTGCAAGCTCATCCACACGGCGATGTCCCAGGCGTTGTGGATGCCGATGAACAGGAGCATCACGGAAGCGCCGCCGGCGCAGTCGAGCGCCTCATCCGGGTGGTGCTCAACGAAGACCGCCGCTGCGCAAAGCGCTCCGTAGGACGCCAGGGGCAGGATGACGTTCCACAACCAGTCTTCCCAGACGGCGACGTATTGGCCCACGTTGTGGTGCATGTTCACCGTGATCCTGCCGGTATAGGCAAATCCCCCGATGGCCGCCGCGCCCATCCCGAACGTCAAGCGCAGCGATGTCGGGTGCGGGACGCACATGAAAGCGGCGAGCGCCAGAACGGTGCCGAAATGGACGATCGACGGTGTGATGAATGTATTGAGACCCACGGCGTTCACGCGTCCCGCATCGCTCGTGAGCGCAATGACCACGAAGGTGAGGCCGGTAAGACCAGCGGCCGCCGAGCCCGTGATGACGTAGAAATTAGCCCACTCGGCAAGCTGCGCCAAAGCCATGCTCACAAGAGTACGCCAAAAATCGCGGGTGATGCGCAGGCCGATGTTGCCGGGGGTGACTCAGGGGGCGCTCCCCCCGAAGTTGACCGACACGCTGGCCACCCAGGTGCGCGGGTCGCCCAGTTGGATATAAACCTCATTCGGGAAGTTCGGCGGCACGTCGCCGAAGTAAAATCCGCGCACCGGGTAGCGCTTGTTCAGAAGATTGCGGCCCGACAGATGGGCGGACCACCGCGGCGTTTCCCAGCCGATTTTCGCATGCAGCAGACCATACGGTTTCGAGGTCGTGAAGTTCGGCGGCAGATCGAAGTAATAGCCGCCCATGCCGGTCGCGTCGACGCGCGCGAAGGCTCCGCGCGGGTCGCGGTAAGTGACATTCGCCGCCGCCTGCCAGTGCGGTGCGTTCGGCAGCTCGCGCGACACGGCCAGCAAGGTGGTGCCTGCTGAGCCTTGCTGCACGAAATTTTCGAAGTAGGTCTGCAGCAGGCCGACGTCCACGCCGAGGGTCACTCGCTCGGCTGCGAGCCACGTCAGGTCGCCTTCCACACCGTAATTGCGCCCGCTCGCGGCATTGCCGGTGAAGTACACGAAGTCGTCGGGGTTCATCGGATTGCTTTGGAAGCTGGTCTTGATCTGGGCGTCGTGCCGGTGGAGATAAAAGATGTCGCCATTGACCGAGAGCCGATGCTCGAGCAGGTCGGCCTTGTAGCCCGTTTCCAGATTGATGTCTTCCTCAGGCTGGAACGAAAGCTGGTTCGGCAAGAGCCCCTGGCTCAAGTTGAAACCGCCCGCCTTGTAGCCCCGCACGAGCGTCGCGTAGACGGATTGATCCGCGCCGAGTTTGTAGGTCAGCGATGCATTCCCGCCCCAAAGATCATTGGCCGGATTCAACGACGCAGGCGTCACCGATATGATCGAAGTTGGGGTGATCGCGGCATTGTCATACCCGGTATTGGTGCCGAGGAAGCCCGTGGTGGTGCCTTGATAGCTCGCGCTCCAGCGCTCGGCGCGCAAACCCGCCGACCAGCGCAGTGCCGGCGCAAGATCGCCGTCGAGCTCGCCGAACATCGCGACGTTGCGCGCCCGATAACCGCTGTCGATGACGTCATTGCTCTGATCGACCACAGGATCGGCCGCCGCTCCGAGCGGCTGATAGTCATACAGGCTCAAATCGGTGAGGCGCTCGTCGAGCAGATTGGCATAGAAACCAGCCAGCCAGCCGAATCCACGATTCGATTCGGTGCCGAGCCGCAGCTCCAGCGTCTTCGTCTGCCGCTTACGGTCCTGGATCTCCGAGGCCTGGTAAACCGCGGCAACGGGCGCCCACAACAGGGGGTTTCCCCAGTCGCCGTCGTAGCTGTATTTGATCACCGACTTGGCATAGGTGGCGATGGCGGTTAAGCCGACCGTGTCATTCACCCGCGAATGAGCGCGCAGGGACATCCCCGTCGAGTGCTGCGAGTCGACTCCCGGCTGGTCCGCCTCGGTGTTGCGCGAATTGTCGATCGCGTAGGCGTCGTAGCCGTTGTCGATGTTCACCTGCATGGCGGTGAACTCGATGCGCAAGCGCTCAGAGGGCGTGTAAGCCCACTTGGCGCGGTAGGTGTACTCGTCCTGACGGTTGGTATCGTCCCGGTTCAAGTACAGATTGTGATAGTAGCCGTTGCTGTAGTAACGCTCAGCCGCCAATCGGAATCCCGAGTCGAGCGGCGCTACGGGGCCCGACAGTACGGCGCCCTGAGAATTCGTGCCGTAGTCTCCTCCCTCGAGATCGACGCGTCCGTAGGGAGTGTCGGTGGGGTCCGCGCTCTTCATGTAGATGAGCCCTGCAAGAGCGTTCGCGCCATAACGGGTGGGCTGCGGACCCCGTAGCACGTCGACCTGGTCGATGTCGTACAAGGTGCCCGCCGTGCCAAGTCCGCTGAAGTCCACGTCATCGATCAAAAAACCGACGGAGGGATTGGGGGCTCCCTGGTACTGCTCCAACTCGCCGATGCCGCGCAGTTGGAAGTAGCGCGGCAGGGAGGTATCGCCGGCCCAATTGAGGTTGGGAATCAGGCCGAGCACATCCTCGAGGTTGGCTCGACCCGCGTCTTGCAGGGTCTGCGCCGACAGGACCGTGACACTCGCGGGCACCTCGATGGCCGGCGTGCTGCGCAGTGTCGCGGTGACGACGATCTCCGTGAGCTCGGAGGAATCGGAAGTCTGGGCGGCGGTCGGCGCCGCCGCCCACGCGGGCGGGGCGGCGAAGGCGCCTGCGCTGAGGACGATGACGCCGACCCGGCTGAGACGTTCAAGCGTCGAATGGATGACCATGCTCCCTCCGCCGGTACTAACCGGATCAGGTTCAATGGGTTCGCCGGTACGCGTCCTACCACGGACGCCGCCGACGTCTCAGGCCCTTGAGGCCACCCCAGCTTGTTTCAGTGCCTTATTTTAAGCGATAACGGCGCGGATTGCGCGCCGGCTCAATGCCCGACGATCTGCAGGACCGCGCCGATCACTCCGCCGACGATCAGCGCGAGCACCGGCAGCATGGTGAGTGCGTAACCCGGCCCGCGCTTGGCAGGATCCTTCACGTAGGCCGCGGCATACATCTGTCTGCCGATCAGATAGACCACGCCAAGACCCGCCGCCCACGATGGATTGAAATAGCGGCTGAAGAGAATCAGCGATGGGATGAATACGAGCAGCGACTCGAGCGTGTTCTGCTGCACGCGGAAGTAGCGCTCGAATTCCACATTGCCCGAGATGGCAGGCGCCTTGATGCCGAAGCGGGTCCGGGCGCGGCCGACTTGGATGCCGAATGCGACGAACTGCAGAAGTGCGAGCGCAGTCACGATATCGACATATGCCATGAAATTTCCACCTCGTTGTTGAATCCCAGCACTGCACTGGAGCTTGCTTTCCGGCAAGCTGGCGGCCTTCCAGATGACCACATAAGGCGCGCCCTCCACGATGAGCTCTCCCCGCAAGCTTACCCGTTCCGGCACCCGGGGCTACGCGCATTTGGTCGAGGTGGCGGTGCCGGTGGCGCGGGTGTGGCGGACCTTGACGGACCCGGCGCTGGTTCGCATCTGGTCGGGCCAAGAGGCCGAAATCGACCCGCGCGAAAACGGCCTCTACCGCATCGGCAGGCGCGGCGCCGGCGGCCGCGAGGCCCACATTGACGTGTTCGACGTGAACCGCCGCCTGCGGTTGATCTACCTGAGCGGTCCGGACACCCCCCCCAGCGACTCGGCGGTGGTGGACGACTTTCTGCTCGATGCACGCAAGGGCGGGATGACCTCGCTCAGATTACTGGGGTCGGGTATTCCCGAATCCCCCACTTGGGACTCCTCGTACGTGAAGATGCGGCTCGGCTGGGAGCGGTTCATGGCGCGCATCAAGGTGACGCTCGAGAGTCCGCCGAAGCCCAAACCGGCAAAGGCGCCGGAACCCCCCAAAGATCCGCCCCTGCCGGGGTTGGACTACTAGCCTCGATTCAAGCCACCTTGAATTCTGCGCCGGCGCCGGCATACATCGGCGATGGAGGGCACATGATCGGATTTCTCCTGCGTGCGGCCATCGTTGCGCTGGGTTTGTGGCTTGCCACCGTGTGGGTGCCGGGCGTGCGGATCGACAGCCCCGCCACCTTGTTGCTCGCCGGTCTGCTGCTCGGCATCGTCAATTCCATCATCCGCCCGATCGCCATCCTGCTGACGCTTCCCATGACCCTGATCACGCTCGGTCTGTTCCTGCTGGTGATCAATGCCGCCATGGTCGCGTTGGTCGCGTGGATGCTGCCGGGGATGCATCTCGCGGGCTTCGGATCCGCCTTCTGGGCCGCGGTGGTCGTCAGCCTGACGGGCATGGTGGGATCGTGGTTCATCGGGCCGAAAGGGAAGTTCGAAGTGATCGTGAGGCGCAGGTAGCGCTGAGGCGCAGGTAGCGCGCGGCCGCCGCCGCCGTCATTCGATGTTCCCCATCAGCCGCCTCACCGGTCGGCTCAGGATGAGGAGCACTGCGCCGAGACTCACTGCGAAGTACACGATGTGCAGGTATTGCCCGGGCATTGCCGCCACGTTATTTGCGTCGAATTCTCCGGCGATCAATCCGGCCGCGAGGTTGCCGAGCGACAGCGACAGGAACCACATCCCCATCATCTGCCCGACCAGGCGCTGCGGCGCCAGCTTGGTCACATAGCTCAAGCCGACGGGACTCAGGCAAAGCTCGCCGAAGGTGTGCAGCAGATAGGTGAGAATCAGCCAAAAGGGCAGCACCTTCGATCCGTGTGCGACCAACGAGGCCGCGGCGAACATCACCAGGAATCCGGCGCCCATGAGGATGACGCCGATGGCGAACTTCGCGGGCGCCGAAGGATTGAGATGGCGCCTGGCGAGCGCCACCCAGATCCAGGCCACGAGCGGCGCGAACATGATCACGAACGCCGGATTGAGCGATTGGAACCAACCGGCGGGGACCACGAAGTGACTTCCGATGTGGCGATCCGTATAGCGCTCCGCAAACAGGTTGAGGGACGACCCCGCCTGCTCGTACCCCGACCAGAACAGCGCGCTGCCGAGAAATAGCACGACTATGACGAGCGCACGGCGGCGTTCCTCGGTGGATAGGCCCGCGGCCAGGAAAACGTATGCGAAGAAAGCGACCGCCGTGCCGGCAATCAGCAGCGCCGAGGCGTGCGCGAGCCGCAGCGGATCGAGGTTGATCCAACCGAAGGTGCCGGCGGCGAGCGCTAGCAAGGCTGCGGCCAGTCCGACGCATAGCTGCAGCCAGGGTTTGCGCCCCGCGGCGTTTGCCGGATACGGCACACGGCCCGCCTGGCCGAGCCGGTGCTGAGTGAAGTGATACTGGATGAGCCCGAGCGCCATGAACAGGCCGGCCGCGGCGAAGCCGGCGCGCGGACCGATCAGCGCCTGCGCCTCGCCGGTGACGACGGGCCCCAGCGTCGCCCCCAAGTTGATGCCCATGTAAAACACGGTGAATCCCGCATCGAGCCGTGCGCCGCCCTCCGGATAGAGCTCTCCCACCATGGCGCTTACATTCGGCTTCAGCAGTCCCACCCCGAGCACGATGACGAACAGGCCCAGGTAGAACGCATGCAGGCTCCAGGAGCTCGCCAAGATGGCGTTGCCGAGCGCGATCCCGATACCCCCGATGAGGACCGCGCGCCGCGCGCCGATGAGCCGGTCCGCAATCCACCCGCCGGGGAGCGCGGCGAGATAAACACCGGCGGTATACAGGCCGTAGATCGCGGTCGCGGTCTTGTCGTCGATGCCGAAACCGCCCTGGGCCACGGCCGAGACCAGGAACAGCACCAGTACCGCGCGCATGCCGTAGTACGTGAAGCGTTCCCACATCTCGGTGAAGAACAGGGTGGCGAGGCCGCGTGGATGACCCAGGAACGTCGCGCTCATGAGGGCGCTCTCGTCGCGGTTGAGCTCATGAGCGCCGCCTTCACGGCCGCGGGCTCATCAAGCTCCGGCCTCCGTGTCCGCCTTGGCACGCTCGGCAATCTTGTCTTTCAGCAGCAACCCGGCCATCACGATACCGATTTCGTACAGCAGACACATCGGCACCGCCATCGCGCTCTGCGAGACCGCATCGGGGGGCGTGACGAAGGCGGCGAAAATGAACAGTCCGAGGATCACGAAGCCCCGGTTTTTACGCAGTGTCTTGATGTTGACGAACCCGGTCCACACCACCAGCACGGTAGCCACCGGCACCTCGAACGCCGCGCCGAACGCGAGCAGCATGACCATGATGAAGTCCAGGTAGGCGCCCATGTCGGTCATCATTTGAACGCCTGTGGGCGTGGTGGCGATGAAAAAACTCAGCATCACCGGGATCACGACATAGTAAGCGAACGCCGCACCCAGGTAGAACAGCAGGATGCTGGAGATGAGCAGCGGCACCGCCAGCTTCTTTTCATGACGATACAGGCCGGGCGCGACGAACGCCCAGGCCTGATAGAGCACGAAGGGCATTGCGAGCCCGATCGCGAGCACGAGCGCGAGCTTGAACGGCACCGTGAACGGCGCGACCACGCTGGTCGCGATCAAGGTGGCGCCGGCGGGGAGCTTCCTCTTCAAGGGGTCGGCGACGAACGTGAACAGCTGGTTCATGTACATCGCGCAGGGGATGAAGCAAACGCCGACCGCCAGCATGGCCTTGAGAAGCCGGTCGCGCAGCTCCAGCAGGTGAGAAATCAGCGTACCTTCGGCGAGACCGCCGGGTTCGCCTGGCGGCACGCTCATCGGTCGACGGTAGGCGAATGATCAGCGGCGTGCGCAGCGGCGGGCGCAGCGGCGGGCGCAGCAGCGGGCGCAGCCGGAACGGCGTTCGCTGGCGTCGGCGGATGCATCGCGGCCGCCGTGGTGGCATGGCCCTCCGGCAAGGGTCGGGGGAGGGGCGCCGGCGCGGCGTCCGCCGCCTCGGGCGCGCCCGCGGAAACTTCGCCCGCGATCAACGACTGCTGCGCCATCGGGAAGGTCGGCGCCGAGGCGGGTGCCACGAGCGCGGGCTGATCGGGCTTCAACGGTGGCTTGAGTTGCTGCCGAAGCAGCTCCTCGGCACTGACCTCGCGCTCGAGCTGCTCGCTCAGCTGGCGCGCCATCACGCGCGCACGTCCCATCCAGTTGCCCACTTGGCGGGCCACCTTGGGCAAGCGCTCAGGCCCGAGTACCACCAGCGCGATGGCCGAGGTGAGCAATATCTCGGAGAACCCGAAATCCAGCATGCAAAATCAGGCGTTCGTCTTGGGAGGAACTTTGACCTCGGCCTCATGGGCCGCGGCTGCGCCGAAGTCGGCGTCCTTCTCCTGCTTGATCTGTTTCAGCCTTTCCTCCGATTCGCCCTCGTTCATGGCTTGTTTGAAGCCCTTTACGGCGGCGCCTAAATCCGAACCGATCGAGCGCAAGCGCTTGGTGCCGAATATCACCAGGGCAATCGCGAGGATGACCAGTAGCATCTTTGAGTCGAACATGTCGCTTCTCCAAATCCGCGGCAGTCAATGATACGCCAAGAAAGATTATGACATTCGACAGCGCCGAACCGCTGCGTGTTCGGTCGCATTTGGCCAGCGGAAATTCAACTTTCCAACCAAAGAGTTACAGGCCCGTCGTTGGTCAGCGACACCTGCATGTCGGCCCCGAACACCCCGCTTGCCACGGGAGCGTGTCGCGCCGTCGCCGTCTCCACTAGAAAGCTGAACAACCGCCCTGCCTGAGCGGGCGGGGCGGCGGTGGAAAAACCCGGCCGCAACCCATGGCGAGTATCCGCGGCCAGCGTGAATTGCGGTATCAACAGCAGATCTCCTTCGATCTGCCGCAAGTTCAGGTTCATCTTATCGTCTTCGTCGGCGAAAATGCGGTATTTGAGCACTCGATCGAGCAGCCGAGCCGCCGCCTCCTCGTCATCGGTGGGCCGGACGCCGATGAGGGCGAGGATTCCTCGCCGGATGGATCCTTTAACGACGCCGTCGATTTCCACTCGGGCTTCACTAACTCGTTGAATTAGGGCGATCATTTCACAGAATCACCAAATATCTTCATAGGAACGACAACTTTTTTCCACTTCGCAGCATGAATGGATTTATAAAGTTTCCCGTCCAATAAACAGCAGAAAATTACAAGCAAGTGGGAACCAAATCTGGCTTGAAGCTTATTTACGCCATAAAGTGGGAGTAAAAAGCACCAAAATAGTGAAAATCTCCAATCGCCCCAGCAGCATAGCCGCGGAACATACCCAGGTCTGAAAATTGTTCAAGACGCCATAATTACTTCCCGGGCCCACCAGTCCCAAGCCGGGGCCCGCATTGTTGATGCAGGCAATGATGGAGGAAAACGAGGTCATGAAATCCAGGCCGCTGCCCAATTGGAGGAACACCAGCGTCACGATGCTCATGAAGTACAGGAACACGAAGGCGAGCACCGCGAACACCACCCGGTTGGCAATCACGGTTCCGCCCACCTTGAGCGGGCGCACCATGTTCGGGTGCACCAGCTGGTTCAATTCGCGATTCGCCTGTTTGGCGAGCACCAGGGTGCGGATCATCTTGATGCCGCCGCCGGTCGAGCCGGAACTCGCGACGATACAGCTCAAGAACATCATCCACATCGGCGCGAACACCGGCCACTGCGAATAGTCGTCGGTGTGCAAGCCCGAGTCGGTGGCGATGGAGACGACGTTGAAGGTCGCGTGTCTGAGCGCGCTCGGAAAATCCTCGTAGGTGTCCTTCACGCAGAGGAATATCGCGATTCCCACGCAACTCACGGCGAGTACGCCCAGAATCGCCTTCGCTTCCGCATCGCGGAAGTATGCGCGCACGCCGCGCTGGCTCCAGGCCAGATAATGAGTCGCGAAATTGAGCGCCGCCAGGATTTGAAACACGATCAAAACGAACTCAACGCCGAGCGATTTGAAGTGACCGATGCTCGCGTCATACGTCGAGAATCCGCCGAGCGAGAGCGCTGAAAATCCGTGGCAGACGGCGTCGAACCAATTCATTCCGGCGCCCTTGAGGCACGCGATGCATGCGAGCGTGAGGCCGGCGTACACCGCCCATAGGAGCTTCGCCGTCTGCTCGATCCTTGGGGTGAGCTTGGCGTCCTTCATCGGCCCCGGCATCTCGGCGCGGTAGATCTGCATGCCGCCGACGCCCAGCAGCGGCAGGATGGCCACCGCAAGCACGATGATCCCCATACCGCCCAGCCAGCTCAACAGGTGGCGCCACAAATTGATGGAGCGCGGCAGGAACTCGAGGCCGGACAGCACCGTGCCGCCGGTGGTGGTGAGACCGGATGCCGCTTCGAAGTATGCCTCCGTGAAGTTGATCGGCAGGTAATGCCAGAGCGGCATCCCGGCGACGGCGGGCAGCGCCACCCAGGTGAGCGCCACCAGTGTCAGGCCGTCGCGGGTCTTCAGCTCGCGCTTGAAGTGGCGGGTCGCCAGCCATAAAAGCGCTCCCAACGCGAAGGTCGCGAGCCCGGATTCGAGAAACGACCAGAGCGCCGGATCGAACTGCCAGATCGCCATGACCAGCGGAACCATCATGGTCACGGCGAACGCCATCAGCACCATGGCGAACACGTGCGCGACCGGCAGCAGGATCGACTTCACAGGAACGACGCTGAGCCTTGGAAGAGCTTTTCTACCGCATCCATGTGGCGGCGGTCCGTGAGGAACAGAATCAGGTGATCATCGGGCTGCACGGTGGTGTCGTGGTGCGCGATGATCACATCCTCGCCGCGCACGACCGCACCCAAGGTGGTTCCCTGAGGCAGCGTGATGTCCTCGATGCGCCGCCCCACCACTTTGGAGCTGTTCTCGTCGCCATGCACGATCACTTCGATCGCCTCCGCCGCGCCGCGCCTGAGCGAATGGACGCGCACCACGTCGCCGCGGCGCACGTGCGCGAGCAACGAGCCGATGGTGACGGTCTGCGGCGAGATCGCGATGTCGATCGAGCCGCTTTCGATGAGCTCGGCGTAAGACGGCTTGTTGATGAGCGCCATCACCTTGTGCGCGCCGAGACGCTTCGCGAGCATCGCTGACAGGATGTTCGCCTCTTCGGAGTTGGTGAGCGCCGCGAACACGTCGGCGCTGTCGATGTTCTCCTCGAGCATCAGCTCCTCGTCGGCCGCATCGCCGTGCAGAACCGTGGTGCGGTTCAAAAGCTCCGAGACACGCCGCGCGCGCTTGCTGTCGCGTTCGATGAGCTTGACCTGGTTCTTGTCCTCGAGCTCGCTCGCGAGCCGGAAGCCGATGTTGCCGCCGCCGGCGATCACGACCCGCCGCGCCGGCGCCTCCTCGCGCCGCATCTCGTTCATCACCAAGCGGATGTCCTTGCGCGCGGCGAGGAAGAACAGCTCGTCGCCGTCCTCGATGACCGTGGTGCCTTCGGGCTGGATGCTCTTCCCGGCCCGGTAAATGGCGGCGACCCGGGCGTCGACGTTGGGAATGTGCTCGCGCAACGTGCGCAACGCGTGGCCCACCAGCGGCCCTCCCTGCAGCGCGCGGATGCCGACCAGCCGCACCCGGCCATCCGCAAAATCGAGGACCTGGAGCGCGCCGGGGTAGCGTATCAGACGAGCCACGTGCTCCGTGACCAGTTGTTCGGGGCTGATCCAGACGTCCACCGCGACCGCGTTCTCGCCGAACAGCGTCTCGCGCTCCGTGAATGCCGCCGATCTGACCCGCGCGATCTTCTTGGGTGTTCGATACAGCGTCCAGGCGATGTGACAGGCCAACATGTTGACCTCGTCCGAATTGGTGAGCGCGACCAGGATGTCGGTGCGGGCGATCCCCGCCGCCTCCAGAATCCGCGGACTCGCCGCATTGCCGCTCACCGTGCGGATATCGAGACGATCTTGCAGATCGCGCAAGATCTCCTCGTGCGTGTCGACGACGGTGACTTCGTTCGCCTCTTCCCGCGACAGGTGGTACGCCGCCGTTCGGCCGACCTGTCCGGCGCCCAAAATGATGATTTTCACAGCGGCGCTAGTTTACACGACCTCGAGATTCGCATAGGAAAGCATCAGCCACTTGGTGCCCTGCTTCTCGAAATTCACCTGAATGCGGGCCTGCGGACCGTTGCCCTCGAAGTTGAGCACCACGCCGTCGCCGAATTTGGAATGGCGCACCCGGCTTCCCAAGCGCATCGCGGACGCCGGCGTTTCGTCGAACGTCGCCGAACGCTTCACGTATACCGGCCGGGACACCTGCAGGCGCGGGCGGATCTCCTCGATCAGGTCCGGCGGCAATTCCTGAATGAACCTCGAGGGATGTCCATACTGATCGACGCCGTAGAGGCGGCGCTGCTCGGCGTAGGTGATGTACAGCTGCCGCATGGCGCGCGTCGCGCCCACGTAGGCAAGGCGCCGCTCTTCTTCGAGCGCCGCAACATCGGCGGCCGAGCGCTGATGGGGAAACAGCCCCTCTTCCATACCTGCCAGGAACACCATTGGGAATTCCAGCCCCTTCGCGGAGTGCAGCGTCATCATCTGCACGCAGTCCGAGTAGGCGTCCGCCTGTCCCTCGCCCGATTCAAGCACTGCGTGCGCGAGGAACGACTCGAGTGGCTGCATATCGGTCTCCCCGTCCGGCGAGAACCCGCGTGCCGCGCTCACGAGCTCGAGCAAATTCTCGACCCGGCCCTCGCCGCGCTCGCCCTTCTCCTTCTTGTAGTGCTCGATCAAACCGCTCGATTGGACGATGTGATCGACCTGATCGTGCAGCTCCAGACCGCGAATCTCCTCGGCCAGTTTCTCCACCGTCGCGAGAAAGCCCTTCAGCGCCTGGGCCCCGCGCTGCGCGAGCCCGGACTCGGCGCAGGCGGCCGCGGCGCCCCACAACGAGGTGCCCATCTCGCGCGCGAGCTCGCGGATCGTATCGAGGGTCTTCGCGCCGATGCCGCGGGTCGGCAGGTTGACCACGCGCTCGAATGAGTTGTCGTCCGCGCGGCTCGAAACCAGGCGCAGATAGGCGAGCGCATCCTTGATCTCGGCGCGCTCGAAGAAGCGCAATCCGCCGTACACGCGGTACGGCATGCGCGCGTTCAAGAACGCCTCTTCGAAGACGCGGGATTGCGCATTCGAACGGTACAACACCGCGACCTCGCTCCGCAGGCCCCCATGGCCTACCCATTCGCGGATGCGGTTGACCACGAAGTCAGCCTCGTCGCGCTCGTTGAACGCGGCATAGAGCTTGACGCGCTCGCCGTCCGCACCGCTCGTCCAGAGCGTCTTGCCGAGCCGGCCGGAATTGTTCTTGATCAGGGCATTGGCGGCCTTGAGGATGGTGCCCGTGGAGCGGTAGTTCTGCTCCAGCTTGTACAGCGCCGCCCCGGGATAGTCGCGGCGGAACTGGTGAAGATTCTCCACGCGCGCGCCGCGCCAGCGGTAGATCGACTGGTCGTCGTCGCCCACCGCGAACAGCATTCCTTCGGGACCCGCGAGCAGCGTCAGCCAGCGGTACTGGATGGCATTGGTGTCCTGGAATTCGTCCACCAGCACGTGGCGAAAGCGCGTGCGATAGTGCTGCAGCAGAGCGGGGTTATCGCGCCACATCTCGAACGCCCGCAGCAGCAGCTCGGCGAAATCGACGACGCCTGCGCGCTGACAGGCCTCTTCGTAGGCCTGGTAGATTCGGATCAATTGGCGCCGGGTCGGATCGCCATCATCCTTGATGTGCTTCGGCCGAACGCCCTCGTCCTTCTGCGCGTTGATGAACCACAATATCTCGCGCGGCACCCAGCGAGTCTCGTCCAGATCGAGCGCCTTCAACACCTTGCGCAGGACACGGGCCTGATCCTCCGAATCGAGGATCTGAAAGCTCTGCGGCAGGGCCGCCTCGCGCCAATGCAGCCGCAGCAACCGGTGGGCGAGACCGTGGAAAGTGCCGATCCACAGAGCCCCGCCGGGATACCCGAGCAGCGTCTCGATGCGCCGGCGCATTTCCGCGGCGGCCTTGTTGGTGAACGTGACGGCGAGGATGCTATGGGGGGACGCGCCCTCCACCTGGATCAGCCAGGCGACCCGGTGCACCAGCACCCGCGTTTTGCCGCTGCCGGCGCCGGCCAGTACGAGCGCCGAGCCGAGCGGCGAGGCCACCGCCTGCCGCTGCGCGTCGTTCAAGCCGTCGAGTAAGTGCGATACGTCCATGGGGGCGCGGATTGTACTGTAGGCGCTGAAGGCCTGGCGAGGCAGCTGGCGGCCGCCCCGGCCGGCCCGCTTGACGGACCCGATGCTAACCCGGGCGCCGCTGCTCGCTGCCGGTCTCCTCGGCAAACTCGATCAGCGCGAGCACCAGTGACAGCACCACCGGGCCGACGATGATGCCGATCGCGCCGAATGCGGGAATGCCGCCCAACACCCCGACGAAGATGGCAAGCGCCGAAATGCGCGCACGGCCCGAGATCAACACCGGCCGCAGCACGCTCTCGAGCCCGGAGGTCATCAGGCCCCACGCCAGCATGAAAATCGCGAAACCCCAGCGTCCCTGATACATGAGCCACCCCACCGCGGGCACCCAGACGAAAGCGGCCCCGCCCATCGGCAGCATGGCGAGCAGGGCGACCAGCACTCCGAGCACGACCGGCGAGGGGAGCCCTGCGATGGCGATGCCGATGCCGATGAGCACGCCTTGGATCAACGCCGTGAGCGTGGTGCCGAGCACGATGGCGCGTGCCACGCCGGAGATCTGTCGAAACAATCGGTCCTTGCGAAGCTCGTCGAGCGGAATCAGCCGGCGCGCTCGCTCGCACATGGCATCGCCGTCGCGCAAAAAGAAGAACAGCAGCACCAGCATGATCGAGAAGCCGATGACCGAGCCGAGGGCACCGAGGAAGAAAGAGCCCGAGATGCCGGCGGCGCGTTGCAGCAGGTCCTGTGTTGCCGACAGCACCCAGCTCCGCACCTGATCGGCTGAGATGGAGGTATGCGCCTGAAGCCAGGTGTTGGCGCGGGCGATGAGCGGAAACTGCTGCAGGTCCGAGAAGCTCCTGATATCGAGCTCGCGCGCCCGCTGCTGGATCGTGCGTATCAAGCCCGACACCTCCGCGACGAACGCGATCGACAGCGCGGAGAGCGGCAGCAAGATGACGACGGGCGTCAGCACGGTGAGCACACCGGCCGCGCGGCCCTTGCCGTGGAGGTGGCGCCTGAACCTCAGATTGAGCGGGTACAGCAGGAAGGCGAGGAACGCGGCCCAGCTCAGCGCGTTGAAAAAGGGGGTGAATATGCGCCAGAGCGCATAGCCCAGAATCGCGGCCACCACCAGGGAAAACACGCGTGAATAAAAAACGGAGGGGGTCTTCACCGCGCCATCCTACCATCCGCTACAACGGGCGAGGACTGGTGTAGCATGATTGCCGCTCAAAGGAGGCGGGATGTCTCGCATAACCGTCAACGACCAAACGCTCGACCTCGACGTCTCGCCCGACACTCCGCTGCTGTGGGTGCTGCGCGACCATCTGGCGATGACCGGGACCAAATACGGCTGCGGCATGGCGCTCTGCGGCGCGTGTACGGTGCACGTCGACGGCGTCGCGGTTCGTTCCTGCGTGCTGCCCCTGGGGGCGCTCGAGGGCAGGCGCATCACCACCATCGAGGGGTTGTCACCGGCCCGCAGTCACGCCGTGCAGCGCGCCTGGATCGAGCTCGATGTCCCTCAGTGCGGCTATTGTCAATCCGGACAGATCATGTCGGCGGCCGCCCTGCTCAGCGAGCATCCCCGGCCGAGCGACGCCGAGATCGATGCGGCCATGGCTGGCAACATCTGCCGCTGCGGCACCTATCCTCGCATCCGCAAGGCCATCCATCGCGCAGCCGAGTTGTTGGCGCCGGATCATCCGCCTTGAGACTTTTGGACAGGCGCGAATTTTGCCGCAGCACCGTGTTCTCGGGCGGCGGCCTCGTGCTCGCAATGACGCTGCCGGCATTCGCCGGGGGCGGCCGGAGCGGCGCGTACGGTGCGCGCGCCGCGCCCGCCGTGTTGAATGCATGGCTCACGATCGGCACCGACGACTCCATCATCGTGCTGGTGGACCGCTCGGAAATGGGCCAGGGCGTGTACACCGCGCTCCCCATGCTGCTGGCCGAGGAGCTCGAGATCGATCTCGAGCGGATCGAAGTGCGCGCCGCGCCGGTGGGCGATGCCTACGTCAACCCCTTGAACGGTGGACAGGTCACCGGCACGAGCAACAGCATTCAAGATGCCTGGGAGAAGCTGCGCACCGCCGGGGCGCAGGCGCGCCTCATGTTGATCGCCGCGGCCGCCAAGAAGTGGCGCGTGGATCCGGCCGAATGCAGGGCGGCCAATGGCCGGGTGACGAACGCGCGCGGGGATTCTTTGCGCTACGGCGAGCTCGCCGAGGCGGCGGCACTCATCCCGGTACCGAAGCAGGTGCAGCTCAAACCCGCGACGGCGTTCCGGCTGATCGGCAAGCCCCAGGCGCGCCTCGATACGCCGGGCAAAGTCGACGGCTCCGCCCAGTTCGGTTTGGACGTGAAGCTGCCGGGTATGCTGTACGCGGTGATCGCGCTCAGCCCGACTCTCGGAGGCAGGGTTTCCGCCGTGGATTCGGCCGCGGCCGAGGCCTCGCCGGGCGTGCGGCGGGTCATGCCGACGTCGAGCGGCGTCGTGGTGGTCGCCGACCACTTCTGGCAGGCATCGAAGGCACGCGGCGCGCTCAAAGTCACCTGGGACCCGGGCGCGAATGCGAACCTCGACAATGCCGCCTTCCGGGCGGCGCTCGGTCACGCGGCCGCCACCGTGCCTGGCATTGTGGCGAAGATGACGCGAGGCGATACGGCGCGTGCCCTGAAGGAGGCCGCGAAGACCCTCTCTGCGGTGTACGAGCTGCCGCTGCTCGCGCACGCGACCATGGAGCCGATGAACTGCACCGCCGACGTGCGCGCGGATCGCTGCGATCTGTACGTCGGAACGCAGGTACAACAGGGCGCTCAAGCCGCCGCAGCCGATGCCGCGGGATTGAAACCCGAACAGGTCGATGTGCACACGACGCTTCTCGGCGGCGGATTCGGCCGTCGCCTGGAGGTGGATTTCATTCCGGCGGCGGTCGAGGCATCGAAGGCGCTCGGCGTGCCGGTGAAGCTCGTGTGGACGCGCGAGGACGACATGACCCACGATTTTTTCCGGCCGCCGGCTCGAGAAGAGCTGAGCGCGGGTATCGATGCGAACGGCAAGCTCATCGCATTTGGCCTGCACATCACCAGCCCGTCGATCACCGCCCGCGCCTCGCCCTCCACCATCGCGACGGACCCCTTCGATTCGGTGATCGAGTACGCGCAGAATTTTCCCTACGCGGTGCCGAATTGCCTGTTGAGCTTTTCGCGCCAGGAGATCGGCATCGACGTGGGCTACCTGCGCTCGGTCAGCCATGCGCCGAATTGTTTCGCGATCGAATGCTTCGTGGATGAGCTGGCGGCGTCGCTGTCGAAGGATCCGATCGAGCTGCGCCTGGCGCTGCTCGCCGGCAAACCGCGCCACATCGCGGTGCTTGAGGAGGCTGCGCGGCGTGGGAGCTGGGGACGTCCACCGCCGGGACGCTTTCAGGGAATTGCGTTCATGGAAGGCTACACTTCATACATTGCCCAGGTCGCTGAGATCTCGGTGACCGGGGGTGCGCTCAAGGTGCACAAGATCACCTGCGTCATCGACTGCGGCCAGATGGTCAATCCGCGCATCGTCGAGTCGCAGATCGAGAGCGGCATCGTGTACGGCCTTTCGGCCGCCCTCTGGGGCGATGTCACGCTGCGCGCGGGTCAGGTTATCGAGACCAACTTCCATGCCTACCGGGTGCTGCGCTCGAACGAGATGCCACAGCTCGACGTGCATCTGATCTCGAGCGCGGCGGCGCCTGGCGGGATCGGCGAGGTCGCCGTTCCGCCCGTGGCCCCGGCCGTGTGCAACGCGATATTCGCGGCAACCGGGAAGCGGCTGCGGCGTTTGCCGATCGGAACGCACGCCCTCGCCTGAGGGCGCCTTCGCACCTGTCGCCCTCAGTCCGCGGGCCGACCGGCGGGGGCCCGATCCGTAAGGGCGACCACGACCGGCATGACCAGCAGGACGAGCGGCAGCTGAACCACCACGCCGGCGATGATGGCGATTGCGAGCGGTTGAAGCATCTGATCGCCGGAGCCGCTGATCGCCGCACCGAGCGGCAGCAGGGCCAATATCATCGCGAGGGTGCTCATGAGGATGGGTCGCAGCCGGCTCTGCGCAGCCCCGAACAGCGCCTCGCGCGCAGGCAGCCCGCGGGCGAGCTCGCAGTATTCGGAGGCGAGGAATATCGCCATCTCGGTCGCGATGCCCACGATCATTACCATGCCCATCATCGCCGTGATGTTGAGCTCGGTGCCGGTGAGCCATAATCCGATGAACACGCCGCTCGAGGAGACCGCGGCGCTCGCGATGATGATGAGCGGCAGCCAGAACCGCTTGTAGAGGAACAGCATCAAGATGAACTCGGCGACGAGGGCCGCCGCGAAGGCCTTGATCATTCCACGGGCGGCGAGCTGTTGCTGCTCGTAGGCGCCCCCGATCGTATAGGCCACGCCCGCCGGCAGGATATCCGGGCCGTGCAGCGCCTTGCGCACGGCGCCGATCGTCGATCCGAGATCGTGTCCGCCACCGATTTCAGCCGTCACGGCGACGATCTGGGCGAGATTATCGCGGGTGATCTCGGGCTGTCCTGCAACGAACTCGATGGCGGCGACGCTGCGCAGCGGGAATAGCCGCCCCCCGGGCGAACGGATCAGCAGGTCGCCCAACTGCGTGCGGTAAAGCGCGTCGCGCCGCGGCTCGAGCCACAGGCGTACTCCCACGTCCTGAACCTTGCCGAGATATCGGGTCACGACCTTGCCATTCAGGTGCTGTTCGAGCTGGTCCCGCACTTCGGCCGGGGTCATGCCCTGGGTCGCGGCGGCGTCCGCGTCGACGTGGATTTCGAGTGCATCTCCCGCGGGAATCACTCCCGAATCGACGGACGCCGGCTGCACCCCCGGGACCTTGGCGATCGCTTCCGCAACCTTGACGGCAACGCCGTCGAGCATGTCCGGATCCTTCGCGGTGAGCTGGATGACCACCGGCTGGCGGCGGCCCACCATGTCTCCGATCATGTCGTCGAGCAATTCGTGGGTATCGAACTTGATGCCCGGCACGCGGGTCGTGATTGCGTGATCGATATCGTCCATGACCGTCCAGATCGCCGGACGCTTCGAGGGCGCGATCAGGCGCACGAAGAAATCCCCCTGGTAGGTCTCTTTCAGATCGCCGCCGAGACCGGCGCCGGTGCGGCGCGAGTAGGTTTCCACGTTGCGGTCGCTCTTCAGGATCGCCTCCACTTCGGCGATCTCGCGATTGGTCTCCGAGAGCGAAGTCCCCGGAGCGGTCTCATAGTCCAAAACGAATCCGCCCTCGTCCATGTTCGGCAGGAACCCCGTGCCGACGTGGCGATACGCCAGATAGCCGCCGCCGATCAACAGGACGACGGCGATCCCGGCGTAGGCGCGGTGATCGAACATCGATTGCAACGCGCGGCCGTGCATTCGCTTAAGCCAGGTTTCGCGCCCCTGCGCGGGATCGGTCCAAGTCCGAAAATCAATGAGGGTGCGCGCCAGCAGCGGCACGATCGTTGCGGTGAGGATGAACGAGATGACGAGCGCGGAAGCCATCGTCAGCGAAAGGAACTTGAAGAATGCGCCGGTGATGCCGGAGAGGAATGCCAATGGCACGAAAATGATGATGGTCGCGAGGCTCGAGCCGAACAGCGGCGAGAGAAATTCCCTCGCCGCCGGCAGCACCGCAGCCTGCGGCCGCTCCCGCCCGGGTTCGCCTGCGCGCCGCGCAATGTGCTCCACCATCACGATGGAGTCGTCGATCAGCAGCCCGATGGCCGCAGCGACGCCGCCCAGGGTCATGATGTTGAGACTCATGCCGAGCAAGGCCAGCAACAGCGCGGTGCCCATCATGGACACGGGCACGACGGCCATGGCAACTGCGGCCACGCGCCAGTTGCGCAGGAACGCAAAAACCACGAGAGCGGCCAGCACCAGGCCGATGAGGACGGCCTCCTCCACGGCGCTGATCGAGGAACGGACCAGATCGGTCTGGTCGTACCACTTGTAGATGCGCACCCCTTGCCGCTGGGTCCGCATGAATGCGTCCAATTTCTCCTGCACCGCCCGGGCGAGCTGCAGCGAATCGGCCTCATCCTGCTGATAGACATCGAACGCGACGGCAGGCTTGCCGTTATCCATGACCAGCAGCCACTGCGGCGTCGAGCCCATCTCGATCGTGCCGAGATCCTTCAGGCGAACGATGCCACCGTTGGCCGTGCGCAGCGCCACCCCGCGCACCGACTCGATCGAGGTGAAGGCATTGCTTTGCAAGGTGAGGTAGAGAAGAGCGTTGTCCTCCAGGCGTCCCACCGAACTGAGGGTGTTGGCCGCACCGATGGCCGCGGCAACGTCGGCATCGGCCAGGCCATAGGCCTGCAGCTTCATCGGATCGAGTGCGACCTGAATCTCAGGGGTCTCACCACCGGTCACGCCGACGCGGCGGATCCCGCTGATGCCGGTGAGCAGCGGACCGATCTCGTATTGCGCCATGCGGCGAAGGTCCGCGGCCGAGGTGTCGTCCGAGACGAGCGCGTACGAGACGAACGGCATGATCATGTTCGGGCTCATCTCGATCGCGTCGTAGGCGGTGCCGGGCGGCAGCTGCGGCAGCGTCTGCGCGAATGCGGTGTCGACCCGCAGCAGCGCCTCGGTCATGTTCGAGCCCCAAGGGAAATCCACGAAGATCTGAGCAGCACCGCGCGAGGTCGTGGAGACCACGTTGACGGCACCAGGTATCGCACGGGCCGCCTCCTCGAGCGGCTGGGTCACGTCGATCAGCATCTGCTTGGCCGGCATGCTGCCGGCGTCCACCTCGATGCGGATCCTGGGAAAGGCGGTCACTGGAAACAGACCCACCGGCAACGAAAATCCGGCGAACAATCCGGCGAGCGCCAGCGCAATTGCCAGACTCAGCAGTGGTCCGCGGTTGCCTTCGAGCAAACGGATGAAGCTCATGGGCGGGAGCCGGCCGCCTGGTCTTCGGAGCGAACCTTCATCCCGTCCTGAAGCTGATGGTTGCCCGCCACGACCAGCGGGGCCGCCGTATCGAGCGGGCCGTCCACGGCATCCTCGGCGCCCGCGGTGGCGAGGATCGTCACCGGCACGATCTTGGCAAGTCCGCGCACCGCCTGGACGACATACGCATCGCCACGCTCGTTGACCAGGATCGCAGCGTGCGGTACCACGAAGCCCTGCGCCTCGCCGACGGTGATCGAGGCCCGCGCGGTTTCCCCGGGCAGCATCGCGCCGGCGGGAAGAGCAACATCCACCGGCACGAGCCCGCTGGCCGCGTCGACGGACGCCCCGCGCAGGGCCACGCGGCTCTTGATGGCGGCGCTGCGGCCCAAGGCTTCGATCAGCACCTCATCGCCCGGCTCGATGGAGGCCGCCTGTGCGGGCACGACCCCGGCGGCAAGCACCAGGCCGGTGGGTCGCGCGAGCTCGACCAGCACGGCGCCCTCCGAGACGATCGAATTGGGCGCGGCGCTGACTGCCGTCACCACCGCGGCGAACGGCGCCCGCAGCAAGTTGGGCCCCGCTGCGCCCTGCGCCTGCAGCGCGTCGAGCTCGGCGCGGGCATCCGAATCGGCCTTTTCCGCTTGAGCGAGCTGCTGCCCGGTGGCGAGCAGGTCGGTGACCAGCGCCTTGGTGCGCGACAACGCATCCGCCGCGGTACGCCGAGCAGACAGGGCGGCGGCGTAAGCGGCGCGTGTCGAGGGCGTCGGCGTGAGTTCCACCAGCGGCGCATTCTTGGCGACGGCTTGTCCGGCGCGCACGTGGACCGCGGCGACCCACGCGCTGATTTTGGCGACCACGCTCGCCTGCGCTGCCGGATCGGCCTTTGCCATGCCGTAGGCGATCACGACTCGGGGCAGCGCGCCGCGCTTCACCACTGCGGTCTGAACCAGCGCGCTCGGCTCTTCCCGGTCGGCATCCTGTGCGTCGGCCGCGAAGGCCGGCGGCAGGAGGATCGAGACGGCGACGACGATTGCGCTCCACGAAGTGGTATTGCTCACGGCGTGGGCTCCGGTTGCACCTGTGTGCCCGTCACGGTCGCCAGGGCGATGCAATCGCTCCACAGACTCTGCAGAAGATCCAGTCGGTTCGATTGGGCCGTGAGCAGCGCATTCACGGAAATGAAGTAGCTCGCCGCCGGGAAATCGCCGCTGATAAAGCCACGGTGCGAATTGCCGACGCCCTGTTGGAGCGCCGGCAACCGGCTGTCCAGATCGTCGAGCTCCGAGCGCAGCTCGTGAATCTCGTCCCATAGCTTCCAAACATCGGCTGCGGCCTGGTCGAGCCGCGCCTGATACTCGGCCCATAGCTGCTGCCGCGTCGCCTTCTGAATGGCGATGTCGCCGCGGCTGCCGTCGAAGATCGGAAGGTCCAGCGAAACGCTGCCTCCCAGGGTGTGCACGTCCGAAACATCGCGCGCTCGCGAGATGCCGACGATCACATTGGGAAACTGCGACAGCACGGCGATGCGCACATGGGCCTCCTCGCTGCGATAGCCTTCTCGAAGAGCCCGAAGATCTGGCCGGGATGCGGGCAGCCGCTCGGCCGCTGCTGCCACAGCGGCCTGTTCCGGCACCTGTGGCGGGCCGAGCGGCTGAAGCTTCAGCTGCGCCTGCGGGTCGAGTCCCAGGAGCGCATGCAGGCCGTGCTCCGCGGTGAGCGCATCGCGGGCCGCGATCCCCTGCTGCGCCCGTACCACGGCCAGCGCGGCCGCATCGGCGCCCGACTGATCGAGCGTCACGTCGTGCCGGGCCAACGCGCGCTGCGAGCGGGCCGCCGCGAGGGCGAACTGATCGGCCGCAGGCTCCAGCAGATCGCGACGTTGCGCGGCGATGGATTGCGCCACGTACAACGTGCGGGCCTCGGCCACCGTCTGCCATTCCTTCCACAGCACTTCATCGCGCGCTTGCCTGTAGGCGGCATCGGCAGCGTCCCGTTGGGTCGAATGCGTCAAAAGCGCACGCACATCGACCGCCAGCGCGAAGCCATAGGCGTGATATTCGGGGTACCTGGGATCGCGCGGCGAGGTCACGCGATCGTAGGGGACATCGGTGTTCGCGTTGAATTGCGGCTCCGGCAAAATACCCGCGGCAAACGCCTCGGCATCCGCCACCCGCGTTTGCGCACGAGCCGCGCGCAGGTCCGGGTTGTTCAATACCGCCAGGGTTGCCACCGCGTTCATGTCGAGCGGCGACGGCGAGCGGCCGAGCGCGGCTGCTTCGGGCTGCGTCGCAAAGTTTGGGCCCGCGGGCAATGGGTAGGGCGCATAGCCGGCACACCCCGGGAGGGCCAAAAGCGCCAAGGCCACACGTAGTTCTCTCAGCATATCCTCGCCGGTTGGCGCCGGGAGCCTCTAGGGACGAAAGCTGATTCTGGCACGAATCACCGAATCCCAAATTTACATAAATTCAAGGATTTGCGCGCACCGGGCGCATCGCCGTCGGAATGATCGGAGCGCGGAGTCGGCCGGGTCCCCGCGAGCGGGTCAGATCGCGATCAGTGCGTAGTGATCGACGATCAGTGCAGCGAACAGCAGCATCAGATAGGTAATGGAGAATTTGAAGGTCTGCATCGGCAGCTGCGGCCGCTCGCCGCGCTCGCGGTTGAGCTTGAGCACGAAGTAGAGAAAGCGCGCGTTCAAGGGAATGGCCGCCAGCAGATACAGGACGCCGCTCATGCGCGTCAGCACCGGCAGCAGCGTGCTCAAGCCCAGAAGAATGGTGTACAGCGCGATCTGCAGACGCGTGAAGGGGATCCCATGCGTGACGGGCATCATCGGGACGCCTACCTTGGCGTAATCGTCGCGCCGCGCAATGGCGAGCGCCCAGAAATGCGGTGGCGTCCAAGTGAAGATGATGAGAAATAGGAGCAGCGCATGGGGATCGATGGTGTGGGTCACCGCGGCCCAGCCGAGCACCGGCGGTGCCGCTCCGGCCGCTCCGCCGATGACGATGTTCTGCGGTGTCGCGCGTTTCAGCCAGAGGGTGTACACGACGGCGTAGCCGATCAGCGATACAAAGGTGAGCATCGCCGTGAGCCGGCCCACTGTCAGCCACAACAACAGCGTCGAGATCGCGCCGAGCAGGCTTGCGAAAATCAAGGCGTGGCGCTTCGACAGATGCCCCGCCGGCAGCGGCCGGCGTCGGGTGCGCGCCATTTGCTCATCGATCCGCCGATCGAGTACATGGTTGAATGCGGCGGCGGATCCCGACGCCAGGGCGATGCCGAGCGTCCCGAACAGCAGAGCCGGCAACGGCACCATGCCGGGCGAGGCCAGTACCATCCCGACGATGGCGGTGAAGAGGATCAGCAAACTCACTTTTGGTTTGGTGAGCTCCAGATAATCCCGCCAGTTTTCCGCGCGTGCGGCCGCGATGGGAAGGCGGTCCGGCAACGGGGGATTGTCGGGAACGGTGTTCACCTGGCAAGGTTACCATGGGGCTCCGGCCGGCTCGCGGCAGGGTCATGGCCCGGGTCGAGAGGCCAGAGCGCGCGAAGCAACGTCACCATGACCAGGACCAGGAAAGCCGCACCCGCGTTGTGCATCGTGGCGATGGAGAGCGGCACTCCCCAGTGCACGGTCGACACACCGAGCGCGATCTGCGCCGAAACGGCCATGATCAGCACGACCCCGATGAACTTGAGGCGATGGCGTCGGGCGCGCATCGCCGTTGTGGCGCCCAAACCGAGCAGCGTCAGTCCCGCGACCAGGGCGCCGATCCGGTGAGTCACCTGAATCGCGACACGCGCGGGATGGGCGAGCACACCGCCCTCATAGTCGATGCCGAGACCGCGCCACAGCACGAAGGCATCCTTGAAGTCCATCCGGGGCCACAGTGAGCGCTGACACGTGGGCAGGTCCGGACAGGCCACCGCCGCGTAATTGGTGCTGGTCCAGCCCCCGAGAAAGATCTGCAGCGCGAGCACCGCGATACCGAGCAGAGCAAACGGGCGCAGCTTAAGCTCGCCCGCGGTGAGCGTCAGCCGCTCCTGCGCGAGCGACAACCAGCGCAAGAGGGCCAATGTCGTCAGGCCGCCCAGCAGGTGCGCCGTCACGATCAGCGGCTCGAGCTTGAGGGTGACCGTCTTCATCCCCAACAGCCCTTGCAGACACACCACTCCGAAAAGTACCGCCGGAGCCCCCACCGGCTGATCCCGATCCCGCCGATTGACGAGTGCCCATGTCAGCAAGCCGGCGATGATCAGTCCCAGGCCTGAGGCGAAGTAGCGGTGCACCATCTCGTGCACGGCTTGGGCGAAGCGATGCGTGTTGCCGGCCGGAAACACATGCCCATAGCATCCCGGCCAATCGGGACAGCCGAGCCCGGCATCGGTGAGTCGAACCCAGGCGCCCAACACGACGACGCAGAACGCCAAGCCGGTGCCGGCGAGCGCCAGGCGTCTGAACCAAAGGATCCTCGGCGCGCGCATGGGAACGGGTGATGCCGCCGAGCCCTCAGTGCTCCATCTTGAGGATCAGCTCGGCCACCGGGATGGTCACGACGACCACAATGAGAACCGACACCAGGGTCCACAGGACGTCGATCTTCGTGCTGTGCAGCATGTTCGGGTCAGCCGCTTTGCCCGGCGACTGGCGCAACTTGATCAGCGAGTAGATCATCGCGCCGAATACGATCATCGCGATGACCACGCACATCCAGAATGCCTCCAGGTGAAGGGCATCGATGTCGCGGCTCATGTCGTCCACTGCGCGGCTGCATTCATGCTCATGATGCAAAGAATAACTCAGCGCGGACCGCGCTTGGCCGCCAATTGCCTCCTCATGTCCTGCAGCGAGACCGTCTCCGGCGAACCCACCCGGCTGGAGGTCTGCAACGGTCCCCAGGCCTGTCCGAAAACGACCTCGTAGGTGGCGGGAAGGCGCCCTTCCCGACGGTGCGTCTCGTACGCTGCACGCATCGCAGCGAATTTGCGCGGACTGGTCAGTCCCCTGAATCGACCGGCCAAGGCATTCACCTGGCCCAAGGCCTTCAGATCCGCCGCCAGGCGCGAGACATCGGCGTATTCGAGCGTATAGCGCTCCACGTCGAGCACGGGTTGCGCGAAGCCCGCCCGCACCAGCGCATCCCCGAGATCGTGCATGTCGATGAAGCCATGCACATGGGGCCAGGGGTCCACGCTCGCCCAGGCGCGGCGCAGCTCGCGCAACGTATCGGGGCCGAGCGTCGTGAACGTGAGCAGCCCCCGCGGCGCCAGCACCCGGCGAAACTCCGCTAACACCCGTTCTGCGGCGCTCCAGGGCAGCATGATATTGCTGAATATGAGATCGACGCTCGCTGCCGGGAGCGGCAGAAGGGCGGCATCCGCACAGACGCGCGACATGGGACGCAACCAGGATGCGCGCCGCGCCGCGACCGCGAGCATCCTCTCCGCCGAGTCCAGCGCGAGCACCAAAGCCTTGGGATAGCGGCGCTTGAGCTCGCGGCTCGCGATTCCGGTGCCGGCCCCCGCATCCAGAATCAGCCGCGGGTTCAATCGGGTGAGCTCGAGGCGTTCCAGCAAGCGGTCGCGCACTTCGCCCTGCAGGACCGCCGCGGCATCGTAGCTCGTACTCGCCCGGTTGAACGCACGCCTTGCGAAGGCTGCATCGACGAGATACGGGTCGTGCTCCTCAAGCACTCACATCTCCAGCGTGAAGGCCACGCGCCTGCTCAATGCGCGAACTGATAGTTCAACAGAATGCCGATGAACACCGACAGTCCGAAGTAATGGTTGTCGAGGAATGCCCGAAAGCACCCGTCGCGGTCGCGATTTCGGATCATCCACAAATGGCGGATGAAAAACAGTGCGCCGGCGATCAGGCCTGCGTAATACCAGCTCCCCATGTCCAGCCTCCGGCCGGCCAGGTACAGCGCCACGAGCGTGAGCGCCTGCAGTACCGCGATGATGTGCCGGTCCGAGTCGCCGAACAGAATCGCGGTCGAGCGCACGCCGATCTTCAAGTCGTCGTCGCGGTCGACCATGGCGTAAATGGTGTCGTAGACGGTGACCCAGAGCATGTTGGCGATGACGAACAGCCATGCCACCCGCGGCACATGGTCGAGCTCGGCCGCGAATGCCATGGGAATGCCCCAACCGAACGCAATGCCGAGATACAACTGCGGAACCGATAGAAAGCGTTTGATGAACGGATAGGTCACCGCCAGAAACGCGCCGAGCACGGCCAGCAGCAGCGTGAATTTGCTCAGCTGCAAGACGAGCGCGAGCGAGGCGAGCGCCAGTACCGCGAACAGGATCAGCGCTTCGGTGGTCGTGATTCGTCCCTCGGCCAAGGGCCGCTTGGCGGTACGCGCGACGTGCGGATCGAAGCTGCGGTCGGCGTAGTCGTTGACGGCGCAGCCCGCCGAGCGCATGAGCACGGTGCCGGACACGAAAATGATGAATATGCGCGGATCCGGCTTGCCCCGGCCGGCGATCCAGACCGCCCATAGCGTCGGCCACAACAGCAGCCATATCCCGATCGGGCGATTGAGGCGCATGAGCTCGATGTAATCGCGCAGCGTGCCCAAGATGCCGGGCAGTTCGTTGGTCGTCCAGGGATGAAAACGGATCCGATAGACGAACCACCGCCAGCGCTCGGCAATTCGCTGCAGCAATTCGGGCCCTGAGCGCGGCAGCCGCACGGCCGGCAGACCTCAGGCGCCCGAGGGTATGCGGCCCATGGCGGGCAGAAATGCCTCCTGCAAGAGCATCGGCAACCCCCGCAAAAGAATTCTCGATCGCCGCGCCCACAATCCAGCGGGCGAGAGATCGGTATCGTGCAGCGCCCGGGAGGCCAACGCACTGCCGGCCGCAACCCACGCGTACTCGTAGGAACTGCGCTCGACCCCGGACAGATCTGCCAGGATTTCGGCCACCGGGGAGTCGCCCAACTCACCGAGCCACGGATGCACGCACAGGGTCGAGTCGGGCACCACCGTCTGTGCGAACACCCAAACTTGGCCGGCGCACGCGAGCTCCTCGTCGCGGAACAATCCCGCCGAATCGCCCACCTTGAGGCAGGCCTGCTGGTCCGCGTCCAGAAGTCCCGTCCATTGACCGACCAGATGAGCCGCGAACTTCTCCCCACAGGCGTTTTTCATGCGCTCGCTCAACGAGCCCTTGCCGATGAGCCAGGGACGCATACGCCCCTCGATGTCGAGAAGGCCGAGTCGCTCTGCGGGTAGCCACTGGATCGGAACGTGCTTGCGTGCGTTTTGCGAAGTCATTGCGCCATTCTAACCGACGCGGCCGTATTGCTCGCCATGTCCGACCCACCGTCTTACCAACGGCGTCACATTTGCGGACCATTCCGCGAGCATGCGCTCCGCCGCGATCTGCACGCGGGGCAACAGATCCGCGTCGCGGGTGAGATCGGCGACGCGCATCTGCGCAAGTCCGGTTTGGCGGGTGCCGAGGAATTCTCCGGGTCCGCGCAGCTCGAGGTCGCGGCGCGCCACCACGAACCCGTCGTTGGTATCGCGCATGACGGCAAGCCGCTCGCGGGCGAGCTGGGACAGGGGCGAGCGGTACAAGAGCGTGCAGGAACTCGCGTGCTGTCCGCGCCCGACCCGGCCGCGCAACTGATGCAGCTGGGCGAGTCCCATGCGCTCGGCATTCTCGATGACCATGAGCGTGGCATTCGGCACGTCGACCCCCACCTCGATGACGGTTGTCGCCACCAGCAGCTGAATCTGTCCCTCCTTGAACAGGCGCATGGCCCGCTCCTTGGACGCCGGCGGCAAGCGTCCGTGGACCACCGCGACCTTGAGCTCCGGCAAAGCGGCCTCCAACGCCTTGGCGGTCTCCTCGGCGGCCTGATAGGGCATCTCCTCGGACTCGTCGATCAAGGGGCATACCCAATACGCTTGCCGTCCCGCGAGACACGCCGTGCGGATGCGCACGACCACTTCGTCGCGGCGCGCGTCGGACAGCGCCACCGTGGTGACCGGGGTGCGGCCGGGCGGCAGCTCGTCGATCACGGACACGTCCAGATCTGCGTACGCCGTCATGGCCAGCGTGCGCGGGATGGGCGTCGCGGTCATGATCAACTGATGCGGCCGATGCCCGTCATGGGCGCCTTTCTCGCGCAGCGACAGCCGCTGATGCACGCCGAAGCGGTGCTGTTCATCGACGATGGCGAGCGCGAGCGAGGCGAATTCCACGCCCTCCTGAAACAGGGCGTGGGTGCCGATGACGATGGAGGCCTCGCCCGCGCGGATATTCGCGAGCACCGTGCCGCGTGCCTTCGCCGTGAGCCGGCCCGTCAGCAGCGCCAGCGTGACGCCGAGTGGTTCGAACCAGCGACGGAAATTCTGCGCATGCTGATCGGCAAGCAGCTCCGTCGGCGCCATGAGCGCGACCTGGCGGCCGCTTTCGATGGCATGCGTCGCCGCGAGCGCCGCCACCAACGTCTTCCCGCAGCCCACATCGCCTTGGATGAGTCGCAGCATCGGTTGGGGCAGCTTCAGATCCGATTCGACCTCGGCGAGCACCCGCGCTTGTGCCCGCGTCGGCCGGAACGGCAGCGCCGCGAGCAGTCCGGCCTTGAGCAACCCCGTGCCGGCCAGCGGCCAACCGGGGTCGCTCTGGACGCGGGCGCGCAAGAGCTTGAGCGAGAGGTGATGCGCCAGCAACTCCTCGAAGGCGAGCCGGCGCTGGGCGGGGTGCCTGCGGTCCATCAGCAAGTCGACCGGCGCGTCTGCGGGCGGCCGGTGCACGTATTGCAACGCCTCGCGCAGGCCGGGCAGCCGCGAATCGGCAAGCACGGCCGCAGGCAGCCAGTCGCTGAGCTCGCAAGTTTCGATCTGATCGAGCGCGAGCCCTACCAGCTGCCGCATGCGCCCCTGGGTGAGCCCTTCCGTGCCGGGATAAATCGGCGTCAAGTGCTCGTCGGGAGCGCCGGCCGCAGAGTCCGGATCGACACGCCGATACTCCGGGTGCACGATCTCCAGACCCTTGGGACCGCGCCTAACTTCGCCGAAACAGCGGATGCGCATCCCGCGCGCGAGGCCAGCCTGCTGCTGCGCCGTGAAGTAAAAAAATCGCAGGGTCAGGAAGCCCGACCCGTCGCCGATCCGGGAAAGCATCTGGCGGCGGCCGCGGAACGCGACCTCGGTGAGCAGCACCTCTCCCTCGATTGCGGCGCGTTGTCCGGGCTGAAGCTCGCCCAGCGGGACGACCCGCGTGCGGTCCTCGTAGCGCAGCGGCAAGAGGAACAACAGATCCTGGATGGTGTCGACGCCGAGCGCGCGCAGCCGCTCGGCCTGCCGCTCGCCGACTCCGCGTAATGCCGTCACCGGTTTGCCGCCGCTTGCCGTCACCGGCCTGCCGTCGCTCACCCGGCCCGGCGTCGTTTCGGGGGCGCCGCTCAAGGGAGGCCGATCATCGCGCGACTTGGATCATCGCGCGACGATGCATTCCACCTCGACTTGGGCCCCGCGCGGGAGCGAGGCGACGCCGACCGCGGCGCGCGCCGGATACGGCTCGCGAAAGTACTCCGCCATGATCTGGTTGACCAGGGCAAAGTGCGACAGATCGGTGAGGAACACGGTCGCTTTCACCACATCGTCGAATCCCGCGCCGGCCGCCGTAACGATGGCCCTCAAATTCTTGAAGACCTGATGGATCTGCGCATCGATGCCGCCCTGCACCAGCTCCCTGGTGGCGGGATCCAGCGGAATTTGCCCCGACACCCAAAGGGTGTTGCCGACTTCGACCGCCTGGGAGTACGTGCCGATGGCCGCCGGTGCATCGGCGGTGGAGATGATCTTCTTGGCCATGAGTTTTATCCCTGATCGATGATTCGTTGCCGCCTCTTCAGGCGAGCGTGCGATAGACCCGTTGTACGTCCGGCATGCGGCGGATGGTGCGGATGACGCGTGCGAGGTGCTTGCGGTCGCGGACCTGAAGCTGAAACCTGAGCGAGGAGCTGTTCACATCGCGCTCCTCGAGCGACACCTGATCGATGTTCGTCTCCGTGCCGGCGATGGCCGAGGCCACGGCCGCGAGCACGCCGACGCGATTGTTGATGTCGAGCTGGATCTCGGAGCTGAACAGCTTTCCCTGAGCTCCCTCCCAACCCACCGAGAGCCATTTCTCCGGCTGTTTGCGGTATTCGGCGAGATTACCGCAATTCTGGCGGTGGATCATCACGCCGCGTCCGGCCGAGAGGTACGCCATGATGGGATCATTGGGGATGGGGAAACAGCACCGCGCGTAGGTCACGAGCAGCCCTTCCGTCCCGGCGATCATCAGCGGCCCCGAGTGCTGGCTCGTTTCGCCCTCCCGTGCGGGCTGCAGGTGCCGTGCGACCAGCGGTGCCAGGCGCTCGCCGAGACCGATTTTCTCGTAGAGTTCGTCCGCATCCTTGAGACCGAGATCCTTCACCACGACATTGATCTCGGCCGCAGAGATCTTCTTCAGATTGAGCGACATTTCCTCGAGCGCGAGTCCGAGCAGCCGCTTGCCGAGCTCGACCGCCTCGCCGCGCTTCAGATTCTTCAGGTATTGCCGAATTGCCGCGCGTGCCTTCGCCGTGACCAGGAAGCTCGACCACGAGGGATTCGGAGTCGCACCCTTTGCCGTTATGATCTCCACGGTCTGCCCGTTGCGCAGCGGTGTGCGCAGCGGGACCAGGCGCCGGTCGACCTTGGCGGCCACGCATCGATTGCCGACATCGGTATGAATGGCGTAGGCAAAGTCGACCGCCGTCGCGCCGGTCGGAAGCCGCAGGATCTTGCCCTTCGGGGTAAAGACGTACACCTTGTCCGGGAACAGGTCGACCTTGACGCTCTCGAGGAATTCCTCGGAGCTTCCGCCCTCCTGGATCTGCACCAGGCTCGCCAGCCACTCGCGTGCCCGGTCGTGCTCGATGCCGCCGAACGCATCGCCTCCCGATTTGTACTTCCAATGCGCGGCGATGCCCGATTCGGCGACGCGGTGCATCTGCTCGGAGCGGATCTGCACCTCGATCGGCACGCCGTTCGGTCCGAACAGCGTGGTGTGCAGGGACTGATAGCCGTTGACGCGTGGAATCGCAATGTAGTCCTTGAAGCGACCCGGCATGGGCTTGTAGACGCTGTGCACCAGGCCGAGCGCCCGGTAGCAGGTGTCGACGTTGTCGACGATGATCCGAAAGCCGTACACATCGACCATCTCGTTGAGCGAGATGTGCTTGTTCTGCATCTTTCGGTAGATGCTGTACAGATGCTTTTCGCGACCTTCGACGCCGGCGTTGATGTCGGCTTTTTTCAGGGCGCCCTTGAAGGTTTCCTCGATCTTGCCGATGAACTGTTTTTGGTTGCCTCGCGCCCGCTTGATTTCGCGCTCGAGCACGCGGTAGCGGTACGGATACAGGGCCCGGAACCCCAGGTCCTCGAGCTCGAGTTTCACGGTGTACAGTCCGAGCCGTTCGGCGATCGGGGCGTAGATCTCGAGGGTCTCGCGTGCGATGCGGCGGCGCTTGATCGTGGGCATGGCGCCGAGCGTGCGCATGTTGTGCATGCGGTCTGCCAGCTTGACCATGATGACGCGGATGTCGCGCACCATCGCAAGCAGCATCTTGCGAAAGCTCTCGGCTTGCGCCTCCTGGCGGTTCTTGAACTGGATCTGGTCGAGTTTGCTCACCCCATCGACCAGTTCGGCGACCACCTGCCCGAACATCGTCGCGATCTCGGCCTTCGCGGTGGGTGTGTCCTCGATGACGTCGTGCAAGATCGCGGCCACCAGGGTATCTGCATCGAGCTTCAGGTCCGCCAGGATGTCGGCGACCGCAACGGGATGGGTGATATACGGCTCGCCCGAAACCCGCTTCTGGCCCTGATGCCGCTCGGCGCCGAAATCGTAGGCCTCGCGCACCCGCTCCACCTGCGCGGGCGGCAGGTAGGTCTCGAGCTTATCTAAAAGCTGGCTGATTCCGGTGGAGCGTCTTCCACCGGGTAAGAAACCGAGTATGGAAGACGCATAATCCATCGGACGGGGTGGGTCGGACTAGTCCCCTAAGCCGAGTTGCGGCGCGCGGAAATCGGACGGCAACTCGAGCTCGCTCACCGGCTGCTGCTGCACCGGCTCTTCGGGCTCTTCGAGCATCTCGATGGTGATGTTTCCGGCGGCAATCTCGCGCAGTGCCACGACCGTCGGCTTGTCATTCTCCCACTCGACCGTCGCTTCCGCGCCGTTCGCGAGGCGCCGAGCGCGCTTGGCGGCGAGCAGCACCAAATTGAAGAGATTGGGCTCGTTTTGCAGGCAGTCTTCGACCGTGATCCGCGCCATGGCTTAAGGGGTTCCGTTACGGCGGACGATCATCATAGCAGATGGCGGGGCATTCAGGCCAGGCTGGCTCGCCCGCGGCCTCAGGTCGCGAGCAGGTCCGCCGCCAGACGCTTGACCTCCGGTCGCGACGCCACCAGCGGATCGCCGCGTTCCCGAACGATGGCGTGCAGGTCCGCGAGCGCCTGATCGAAGCGATCGTTGATCACCACGTAGTCGAACTCCGTCCAGTGACCGATGTCGCGCTGGGCATCCTGGAGTCGGCGCTGGATGACCTCGGCGGTATCGGTGCTGCGCGCATGGAGTCGCTCCTCGAGCGAACGCCGCGTCGGAGGCAGGATGAAGATCGTGCGGGCGTCCGGCTGGCGCTCGCGCACCTGCCGGGCGCCTTGCCAGTCGATCTCGAGCAGTACCAGCCCGCCGCCCGACAGCGCATCGCGGACCGCGTGCAAGCCGGTTCCGTAGAAGTTGTCGTACACCTGGGCGTGCTCCAGGAGCTCGCCGCGCTCCACCATCTCCGCGAACCGGGAAGGGGTGATGAAGTGGTAGTCGCGTCCGTCGATTTCCGTCGCTCGCGCCTTGCGCGTGGTGTAGGAGACCGAGAACCTCAGCCGCGGCTCGCGCTCCATCAGCGCCTTGACCAGGCTGGTCTTGCCGGCGCCCGAGGGGGCGGCGATCACGTAGAGCCGTCCGGGTTCGGCCGACATTATTCGAGATTCGGCGCTTGCGCGCGCAGATTTGGCATGGCCGGCAATTATCGCATCACTTGCGTGCACTGTGCCGCCCGGAGACAGTGATGGCGGTCGCAGTCCATCTGTTGTATGAAGGCGGGATGCGGCCGGAGACTCAAGGCACCGGCATCGACAACAACAACGGCCCGGGGGACGATGCATGAACAGCCCTGCGAGACCCGCACCGCCCGCAACCGCGCCGCGCGCCGAACTCACGCTGCGCGGCTTGGTGCTGGGCGTCCTGATCACCGTGCTGTTCACCGCAGCCAATGTCTACTTCGGACTCAAGGCAGGCCTCACCTTCGCCACCTCGATCCCGGCGGCGGTCATTTCCATGGCGGTACTGCGCGGTTTCAAGGGCATGACCGTCCAGGAAAACAACATCGTGCAGACCGTCGCCTCGGCGGCGGGCACCCTGTCCTCGATCATCTTCGTGCTGCCGGGCATGGTGATCATCGGCTGGTGGACCGGTTTCCCGTATTGGGTGTCCTGCGCGATATGCGGTCTGGGCGGGATTCTCGGCGTGATGTATTCGATTCCGCTGCGGCGCGCGCTGGTGACGCAGTCCGACCTGCCGTACCCGGAAGGTGTCGCCTGCGCCGAGGTGCTGAAGGTCGGCGGCGGCGAAAACGCCAATGCCGCCGCGGTCGAGGACAGCCGCGCCGGGCTCGCGGCCGTACTCTGGGGCGCCATCGTCGCGGCGCTCTTTGCCTGCATCGTGGCCACGCGCATCTTCGCCAGCGATGTGGTGCGGTACTTTCGTTTCGGCGGCGATCGCGGCGGCGTGACCGGCTTCGATTTCTTGCTGTCCTTCGCCCTGTTCGGCGTCGGCCACCTGGTCGGCCTCTGGGTCGGCGTGGCCATGTTCGTGGGTGCCTTGATCGGTTGGGCATGGGGCGTGCCGCACTTCTCGGCGCTCGCATCGAGCACCGAGGCGATGGCGCAGCTCGCCCAACATACCTGGAGCCACCAGGTGCGTTTCGTCGGCGCCGGCACCATCGGGGTGGCGGCGGTGTGGACGCTCGCGAAACTCGTGGGGCCGGTGGCCGCCGGCCTGCGCTCCGCCATGGCGGCCTCGCGGGCGCGCGCCGCCGGCAATGCCGCTCTCCTGCCGCGCAGCGAGCAGGACATCCCGATCGGCTACGTCGCCCTGATCTCGCTCGCCTGCATGGTGCCGATCGGTGTGCTGATCGGGAACTTCGCCGCCGGCAGCGGTCTGGGTGGGCACATGCTCGCGACGGTGGCGGGCGCGCTGGTGTACATCGCGCTGATGAGCTTTTTCGTCTCTGCCGTCTGCGGCTACATGGCCGGGCTGATCGGCTCCTCGAACAGCCCTTTGTCGGGCATCGGCATTTTGGTGGTGATCGGCGCGGCACTGCTGCTCGTGCCCGGCATCCGGGTGGGCCTCCCCGCCGGCGTCGACACGGCGCTGGTGGCGTATGCGCTATTCGTCACCTCGGTGGTGTTCGCCGTGGCCGCCATCGCCAACAACAATCTGCAGGATCTGAAGACCGGCCAGCTCGTCGATGCCACGCCGTGGAAACAGCAGGTGGCGCTGGTCATCGGCGTCATCGCCGGCGCCGCGATCATCCCACCCATCCTCGATCTGCTCAATCACGCCTACGGCTTCGCCGGCGCGCCCGGCCCGCACCACGAGCATCCGTTGCCCGCGCCGCAGGCCGGTCTGATCTCGGCGCTCGCGCAGGGCGTGATCCAGCATAACGTCGACTGGAGCCTGATCCGGATCGGCGCGCTGATCGGCGTGCTGGTGATTGCCGCCGACGAAGCGCTGCGCCGCGGCACCCGGTCCGCGCATCTCTCGCCGCTTGCGGTAGGCCTCGGGATCTATCTGCCGACGCAAAGCACCCTGATGGTCGTGGTCGGCGCGATCGTCGGCTGGTACTACGACCGCCGAGCGGCGCGCGCATCGAATCCCGAAGCGACCAAGCAGCTGGGTGTGCTGCTGGCCTCCGGCATGATTGTCGGCGAGGGCCTGTTGGGCGTGGTCATCGCCGCCTTCGTGGCGTTCTCGGGCAAGGATTTTCCGCTGGCGCTGGTCGGCGATGAATTTGCCGACAACGCCGCGGTGTGGATCGGGAGCGGCGTGTTCGCGCTGACGGTGCTGCTGTTGTACCGCTGGGCGGCGCGCATGCGGCCCTAGCCAAATTTCATTCATAATCCCGGCGTCGACGGAGGAATCATGATTCCCTCACCGCTGAAAAAATTCCTGCTGCTGGGGAAGCTCTAGATGATCACGATCACGGCATTCGCATGGGCGCACAGGCTTGCCTCGACCACGCCAATCTCGGCGCACACGCACTTTCCAATTACTATCGGCAATTGGAGCGGGCCGCCCGCGAGGCGCAGCTCGAGGAAGCCGATGCAGTGCTCATGAGTTTGAAGCGGGAACACTTGCGCGTCGTTGCGCGCATGCAGGAGGTCCTTGCCGAGGCTGCGTAGTCGATCGCATTGCGCCTCAATAAGTCGTCGCGATCATGAACGCGTTGAGTTCCGCGTTTACGGTGCCAATGAGTGATAGTGAGCCATCGGTGCCGATCGCGTATTCCGACACCGTGCCAGGCTGTGTGCCATTGCCGATGTTCGTGACGTACGCATATTTCCCGAACGGATCGAAGGCGATCCAGGCGGGCCCATCGCCGGCATCGACCGCCGGTGGGGTCATGGTCGTGAGCTGGCCTGCGGCTCCCACGGTGTATTGGGACACGGTGCCGGGCGCGGGGCTGAAATCGATCGTGTAGTTCGTCGCGTAAGCGTATTTGCCGGTGGGGTCGAAGGCCAGGTACACGGGCTCGGTGCCGGCGGCGACGGAGGCGGGGTTAAGGCTTGTAAGGGCGCCGTTCGTCCCGATGGCGAACTCGGAGATCGATTTGCCGTTGATGTTGGACAGGTATGCGTACGCGCTCGTGGGATCGACAGCGATGCCGCCCGGATAGGGAAATGGGGTGGGTACAGTGGCAGGGTTCAGCGCCGTGAGCGCCCCGGTATTTGGATCGACCGCATACTGGTGGATGGTCATGCCGCCCGGTGCCGCGCTGCCGTGGTCCGCGACATAGGCATATTTGCCATCGGGGCTGAGCGTAAGGTGCCAGGGTTCGACTCCCGTGCTCACGGGAGCGACCGTGGTGGCGACCAGAGAACCCGAGCTGTTGACGCTGAACTCCGAGATGGTGTTGTCGATGCTGTTGACCACATAGACCCACCCGCCCGTGGCGCTCGCCGCTAACGCCCACGGACCGTGCCCGGCAGCGACAGTGGCGGGTGTGTTCGGCGCCAGGCTGCCGTCGCCCTGGATCACGTATTGCGATACCGTGTCATCCGAAAGGTTCGTCACATAGACGTACTTGCGCGTGGGGTCGACGGTGACTGATTCGGGCGAATGGCCGGTGGCGACCGTGGCCACGCTGAGCGGTGCGAGCGTACCCGAGGCATCGATTGCATATTGCGAGACGGTGTCGCTGCCGTTGTTGACCACGTAGGCATATTGGGGTCGGTTCGCGCAGGCCACGGCCACCGTAGTCACGTTCGCGGACACGCCGGAGCCCGACCCGGACATCACCGTGCAACTCTGACCGTTCGGCTGAGTCGTCACGGTCACGGCGTAAGTGCCGTTCTTAAGGACCTTCGCGTCGAACGTGAACGTGTTATTACCGTTCACGGTCACGGGGTCGGTGCCATTGTTGGTCAGGGTCACCGACTCGCCGGTCGCCAGTCCGGAGACGGCGCCGCCGATCGTGAAAGTCTGCGGCGTCGGGTTGCCACCCCCGCCCCCGCCGCCACACGCAACAAGCCCCGAACACAACGTCATATACACCGTCAGCCGACGGGAAAGCGCCAGTCGCACGATTAGAGACTCCCTGGGAAGTGCCGGCACCGCACAGATTTCGGTAAGCGGCGACCCAATTGTATTTATGAGAAGTCGAATCTTCGCAGATTGGATGACGGAGAAGCTAGTGCCTCACGCCAGTTGCTCGATCGGGACGGAATCGTACGCCGACATTTGAAGCTGCAACGACTTAACAATTTACAAAACCCCGAGTAGACGAATCTCTTTTCGTGTTGCTCCTGCTCTTATTCCGGGGAATCGGGGGTTTTGGGTGCGGGTGCACCAGTGGCACCGACATCCCTTTCCTTTTTTTCGGAGGATTTCGGACCAGTCGCGACAAGAAAGATGCACAGCAGGAATAGTAGAGAGAGAATGAGTTCAATCACAAAAAAATTCCTGGCCAAGCATGTATGAGTGTGAGGTGAGCGTTGGCAACATCACCGACTGTAAGTGAGGTTGCCTTCAGCCCGCAAGCCGGACTAACCGTTGTGGCAGATGAACGCAGGGCACGGTGAGGTCTGGCGCTCGCGGCTCGTCATCCAGCGCTCGAGGCCGCCGAATCGATCGCGAAACATCCACGCAGCCGACGACAGCCCAAAACACTATTCGATGTTCTGCACCTGTTCGTGGGTA
>Ga0182030_10001702_pt1 | contig 45794 bp, 37 predicted proteins | sample 812S3MmetaG_FD_121299 | JGI IMG/M metagenome (GOLD analysis project Ga0182030, IMG submission 121299) | Permafrost microbial communities from Stordalen Mire, Sweden - 812S3M metaG (Illumina Assembly) | ecosystem: Environmental > Terrestrial > Soil > Wetlands > Permafrost | place: Sweden...
CATCGAGATCATCATCGGCAAGTGGTTTGGCGCCCTGGCGCTCTTCATCTGCGTGCTCGGCATGTCCATGATCGACGTCGCCATGCTCTTCGCCTGGGGCAAGCCCGATCTCAAACCCGTCCTCGTCGCCTACCTCGGACTCATCCTCCAGGGAGCCTGCCTGCTGGCCATCGGGACTTTCATCTCCACCACCACCCGCAACCAGATCGTGGCCGGCGGCGTGACGTTCTTCGTCTGTCTCCTGCTCTGGCTGCTCAGTTGGTTCACCGCCTTCGATTCCGGCCCCCTCTCCCAGGTGGTCAACTACATATCGATCGTGACTCACTTCGAAAACTTCAGTAAGGGAGTACTCGATTCCAAAGACGTGGTCTTCTATCTCTCCATGATCTTCTTCTCACTCTTCATTACCTCGAGGGCGATGGAATCGCTCCGGTGGAGGTCATAATGGCTGCCAGTTTCCTCAAATCCCGACAAACCCGGTACGCGGCTTACGCCGCCACTTACATCCTGGTGGTCCTCGCCATCCTCGGCGCCATCAATTTCCTGGCTAACCGCTACGACAAGAGTTACGATTCCACCAGTAACAAGCAGTTCTCTCTCTCCGACCAGACCATTAAGGTAGTCGGTGGCCTCAAGAGCGACATCAAGCTGACTTACTTCGACGAATCCACCCGCTTCCCGCAGGCGCGCGATCTGCTGGACCGCTACACCGCGCTCTCCCCCAAGCTCAAAGTGGAATTCATCGACCCGGTGAAGAAGCCGCAGCAGGCCAAATCCGCCGGTTTCCGGCGCGACGTCACCATCCTGGTGGATAACGGAACCCGCAAGGAAGAGGCCAAGAGCCTCACCGAAGAGGAAATTACCGGCGCCCTCATCCGCGTCGGCAAATCCGGCGAACGCGATGTCTGCTTCGTGAATGCGGCCAACGAGCACTCCATCGACGAAGAGGCCGCCGGCGGCTACTCGCTCATGAAGCAGCTCCTGGAACGCGACAACTACAAAACCCGCACCATCGATTTCAAACCCAAGGCCGCCGAAGCCGGTAAGCCCCTCGCCATCGGCCAGACGCCCGCGCCCGCCGCCGTGGAAGTCCCCAAGGAATGCCTCGCCCTCGTCGTCGGCGGACCGCAGCTCGCCTACCCGCAACCCATCGTCGACGCCTTCAAGAAGTACGTCGAAGGCGGCGGCCACGCCCTCTTCATGCTCGATAACGTGCTCAAGATCGGTCGCGGCGAATCCACCGCCGAAAACACCGGGCTCGTCGCCCTGCTCACCGAGTGGGGCGTCACCCCGAACAAAGATCTGGTGCTCGATCTCTCCGGCATCGGCAACATGTTCGGCGCCGGCCCCGAAATCCCCATCATTCTTCAGTACGAGGCCCACGCCATCACACGCCCCCTCGCCCGCGTACCCACCGCCTTCCCCGTGCCGCGCTCGCTCGAAATCAAGAGCGGCGGCAAGAGCACAGTGGAAAAACTCTTCGGCACCACCGAAGACTCCATCGCCGTCACCGAAGTCGGCGCCAACGGTTCCATCGATCCCAAGAAGGGCAAGAAGGGTCCGTTCACCCTGGCCGCCGCCGGCACCGTGCAGGGCACTCCCAACGGCCGCTTTATCGTGGTCGGCACCTCGCAGTGGGCCGAAAACCGCGCCCTGGGTTCGCGCTCGCTGGGCAACCGCGATCTCTTCATGAACATGATTAACTGGCTCAGCGCCGACGAGGACCTCATCAGTATCCGTCCCAAGTCCACCGAAGACCGCCCCCTCAACCTCACCGCGCAGAAGCTCAGCCTGGTCTTCTGGCTGAGCGTGGTCTTCTTCCCGCTGGCCATCGTCGGTTTCGGCCTGGCCACCTGGGCGAAGAGGAGATAAGTCATGAAGCCGAAGGGACTCCTTATCGCCGTCGTTCTTTTGGCTGTTCTGGGCGGGCTCACGTGGTGGAGCAATAAGAGCCAGGCCGACAAAGCCAAAGCACCCGCCGCCGACGCGCCCGCCAAACTGCTGACCATTCCCGACGACCAGTTCCAGGAAATCGACATCAAAAAGGTCACCGGCGAGTTGCTCAGCCTCAAGCGCGAGAACGGCAAGTGGCGGATGACCGCACCCGTGCCGTTGCCCGCCGATCAGGACGCCGCCGCCTCCATGGTTTCCACCCTCGCCAATCTCAACGCCGATAAGGTCGTCGAAGAGAAGGCCGCCGATCTCAAGCCCTACGGCCTCGACACGCCCACCCTCGACGTGCAGATCGTCCGCAAAGACGGCAAAACCGACCGCCTGCTGATCGGCGACGATACGCTCAACGGAGCCGGTGCTTACGCCAAACTGGCCACTGACGCCAAGGTGGTCACCGTCACCGCGACGGTCAAGACCAGCCTCGACAAACGCCCCGACGACCTGCGCGACAAGCGTCTCCTCACCTTCGATTCCGACAAGCTCTCGCGCGTCGAACTCGCCGCCAAGGGTCCGGCCATCGAATTCGGCAAGAACGGCCAGAACGAGTGGCAGATCGTCAAGCCCCGCCCCCTGCGCGCCGATGGCTCCGCCGTCGATGGCCTCGTGAGCAAGCTCAAAGACGCCAAGATGGATCTTTCCGAGACTGACGCCGCCAAGAACTTCGCCGCCGCCGCCAAAGTGGCCACCGTCACCGTCACCGACGCCGGCGGCACCCAGACCATCGAAGTCCGCCGCGACAAAGACAAGAACGTTTTCGTCAAGAGTTCCGCCGTGGAAGGCCTGTACAAAGCCAACGCCGACCTCGCCGACGGCGTCGACAAAGCCGTGGACGATTTCCGCAACAAGAAGCTCTTCGATTTCGGCTTCAGCGATCCGTCCCGGGTCGATGTCCAAGGCAAGAGCTATTCCAAAGCCGGCGACAAGTGGACCGCCAACGGCAAGACCATGGACAACTCCAGCGTGCAGACTCTGATCGACAAACTGCGCGATCTGGCCGCCACCAAGTTCGCTGAAAAGGGCGGTGGAGAGCCCATTTTTCAAGCCGGCGTGGTTAGTAACAGCGGCAAGCGCACCGAAAAAGTCTCCATATCAAAACAGGCCGACAAATATTTCGCGCAACGCGAAGGCGAACCCAGCATCTATGAACTGGACAGCAAGGCTGTCGAGGACCTGCAAAAAGCCGCGTCCGAAGTAAAAGAAGCGCCACCGGAGCCAACGAAGAAAAAATAGCAAAGAACGCTGCCCTAACGGTCGCGGCTCCGATTGGGTCGAGCGGCGCCAATCGGAGCCGCGACCGTTAGGGAGCGGACCAAACCCCATGAACGGCCTTCTCACCGACCTCTACGAGCTCACCATGGCCGCCGGCTACTTCGAGTCCGGCAAAGTCGCCGAGAAGGCCACCTTCGAGTTTTCCATCCGGCACCTGCCCGATCGCCGCAACTACGCCGTCATCGCCGGCATCCCCCAAATTGTCGACTACCTGCTCACCCTCAGTTTCACCGCCGAGGAAATCGCCTACCTCCGCGCCCTTCCCCAGTTCGCCCAGGTGAGCCCCGCCTTCTTCGACTACCTCCACGACTTCCGCTTCACCGGCGATCTCTTTGCCGTCCCCGAAGGCACCGTGCTCTTCGCCGGCGAGCCCGTGCTCACCATCCGCGCCCCCGTCATCGAAGCCCAAATCCCGGAAACCTACCTGCTGAGTGCCGTCACCTTCCAGACGCTGATCGCCTCCAAGGCCGCGCGCTGCACAACCGCCGCCGCCGGCCGGCCCGTGATGGAGTTCGGCACTCGCCGCGCCCACACACCCGAAGCCGGCACCCTGGGCGCGCGCGCCGCTTACCTGGGCGGCTGCGCCGGCACCAGCAACACCCTCGCCGGATACCGCTATGGCATCCCCGTCATGGGCACCGCCGCCCATTCCTGGGTCATGTCCTTCCCCTGCGAAACCGACGCCTTCCGCAAACTCCAGCGCGTCCTCGGCCCGTCCACCGTCCACCTGATCGATACCTACGACACCCTGGAAGGCGCGCGCCGCGCCGCCGCGCTCGGCGGGCCCATGTGGGGCGTCCGCCTGGATAGCGGCGATTTCGACACGCTCTCCCGCCAGGTGCGCGCCATCCTCGATGAGGCCGGCCACACCGGCGCCAAAATCATGGCCAGCGGCAATTTGGACGAATACCGCATCCGCGACCTCGTCAGTAGCGGCGCGCCCATCGATTCCTTCGGCGTCGGCACCCAGCTCGCTACCTCTGGCGACGCACCCATCATGGGCGCCATCTACAAAATGGTGGAACTCGACATTTCCGGCATCAAGCGTTTCACCGCCAAGTACAGCGAGGATAAGACCTCCTTTCCCGGCGCCAAACAGATCTTCCGCGATGTGGCGCGCGACGTGGTGGCGCGCGCCGGCGAATGCGGCAAGGGCGAAGCGCTGCTCCGTCCCATCATCCTCGGCGGCCGCCTCATCGAGCCGCTGCCCGGGCTCGAACAGGCCCGCGAGCGCGCCGCCCAGTCCCTCGCGAATCTGCCGCCCGCTCTGCGACAATTGGAAGTGACGGAGCCATGGCCGGTGATCCAAAGCCGCGAATTGCGCGCGCTGATCAGCCAGACGCGCTCCAATCTGGGCGCATGAAAACCATCTTCTTCGACATCGATGCGCAGCTCGATTTCCTCTACCCCGCCGGAGCCCTCTATGTCCCCGGCGCGGAGCAAATCGTGCCCGCCATCGCGCGCCTCAACCATTACGCCGCGGCGCACGGCATCCCCGTCATCTCCACTACCGACGCCCACACCGAGAACGATCCCGAATTCCGCGATTGGCCGCCGCATTGCGTCGCCGGGACCACCGGCCAGCACAAGGCCGAAGCCACGCTGCTCGAAAAACGCGTGGTAGTGCCCAACCGCCCTTGCGACCTCGCGCTCGATGACGCGCAGCAGATCGTCGTGGAAAAACAGAACGTGGACGCCTTCACCTCGCCCAATCTCGCGCGCATCCTGGAACTCTTAGCCGCCGATCGCTACGTGGTCTACGGCGTAGTGACAGAAATCTGCGTGCTCTTCGCCGCCCGCGGCCTGCTCCAATACGGCAAGCCCGTGACCATCGTGACCGACGCCGTCCGCTCGCTCACCGCCGAAGCCTCCGACCGCGCCCTGGCGGAGTTCCGCGCCGCGGGTGGCACGCTGGCGCAGGTGGGGCAGGCGCTTTCGCCCGCCAACTAATGAAGCCATGAAGTACATCCATTTCGAACAGCCCGGACCACCCGAAGTTCTCCACCTCTCCGAAGGCCCCACGCCCGTGCCTGGACCCGGCGAAGTGCTCATCCGCGTGGAAGCCGCCGGTGTCAACCGTCCCGACGTCATGCAGCGCGCCGGCAAGTACCCGCCGCCGCCGGGAGCGTCGCCCATCCTCGGGTTGGAAGTCGCGGGCACCGTCGTCGCGGCCGCCCCGGACTCCGGCTGGCGCGAGGAAGACCGCGTCTGCGCCCTCGTCCCCGGCGGCGGATACGCCGAATACTGCCTGGCGCCCGGCGTGCAATGCCTGCCCGTGCCGCGGGCCCTATCGATGCAAGAGGCCGCCGGCATTCCCGAGACCTTCTTCACCGTCTGGGCCAACGTCTTCCAAATCGGACACCTCACGGCCGGCGAGCGCTTCCTGGTGCACGGCGGCTCTGGCGGCATCGGCACCACGGCCATCCAACTCGCGCGCGCGTTTGGCGCCATCGTCTTCGCCACCGCGGGCAGCGAGGAGAAGTGCCGCGTGTGCGTGGATCTCGGCGCGGAGCGCGCCATCAACTACAAGGAAGAAGATTTCGCCCGGGAACTCCCGCCCATCGATCTGATACTCGATATGGTCGGCGCGGCTTACACGCCGCGCAATCTGGAAGTGCTGGCGGCGCGAGGACGCCTGGTGCAGATCGCCGTGCAGCAGGGCTCCAACGCCACCGTGAACCTGGCGCGGATCATGCAAAAACAACTCACCGTGACCGGCTCCACCATGCGCCCGCGCCCCATCGCCGAGAAGGGCGCAATCGCGAGCGAACTGCGCACCCGGGTCTGGCCACTGCTGGAATCGGGCGCCGTGAAAGTGCTGGTGGACCGCGTCTACCCGCTGGCGGAAGCCGCCGACGCGCACCGCTACCTGGAGAGCGGCGCGCACATCGGAAAGATCATTCTGTCGGTGTAGGACAGGCCTCCCGGCCTGTCCCTTCCTCTTCTTCCAGCGCCCCCATCTGCTCCAACAACTCGTAGGTGCGCATGGCCTCGGCCTCATCGATCTTGCTGACGGCGAAGCCGACGTGCACCAGCACGTAGTCGCCCACCCCGGCCTGCGGCACGAAGTCCAGGTAGACCTGGCGGGTGACGCCGCCGAACTGCACCTTGGCGACGCGGTTCCAGCCGCTCTCCGCCGTCTCCAGGACTTTACCGGGTATGGCCAGGCACATGGGAGCCCTTCTCTAGCTTAATCCTTTTACCTTCCAGCCCTCGCGATACCTGGTGCGGACGTAGTGGTTGGCTTCCGCCGAGTTGCCGAATTTCAGCTTGGCGGAGTTCCACTCCAGCGTGGTCTTGGGAAAGCGCGTGGCCAGCGGACCGAGCAGCACCGCCTCGGTCAGCGGACCGGAATAGTCGAAGCTGGTGGTGGTCTTGCCGTTGCCCATCACCGCATCCACAAACTGGAAATAGTGGTTGGCGGCTTCGTGCCGCGGCATGGGGAAGCCCTTGAATTGGTCTTCGGGCAGCAGCACCGGCATGGCGATGTGCGGCAGCAGCATCACGCCCTTGGTGCCGATGAAGAGCGAGCCCTGGCCGGGCAGTTTGCGCGGCGCCACGAGCGCCTGGATTTCCGCCGGCGGGCGGGCTTCGCCATCGTACCAGGTGATGGGCACGGTCTTACCCTCGGTTACCGCGGTCCCCGGGAACACATAATGGATCACCGAGTGCAGCGCCCAACTCTGCCCGTTCGGCGCGACGCCTTCGGAACGCACGGAGAGCGGCGCGGCCAGCCCCAGCGCGCCGAATACGGGGTCGAGTATGTGGCATCCCATGTCGCCGAAGGTGGCCGTGCCGAAATCGATGCGCTTGCGCCAGTTCTCCGGATGATAGACATCGCGGATAAAGGGACGCGGCTGCGCCACGCCGATCCAGTGATCCCAGTTGAACGTCGCGGGCACGGGATCGGTGCGATCGGGCAGCAGGTCGGAATCGCCCCACTTTTTCTCGCTGAACGAATGCACCTCTTTGACCTTGCCGATGGCGCCCGTTTGGATCAACTCGACGGCCGTCTTGTATTCGCGGGCGGAGTGAATCTGGATGCCCATCTGCGTCACCAGATTCTTCTTGTGCGCCATGGCGGTGAGCATGTGGACTTCGTGGACGCAGTGCGCCATGGGCTTCTGCTGATAGACGTGAAGGCCGAGGCGCATGGCGCTCATGGCCATGGGCGCGTGCATGTGGTCGGGCGTACCCACGCAGACGGCATCGAGGTTGCGGTGTTCCTTGGCCAGCATCTGGCGCCAGTCCTGATACACGTGGGGGTCGGGATATTTCGCCTTGAGCTGACCCAGCCTGGCCGAATCCACCTCGGCCACGCAGATCAGCTTCGCTTTGGGATGGCGGGCCAGGCCATCAATGGTGAAATACGCCATGTTGCTGGCGCCGAAAGCGCCGAGGCGGAACTGGCCGCTGGGCGGCGCGGAAATCAGGTTCCTGACGAAGAAGGGCGCCGCCAGGAAGGTGCGACGATTCATGAGAAGAGGCATAGGTTTCCAGGCGACAGGCCAGGAGGCCTGTCCTAACTTAGACTTTTTCGGGCACCACGAAGGGCTTGCGGTAGTCGCGCGTCATCATGGCAGCCGCTTCCTTGTCGCCCGTAATTGTCATGGTCTTGGGATCGAAATTGACGGTCCGGCCCAGGCGATACGAAATGTTGGCCAGGTGCACCAGCACGGTGGACGCGGCGCCCTCCTCGACCTCCGCCGTCAGCGTTTCCTTTTTGCGGTTGCGCACGGCTTCGAAGAAATTGGCGAAGTGGCTACCGCCCTTGGTCATGGTGGGTCCGGGCTCGCCGTTCCTGCCGAGGAAAGTGGCGTACTTGCTGTAGCCCGCGATGGCCAGGTAGCCCTTGGAGCCGTAGAAGACGTTGCCGATGGTGTTGACGTCCTTGCCGCCCTCGCCGATGCCGGCTTCGTGGTTGCTCATCCAGTGGCGCACCTCGAATTCCATCATCTGCTTTTTGCCGTTCTCGTTGAATTCGAATGCGCAGTTGAGGGTGTTGGGCGTTTCCTGATCGTCGTCGAACATGAACTTGCCGCCGATGGCGGTGGCCTTGGTGGGGAACTTCACGCCCAGGCCCCAGCGCGCGATATCCATCTCGTGAATGCCCTGGTTGCCCAGGTCGCCGTTGCCGTAGGCCCAATACCAGTGCCAGTTGTAGTGGAAGCGGTTTTCCTTGAACGGCACCTTCTGCGCCGGACCCTGCCACAGGTCGTAATCCACATAGGAAGGCGGATCGCTCACCGCCTTGGTGCCGATGGTGTCGCGCCACTTGTAACACAGGGCGCGCGAGAGGTAGATATCGCCGATCAAACCATCGCGCATCTTCTGCACGCCGTCCTGTAGCGCCACCGACGAACGGCTCTGGCTGCCCTGCTGCACCATGCGGTTGTACTTGCGCGCCGCCGCCACAATTTGTCTAGCCTCGAAGATATTGTGCGTGCACGGCTTCTCGACGTAGACGTCCTTGCCGGCGCGGCAGGCGTCGATGGTGATGAGCGCGTGCCAGTGGTTGGGAGTGGCGATCGAGATAGCGTCGATCGACTTGTCTTCCAGCAGCTTCCGGTAGTCGGTGTAGATGGCGGGCTTCTTCTTGGTGATGGTCTCGACGTTGGCCGCTGCGTCGTCCAGCACCTTTTGGTCGATGTCGCAGAGCGCCACCAGCTCGACATTGGGCTGGCCGGTGATTTCTTTGATGTGGTCTTTGCCGCGGCCGCGCAGGCCGATGGTGGCGACCCGAATGGTATCGTTCGGGCTGCCAAAGACGGTATTGGAGGCGACTGCCGCGGCCGCCGTGGCGATAAAAAAGTTTCTTCGGTCCATGAGTTTTTCGTTAACGCTATTCGAGCGCTACTTTATCACATTCCGCGGATTTCCGCCCAAAAACGCGGAAATGCTGGCGATCGCCACATCAGCCAAGCGCGCGCGCGCCTGCGTGAATCATGCCTTTGGTCTCGGGAAACAGGGGCGAATGCCGGCTACTTCTTCTCCGCCGGAGGGTCGAACGTGATATTGGCTTCCGCCTCGAATTTACGGTACTCGCGGAACTCCAGGTTATTCTCGGCCACGAACCTTCCGCTGCGCGTCTTGACGTAGGCCTGCGAGGGCAGCAAATACTGCTTCCCGCCCACCGAGGCGAACTCGTAGTCCACCGTGGAATCGTTGGTGTTAATTGGAAACCCCAACGGGATCTCCGCCTCCTCGGTCAGGCGCAGTGTCATGTGCGTCTTCTCGTCCACGTAGGCTTCCCCGCGATAAGCCACCACGATCACCATCGGACCGGTTGACGCCGTGCCGTACTGGATCCGGTAAATCGAGTTCTCGCGCGCGACGTGAAAGGAGAACCTGGCCACGCGGCGCTTGCGCAGCGTGCTCCAGCCCTTCCAGTGGAATTCCGCCCGCGACCGCGGATCGAATACCGAGTACAGGCGCGTGCCGAATTCCCCGGCGCTCACCGCCCCACCCACGTACTGGAATTCCAGCACCGTGGGCTTGCCGTCGATCTGCATCAGCTTGTAGTCTTCCTTGTGGCCGGAATAGCTGAGCTTCACGGTGAGCGTGTCCACGGAGCGCCAACGGCCGTTCCCTATCGGATCCTGCGTCCGGCGCACCACCTCGGTGCAGATGAAGTCCGGCAGCGAGTCGGAATACCGGATCGCCACTTCCCGCGCCTGTTCCAGCAGGCTGGCCTGCTCGGGCTCGAGTTCCTGCGCCATCGCGGGAGCGCCCGCGACCAGCAGAGCCAACAGCGCGAGATGAGTGGGCGCAGCCATGACGTTCCGTCATTCCGATGGCGGTTCTAGAGTGATCGTAGCATCCAGGGAGCGCGCGCAGCGCCGGCAGGTACCGAATGACATGGTTTGCATCGACCTTTCCACATAGACCACCGGAATTGGCTGCTGGAGCACCATAAGCGGCTTGTCACCAACGCCGAGATGCAACCGCTGCATCTGAAATGCAGGATTTGCCGACCCGTAGGGCCGCGGGGCGGAAACGCGGAGAACGCTTGTCGCGTGCGGCCGCATTCGCCGCGAGCACCAGCGACTCATTGCTAACGGCTCTCTCGAAACTGCCAGAGGAGATTGGCCCTTATCGTGCCCATCCGGACGAGAGAGAACTCGGCGATCGCCGGCCGCCTATGGATAGCCGGCGAGAGGAGACATAATGCACATTCGCACTATTTGTTCGCTGTTGTTGGCCATAGGAATCGTATTCCTGGCGAGCCCGTCTTTCGCGCAAGTGGGCGCGCCCACCGTTGCGCCCCCTGAGCTACCCGCCTACGAGCAGCCCGTCTGCCCCGGCGACGGTTATATCTGGACGCCGGGATATTGGGCTTGGGATGGCGAGTATTACTGGGTACCGGGCACATGGGTCATGGCTCCCGAAGCCGGGTACCTGTGGACTCCAGGCTACTGGGGTTGGGGCGGCGCCGGATTTATGTTCAATGACGGCTACTGGGGCCTGTCCGTAGGTTTCTACGGTGGGATCGACTATGGTTTCGGATACTTCGGTAACGGTTATGAAGGCGGCCGCTGGGAGAACGGGCATTTCTTCTACAACACGTCGCTGAACCGCGTGGACGCCAACACCATGCACAACGTTTACAACACAAGGGTAAACGAGAGGGTTAACCGCGTCAGCTACAACGGCGGCAACGGCGGGATCAACGCGCGCGCCACTTCTGAAGAAGAGGCTGCTGCTCGCGGCAAACGTACTGGGCCTGTATCCGCGCAGACTCAACATGCGTGGTCTGCCCACAATAACCCCCAGCAACGGCTTTCCGCGAACCACGGCGCGCCCCCAGTCACCGCGACTGCCCGCGCCAATACCGCGGTCCATCCCAAGGATCTGCCGCCCGTCGAACGCGCCGCCGCTCCCAAAACGGGGAACGCGAAGCTGGACCAGAAATACCAGAACGAGCAGGCGAAGACCGTCGCGAAGCAGAACCAGGACCGGCAGAAACTCCAGCAGAAGCAGGACCAGGAACATCAGCAACTGACGAAACAGAAAGCTGCTCCGGCGAGAATGCAGCAGGTAGAACAACAACACCAGCAACAGACGCAGCAAATGCATCAAGGGCACACGCAGCAGATGCAGCAGATGCAGCAGAGGCAGTCGGCTGGCGGCGGAGGAGCGCGTGGCGGCGGGCGCCGGTAAACGAAGTGGCGTTTTCGACGCGAACGCTGAGAAGTCCATTTGGCGCGGATCTTTAATCATTTCCCCCGGCGCGCGAAACAAGGAGGGCCGCCGGAATGGACTTCTCGACCTGGGAAGGGTTACCACGACCAAACCATGATGCCTACGAGTGACATCGTTCTGGAAATCAAAAACCTGACTCGCCGCTTCGGCGCATTTACGGCGGTGGATGCTCTCACCCTTTCGGTCAACGCTGGAGAGGTCTTCGGCTTGCTCGGCTCCAACGGCGCCGGCAAGACTACCACCATCAAGATGCTCACCACGCTGTTGCCGCCCTCCTCGGGCGAGGCGCGCGTGGCCGGCTTCTCCATCACCACCCAGGCGGTCGACGTTCGCCGCGCCATCGGTTATGTGCCGCAGGCGGTCTCCGTGGACGGCTCGCTCACCGGTTACGAGAACCTGCTCATCTTCGCCAGGCTTTACGACCTGCCACGCCGCGAGCAGGCGGCGCGCATCGCGGAGGCACTGGAGTTTATGAACCTGACTGCCGAGGGCGGGCGCCTGGTGAGCCAATACTCCGGCGGCATGGTCCGCCGCCTGGAAATCGCGCAGTCCACGCTGCATCGACCGCGGGTGCTGTTCCTCGATGAGCCGACGGTCGGGCTGGACCCGATTGCGCGCGACGCTGTTTGGAAACATCTGGTCGATCTGCGGGCCAACTACGGCACCACGCTGTTCTTCACCACCCATTACCTGGAGGAGGCGGAGAGCCATTGCGACCGCATCGCCATCATGCACCTGGGCAAGCTGGATGCGCTGGGCACCTGCAAGGAACTTGAGGCCTCACTGGGCGCCGGCAGCCACACGCTGGATGAGGTCTTCGTCCACTATGCAGGCAGCGCCCTCGATGCCGGCGGCAACTTCCGCGACGTGTCCGCCGAACGCGCCACAGCCCAGCGCCTTGGCTAGCCCAACCCCATGACCACCACTTTCATCCACCCTTTAACCGGCTTCATCGACAAGACGTTCGTGATCACCGAGTTCGAGTTGCGCAAGCTGCGCCACGATTTCACGGAACTGGTCACTCGCGCCCTCCAACCTGCGCTTTGGCTGCTCATCTTTGGGCAAGTCTTCTCGCGCAGCGGGATGATGCACACGGGCAACATTCCGTATCTGGATTTCATCGCTCCCGGCATCCTGGCGCAAAGCGTTCTCTTCGTGGCCATCTTTTACGGCATCAATGTCATCTGGGAGCGCGACCTCGGCATTGTGCAAAAATTTCTGGCCAGCCCGACTCCGCGCGCGGCTTTGGTGCTCGGCAAGGGCTTCTCCGCTGGTTTCCGCACTCTCTCGCAGGCTGCCGTCGTTTACGGCCTCTCGCTGCTGCTCGGCGTGAAGCTGAATTGGAGTCCGCTCGCGCTCCTCAACGTAGTGGTTATCGTGGTCCTTGCCGCGACCCTGTTCTCCACGTTTTCACTGGTCGTTGCGTGCATTGTGAAGACGCGCGAGCGCTTCATGGGAGTCGGCCAGGTGCTCACCATGCCGCTGTTTTTTGCGAGCAACGCGATCTACCCCACCTCCATCATGCCAGGCTGGTTGCAAACCATTTCTCATCTGAATCCTCTGACGTACGTGGTCGACGCCCTGCGCGCTTTCATGCTCGCCGGCAGCACGAGCACCTTCGGCGTGGGTCTCGACTATGCCGTCATCCTGCTGACCACCACGATCCTGGTTTTTATTGGCGCCCGATTGTATCCCCGGCTTGCGGTATAAGACCCGACTTAAAAAGGAGGGCAATACCTGGTGCGCCGGCGTGATTTCTCCGTCTCCATAACCGCTCATTTGAGTGCCAATCAAGACGATTGACACGCCAGGCGCGCCGGAATAACATTGTTATTACTATGCGGGCTGTACACGTGAGCATTCGACAGATAGGCAACTCCCAGGGAGTTGTCATCCCAAAACCGGTACTTGCGCAACTGGGTCTGGACAGCAAGGCGGGAGCGGAAATGACGATCGAGGATGGTGCACTTGTACTGCGCAGGCCCGCCAGTCCGGCGCGCACCGGTTGGGCCGAGGCCGCCAGGAGAATCGCCGAGGCTGGTGACGACGAGCTCGTGATGGGCGAATTTGGCAATGCGGAGGATTCGGAGTTGGTCTGGTGACTCGTGGAGAGATTTGGCTCGTCAATCTCGATCCTACCGTCGGGAGTGAAATCAGGAAGACGCGCCCGTGGGTGGTGGTGTCCCCGGCCGAAATGCACGCTCATCTGCGCACGGTACTGGTCGCACCCATGACTACGTCGGGTCGCGAGGCACCGTTTCGGATCGGCGTCACTCACGGAGGCCGGAAGGGTCTGATCCTGCTCGATCAGGTTCGTGCCGTGGACAAGATCCGGCTGGCGAAGAAACTGGGAGTGGTCTCGGCAAAGACGCTGACCGCCACGTTGAGGACGCTGCAAGAGGTATTCGCGGAATAAGATTCCTCCACAGGAGTTGGCCCCCCATCGCGGCTGGACGCGCGCCGAAGCGACCGACAACATTCGCGAAGCAATTGAGGACGCCGGTCGCCACCCAGGAGCCGAACTACAGGCTCAACGGATTCACCCATCGCAAACCGTCGAATCGCGCAAAATCGCCGCCGGTCGAGCAGAGGTCCAGTCCGTGCTCGATCGCAAGGGCTGCCAAATGGGCGTCGGGAATCAGTTTCGCCCCACCGCCGAGTCGGATCACGTAGATGCGCGGATTGGTGACCACGCGGGTGAAGCCGAGCAGGCACTCCCAGGGAAGCCCCACTCTGACGGACCCGCTCAGCTTTCCATCCAGCCACTGCACAGCCGCTTCGTGCAAAGCGGCTCCGCGGTCCCAGGCATAGACCAACAGATTGACGTCAACCAGAATCATCTGCCGGTCCCACTCCGTTCCACCTCATCCAGAACTTCCCAGACATTGTCCAGGTTGGGACAAGAGCAGTTCCCCAGATCGACCGGCTGGGTGCGAAATGCCTGGGTTTCAGCGGGCGAACTCAATCGTGCCAGACCTTCCCGCAACGCGTCATGGAGAACTTTCCAAGCTGGGCACCCAAACTGGACGATTCTCGAACGCCTTCCCGTGCGTTTTCCCCGCTGGTCCTCGTCGTGGCGTCACTGCTATGATTGCGGTGCGGTTTCCGTTAGCTGGTTCGTCGTATTCAGGTTCGTCGTGTCGGGTAGTCCGTCTGCCGCCGAGGCTTGGTAATATTGAAGGTCGTTCATGCGCCTACTGCACTATATCGAGATCGAGAACTTCAAAACGTTTGGAAACAGGCAGCGAATAGAACTGGACCATCCGGCTGTGATCATCGGTCCCAATAACTGCGGTAAGACAAGTGTGATTCAAGCCATAGCCCTGTGGTGCCAGGCCGTGAAGACTTGGCACGCCGCGCGAGAGAGCTCCGCGGCGAGTGAGAGGGCTGGGACCGCGCTCAATCGCCTCAACATTCTCAATGTTCCGGTGCAGCGAACACGATTCTTCTGGCACGAGACGAAGGTGCGGACCGGAAACAACGATATTCCACTGGTGATCACGGTTGGAGTATTCTATCAGGGCAAGATGGAGCCGATTCCAATGCGGTTCCGAAATCAAGGCGAAGACCTGGTTTACTGTTCCCTTGATGAAAAGATTCGCCACAACCATGACTTGATCGCCCATGTGGCCAAGATCAACGTCGAATTGCTGTATCCAATGAGTGGGCTTGAGATCGAAGAGCCGGTCCTGCAACCCGGCAGAATCGGAGTGCTGCTCGGGCAAGGCCAGACCGCCCAGGTCCTACGCAATCTTTGTTTGATGGTCTACCAGGGCTCCAAACACGACTGGGACAAGATCGTCAAACTGATGAAACGCCTCTTCCAATTGGACCTGGGAATCCCAATCCAAAACTCCCGCGGCGCGATTGAACTTACCTACTCCCAGAGTGGCGTGAAAGAGCCGCTCGCTCTCTCCTCCTCCGGACGCGGTTTTCAGCAGATGTTGCTGATTTTCGCCTATCTATTTTCCCACAAACGTAGTGTGCTCCTTGTGGACGAGCCAGACGCCCATCTCGAGATCCTGCGGCAAAAGCAAGTGTTCGTCCTGCTCCGGGATATTGCTACCGAGAACGAGTCGCAGGTGGTCATGGTGACTCATTCGGAGGTTATCCTCGATGCTGCCCTTGAGACCAACCTGACGTTGTTGTTGGAAGGCCGTGCGGACAACCTGGCGAAGAAAGTGCAGATCCTTCAAAGCCTGAAGCTGTACGGTACGGCGAACTACGTTCGCGCGCGGCAGCGGGGATACGTCTTCTACGTCGAGGGCGGCACTGATGTCGACATCCTTCGTGCGTTGGCCGTGAAACTGAACCATCCGGTGGCTAACTTCTGGGACGAGAATGCGAACGTCTATTTCGTCGAGAATAACTTCCCTGAGACGTCGCTGGACAGTGAACTTGAGAAGGTGGAAGGCGGATTCGGCATCACCGCTAAGGAACACTTTAACCACCTTCGGAAGCTGCTTCCGGGCTTGCGGGGACTGGCCATCCTAGACAATGACGGACGAGCCCGGCAGGATTTCGACGACCAGGGCCTGCGCATTCGGTACTGGAAACGGTACGAGGTTGAGAACTATTTCATTACTCCAAGCCTACTGCTCGGGTATGTGGAGAAGATGAATCTGGGATTGGGACTGTTCGCTGTAAACACCCACCAGGCGGAGGACGTGCTGAGTGGACTCATTCAGGAACAAGTCTTTGGGGGCGATCGAGGCGACTACCTTGTCTGGAAGAACTCGGCTTCCGATGCTGGCCGGTTGATATGGGAAGCCAAGACACAAACTGTGAAGCTGAGTACTTTCGCAGAAGAATTCTTTCGACGGCTCAGGGATCGCACTGGACTCGAAATGCTGCTTACAAAGGGCGAATTTCATAGATTGGTGGAATGCGCGGACTCAGACGGGATCCCAAGAGAAGTGAAAGACAAACTTGATTTAATAGCGGACCTGTTTCAGAATGCGGCTACCATGGCGGATGTACGCACCGTGTCTGAGGGTTCCTAATAGCATCGCGCTTACGCAAGAGTTTGAGGCCTCGCTGGGGGTCTTGTCGGTGTGCGAAGCGCCATTTGAAAAGCCGCAACGGATTGTGAGAGGTTGCGCCCTCGTTTTGAGCTTCCCAGGGGTAGGATTCGAAACCCGCCATCCTTCGGTACACGGAAAGTGCGGCCGCCACCACCCATTACGCAGCGCAATCTTCCGCGCTGGCTCAACTCCCCGGCCGGGCTGTCCGCCAGTTGGTGCTCACATCCCCGGAGCCGCGGCGGCGATCTCCTTACTCACGCCACCGAACTTTTCGAAATTCTTGTTGAACCGGGCGGCCAGATCGAGCGCCGCCCGGTCGTACGCCGCCTTGTCCGGCCACATCCCGCGCGCATCCAGAAGCGCCGCCGGCACGCCCGGACACGATTTTGGCACGCTCACTCCAAACACCGGGTGCCGTTCCACGGCGACGTCCCGCAACTGGCCGTTCAGCGCCGCGTGGAGCATGGCGCGCGTGGAGCGCAGCTTCATGCGCTCGCCCACACCGAACGGCCCGCCCGCCCACCCGGTATTCACCAGCCAGCACTGCGCCCCCGTGCGCCGCAGTTTCTCTCCCAACAGCGACGCGTAGGTGGCCGCCGGACGCGGCAGGAACGGCCCGCCAAAGCACGCGCTGAAGGTGGCCTGCGGCGTGCTACCGAGCCCCCGCTCCGTGCCCGCTACCTTGGCCGTGTACCCGCTCAAGAAGTGGTACATCGCCTGTTCCGGTGAGAGCTTCGCGATGGGCGGCAGCACGCCGAAGGCGTCCGCCGTCAGAAAGACTATGTGGTTGGGGTGCCCGCCGACGCTCGGAATCACGGCGTTAGAGATGAACTTCAGCGGATACGCCGCGCGCGTGTTCTCCGTGACCTCGTCCGAATTAAAATCCAGCAGCCGGGTCTCCGCGTCCATGGCGACGTTCTCCAGCACCGTCCCGAAGCGGATGGCATCCCAGATCTGCGGTTCGTTTTCCGCGGAGAGCCGTATGCACTTGGCGTAACAGCCGCCCTCGAAATTGAACACCCCGTGGTCGCTCCAGCCATGCTCGTCGTCGCCGATCAGCCGGCGCTCCGCGTCCGCCGAAAGCGTCGTCTTCCCCGTCCCCGAAAGTCCGAAGAACAGCGCCACCTCGCCCGCCGCGCTGGTATTCGCCGAACAGTGCATAGGGAATACCCCGCGCTCCGGCAGCAGGTAGTTGAGGATGGTGAAGGCCGACTTCTTCATTTCCCCGGCGTAACTCGTGCCGCAGATCAGCACCACCCGCTTTTTGAAGTTGATCACGATGCAGGTTTCCGAGTTGGTGCCGTCCTCCGCCGGGTGGGCCTGGAAATCGGGCGCGAACAGGATCGAAAACCGCGGCGCGTGATCCCCGGTCTTCTCCGCGTCCGGCCGGATGAAAAGCTGCCGCGCGAACAGATTGTGCCAAGCCAACTGGGTGACCACGCGGATGGGCATGCCGTACTCGGCGTCGGCGCCCACGGAGCAATCCTGCACGTACACGTCGTGTCCCTGCCAGAAAGCCATCATCTTGGAGTAGAGGCGGTCGAAATGGGCCTCCGAAAGCGGCTGGTTGACGTCCCCCCAATGCACGTGGCCCTCGGTGGTTTCGTCGCGCACCACGAACTTGTCCTTGGGCGAACGTCCCGTGAATTGCCCGGTGCGCACGACGAACGATCCGCCGCTGGCCAGATTCCCTTCCCGGCGCTGGATGGCGTGCTCCAGCAACTGCGCCGTGCCCAGGTTCCAGTACGCCACATTCAGGTTGCGGAACCCCTGCTCCTCCAGGCCGTGACGGCTTGGCCGGATGCCCGCGTTCGCAATCTGCTTTCGTTCAGTCGCCATCATAATATTTCTTTCCCATCCGGGTGCCGCCCGTATCGTAGAATTGTCTCATGAACCGGCTTATCCGGGCATGCGCCCTCGCGCTCGTCCTGTGGGTTGCACGGGGCCGCGCCCAGGTCATCGAATTTGAGCAGAATGGCCTGAAATATCAAACACTTACGAAGTCCGGCGTGACCATCATGTTTGCCATGATGCCGCAGCACCTGCACGACTACGCGATTATTCAGGTGGCCGTTTCCAACGGTTCCAAGGCCCCGTACATCATCCGGCCCGAGGATTTCATCTATGTCCACCTGGACCGCTCCGAGTTGCGCGCCTCCCCCGCCCGGGTGGTAGTCACCTTGCTGGAGCAGAAAGGCTCCGCCAGCGATGTCATCAAACTGGTCACCAGCTATGAGAATGGGATTTACGGCAATCAAAAGCTGAAATCCACCAACGGGTATGAGCAGCGGCGGCAGAGCGTGCTGGCCATGGGCTCGGTGAGGTTGAAGGCGGCGGCGGCGGCCAGCGCCCTGGCCTTCGTGCAAACCAAACTGATGCCCGGCGAATCCACCGATGGCGCCGTCTTCTTCCCCACCGAGGGCAAACTGCTCGGCTTCGGCCACCTGATAGTCCGCACCAACACCGACATCTTCGATTTCACCACGGATTAGCTTTCACGCCACCTCGCCCATGCCCGGAACCGCAAAAGTGTAGAACTCCAAAACCACCGCCCCATCGAACGGCAACGGCATCGCCGCCCTGACAGCGCAACTCTGGCAGGCTGCCGTCAAGATGCCGCGCCTGGTGGCGGAACTGGAAAGGCAGTTCGCGGAAGGGCGGAAGCTGGAGGCGGCGATCAAAGCCAACCTGTCGAAGGTCGGATATATCGGATAGTCTTTATATCTGCCCGCTGGCAAGCAGATCAAGCAGCTTGCGGGCGTTGACGATCTTCGTGGTCTGGTAGTCTTTCTTGAAATGCTTGAGGTTGCCGGTAATCAGGAATGCCGCCTGGGCGGCATCCGCGCATTCGTAGAAACGGTTGTCGGGTTCGTGGCCGGAAATTTCGAGAGTCCTTACGGGGCGAAACAGGCTGCCGGATTTTTCCAATTGACGTAACGCCGTGGCGATTGCTTCCGGCTGCAATTTGAATTTCGGACTCGCCAGCACCCGCGCGTACTCTGCCAGCACCTCCGGCGAGACGCAGAGCAAAAGCCTGCCCGCCAGCGCCAAGCGAAGAACCTGGTCTTCCAGGCCTCGCGGCTTGAGCAACGCCGAAACCACCACGTTGGTGTCCAGCACTACGCGAGGAATCATCGGACAGGTTGTTTAATGTGGTTCCGCCCCTGGCGCCGGACTTTGGCAATCTCGGCGTCAATTTGCCTCATGGTGAGCTTGTTGGTGCCGCGGCGCTTGGAAGAAGCTTGAATGTCCTTCAGCCATTGCGGCGCCGGCGCCATCGTGTCCACGTAATCTTTAATGCTCATGATGACGACGCTCGGCTCGCCGCGCCGGTCCACCACAAAACGCTCATTGTTTTCCGTTGCCCGCTTGAGAATCTGTCCGAGTTGCGTCCGGGCAGTCAGAGCGGATATTACATTGTTCATGGGTTTGGCAGTCTGTCGAATGATAAACCTCCCCTGAACTGATTAATTAGTTCCCTTCCAGTATAGCGGACAGAGCGAATCACTCATTCCATACGCTCGCGGCTCGGTAAACTATCTACAACAGGCACGTCCTGCCCCGCCTGCTGGAATCGGAGGCAAAACCGGCCAGATCTGTCCGGTTTTCGATGCTCTTTGTACAGTTAACCCATTTACAATCAATAAAACAGAGTCGAATCCGCCGGACAACTCTGTCCGGTCTGCGCCCCTGCCCCCCTCAGAACAGGTACTTCAGAGCGAATTGTATCAGCCGCGGCGCCACCGAGTTCTGCGTGATCACGCCGAAGCTGGCGGTGCCGAAAGACGTCCCCGGATTGGCGAATTGCGGGTGATTCAGCGCGTTGTAGAATTCCGTGCGGAAGGCCAGCACGGCCTCCTCGCGGATTCCTCCCACTTTGAACGCCCTACCCAGGGAGAAATCCGTATTGAACTGGCCCGGACCCTGCATGATGCTCTGGCCCGAGTTGCCGTAGCCCGTGGACCCGTCGGATCCGATGGCCGGCGTGGCGCAGATCGCGGCCGTGTTGATCCACTGGTTCAACCGGCTGCCGGTATCGCCCGCCGTGGGCAGGCTGGCATACGACGCCCCCGGACACAGGCTGACGGTGGAGGGCGAGGCGTGGGCGTAGACGCCGCCGCCGTTGGGATCGGTGAGGGTCATCGGCAGACCGCTTTGCACGATGATGATGCCGGCCACCGTCCAGCCTTTCAGGCGGCCCGGCAGCAGGTAATCGAAGTTGGCCGTGAAGCGGTGCGTGCGGTCGAAGCTGGAACGCGCCCAATCCAAGGCGAGATTGTTCGGGTCGTTATAGATGGTGGTGTTGCTGGCGGCGCGGGAGTAGGTGTACGTGGTCTGAAACGAGAGCGCGTGCGCGGCTTGCTTGCGCAGTGTCACCTGCAGGCTGTGGTAGGCGGACGCGCCGGTAAATTCATTGCCCACCAGCGCCGTGGGAGTCTCCCCCATGATGGGCACGCGGAGCCCGGCGTTGGCCGCGGTATTGGTGGTGATGCAATCCGCCGGATTGCCATCGTACCCGCAGTTGACCGGAGAGCCCGCGGTCGCCAGCAGTGGTTGGTTGAGACCGCGCGCCAGCAACAGGCGGCTGCCCTGGCTTCCCACATAGCCGACATCGAAGGTGAGGCCGCGGAGCAGGTGGAACTGCGTGCTGATATTCCATTGTTGCAGGCGCGGCACGGTGAAATCGGGGCCGGCCACGCGGTCGGAGAGCTGCGAGGTGGGGGTGCGCGGCACGAAACCGAGCGTGGTGGTGGGAAACGGCTGCTGCAGGCTGGAGAGGTTGTTGCTGGAATCCGCGTTGGTGAAGCCCTGCGCGAAGGGCGGCGAGGTGAATAGCGGAGTCCCACCCGCGTTCCCGCTGTAGCTGGCGGTCTGGTAGAAGAGTCCGTAGCCTCCGCGCACCGCAAGCCGGCCCCCGGCGCCCAGCGGCTGCCACGCAAAACCGAAGCGCGGGGCAAAGGTATCGAGCGGCGCCGCGTTGCGGTAGAAACTCTTGGTGGATCGCACCAACACCCCCGTGGGAGGCGGGCCGAAGGGCTGGCCGGTGTAAGGGTTGATGACGTTGGCGTTGTAGTTGGCGGCGACGGTGTTGCCCACCAGCGTTCCCGACGCGGGCGGAATGGCCGCCTGGAGCAGCAGGTTGGGCCAGGCGTTGCCGATGGCGCCCGTGGTATCGAGCGCGGGGCCCACGTATTCCCAGCGGAGGCCGAAGTTTAAAGTGAGGCGCGAGCTGGCTTTGTAATCGTCCTGCAGGAAGGCGGCGCCATAGTAACTGCGGTAGTTGTACTGGATCTGGCCGCGCGTTCCCACGCCCTCGCTGGCCTGCACGGACTGAATGTTGCTGCGCCCGGAAGGGCTGAGGTTGTTATCGGCGCTGAGCCCCAGCAGGAAGTCGTCGAAAGTCTGGAAGTAGAGTTTGCCGCGCGCGGCGCCGGTGTCGTCGCGCCAGTTGGTCTGCGCCAGGAAGAACCCGCCGGAACGCGTCTTGTGGTTGCCGTGGACCCAGGCGAGGTTGTCGTTCCAGGAGTAGTATTGGTTCTCGGTGGCGAAATCGTTGCCCAGCGTGCCGAAAACGCGGAAGCTGCCCAGCGGACCAAGCACATTCATCTCCGGCGGCTGATCGAAGAAGCGGTCGGCCGGGGTCATTCCAAGGGATGTGGCGGCCGGAGTGTGGTCTCCGTGGGCACTCTGTACGGAACGCGTAAAGCTCATACGTACTTCGTTCACGAGAGTTTTACTGAAGGAAGAGGTGAGGTTGACGCTGGCCACGTAGTCGTGCGCGCCGAGCGCCTGCGGCGTCCCCTGCCCCGGCACCATGGGCGTGCCGGGATAGCCCTGGGGCGAGCCGAAAGTGCGGTACTGATCGATGGTGGCGAGGTAGACGCGGGCGGCGACGATGTTCCTGGGCGAGGCCAGATAGTCGCCGTTGGCCAGGTATTGATTCTCGTAGTAGTGGGACGGCAGGCTGTAGGAGGAGAAGCCGAGTCCCGCGTCGGCGCCCGTGGTCAGCAGGGTCTGGGGATTCGGCACCAGCCACGCGCCGGTGGCCGTCTTCAGTTGCAGGATGGCCAGCGCGACGGGGTTGATGGGCGCGGTGGTGGCGGTAGTCTGATTGTGGCAATCGAGCTGCTTTCCCCCGGCGTAGGTCAGGTAGCGGCTGTCTCCGGGATGGTTGTCGGGACAGAATTGCGCGGCCAGGCCGGTGGCGGAACGGTCGTCGGTCAGGGGCGGAAGGATGGGGTTGGAGGTGGAGGTGGTATCCAGCCCGTTGATCTGCCGGGTACCCTGGTAGGAGCCGAAAAAGAAGAGCTTCCGGGCGCGGACGGGGCCGCCCAGGGTGGCGCCGAACTGGTTTTGCTTGAGATGGGGCTTGGACTGCCCGGTCGTGGCGCGGAAGAAAGAGTTGGCGTTGAACACGTCGTTGCGCACGAATTCCCAGACGTCGCCGTGGTATTCATGCTCGCCGCTCTTGGTGATGAGGGCGGTGCTGGGGACCTGCGCGCCGTAGACCGCGTCGTATTGCGAGGTCTGGATCTTTAGCTCCGAAATGGTGTCCGGGTTGGGGACCGCGCTGGGGGCGAATGCGCCATCCAGGGTGTAGCTTCCGGCGCTGGTATTGCCGTTGATGTTGACGTTGCGCGTGCCGCGGCCCAGGGTGCCGGCATTGTTGACGTCGGCGGCGGAGCCGGAGGCCATCGACAGGATCTGCGTGAAATTTCGGGTGGTGAGCGGGACGGCGGTGATGGTTTTGGAGTTGACGGACGTGCTGGTGGAGGAGGTGGTGACAGTGATCTTGCACTGGCAGGGCACGGGTTCGGCGGTTTCGCCGCGCTCGAGAGCGGCGTCCAGGGTGGGGGCCTCGCCGACACTGACGGCCACCGAAGACATGACGGCGGTCTTGTATCCGGGAGCGGCGAATTGCACCGCGTAGGCCCCCGGAGAAAGCAGGGAGAAGGTGTATTCGCCGTTAGCGCCGGTCACGGCGGTTTGGGCGCTCATGGTGGCGGAATTGGCCAGCGTGACGGTGACGTTGGGCAGGGCCGCGCCGCCAGGATCGGTCACCGCGCCGGCGAGAGCGCCGGTAGTGGCGGACTGGCAGTGTGCCGGCGAAGGCCAGGCGATGGTGAGGAGGGTCGCAAGGATGGTCGCGACAGACAGCCTTCGGCGGTTTAGGAGCATAGGATACCGCATTGTAACGCGAGAGCCGCTCCATTTAGCCCGCGGTCAGCTTGAGTTGCGGGAGCACCGTGCTCAGGGTCCACAAGGCGGCCACGGCGACAATGATCCCGCCTTCGCGGGGGCCGAGGGCTACGATCAGCGTGTGGAACATGGGCGCCAACAGAAGAAACGATGCCGCCGGGGTGAGCAGCAGCACGGCCAACCGCCAGCCCGGGCCGATCACGGGCGGAGCGGTCATCCAGACGGCGTACGCCATCACGGCCCCAGCCAGCGGCCACTCCAGCAGGTAGGTGACCCCGGGGGCAGACTCGGCTACCAGGAGTTGCAGAATGGCAGGAATCGCCAATACGCCGGCGAACCAGAACCCGCGCGCACGGCGGCGCCGGCCGGCCAGAGCGGCTGCCACTAACGCGGCCGTAGTGAGCCATGCCAGGGGCTCCACCCAGGCGGTGGAATAGACGATCAGCGGCGTGAGGCGCGTGGGGAAGTAAACCGCATCGCCGGACTGCGACTGGCCGAGGTCCTGCGCGCCGAACCGCCGCGCCAGCGCCAGCGCGTAGTTACCCTGCTCTTGTACGCTGCGCAGATCGAGATGGGCAGGGTCGTCCTGGGGGCGGTGATACCACTCGGGGTGCTCGATAAAGGCGAAGTTCATGCCGGCGAGGCCGGCGCGCTTGAACACGGTCAGGTCGGTGCCGTTGGGCATGCGGCGGTAGACTTCGTAGGCGAAGGAAGTGGCATTGGCCGCGGGCACGGCAGCCCGCAAGGCGCGGACGAGCCACTCGTTGGGGGTACTGGTTTCGAACATGACGGCGGCTCCGCCGGTGCCGCGCGCCTCGAAATTGAGAACCACACCGGGCTCGCCGCGCCAGGGATGCTCGCGCATGAAGAGCGACGCGCCCAGCAAGCCGTCCTCTTCGCCATCGGTGACGAGAAAGATACAATCGTTGCGCAGCGGGGGCGATTGGCGCAGCGCGCGCAGGGTTTCGAGGAGCACGGCAACGCCTTGGGCGTCGTCGCCCGCACCCGGGCCGCGCCGGGTGGAATCGTAGTGCGCCGCCAGCATGAGGGGACGCGTGTTGGCGGTGCCAGGCAGGCGCGCCATGATGTTCTCGGCCTTTCCCCGGTAGCGGAGGAAGCTGCCGGTTCCGGCTTGCGTCGCCGGCGCCAGACCGAGGCGCGTGAACTCGCCGAGGACGTAATCGCGGACGCGATCGTGATCGGCGCTGCCCACCGGGTGCGGGCGCTGCGCGATGGCACACACCGTCACCATGGCGCGCACCGCGGAAAACTGGCCGTCCGGCGCATCGGCCGGCAGCGGACGCGGCCTCGCGAAGGGAGTGAAGCCAATGGCAATCCACAGCGCCAGTCCGGCCGCCAGCGCCCAGCGGGCGGCGGGGGTAGCCGCGATGCTTATTTTTTCTTTTCGAGGTTCCATAGTTCCCGCGACAGGACCCTGCCGCAGAACGGACAGTAGTTCAGCCCGACGAACTGGTGGCGGTCGTCGCCGAACACGAAGAAGTACTCGGTATCGATTTCGGTGATGATGGTGCCGTTAGAGAGCTGATGAGGCTGCGCGTGGCGGGCCAGGTCGCGATCCAGCAGCTTGTCGAATTGCGCACAACAGGTCATAGATCTCCGTTACTGAATGGTGCTGGCGCCTTCAATGCCCTGGCCGTCGGGAGCGATGTTCCGGTTGATGTGGCGATCGAGGTTGATCACGTAGGTTTCCGGGGAGTCGATGAGCACCGGCGAGTGCGTGGCGCAGACGATGCGGAATTTCTTCCGATCCACCAGTTCCAGGAGCATTTTCAGGACGCGGCGCTGGTTGGAAACCGAAAGCGCCATTTCGGGTTCGTCGAGCAGCAGCGTGGTGCCCTCGGGCAGTTTCGGAAAGCTCTCCCGGAACAGGGACAGCATGACTTGGCCGTGGCTGGCGGTGCGCAGGAATTCCACCATTTCCGGCTGCTCCTGGAAGAGTTCCAGTTGGGTGCGCGGATTGTGCTGTTCGGCGTCGAAAAGGTAGGCCTTGCCGGGCTTGACACCGGCGGGTTCGAGGCGATAGACGTAGCCCTCCACCTGGTCGCCGCGCAGGGCGTAGAAGATGGAGTGCAGCAGGGTCGACTTCCCCGCCCCGTTCTCGCCCTGGAGCATGACCAGGGGATGCGAGAGGTCCACAATCATCGGCATGTGGAAGTTCAGGCTGGTGAAGATCGGGTGCCCCAGAATCTTGAGATGCATAGCGTCCCATCAGGATAGCAGGGCGGTGTGGGGAAGTGCCCAAACACTGCGCCACGCCCTGTGATACGTTTAACCACATCGTGAAGCGACGCACCTTTATGACGCTGGCGGGCGCCCTACCCGCGTTGCGCGCCGCGGCACCGGCAGCACCGCCGCGCCGCACCGAAGTCTCGATACGGGGAGAGCAATTCTTTCTGAACGGCAAACCCACCTATGCCGGCCGCTGGTACCAGGGGCTGAAGATCGAAGGCCTGCTGATGAATGTGCGGGCGGTGCAGGCGATCTTCGACGACGCAAGTGCGGAAACGCGCGGCCGGTGGGCCTACCCGGACACGGGCAAGTGGGATCCGGAGCGCAACACGAGCGAATTCGTCGCCGCGCTGCCCGAGTGGCGGCGCAACGGGTTGCTCGCGTTCACGGTCAACTTGCAGGGCGGCAGTCCCGAAGGCTACTCCAAGAACCAGCCTTGGGAGAATACGGCAATCGACGCCGATGGCAACCTGCGTCCGGCGTACATGAGCCGCCTGGCCCGCATCCTGGACCGTACCGACGAATTGGGGATGGTGGCCATCGTCGGGTACTTCTATTTCGGGCAGGACCAGAGAGTGAAGGACGAAGCGGCAGTGCGCCGCGCGGTCGCCAACGCCACCAACTGGCTACTGGACCGCGACTACCGCAACGTGCTGGTGGAGATCGACAACGAGTGCGACGGCAAGGCGTACGACCACGAGATCCTCAAGGCGGCGCGGGTACACGAGCTGATCGAAATGGTCAAGGGGATGCGGCGCGGCGGGCGCCGCATGCTGGCGGGCGTCAGTTACGGAGGCGGCGCACCGGCTACCGCGAACGTGGTGAAGGCGTCAGACTTCCTGTTGCTGCACGGAAACGGGGCGGACGATCCGGCGCGAATCCGGAAGATGATTCAGGTTTCGCGCCAGCGGGAAACCTGGCGCCCTATGCCGGTCGTGATCAACGAAGACGACCACTTCCGCTTCGACGAGCCGGAAAACCACATGATGGAGGCGCTGCGCAACTACGCCTCGTGGGGCTACTTCGAACCGGGAAAGAGCGACTACGTGGATGGGTACCAGTGCCCGCCGGTGAATTGGGGCATCAATACCGAACGTAAGCGGCAGTTCTTCGCCAAGCTCAAAGAGGTGACCGGAGGCGGCGTTTGACAGGAGTAAAACTTTAGGGCATAAGAAATAATCCACAACGGTACACTACAAATATGAGCGGGCGTAACATGGAGAGTATTAAGCGGAGGAGGCGCGGCGTGGCCGCCACTGTCACCAGACAATCGGCCCTGAAGAAGGTCGTCGCGGACTTTCCCGCTCCCTTGTTCCGGGAAGCCGAGCGTGCCGCGCACGAGCTATCGATGAACAGAAGCTGTTTCATTCGGACCGCTGTCGAGACCTTTCTCCGAAACCGGGAGAAGGAGAAACTCGAGAAGACAATCGCCGAGAGTTTCCTCGCCAACGCGGAACTGGATCGCCGGCTGGTGGATGAGTTCAAGTATGCGGACGCGGACGAACCGCCAAATCTCTGATGCGCGGCACATGTAGCCATGGCACCGTCGTAGAGGTTAGTTTGGACCCCAGGGTAGGCTGGGAGTATATGAAAACCCGGCCCTGCCTCGTCGTTCAAAGCGATCTCTTGAACAAGTATTCACAGGTCACAATCGTTGCGCCCATCACAGGTGCGGAAAACGTAAAACAGGGGCCCGCGTTCGTGCGTATCGAAAAGGGCGAAGCCGGGCTCCCCAAAGATAGTCTGGTAGTGTGCCATCAACTTCGGACAGTCGATGAATCGCGCCTCGGCAAAGTATACGGCCAGGTGGGAAAAGAAACGATGCTGAAGGTGAAAGAAGCCCTCGGAATCGTCTTGGATATGTGAGATGGTGCGCCCGGAGAGATTCGAACTCCCGACCTACTGATTCGAAGTCTTTTCCGGGGTGTTTTCCACTTTGAGCCGATCTGTCTATTCCGTCTATAAAGACCTCTGAATCATGCGATTGCCGCTAGGCCTTCTTGTCGTGCGCATGGGCGAGTTTTGGCCCTTCCGGACGAGTTGGCACACCATTGGCACACTGCATTGGGCGCTGACGCCGCTTCCAACGAGCGGCGAATCCAGTTCGCGCTACGGTTGAACTGGTTGAACTGGTAGCGGCGAAAGCCGCTTCGCGCTATGATCGTCGTCGCATTCGTCCTGGAGTGGAAAACTCGTGATGGACAACCTATCCCGGCGCGCCGTACTGGGCGGCAGTGCGGCGCTTGGCCTCGAAGCCCTGATGGGGCAAGCGTTGCGCGAACCACTGGAAGACCCCGTGCTTGCCAGGCCGCGGATCGGCGCCGAGTTTTTCTTGAACTCCACCGAGACCCGCGACTCGATATTTGAACATTTCCGGCGGATGGCGCAGACCGGCTTGACGGTGGCGCGCATTTTCACCATCTGGGACCAGATTGAGCGCGAGCAGGGCAAGTGGACTTTTGCGGGCTACGACTGGATCTATGAGGCCGCCGCGCAGCATGGACTCCTCATCGCCAACACTCTCTGCTCCGAGGACCCTCCGGGCTGGATGGGCACGGCGCCGTTCTACCACGCCTGGCGCGATCTCTCGGACCCAAGTCTGCGGCCCCACGCGGAAATCTACATCGAGAAGGTCGTCACCCGCTACAAAAGCCACCCGGCGCACGGCGTGTGGCTGCTGCAGAACGAACCGGGGATCAACAGCGGTGCGGAGCCGTTCGTGTTGTCCGAGTACGCGCGCTGGCTCGAGCGGAAGTACCGGACGGTAGAAGCGCTGAACCGGGTGTGGTATCAGCGGTTGGCGCGCTTTGAGGAAGCGCAGGCGCCGCCGAATGCGGGTACGGGCAGTTGGATAGACTACCCGCGCTGGCTCGACTGGCGCCGCTTCCGTTGCGACCACCTGGCGGACCAGCTCCGCTGGATACACTCCCAAATCGATCGCCACCACCCGGGTGCGCTGACCCACATTAATCCGCCGGGACTGACTTCCAACATGCCGGCCGCCGGCCGCGACCTCTGGCGGCTGAAGCCCACGGCCGACTTTATGGGCGCCTCCATGCACGCCTCATGGCATTTCGGGATGTTCGCGCGTGAGGACTTCGGAGTTGCATTCGGATACTGTTGCGATCTGATTCGCAGCGTTTCCGCTCCCGCGCCCTGGTGGGTGACGGAGTTGCAGGCCGGACCCACCATATTTACGGGTTCGCGGCCGCTAAACCCCACTACAGGCGAAATCACGCGCTGGTTGTGGGACGGCATCGGCAACGGCGCACGCGGAATCGTGTTCTGGCTGTGGCATCCTCGCACCGAAGGGGTTGAGGCCGGCGAGTGGGCGCTGGCTGGACCGCGGGGCGAACCCACCGGGCGAACGCGCGCCACGCAGTCGGTCGCGGAGGTGCTGCGGCGGCACGACAGCTTCTTCGCGCAGGCCCGGCCAGTGGCGGCCCGGGCCGCGATTCTCTATAACCGGGACGCCATGCTGCTCTATTCCGTCGACGGCGCGCGGCGGCCGGGCGACGATCTCCTCCACTCTCTAATGGGCTGTTACAAGGCGCTGCACCGCTCCCGCGTGCCGGTCGATTTCCTGGACACCAGCGAACTGGAAACCGGGCTGGCGGGGCGTTACAAGGTGCTTTACCTTCCCTATTGCTATGCCTTGAGCGCCAAGGCCGTCAATGCCATCCGCCAGTTCGTGCGGGCGGGCGGCACGGTGTGGGCCGACGGATTGGTGGGTTGGAAGGATGAGCAGGGCGCCACCCGGCAGTTTCCGCCGGGGCCGCTGTCCGATGTATTCGGCTTCACTCTGGAGGACATCGACGCGAGTTGGGAGCCGTTCGCCCTGGCGGAAGATGGCCAGGACAAGGCGGGAGAGTTGTGGCGCTGCCTGATTCCCCCGGGGCGGGGTAAGGTCCTGGTGAAAGCCGCGGACGGACGCCCCGCAGCCGTGGAGAACTCCTTCGGAGCCGGGCGCGCAATCTACTATGGCACCGCGCTGACTCTGGGATACCTGCACCGCGATAGTCCGATGGTGCGCGAGTGGATCGCCGCTCCCGCGCGGGAAGCTTCCGGCGATCTGCCCCTGGCGCTGGTGCAGGGCCCCGAAAAGACCAGCTTCCGGGGATTGCACGCTCCGGGCCGGGCCGCGGCGGTGCTGAGCAATTGGGGCGAGGCCGGAACCGCCACGGTGCGGTTCCCGGCGTCGACTTCCGCGGTGGAGCTCGTCACGGGCAACGCGCTGGAACTGCTCCATGTGGACGGCTACAGCCAGGCGGTAGTGCGGCTACCGGCGGGCGAATGTGCGGTGGTCCTGGCCGAGCTGAGGAGTGATGGATAGCGAAAGGGCGAAGGAGAAACGAATGCGGAAGTCGCCGGTACTGCTCGATAGACGAGCTTTCATCCTATCCACGGTGGCGGCCGCTGCCCTGGCCGAATCCAAGGTCAACGTGGGTGCCCACCTTTGGGTCTTCGCCGCGAAGCAGCCCGGGTACGACCCGACACCGGTCCTTGATCAGGTGTTCGGGGAAATCGGTCAGGCTGGCGTGGACGGCATCGAACTCATGCATTTCGCCTTGCTCCACGAGGGCGCCGTGGAACGCATTAAGGACCTCTCCAGCCGTAATCGCCTGCCGGTCATCGGCTCGTCCTGGTCGGCCAATCTCTGGGACCGCACCCGGCATGCCGATGCACTGGCCGAAGTGCAGACAGTGGTGGAACGGCTACATGCCGTGGGAGGGCGTACACTCGGTATCTCCGTCGGCGACGCCCGCCGCAAAAAGAGCGAAGCTGAATTCGATGCCCAGGCGGATGCGCTCCGCCGCATCATGAAGCTCTGCGCCGGCCACGGCGTCGTCCCCAATCTACACAACCCCGTCTACGAAGTCCGCGACGGCGAGCACGACCTCAACGGCACTCTCGCGCGCATTCCGGAGATCAAACTCGGCCCCGATCTCGGCTGGCTTTTCCGGGCCGGAATCGACCCGGTGGACTTCATCCGCCGCCGCGGCCGGCAAGTGGTCTTCGCCCACCTGCGGAATGAGAAGGCGGACGGAAAATGGCCGGAAGATCTGACGGAAGGTGTCATCGATTACGCCGCCATCTCGAAGGCTCTGCACGCCGTCGATTTGCAGGGCGATCTCATGATCGAACTGGCTCACGAACCCACGTTTCAACCCACCCGGCCCCTCGGCGAGAGCTTCCGTCTCAGCCGGGATTATGTCCGGCGTGTCATGAACTACTGAAAGGAGTCATCCGATGGACAGGCGCCGTTTTCTTACCACCGGCAGCGGCGCTCTCGCCGCACCAGCTCTGCTCGCGCAAATCGAGCCCGAGCGACAAAATCGGCATCGCCATCGTCGGGGTAGGTACTCGCGGCAGCTACCTGCAGGAGCAGGTGCAGAAGTGCCCTGACACCGAGATCCGAGTCATCTGCGATCTCTACGACGGCAACCTGCGGCGGGCACTCAACAGTGCGACCAACAAGAAAGCCGAAATCACCAAGGATTGGGAGAAAGCCCTCGCATCCAAAGACATCGACGCCGTGATCATCGCCACACCGGACTTCTGGCACGCGTCGATGGCCGTCCGCGCCGCGCAGTTAAAGAAACACATCTACGTGAAAAAGGGTATGTGCCGGACCTTGCAGGAGGCGAAGGACATTCGCTCCTCGGTCCGCCAGAATCGGGTAACCCTCCAACTGGGTCACCACCAGAACTCCGATCCGACATACATCAAGGCCCGGGAGATTTTCGAGTCGGGACGCCTCGGCAAGATAGCGCTGTCCCGCACCTATATCGATCGCACCAACGCGTGGCCCGAATGGCAATTCTACACCCGCTATGACAACCAGCAAGTGCCGCCGGACGCGAATCTCCAAACCATCGATTGGGAGCGGTTCCAAATCGCGTCATCGGTAAAGACCAGGTTTGACGCGGAGCGATTTTTCCGCTTGGCGCTGCTGGTGGGACGGCACCGGCATCGCCGGCGACTTGATGAGCCACCAGTGGGACGGCGTGAATCTGGTCCTCGGAATGGCCATCCCCGAAGCCGTGCAGACCATGGGAGGTTTGTACTTCTGGAGACAGGACCGGGAGGTGCCCGATCAGTGGCACGTCAGCTTCGAATACCCCAAGAAGCAGATGAATGTCACCTTCGCCTGCACCTTCCACAACCGCCATCGCGGTACCAACACGTTCATCTTCGGACGGGAAGGCACGATCGAGGTCGCTTCCGACTTCTGCCGTCTCTACGATGCCGAAGGAAGCCGGGCAGCAGCCAAAAGCTCGCGGAAGCGCGCAAAAAGTTTGCGGCCGCGGGACTTGACCCGCTGACTGCGGTGCCCGAGCCGGACTACAACTTCAAGGCAGGCGAACTGAAGGTGAGCAGCCACCAGCAGGACTGGATCGATTGCATCCGTTCCGGTCGCGTGCCCCGCTGCGGCATGGACCGCGCCTGGGAGGAAGCAGTGACGATCGTCATGGCGGTCGAAGCATATCTCAAAGAACGGACGGTCAAGTGGGATCCCGTCAACGAGCAGATCGTCTGAGAACCCGGGTTAGCCTGTTACCGGAAGGTAGCTGGAACCGCCATCAAAAGGAATGGATGCCTGATAAAAGTAGAATTGGGGCACATCCCTGGCGTACTGCGACTGGCCCTACTGCTTAATCACCGTGCCGTCCAGCCTCCGGATGACGCCCCATCCGCCGTTCAGATTTCCCCGCGCACCAGTGCCGGACCGGAACGGGTACTTGGCGGCCAGTTTCTCGTCCACTTCGATGCCCCAGCCGGGAGAGTCGTTGGCGTAGAGATAGCCGTCTTTGAAAGTCTCGCAGCCCTTGAAAATCTCCGCCTCCACACCCCGAATCACGCCGCCTTCCTGCACGCCGAAATTGTAACTGGCCAGATCCAGATGCAGGTTGCACATGTGGCCTATCGGCGAGACGTCGCCCGGCCCATGCCATGCCGTCTTTACTCCAAAATGTTCTCCCAGGATGGCGATCTTGCGGCAGGGTGTGAGGCCTCCGGCTTGCGAGATATGGATCCGGATGTAATCGATGAGCCGCTCGGCAATCAGCGGAGTCCACTCGTGCGGGTTGTTGAACAGTTCTCCCATTGCCAGCGGAGTGTTGCACTGCGCGCGGATCTGGCGGAAGTAGGCAATGTCTTCGGGCGAGAGGGCGTCCTCGAGGTAGAAGAGCTTGACGGGCTCTACGTCCTTGGCGAATTGAACGGCCTCGCGCGGGGAGACCCGCTCGTGGACGTCGTGCAGCAGATCGATCTCGTCGCCCAACTGCTTGCGAACCTCAAACAACATGTTCACGGTGCGGCGGATGTACGGAGCGGGTTCGTATACCGGGTCGCTGTGCAGCGCCGCCACCTTGGGCTCATTGGTACCGCCGCTCCCCGCGCCGTAACCGGACATGCCGGGCACGCCGATCTGCACGCGGACATGGCGATAACCTTGCGCCATGGCCTTGCGTGCCCCATCCACGATCTGCGCGACCTCGTTGCCGCCGATGCTGGTGTAGCTGGCCGCCGCTTCGCGCATCTTCCCGCCCAGCAGTTGGTAAACGGGCATGACCGCCTGGCGCCCCTTGATGTCCCACAGGGCCTGATCCACGCCGCTGAGAGCGTTGTTCAATACTGGCCCGTTGCGCCAGTAGGAACTGTTGTAGCAGGCCTGCCAGGTGTCATCGATCCGGTCGGCCGGTTTGCCTACCAGGAAGGGCTTCAAGTATTTTTCCACGGCGGGTACCACCAGGTCGGCCCGCTGGGTGAACGTAGCGCAGCCGTAGCCGTAAAGCCCGTCCTGGTCGGTAGTGATCTTGACCACGACCAACCGGGAGCCCCCCGGTTGCGTGGCAATCACGCTGACGTCCTTGATCTTGGGCGAAGGCATGCCGCGCGTCGCGTGCGCCGCCTGCTCTTGTGCCTTCGATTCCCGCGCGGACACCAGCCCAGCCAGGCTGCCGCCGGCGACCATCTGTAAGATATCTCTACGTTTCATGCCGTTATCCTTTCTGCAACCCGTACCGTTGCTCGCGGAACTTGAACAATGCGTCCTGGATTTTTGTAGATCCGGTCTATCCTTCCTCACCGCGGCGATGGTGGACTTGAATGAGCAGCAAGAGCAATCAACTAATGGCGATCACGCGTTGAAATGATTCATCGCAGCCAATCGCGCCGGCTAAGCTCCAACTCGTACCCATGCTGCACTTCTTTCGCGGTCGCCGGATCGACGGAGCGACCCTCCGTGCCAGCGCCCACAACCATAGCGCCCTTCCACGGCATCGTGGATACCACGTAGGAATACCGCTGAAGCTCTTTGGCGAGCGCGTCCCGTTCCGCCGAGGAAATCTCCGGCGCCACTTCGAAGACGTCGTAGGCCTGCCCATGTTCCACCGCCCAGACTTCGAGCAACTGCTGGAGCGTCCAATCCGCGGGATTGCGAATCTGGTCCTCCCAACGGGAGGAAACCGCCCACGCGTTATAGGAGCGCAAGACCGCCAGTTTCGCTTTCGGCTTGGGAGGCAGCGATGCCGCCAGTCGCTTGTGAAATGCGGCTGCCCGCTCCCAACTGTCGGGCCGGACTTTGGGGAAGGTGTCGCCATATCCAAGCCACATGATGGCATCCACGCCCTGCGCCCATTGTTCGCCGGCCATGCGGTCTATCTGTTCGGGGGTGGGGTGCGGGGAGCCGAGGTAGGTGTGGGCTTGCATCCAGGGGATCAGCAACCGGTGGTAACGGCGGGCCAGGCCGGCGCAGTAACTCATGTCTCTGGGAATGTTGGCGCCGTAACCGCCGGCGCCGATCGGGTAGGGATCCAGATGCACCACGTCCAGGTTTCGCGTCAACAGCTCCTGGCCGCTGCCGTCGTGATCGTTGGAGAGATCGAAAATCCCCGCGCGGGTGGTATTGCGGAACAAGAGCAGCCCGGGCGCGCTCTTGGCGATCTCCTCGCGAATCACTCCGGCGAGCGCCGCCGCCTGCTCATGCAGCGTGTACATCCACCAACTGTAGGCGCCGGTGCCGTAAATTTCGGGGAAGCCCCAGGTGCGCGGGTACTCGATGGTTCCGGCGTGCTTGTGGAACGCCTGAATCGACGGTTCGCTGTACTCCCAAAGAGGATAGTTGACCATCGACGCGCCGTTAGCTTGCGAGTGCCCGGTGGTATAGAAGCACTCGTCGCCGAAGCGGGCAGCCAACACCACGTCCAGCGGGAAGCTTCCGCCGTTGGCCTCGCTCCACTTCTGCAGGTCCTTCCGCACCGCGGCCCGCAACCCTTGCCGGGTGCTTTCGGCGGCGGCACTGACGGTTCCGCGCCCAAACATCCAGTATTTCGGGGAGCCGTGGTTGGGCCAGTAGACGGCCACGCCCACCTGGTCCAGCAGAGCACTGTCGAGGCCCGTCAGATCGAATGAAACGCGATACAGTTTGCGGCCCTTGGTCTCACTCGCAGCCGGCATGGCGGCAGTGACGGTGTCGTTTTCAGGCCGCGAGCCAGGTGGGGCGGCGGAGATGGTGGCGGGCACAATCTTCAGGTGCTGCTTGCCGTCGAATTTGCGCAGCGGCACCACAATCTCGGCGCGCACAGGGTCAGGCATTTCCAGGAAGTAGTGCCCCATTGGCTCTCCGGCACCGGGCGCCCCCGTACCGCGGCTACCCAGCGTGTATGCGAAGCCCTTGTCGTATACCGGCTGCTCGACGACGATCTCGTGCTTGCCGGCGGAAAAACGAAACAGGTGCCGGTCAATCGCCTTGCCACCGTAAACGCCGCCGATCATCAGGGCGTCTACGGGTTCCAGCCCGGCATCGCGCACGACTTGGGCTTCCTCCGTCACCTCCGAAATTTCGAACTGGTACTTCATGCCGGTCTGCCGCGCGGTCTCAAGCATCTTCCGCGCCCCTGCCACGTCCCTGGCACGCACGCTCATGAGGCCAACGCCGTGGGCTTTCAGGTCGGCTATATCCTTGTCCAGAGACTCGACCGTCCGGTAGCTGATCCAGGCCACGGGCCAGGCGGGATCACCGGGGCGAATCGGCAGCTTGGATGGCGGCTGTTGCGCGGTAACCAGCCAAAACGACGCCATAGCGCCGGCACCAATGATCGGTACAAGCATCTTCCGAATAGCGGGCGACATGTTTCACCTCTCTAACGGCCTCGCGTGGACCCGAAGGCCTCTCTTCGTTGCAGTAAATCATCATCAGGGACAACCATCGCCACCCAGGGAGCATCCACCACAGTCATCGCGGCGCGCCATTCAATGGCTTGGACTTCCCCCGCGGCCAGCGTCACCTCTTTGGCTTGGCCGGATATCGCCAGGTTCTCCGCGCGAAGCACAAAACGGTGGCGGCCGCTACCCTGGGCCGAGACCTTGATTACCACCTGCCCCTGACTGTCGGTCCGGGCGGATACCTCGAAGTTCAGGGCATGCTCGGGTCGCAGGTCCAGCCAGTATTCCCCGGCGGGCAGCAGCGCGATCCGTTTGGAAAGCCCGGCGCGGCGCACCTCATACTCGCCCTCGGGCAGCATGATCCGAAATCTCCCGGTTGCAAAATCCGGCTTCGCTTCCACGACCCGGCCCCCACCGGCTAGATGGAACTCGACGGGCTGCGCCTGGTTTGGCGGGACTTGGCCCTCGACTATTGCAGGTCCCGCCAGGTCGGCCATCAGCCACAGCCAGCGCGCCACCGGGTGCACAAAGACCTCTTTGTGAGTGGGGTAATTTTCCGCCGGCCAGTAGGGCGCATCGTAGTTCTTGCGGCTCATGATCCCAACCGGCAGCGAACCCACAATCTCCCCGCTCATGGCGCTGTACTGCGGCTGGTAATCGTACCCTTCGCCGTACATCGTGCTTTGTCCAAACGGGTTGCGGCCAACCACCCAGTGCAACTGGTCTTCGGACAATTGCGCCAGATCGAGATCACCTCGCAGATGCGCGGCGGTCGAAATGGCTTTGGCCTGCGAGAGCATGGTTCCGTAGTTGCCGCGGAAGCTGCCTTGCGGTTGCACCGCATACGCGCGAACGTAATAATCGCCGCCGACAGGAAACCCGTTCAGAACCTGCTGCCGCACGTTCTCCCGGTCCTCTTCCCGCGCCTTCAGGTATTCGTCGGCCTTGTGGATCGAGTTCGGCAGCATGCGGAACGGCTCGGTGAACTGCGACATGGCCTGCTGGAAGAACTGCGAGTGCAGGACGACGCCCGAGTACCACTTCATCCAGTCGGGATGTTCGGGGAATGTCTCGCAGAGCTTCGCCAAGGCCACCACGGGCGCCTGTTCGTGGCCGATATGGTTATAGTGCAGCAGACTCTCCTTTTCGGGGCCGGTATAGAAGAAACCGGTGATGGGAACCTCGAGGCCGGGCAGGAAACTCCGCTGCTGTGAGTTGACTATCGCGGACGCCATACGCAGCGCCTCGTCCCGGTACGGCTGCTCGCCAGTCGCCCGGTATAGGTCTACTGCCGCCAAAACGCCGAGGGATGCCAGTTCGATCTGGGCGCCCCGCTCCCGTGGAGCTTGCGTCGCGAAGCGGAAGTCGGCGCGCGCCAGTCGCAGGTTGTACGCGGCAAGGTCGGGATCGCTCTGTCTCAGCACGCGCGCGCCCAGCGCCTCCGCCGCCGCGGCCTGGAAGTTCTCCGACGGGCTGTTCTGCGCCCGGGCGGTGATATCGTCGTAATCGCCCAGTATCCCATTCGTCCACAGGCCCATGGTGACCCATGTCGACCGATAGCCGTCGCCGAAGCTGGTCTTGTCGATCCAGTCCAGACCCCACTTGGCCTCTTCGATCAGCCGGCGGTACAGCGCATCCTCACCGGTCCGCGCCTTGAGTTTCTCGGCCAGCGCAAACATCGCATAGACTGTCTCGGCCGTGTTGTGCAGGCCTTGGCAAAGATCGCCCGCGTCGTGCCAGCCCCCGTTAATCACGATGCGCTTGCCGTTGTGCTCCACCGTCAAGTCGCGGTGGCAGATGCGGTGTACGCCGGGAATATCCGCACCGCAACGTTCCACATAGAAGAAGTTGATCGCCTTCCAGATGGTCTCCCGCCAGACATCGTTATCGATCCGAAACGGGCGGCTCGACGCACTCCCGGCCTGAATCGTATAGGAGCCCGGCTCGCGGATCTCCGAAAAGTCCATCACCTGGAACTCCCCGAGCCGCGTCTTTACCTGCTGGACCGGTTTCAGGAGCACGCTTTGGCCGGTCTCCTGGCTGATCACCTGGAACTCGCGCGCGGCCAGATCGCTGGCAAACGCCTTCTTGACCGTGCCGGTCTGGTAGCCGGTGTGGCTGAAGGCGATGCGGCCAGGCGCAACTTTCCAGCCCTCGTACTGGTCGGGCTCCACCTGCTGCAACTCCAAATGGTCGATGTCGAAAGTGAGCGTGTCGCTGGCCTCCGGCTCATTGCCCTGCCGCCGGCACTCGAACTTTACTCCGGTCACGCGGTCTCGCGGAAGATCCGTTATTTCCAAGACCACCTGGTTCCACGCATGGTTCTGCATCATTGCGCACTGGTACACCGGAAACTTGACCTTGCCGTCGTTATACAGGTAAACGCGCGCCGTGACCACGCGCCACCCGGGCAGATCCGGGTAGACCCATAGCGAGATCCGGTTGAACTGCGTCCAGTCTTCGCTCTCGAAGCGGCGCATGACGCCTGCCGTTCCGAACATCCGCTGATCCTTAGGCGGGCCGTCTTCAGGAGAGGCAGTCTTGGTGCTGAGCCGGAGCGAGTGCCTGCCGTCTTTGGAACGCTCGGTGGTCAGGGTCATTTGGGCCTTGCCTTCGAGAGTCCAGGAGGCGGTGCTCTCCATATCGTCCAGCAGGCGCGAATGGAGAACCTTTTTCTGCAACCACCGGTGGTAGGCCGACTCGGCATAGTTCACCGACATTGGCATGCGAGACGCGTCGTCGGCAGCGACGGCCAGGGCGCCTGCGCAAAGACATATCCAGCAGAATCGTTTCAATGTTGCCCTCACGGATTATGCTTCCATAGCTTGTTTGAGATATCGCGGATCGTCCCTTTGAGAACCGCCGGGCCTTTCGCGGCTACCCCGGCTCTCCCGGTGGGAGGTTTACTCGGTTGACGCGTGCTGTTGTGAGCAATCAAATCGAACAGTGTTCGACAAACTAGAAGTCAAAGCGCAGGACAGCTTGGCACGACCGGTTGCCGCTGACACTGGTGACTTGCCCGAACAGCGGGCTCGTGATGTTGGTGTTTATTCCGCCCAGTTGGTGGCGGTTGAACACATCCAGCGCTTCGATCCGCAGTTGGAAACGGTACTTCTCATAAACGCGAAAGGTCTTGAGAAGCCCCATATTCTCGTTAGCTTGCCCGAAACCCTGGATCCGCAGGTAGCTCTGGGCCGCAGTACCGAGAGTGTATGCCGGCGGATTCGAGAACAGCGCCTTGTTGAGATACGTGTCCTGGGACGAGGAGGTGTTGGCGTAGTTGAAGTTCGATTTGGAGAAGCTCGAATTGAACATGTTGCCGGGCGCAATATTGACCATGTTTGTCCCCCCGTTCCAGCCGGTCGGGAACGGCGAAGATGCGCCGCTGAAAGAAAGCGGTGCTCCGTCGTTGTAATTCAAGATGGCCGAAAGCGACCACCCGCCGACGATCTGATCGACCGCCCGCGGAACTGTGCTCAACAGGGATTGACCTCTGCCCACGGGCAACTGGTATTCGATGTACGCCTTGAATACCTTGGGATTGTTCCAGGTGGCCGGGGATTTCAAGTTTCCCAGGTTGTAGTAATCCACCGGCGAGTAGTCCATGTTGGTCAGGGCCTTGGAAAAGACAAAGTTCGAGAACACGGTGAGCCGTTTCCCGAACTGCCTGTTCAGGAGGATTTCCAGTGACTGGTAGGTGGAGAAACCGAGCGGCGCGTTGGCGTCGGAGATGGTGCTGTTGGCGCGTAGCTGCGGATAGGGCCGCAGGGCGCTCGCCACGGTTCCGCTGAAGCCAGGGTACGGGTATTTGATCCCGTACTGGGCGGCTTGGGCCGGAGTGGTCACCGGGTTGTTTAAGACCGAGCCGTATTGGGTAAGGACCGACGCGGGGACTTGATCGATGCGCGCCGCTGTGGTGTAAGGGCCTCCGGTATAGAGGCGGCTTCCCTTGTTGGCCACGTAGCCCACTTCCAGCATCATGTCCTTCGGCAGAGTGCGCTGGATATTGAGGTTCCAGTTCTGGGTGTAAGGGATGATTCCGTATCTCGGATCTTCCATGGTCGCCGATGTCGTGTTGCCGTAGGAAGGATTCATAACGGGCGCGACGTAGGAACTGAGGGGGAAGCCGTTATCCCAATTGAAGATTCCTTGCCAGGGATTGGTGGCCGCCTCACCCAGGTTGTAAGTGCCCTGCCAGGCGAATTGAGAGACTCCTTGCATTCCGAGGAGATCCGGCACCATGAAGATGCCGTACGCGGCGCGCACGGTCCAGTTCTGGAAGGGATGCCAGGCGAAACCAATGCGCGGGAGGAAGCCCCTGTAATCATGTACGCCGAAATAGTCCTTGCCGGTGCAGGCGCTGCAGTTGCCAGCGAAGGTAAAGGCGCCGGGCAGACCACTCACCGGGTCGATCGCCGTGGGGCTCCAGCTCGCCATGCGGTTCAGCCGTTCCTGGACCGGCGGCTGATATTCCCAGCGCAACCCGAAGTTGAGGGTTAACTTCGAGCTGACTTTGAAATCGTCGCCGAACAGCGCCGAGTAGTCGTGGTGCTGCGAAGTGAAGCCGACCGGAGCGACCAGCGAAGCGCTGTCCACGATTCCCAGCAGGTAACTGGCGAACGAGTAGCCCGTCGTGCTGCCCGAGTACGGTTCATTCGGGAGGGAGGTAGCCAAGGCGGAGAAGGTAAACTGCCCCGCCTGTGTCGGCCGGTTGTTCGTGGGGTTGGAGCGCAAATCGATCCCCATCTTCATAAAATGCCGGCCCTTCGAGAAACTCACGGTGTCGGTTAGTCCATAGCCCATGGGGACAGCGAAGGATTTTGCCGTGTCGCCCACGTTGCTCAGAGGAACGGCAGGACCACCTCCCCATATGATCTGGGGATATCCGTTGGTGTCCAGGTTCTTGATGCCGAGGGCCTTGGCGCCATCGACGTTTTCGTTAAGGTTGTAAATGGTGCTGGCATGGCGGTTGAAAAATACAGAGATGTTGTTCAGCAACCGCGGCGTCACCGTGTAATCCAATCCCAGGCGCACGAGGGGTGTCTTGACAAGCTGGTAGTCCGCCGAGGAAAGCGGTCCGTAGGTAATGGGGACCGACGGGTTTAACAGGTCGTTGCGGCTACCCTGATCATAGTAATCCCGGGGGCGGTAGATTAAGCTGTACGAACCGGAGAGCCTAATCTTATCGTTAATGATCTGGTCGCCTTTGACCGTGAAGGCATACTGGTCGTATTGCGAAACGCCCGAAGATGGGTAGCCGTCGGCGTTATTCACCAGCGGGACCACACCCCCAGGGCCTACCACGTTCGGCAGATAGCCGGGTACGGCCAAAGCGTTTACGGCCTTGGATACCGTGCTGAACCGGGAGACCGGGATCTGGTTGCCTGGGAACATTTGACCCTCCCAGGCACCGTTGGGCAGTTGGTAGAACGTCTTCGGGTCGAAGATCGCTCCCTTCGCTACCCCGCCGCCCAGGGGGTCTGTCCCGATGACGGGACCCAGCAACCGGCTGAAATCGCCTTGATATTCCTCTGCCAACGGAGCCGTTTTGGCGGCCGGCGTGAGCGCGTTGGTTCTCTGCTTGAATCGCTCGTAGGTGGTGTAGAAGAAAGTGCGGTTCTTGCCGTTGTAGACCTTCGGGATGTAAATCGGACCGCCGAAGGCGAAGGCGTAGTCCAACTTCCGGTCGATGGCCCTCGGAAGGCCGTAAAAGTTGTTCGTAAAGGTGTTGGCTTCCATCCATTCCCGCCGCACCCCGAGGTACGAGCTGCCGTGGATCTGGTTGGTGCCCGACTTCATGGCATAGTTGAAAGCCCCTTCCGCCGTGCGCCCGAGGATGACCGACTGGCCGCTGGATTCCTCGCGAAACTCTTGAATCGCCTCTGGAGAGACGGCTGATTGCGAAAAATCACCCGCCCGCTCCGTGGTCACGGTGGCCCCATCCAGGATGGTTTCCTTGGAATACTCTACGGAACCGTTGATGTGCGAGGTCCAGCTATTCCCCGATGCGCCCGGCGAAACCAGGTAGGCAAAGTTTTCGAGGATGCGAACGTCACTGACGTCCATCGGCAGATCCTTAAACTCCGACTGCGGCAGCGTGGTGCCAACCTCCGGAGAATCCGTCTGGATGAGGGAAACCGGCGCGGTCACCTCGACCGACTCGGTGACGGCACCGACTTCCAGTGTCACGTCCACGCGGAGCACCTGGTTGACTTCCAGGCTGAATCCGCTGCGGACCAGTTTCTTAAAACTGGCGGCTTGAAACGTAATCTGGTACGGGCCAGGCGGCAGGCTCGGAGCCGTATAGGTTCCCGCCTCGGTCTGGGTTTGGTACTTGACGTTGGTCGCGGTGTTCTGCACCACTACCTGAACCTGCGGAATGATAGCACCGGTCGTATCGCTCACCGTTCCGGTAATCGTTCCCCGGTTGAGCTGCCCAAGGCAGGAAAACGCAAACAGGACGAGTATCCCCGCTTGACGTAGTTTAGACATGAAATTCACTCCTTCACGAATGCGGACAAACTCACTGCCAACTCTGGGACCCTAGCGCGAAACTAACCGATGCTCGCAGCCATAGGCCCACTGCGACTAAAGTAAATCAGACCTTTTACGTGAACTCTATGATGAAGCGTCGCAAAATGCAACGTTAAGGCTGCTAAACATAAGGTATTCGGATTAAACCAATGTCAATAAATGGCTTACACATCGACCGTTAAGTCTGGCCGCAGCACTTTCTCGGACTTCGCGGTTCGCCCTGAGGCGCGGCCGCGGCACAGTCGCTCATTGTGATCTGGCCAGCGGATTCTCGAACTCTTTAAGCGAGTTTGTTAAGCCGCCGGGAGCCGAAGCGCTTGAGATCCTCCGCAATACGTCGTCCTGTCAAGCCGGATTAAGAGTCCTGATTTCTAAAGCTTGGGGGATCTTTGTTACGAGAAACGGCGTGGAACTGTTACGTCTCGCCGGCTGTCTTGGTAACGACGATGAGAGGCAGCGGAAGCCCATATTGCGGCCGGAGTCGAGATGTGATTCAATGAGCGTCTTGGTGCGATCGGACGGCGGGACAAGCATGGCGCTACCGGGCAACCGCGAGAAGCAGATGGCGGAACTTGCGGCTGTTTTGGCCTCGCCCACATTTGCGCACGCCGCCAACATATCCAAGGTGTTGCAGTACATCTGCGGCAAGGTTTTTGAAGACCAGGCAGACTCCATCAAGGAATACAGCATTGCGGTAGACGCCCTGGGGCGCTCGCCGGATTTCGATCCGAACGCGAACAGCATTGTCCGGGTGGAAGCGTGGCGGCTGCGCAAACGGTTGCGAGAGTATTATGCGGGAGAGGGCGCTCACCACGATCTTTACATCGTGCTGCAGGAGAGTGGCTACGTGCCCGAATTCCGAATCCGCTACAGACGTGCCAAGAGGCGGGCAGGAGAGGTGGAAGCGCCAAAACCGGCAGGGGCGACTGACGCGCGGTCCGAAACCTCACCGCCCTTCGAACGCAGGTCCGCCGCCCATCTCAGCGATACGGAAGTTCCGGCTCAGAGCGTGGTATGTGCGAACCCGGGTGTCGCCGAGGGTAGCCCGGACCGGATTGGCAGGCAGGTGAGGCCGCGAAAGTGGCTGTTTGCGGCCACCGGCGCTCTCTCACTTCTAGTTGCCGTCATCCTGGTATCAATCGGCATTCCGAGCACCTTTCGGCGTGGTGCTTTGAGCCGCATAAACCGGGCCGACGCTCCTGGGAGTTGGCTGACTCGTCCTCCACCGGCCGAGGAGACCGCCGACACGCGAATCCTGGTGGGCTTGTCGGGCTCGAACTACCTCGACAGTACGGGCCAAACCTGGGCTTCGGACCGCTACTTCACCGGTGGTAATGTGTTCAGCCGGCGAAGCCGCCGTATCTTCCGGACACTGGACCAGGCGATCTACCAGACGCCCCGTGAAGGTGATTTCCGTTACGACATCCCGCTGAAACCCGGATCCTACGAACTCCACCTCCACTTTGCCGAATCCACCTACGAACAGCCCACCCCCGAGTCGGGAGGGGAAGGCGAGCGCAGATTCAATGTCTCACTCAATGGTAGATCCCTCCTGGCAGGCTTCGATGTGGCGTCAGATGCCGGGGGCCTGAACATTGCCGATGAAAAGGTGTTCAAGAATGTCCTCCCGGCAAATGATGGCTTCATGCACCTGGCATTTTCGGGCGTCCGAAGCTCAGCCTTGCTGAATGGCGTTGAGATTCTGCGGGGATCCCACTGGGGATTGCGTCCGATTCGGATTGTCTGCAGCTTGCACCCGGTCTATGACCGGGCTGGGCAAATGTGGGGAGCCGACCGATTCTTCTTAGGTGGTCGCCTCGCCGCGCGTTGGGCCGCCATCCAGGGGAGAGATCCCGAGCTGTACGGCAGCAACCGCTGGGGCAACTTCAGCTACGCCATCCCGGTGGCAGAAGGAACTTATCGGTTGACCTTGAGGGTCGCCGAGACCAATTTTGGGCCGGCGAGCGCTGTCAAAGGGGGAGATGGAAGCCGTCTCTTTGCTGTGTACTGTAATGGGGTTGCTCTGCTGAGAAACTTCGATGTTTTCAAAGAGGCGGGCGGCGACAACCGGGCTCTGGAAAGGATTTTTTCCGGCTTGAGACCAGACGCCCAAGGCAAACTCCTCCTCTCGTTTGTCCCGCTCAAGGACTACGCCTGTGTCTACGCGATAGAGGTAACTGATGAGGCACGCTGAAACCAGACTGAATCAGCGGGCTGTTCCGGTAGGGCTGGAAAACGATATCTAAAGTCGTGCACCATCACAACCTGACGGTCCTCCGATGTTCCGGGAAATCAGGGAACATGTCCGCTGCGAACGGCTTCGGCGCCTTCTTCGATGGTCAGATAGCGGTCGGCCGCGACGTCGCGCAGCGTCTGGCGGAGGCCTGAGGGCCACTCGATTTCGACCGCCGTCACCCGGGCATCCGGGCCTAGACCGAAGTGCACCGTGCGGTCGCTCGATCCGGCGTAACCCACTGAGGTCGTCACCCGGTTCCACTGCTCGCCGGAGGGCGCCACAATGTGCACCCTGGCTCCGATTCCGTCGCGATTGCTACGCCTGCCCTCCAGACGCAGCACGAGCCAATGGCCAGAGGAGCGGGTGACGTTGCGCAGCACGAGCGGCGCTTCGTTCAGGCGCGTGACCACGACGTCCATGCGCCCGTCGCGGTCGAAATCGCCGAAGGCGGCTCCGCGATGAAATGCGTCCCCCGGCAGCAGTTGCAGGTTGAACTTCCCGCCGCCCCGATTCAGGAACACGAGGTTCGGCTGGCGCGACTGGCGGGCCGAGGTCAGCTCGGCATTGTCGGTCACGTTGCCGCCGGCGACGAAGAAGTCCTTGTAGCCGTCATTATTGAAATCCATGGCGCCCGTGCTCCAGCCACTCCAGGGGAGGCTGGACGCGGCCATCCCGCTGAGAGCGGTCATATCGCCGAAGGCGCCCCCGCCAATGTTGCGCCACAGCGAAAAGCGTTCGTTGGTCAGGGTGGTGAGGAAAAGATCCTCCCGGCCGTCGTTGTCGTAATCGCGGAAGTCCGCACCCATCCACGAGTTTGTCCCTCCGTCAGGGTTGTAGGCTACCCCGGCCGCGAGCGCGGTTTCGGTGAACTTGCCGTTGCCGTCGTTGTGGAAAAGAAAGTTCGGCATGCCGTCGTTGGCTACGAAAATGTCCAGCCGGCCGTCGCCATCGTAATC
>Ga0182030_10001703_pt1 | contig 45782 bp, 18 predicted proteins | sample 812S3MmetaG_FD_121299 | JGI IMG/M metagenome (GOLD analysis project Ga0182030, IMG submission 121299) | Permafrost microbial communities from Stordalen Mire, Sweden - 812S3M metaG (Illumina Assembly) | ecosystem: Environmental > Terrestrial > Soil > Wetlands > Permafrost | place: Sweden...
AAACCCGCCAGTTCAACACCCGCCAGCGGCCAAGAAGCCAGTGCGCGCGCCCGGAATATTGCCGCCACGTCCGACGCCCCGAAATCGGGCCGCGAATTCTTCGACGACAACTTGGAGGTCAATTCGATGGGCGGTTTTAATCTTGACCTCGTTGATGAAGCATCGAAGGTGTCTAAGAAATCGGCAGACGACCGCAAAGCCGGAGATTATGCCAGCGTCCAACGGATCAATGGTTCGATGGGTCCTGCCACAATGTTCAGCAACCCTGGATCACTTATCGCTGGCGTCAACTTTGGAACCGGTGGGCAGATCACCACCAACCTCCCCCGCAAAAACGATGTTGTCGGGGCGATCGCCGTGAGTCCTCAAGGCCCGGCCCTTGCCGCAAATAAGAGCGCCTACGATATGTGGGACGGTGGATCCGCCATAGGCGCGACGCCGGGGCTGACCACCACCGCCACTTTCGCCGCCGATGACGCCGGTAAGGGGGCACTGCGGTTTTATTCCCTGACCGGAACGGTGGACACGAATGCTTTCTATAAGGCGCAGACGGGCGGCCAGTATGACGTGGTTTGGGGCATGACAAATGCGCCCGCGAATTCTCACGACAAGGAGGTCAAGCCCAACAGTTTCGCCTCCACGGTCCTCACTCCCAGTTTCGGTGCTGTGGCCTTCTGGCCCCTCAACGAGAGCACCGATCCTTCCTCTGGAAAGGCCATTGCCTACGACGTTTATGGCGGGCAAAACGGCAATTCAATCGCCAACGGTGATCCCAATGCCATTGTGGCCTACGACGTCATCGGCGGGTATAATGGGATTTACGGGACCGATGCCCAAGACGGCGGAGGTATCACCGCGGGCCCATTCGCCCCCCTGCTGGGCGATGTGCCCATTCTAGGTGACTTGTATCACAACAACAGCGCAGCAACGTCGCACTCCTATGTCACCACAGCAGCCAGCCCCACCGTTCCCACCGCCGGCAAGACGACATTGAACAGTGGATTGACAATGATGAGAGCAGCCAGCCCCACCGTTCCCACTGCCGGCAAGACCACCAACTCGTCCATTGTCGCGTGGATTACTCCCACTACCACTATCAATGGCACTCTCACAACCGACGTCACCGACGGCCTTTTCCCCTACACCGGCGCGCTGATTGGCGGCTCTTCCTACACTGGGAGTACCCCGGTTTCGGCTTGGTACAATGGTGGCGGTCAATTTACTTCCGCGGGCAACGTCGGCACCGCCCAGCAGGCCAACAAAGACTCTGGCGGCAACACGTCTTCTACAGGCATGTTCAGCAACTCGCTCTCTCAGAAGCAGACTGAATCCCTCTTTGAGGCGGGCGTTGGCTCCGCCCCAGACGTTGCGCACTCGCTGCTTGGCAGCAACAACTGGGGCATGGTCGCGATGGTAACTAGTCCGAGCAGTCCTTCGGTTTATCTTCCCGGAACCAAGTCCGCCGCTGGCACCAACTCCCTTCACGAATATGGAGATCGCTTCGACACCGAACACGCGCAAGACTCTAGTTACCGCTTCAACGCCGGGAAGGCCGATACGCTAACCTCCGACGTTCGCCGCACCACTAACGAGCAGTCGTTGAGCGCGAACGGATATTTAAGCGCCGCACCAGCCACCAATGCGTGGTCTGCTACATTCGGCGGAGTCGAAGGAATCGCTTACGAAAGATGGAATTCCAACTCAACCTCATCAGCGCGCACCGCCGAGTCCTCAATCCGTAAACCGTCCTCCTCCGCCAAGCCTGCGGACGCTCCGCGCGGCCAATCGGAAATTTTCGAGATCACCAGCCTGACGGAACCGGCCAGTATAATGCCGGGCAAGACGAAATCCGACCAGAAGACCGCATCCCGCGCGGAAAATGAAACCGCAAAGATCACAAAGAGCGCAAAGACAGAAAGCTCTTCCCCCTCTGCGCTCTCTGCGCTCTCTGGGGTTAAATCCGAACTTGAACAGGACCACGCAGAGGACGCGGAGAAAGGCTCTGCGCGCTCTGCGGTTAAATCCGAACCCGCCAATCCGCAATCCGCAATCCGCAATCGCGAATCCTCCACCGCCCCGATCATTCAGTCTGAAGTGCAATCAAGCTCCAACGCCTTCTCCACTTTCTCCCTCAACGTCAGCGATGTCTCCTTCAAGCTCGCCGCCACCAGCCTCCAGAAGGGCCTCCTGCCCGACCCCGCCGCCATCCGCACCGAGGAATTCATCAACGCCCTCGACTATCGCGGTCCCGAACCGGCACCCGGCGCGGCGGTCGGCTTTAACTGGGAACGCGCCGGCTATCCCTTCGCCCACAACCGCGACCTCCTCCGCTTCGCCGTCAAAACCGCCACCGAAGGACGCCAGGCCGGCCGCCCGCTCAATCTCGTCCTCCTCCTCGACAAATCCGGCTCCATGGAACGCGCCGACCGCGTCAGCATCATCCACGAGGCCCTCCGCGTCCTCGCCACCCAACTTGGGCCGCAAGACACCCTTAGCGTCGTCATCTTCTCCCGCACCGCCCGGCTTGTGGCCGACGGCGTTCCCGGCAATCAGGCCGCCAAACTCGCCGCTGAACTCGACGCCATCAACCCCGAAGGCGGCACCAATCTGGAAGAAGCCATGCGCCTCGCCTATGAAGCCGCCCTGCGCCATTACCTGGCCAACGGCGAAAACCGCGTCGTCCTCCTTACCGACGGCGCTGCCAACCTCGGCGACGTTGACCCCGATCAACTCAAGAAGAAAGTCGAGGCCAACCGCGCCCAGGGCATCGCCCTCGATTGTTTCGGTGTCGGCTGGGAAGAATACAACGACAGCCTCCTTGAAGTCCTTTCCCGTACCGGTGGAGGCCGTTACGGATTTGTCAACACGCCACAGGAGGTCGCCACGGAGTTCGCCGGTCAATTGGCCGGCGCTCTCCGTGTCGCGGCCTCGGATGTCAAAGTCCAGGTCGAGTTCAACACCAACCGCGTCATTTCCTGGCGTCAACTCGGCTACGCGAAGGACCAATTGACCAAGGAACAATTCCGCGACAACTCGGTCAAGGCCGCCCAACTCGCCGTCGCCGAATCCGGCAACGCCCTTTACACCGTCGAACTCAATCCCGCCGGCGACGGCCCGATCTGCACCGTCTATGTCCGCTACCGCACCCCCGGCACCTCCGACTACACCGAGCACGCCTGGGCCGTCCCCTACGAAGGCGCATCCCCCGCGCTCGACAAAGCCAGCCCCGCCATGCGCCTGGCCGCGACCGCGAGCGCCTTCTCCGAGTGGCTCGCCGGGACACCTTATGCCGCCGATGTCACCCTCAACTCCTTGCAAAGCTATTTGCGCGGCATCCCCGAATTCTACGGCATAGACGCCCGCCCCAAACAACTTGAAACCATGCTCCGCGAAGCCCGCAGCATCACCGGACAGTGAGACGCCACTATGAAAACACGCGAACGAAAAGACGGAAAACCCGCTGTTGAGGAAAATCAACCCGCCTACGCCCAGCGCTGGACGCGGAATGAAACCGCCCAATCCAACCCGGCCGACTCCGAATCGAGTCCCCATCCGCCAAAACACTTCCGAATCCGCGCCAGCGAAGGCTCCTCCATCTTCAATCTCCTTTTCCGCCCTTGAACAACCAACAACCAAAACTATGACTCCTCAATCCGTGAAATCCGTGAAATCCGTGTTTCATCTCCTTTGCCCCACCGCCCTGTGCGCCCTTCTCCTCTTCGGTCCCTCTTGCGCCACCGGCACCGCACCGACAAACACAAACAAACCCGCCTCCGCCAAACCCGTACCCGTCAAGCCGGGCGAGCCGCCCTTGAAACTCGTCGCCTTCACCGACTTCAAGCTCACCGGCAGCCTCACCAACGACCTCGCCGATTTCACCCTCACCGGCACCGCGAAAGTCGAGGACACCCGGGGCGGCACGCTGGATGTCTTTTCCGGCCAGGTCGCCCTCTCCACCTTCGAGGCGCGCCCTTACCAGCACATCCGCGCCGAGCAAAACCACTTCATCCTCTCCTTCGACCGTCCCGGCACCTACCCCGTCCGTGTCCGCTTCACCGCCGCCGTCAAGCAGACGGAGGGCTGGAACTCCGTTGATTTCCATGTGATCCCCAGCGTCCTCGAACCGGTCACCCTCCAAGGTCTGGCCGCCGACACCCAGTTCCAGTTCCCCGGCGCGGCCCGCCCCATCCGCAGCGGCAGCGATTTCCTCAGCTTCCTCCCCGCCACAGGCGCGGTCAAATTCGCCTGGAAGCAAGTCCAGCCCGAAACCGAAGGCCGCCTCTTCTATTCCGCCGAGATGGAGTCCCAGATCAACGTCCTCCCCGAATGGATGCGCCAGAACGCGCTCATCAATTTCAAAGTCATGCAAGGCGAACTCAACCGCGTCACCCTCCTCCTCCACGGCGCGGGCGACATCACCAGCGTCCAGCCCGACAAACTCGTCCTCGGCTGGAAAGTTGAAACCGTCACCAACTCCTCCGACCGCCGCCTCGTCGTCCAGCTTAACCAGCCCCAAAAGGATCAGTTCTCAATCCTCGTCCAGGCCCAGACTCCTCTCAGCCCGTTCCCGCTCACCGTTGACGTCCTCCAAATGCGCCCCGAGGACGCCACCCGGTTTGCCGGTTACTTCCGCATCGTCAACGAAGGCGCTGTCCGCCTCGAAATCGCCAACGCCCGCGGCGCAACCCAGGTCGCCCCGGAACAATTCCCCGAAAGCGACGCCACCCGGTCGGTCTTCCGCACGGCGGGCAACCAGCGCTTTGTCTATCGGTTCGCCGGCGCGGATGTCTCCATCCCGATTCAGGCCGACCAGATCCAGCCCGAGATTTCCGTCTCCGAACGCATCGCCTACCACGACGGCCTAAACGAACTGGTCATTGACGCCGAACTCGAATTGGACATCCGCGAAGCCCCGTTGCGCGAGCTGCTGATCAAAGTTCCCAAAGGCTACGCCGTCTCCCAGCCCTCCGCACAGGGTTTGAACGATTATGTCCTCACCGAGCCGCCCGGCGAATCGTATGCCGAATTGCGCCTCACTTGGGGCCAGCCGATCAAAGACCGCCAGTTGATTCATCTCCGATTGGAGCGCAACCAGGGAATTGCCACGGGCCAATGGACCCTCCCTCATATCGAAGTCGAAAAAGCCAAATCCGTCCGCGGTTTCGTTGGCGTTTCCGCTGATGCCGGTTTGCGCATCACCTCAGTCCCCGGCGAGACCACTGGCCTCACCGAAATCGCCACCGCCTTCTTCCCGGCCAAGCTCGACGGCATCCAGGCCGCCTTCCGCCTCACCGATTCCGTCACCGATTCCGCCTGGTCCGCAACCTTGCAGGTCGAGCGCCTGCCCCAAACCGTCCAAGCCGACGCCCTCCACCTCTTCTCCATCGGCGAGCTGATCGCCTATGGCAGCAGCCTTATCAATTATACAGTCTCCGGCGCTCCGGTCGCCTCCTTCCGCGTCGAACTGTCAGACGAATACTCCAACGTCGAGTTCACCGGCAAGGACATCCGCAACTGGCAAAAAACCAACGGCGGTTACGTCGTCCAACTCCACACCCCCGTCGCCGGCGCTTACAGCCTCCTCGCCACCTACGAGCGCCCCTTCAAGGCCCAGGGTGAGACCCTCCTCTTCACCGGCGCGCGCCCCCTCGACGCCCAATCCGAGCAGGGCTACACCCTGGTCATCAGCGCCTATCAATTCCAGGTCAACCCCACCGAAGTCTCCCCCGGCCTCATGGCCCTCGAACCCGCCGAAGTCCCCTCCGAATACCGCCTTTTCTTCGACGAGCCGATCCTCAAGGCCTACCGCTACGGCTCCCGCCCCTTCAATTTGAAACTCGAACTCAAACCCCTCGCCCAGGGCGAGTCTGTCAGCCAAATAGTTGACCGCGCCACGTTCCAGACCCGCATCACCAAGGAGGGCCAGGCCGTCACCGGTGCGCGTTATTTCATCAAAACCCGCGGAAACCCCAATTTCCGTCTCACCATCCCCAACGGTGCCAAGCTCTGGTCCGCTTACATCAACGGCATCGCCACTGTCCCCGTGTCCGACGGCGCGACCAATCTCATCCCGCTCCCGCAAAGCGCGGACCCCAATGCCGTCCTCGAACTGGACTTGACCCTCGCCTCCGCATCCAAGACCAATGACCGCGAAAACGTCACCGTCAGCGCCCCCATCGCCTTCGCCCCCGTCATGCTCACGGAATGGAAGATTGACCCCGACGCCGGCCAGCGCCTGGTCTATTTGCCGCGAACCAACTCGCTCCGCCCCGCGGGCGAAACCGTGGATGTGACCGGCTTTGCCCAATTGACGCGCCTGCTCGAAGGCGGCCAATCCGGCCGCGCGCAAAAGCTGTTCTTCGAAGCCCTCGGTTTGGTCGCGGTGGCGCTCGCAGTTTGGCGCTGGACCGTCCGCGCCGACGCCTGGAAGTACAGCGTGCTCCATCTTTGCAGCCTCCTCCTGGGCTTGGGCGCGTTCGTCCTGGCCTTCGTCTGTCTGTCCCAACTCGCGCTTCTCGCCGGAACCGCGCCGCAATCCATCCCCGCCGGACTGCGTTTCCTCGCACCGGTGCAACAATCCGGCAGCGCATTGCAAATCTCCGTGTCCAACCTGCCCGACAAAACCACCCCCGCTGCCGTCCTCGAATGGGGCTGGCCCGCGCTGGCCGCTCTCGTCCTCTGGATCGCCGGCTGGATTACCCGAGGCCCGCTGAAAAAGGCCGTCGCCTCCGCCTGCGGCTGGACATTGCTCGCCTGGGCCGCGCTGCGATTCCCGAACGGCGCGCAGGCGTTCTGCTGGATTCTCGTCGCGTTCTTGGTAGTCCGCGTCCTCATCCCCGGCCTGCGCCAGCTTTCCCGCCTGCCCCGCAAACCAGCCGCCCCGCCCCTGCCTTCCTCCAGCGGCGCGGCGCCCGTCACCCTCGCGTTGCTGGTGGCCGGCCTTTTCTGTCTTGGTTCCGGTTCCGTTCTCGGCGCGGATTCCAAGTCCACGCCCCTCCCGCCGCCCGCGCTTCCCGATTCCGTCACGCACACCATCCGCATCGAGGACAAACTCGCCCTCGGCACGGCAAAAATCCGCTGGCAGGCTGTCAAAGGTCAGGCGCTCCCGCTCCTCGCCAGCCCGGCCGTGCTGACGCATATCGTCTTTCCGACCCGCTCGCTCAAGCTCGAGCCGGGCGTTGCCGGCTCGATGTACGCCCAACAAGTGGTGGCCCAGGAAAACGGAACCTTCGACATCGAGGAGCAATACGAATTGCGCATTTCCCCCGACCAGGGCGGCGGCAGCTTCATTCTTCCCGCCCCTCACGGGTTGATCAACCAGGCCACCCTGACCGTTGTGAATCTGGATGTGGATGTGCTCTCGCCCCAGGCGGTCTCCATCAAATGCGATCACGCCACCACCAACACCGTGGCCTCTCTGGTCCTGTCCCCTGTGGATGTGCAGATCAGTTGGCGGCCGCGCAGCCGCGATCCACGGCGGGAAAAGCCCGAGTTCCATGCCGACATGGCGCAACTCTTTGTCCCTTCGGGCGGCGTGGTTGAAGGCGCTGACTACGTTTCCATTCTCCTGTCTCAGGGCGAGTTGTCCGAACTGACCTTCAACGTCCCCACCGGCGCGACCGTCACCGATGTCATTGATCCCCAAGCCTCCAGCTCGACCACCACCCCGCCCGCTTGGCGCTTTGACCCCGACACCCGCAAACTGCGCGTCACTTTGAACCCCGCGCTCTCGCGGAATTTCATGCTGCTCATCCGCTCCCAAGTCGTCACCGGCCCCCTGCCATTCGAGCAATCCCTGGGGTTGATAACCGTGGACAACGCGGCGGGCCAGTTCGTCGGCATGGCCGGTATCGCCACCAGCGATGAAGTCCAACTGGACACCGTCACACCGACCGGCTTGTCCCCCATCAACCTCGAGGATTTCCCAACTTACGCCGTCAGCGCCTTCCGGAGCCAGATTCCAGGTCTCGCCCTTCGCCGCGCCTTCCGTTACTCCGACGCCACGGCCACCCTCTCCTTGAAAGCCTCGGCCGTCGAACCGGACGTCCGTATTGAAACCACCGACACTTTGTCGCTCGGCGAGGACCACACCGCGCTGGCGGAGAATCTCACCGCGGACATCCGCAAGGCCGGCATCTTCTCCTTGAGCTTTGTCATGCCGAGGGGATTCGACGTGGATTCCATCAGCGGCGCGTCCTTGAGCCAGTGGACGGAGTTGAAGACCAATGACGACCGCATCATCACTTTGCACCTCACCGGCAAGACCGTCGGCCGCCAGAGTTTCTCCATCACTCTGGCTGGCCCCGGCGTCAAAACCGCGCAGAATTGGAAAGTCCCCCAAGTCGCCCTCCGCGAAGCCGGCAAGCAGTGGGGCACCCTCCTGGTTGTGCCCGAACAAGGCATGGCCCTCCGGGTGGGCGACTTCACAAATTATACCCAATTGGACCCGCAGAAATCCGGCATCCGCCAAAAAGGCGTCCTGGCCTTCAGCCTCTCGCAGGTTCCCTCCAGCCTCGCACTTAACATTGACCAGGCGGACCCGTGGATAGAAGTCACCAGCCTGCAACACGCCGCCGTTCGCGAAGGCCAGCTCAAAATCACCGCCAATCTCCTCTATCAAATCAAGAACGCCGGCCTGAAAGGCTTCCTTGTCTTCATTCCCGCCAACGCCGACCAGGTCCTCTTCAAGGGCGGCCAGGCCTTCGATTTCCTCAAGGTCACCAACTCCGTCACCAACGGCTTGCAGGAATGGGAAGTCAAATTGGACCGCCGCGTCATCGGCCAGTACCTCCTTCAAGTCACCTATCAAACTCCCATCCCCGCCGAGGCCCGCGAGGTGCTTCTCGATGGCGTCCAAGCCGCCGAGGTCAATTTGCAGCGCGGTTTCGTCACCGTCCAATCCGATCCCCGCCTCCAGGTCGTGGTGGACCAGCTCCCCTCCGCCCTCCAACCGGCCGAATGGCAGACTATCCCGCGCATCCTCGAAAAGGACCTGGCCGCGGTTCCCGCCAACCTCACTTACCGGCTGCTTGACAAGTCGTTCCAGCTTCCGTTGAAACTCCAGCGCCACCAGGCCACCGCCTTGCTCCCCGCCCACGTCATCAGCGTCACCTTCAACTCCGTCATCTCCGACGACGGCATCATGCTCACTCAGGCCCGGCTGGAAATTCTGCCCGGTGACAAGCGCCTCCTCGAACTTTCCCTCCCCAAGGACACCCACGCTCATTTCTGGTTCGCCTTTGTCAACGACAACGGCGTCTGGCCCTGGATCGAAGCGGACAGATATCTCATCCCGCTCGAACAGCAATCCCACGGTGACAAGCCGGTGTCCGTCGAAATCTACTATGAATGCCGCGCCGGCTCGGCGGGCGCCAAGTCGCTCGACTTGGATCTCCTCGCCCCCAAATTCGATTTGCCCCTCGAAAACATCACCTGGCGCATTTCCCTCGGCGAAAAATGGCAGGTTAAAGCCAAAAGCGATTCTCTCCAACTCGAGGGGGAGGAGGTCCGGGCGCCCGCCGCAGCCCTCGACCCCAGGGTCTATCTTCAAACCGAAAACTCCCTCCAGATCGCCCGCACCGCGGAAGCCCGCGAATTCTACGATCTCGCCACCAGTTCCCTCAGCAAGGGCGACCCCCAGCAGGCCCGCCACGACTTTGCAGCCGCCTACGGCCTTTCCACTCACGACGCCGCCTTCAACGAGGACGCCCGGGTGCAACTTCACAACATCAAACTCCAGCAAGCCCTCATCGGCCTCAACGAGCGCCAATCCGCCGCCAGCGGCGACCCCGGCGCGGTTGGCGGCAAACTCCGCGACTTGCGCAGCCGTCCACAACTCAATTACACCCAGCAGGACGCCAAGGACATCATTGACAACAACAGCGCCGACGACAACGCCGCCTACACCCAACTGGCGGAAAAGTTGATCCAGCAGCAGGACGCCGCTGTCAACCACCCCGCCGGCATTCGCGCGAGCATCCCCGACCAGGGGCGCGTGCTCACCTTCCAGCGCGCCGTTGCCGTCGAGCCGCGGACCGATCTGAGCATCGAGATGAAAGCCTCCGTTGCTCCCGCCGCCTCCTACAACACCCGCCTCCTGATCCTCGGGGGAGCGCTTCTCGCCTTCCTGGTCTTCGCCCTCGCCATGCGCGCCCTCCGCAACAACGGCGAAGAGCCAACCGCTTCTTGACACGGATTATGAATCCAAGACTCTTCCTCTGCCTTGCGCTCGTTTTGAGCGTCGGCCTGCTCGGCATTTCCAGCAATAGTGCGCCGCCTGTTCCAACGGGGACCCCGGCGCCAACCTCCACAAGCCCTGCGAGCGAAAACGGCCGCTCATTAAGCGTGTCCATTGCTCTCTTGGACTCGCCGTTCAATTCGGAACCTTATGTGGACATCCACAACAATTGCCATTTCCATGTGGTCATCTCGAACATCTCCACCAATACCCAATACTTGCTTAAGGAGGGATCGTCTTGGGGCTGGCAAACGCTGTCTTTTGAATTGGTTGATGAAAAGGGAAATAAATATCTCATTCAGCGAAGGCCGGCTGCTTGGACTGACAACGCGCCTGTTTATTGGATCCTCAAACCCGGTGAACATTACGTCCGGGACATTTGCTTCGCTCAGATCTATCAGGGAACAAACTCCTGGCAGGGCTTTCCAGACGAACTGAATATTGGCGGCAATTTGAAAGTCAGAATGAAAGCGATTTTCGAAACAACCACGGATAAGAGTTTTGAAGGTGCGCCGCTCTGGCATGGCCGGATTGAATCACAGCCCGTCATCTGTAGAATTCGGGATATACGCTCGATCCCCGTTGCCCTTTCGCCCTATGGAGAATAAATTGTATAAGTGAACATATGAAACAAAGAATTCATCTTCTTGGCGGTCTTTTCAGCGTCCTTATCGCATTTTCAGTGCAGGGTGGAGACAACACGGTGGATATGAAGTTCGCGCCTTCCAAAGACACCTTTATCAAGCGCGAACCCATCATAGTAACATGCACGCTTTCAAATCTTTCCAGCAATGTCATAACCATGAATCTGGGTTATGACGGTGTTAAAGGATTTCTTTTTAGTTTGGATGGCAGCAAACAGTTCAACAATTCCATCTTTGAGGGAGGAATAAGTCGTGGGAGCGATGTCACGCTAAAACCCGGGGAAGCATACCAAAGTCGAATAATTCTGGATGAATGGATCCTCCCGCTGAAGAACGGCTCAAACTCCATTACGGCCTGCTTGAATTACAATGGGAGCAAATTCACCAATGTGTTTACTGTCAAGCTGGTCGAACCGACCGGAAATGATTTGGAAGTTGCTCTTGGCGCCTTGATTACCCGGGCGGCAACTACGAAAGATATGGAAGAACAAATCGATTTGGAGAGAGGCTTGCGCGTGGCGGCAGAACAATCTCCGAGAGTGCGCGCCTTTCTTAATCGTCAGGCGGCTGAGCTAAAGTCCATTATTGAGAATATTGGCAGGGTATTTGTTGACTGACTTTGCGATTTCGCGTCTTTGCGTTGAAACGTCTTTCCCATCCGTGAAATCCGTGAAATCCGTGGTTCATTTTCTTCGGGTTTGCGTTGCCGCCCTGTTTCTCGCAACGGCGTTCGCACCCGCGCCCGTCCAGGCGAAATCGGTTGACTACTCGGCTCATTTCGATAGCGAGACCTATTGGAACAGCCATGCCATTTACCTCGCGCGGATCACCAACATCAACGAAGGCACCTACGTGACCTCCTTCGATCCCGCCAAAATTATCTCCGGCACGGTGGATTCGAAAAGCCGAAGCATCAAAACAATTCCGGACGATCAGCTTGAGGACGGTCCGTGGCGGGGCCAGTACCCATTGGGATTCCCACAGGGGATTACCAACGGCGCTCAAATTCTTGTGTGTGAGAATCTGAGCTATGATCAAGTCACCGTGGTCAAGGTGATGAATTTCCCGGCGGATCAGCCGCTCGTGGCCGCCCTGGAGCAAATCGCCGCATTGCGCAAAGCCCCGGCCTTCCAGGCCTTCCTCGCCGGCGCCACTTCCGACCTCGACCTCGTTTCGGGATATTGCCTCAACAAGTTGCCGTCTTTCCCCGATCAAACGATTTCAAATGAGGCGGCAAAAAGGCTGCGGGCTTTGGCGGACAACCCCGCCCGTCCCGCCGGCCTTCGCATTTCGGCCGAACAGACCGCCTTGAGGTATTCCGGCACGACCGCGCCGGCCCAAAGCGAGGTTGAATACGCCTGGCTGCGCGGCGTCCTTCAAGCCGCGCGCCAAAGCACCAACGCGGGCGCGGACTTGCAGGCATATCTTGTCGCAACAAGTCCGATGATTACGCGATTGTTTGAATTCAAGAACAAACAAGAGGAGACAGCCGATTACATCCTGCGGTTGATTGCGGATCAAACCGCCCCAACCGCCTTGCGCGCCGCCGCCGCCTCCACATTGAGCAGTTGGGATTCGGAGGTCTTTAACTTCAAGATCCAGGATGAACGTTTTGATCGCATGTTTGCCACTTACATCGGCCTGTTGAGTGACAAAAGCCCGGACCTGCGCATTATGGGTGTCGTCATGCTTTTTGACCGGACCATGACGATTATGAAAACGCGGACGCCGCCGGATCGCATTCGCCAATATGCCCAAAAAGCCGCCCAGGCGCTCACGAAGGCAATGGCCGCGGAAACGGACGAACGGGTCAAGACGTTTCTTGGGTCCCGCGCCGACACGATGCTTAACGGGAACCTGATACTTGATAATGAGGTAAAGGAGCACCTGGACGAATTCAGGCGGATCTACCAACTGCAATTGGATTCACGCGGCACCGACGAAATCAGGTGAGCGACATTGCCGTCGCTCACAATATCTGGACAAAACGCAGGCCGAGTTTTGCAAGGCCCACTTATATCTCGCCCACCCATTTTCGCGCAGTGAAGGGGTCAAACCGGAATGGCGCTTAGATAAGGCATAAGGCATTGATTACCAACAGGTTATGCGCATGCCAATCGCAGCCCTGGCAGGAGTGGTATCTTTGTAGAACCCGGGATCAGAGCCCTTCCAAGCCCCGTCAGGGGCTATATATTTGTAGAACGTTAGGTGAAGGAAACCGTGAAGGGGTCAAACCGTAGCTTTGTCCATTGTTCGGCTTGCAAATGCAATCGAACCGGTGCAGCATTGCGACCATGCCGCGTCCATTGCGCATCGAATATCCCGGCGCGATCTATCATGTCATGAGTCGGGGAGACCGCCGCGAGGCGATCTTTCTGGATGACGGGGATCGCCATGATTTTATGAAGACCCTGGCGGAGGCCTGTCAGAAGACGGGTTTTCAGATTCACAGCTACTGTCTGATGAGCAATCACTTTCATATCGTTGTGGAAACGCCCGGGGGCAATTTGGTGGCCGGCATGCGCTGGCTGTTGAGCACCTATGCCAACCGGTTCAACCATCGGCACCAGTTGTGCGGGCATTTGTTCAGCGGGCGTTACAAGGCGCTGGTGGTCGAGGCCAACGGCGGCGGCTATCTGCGCACGGTCTGCGATTACACGCATCTGAATCCGGTGCGGGCCAAAATGCTCTCGGCGCAGAGCCGGCTGTTGGAATATCCCTGGAGCAGTTTTGCGGGGTATTTGACGGAGCCGCGACACCGTCCCAAATGGCTGCGGGTGGACCGGTTGCTGGGAGAACACGGGATTGCAAAAGACACGGCGGAAGGGCGGCGGGAATTTGAGCGGCGTGTGGAGACGCGGCGGGCGCAAGAAGGGGATCCCAACCAGTGGAAGGGGATGCGCCGCGGGTGGTGTGTGGGCAGCCCGGAATTCAAGCGGGCTTTGCTGGAGCGGCTGCACGGGAATCTGCGGACGGACGATGGCGGCGAGATTCGGCGGCAGGCTAACCAGGTGCGAGCCGAGGGGATCATCGCTGCGGCGCTGGGCGAACTGGGATGGAAAGAGGGTGACTTGAGCCAGGGGGCCAAGATCAGTCCGGGAAAACTGGCGCTTGCTGCGCAACTCCGAAAGGAAACGACCTTGACGATACAACAAATAGCCAACCGGCTGTGCATGGGCAGCCGGAAAAGCGTCGCCCCCAAGCTTCACATATGGAGAAGATCAAATGAACGATGAGGGAAATGGACAAAGCTACGGTTTGACCCCTCCGACGTCAATCTGGCCATTGAGCGCGGGGAAGTGAGGGCCAATCGCGGTTTGATTGTGATTGTGACCATCGCCGTTGCGCTCCTCGCGGTGCTGATGATTGCCTATTTGCTGTTAACGGTGGAACACCTCTGATGGCCTCAGGCGATACGGCACAACGGCTTCGGTCGCGTGAGCAATGTCCGCGGTCAACATGCCGGCCAGCAGGAAACCCTGATAACCGTTTCGGCGGATGATGTGGTACCACCTTAGCGGCGCCGGGAGTAGTAGTAGCCTCCGCCGCCGCCAAACAACACGACCAACACCACGATAATTAATATAGTACTCATAATTGAATCATAGTCCTGGCCATGACTCTGCGCTATGGGGTGTTCTCCCCCTCGGCACATCTCGGTGTCCCACCTGGACATCCGGCGTTTGGCGCGCTGACGTTCGCGGGGGTTATGTGAAAGGGTCACCATGTCTGTGCTTGATTTTGGGCGCTTGCCATCCGCAAATCGTTTCGGATGGGAGAGGGAAAGGGGCCAACCCATGATTTGGTTCGTTTTTCGGAAAAACTGCACCAAACTTGGATTGCCCCCTGCCGATGCCGCCAATCATCAAGCCTGAGGGGCCGTTACGAAATAACAAAGCCAATCGGGCTTGTTCTTTTGCCGTCTGGCTGCGTTGCTCGCTTGTTGCAGATCCATGCGGATATGCGCCTCCCTCGCGCCTTGCCAGCCGCCAAAATCCCTGCGCCATATTGTCATTGTTATTTCGCAACGACCCCTAACTGCCGCCGCACAGCGCCCATCTTGCCGATCCTGTTGCCGATCATTTCCGTCTCTGTGTCCTCTGTTTCCTCCTGTTCAAATTCGTTGCCACTATCGGAAATTCTTCATGGTTTCTTTCTATGCGTTCATTGTGTTCTTTGCGGTTAAGAAATATTAGGCTGCCGCCGCGTAGCGCCCATCCTGCCGATCTTGTTGCCTATATCCTCGAAGAATCAAAACCTCTTGCTGTATTCCTCGTGCGAGCCAATCCATTCCCAAAGAAAAGTCTCGCCAGAAAATTTCCCAACGGCGCGGTAATGACCGCCCACACGTACCGACCAATCAGACTTGCCGATGGATTTAAAATGAAGCGACGGATGAAAAGCGTTTGCCGACCAGAGCCGGTAATTCTTTTGCGCCAGCGTCTTCACCTCCGCCGGCAGCGCGCGATACCGCCGCCAGAATTCGGATGTCCCCCGGCTGGGAATGATCACGGTTCGCGCAGGATGTCGGTGAGTGGAATCGTTTTGCCGGCGGCATGTTCGGCCTCCGCCGCGTCATGAAGGCCGCCGAACTTGCCGGCGGCCGCATCGCGCTTCATTTGCCGGTCCCAATCGTCGTCCTCAAAAGGATGCAGCAATGCATCCAGCTCGCAACGCTCTTGCAGCGAGAGCCGGTCAATCGCCGCCTTGATTTCAGCAACGGTGCTCATGCTGGAAAGCTAAGCGCATTCCGGTTTGGCGTCAATGCGGCAAGCAGGCGGCAAACGGGAGAATGCACCTTTGCCGGCGTGCCGGTGTCACGCCGGTGGCAGTCCTGAATGGCTCTTAAAAGGTAAATGGGGCCAACCCATAGTTTGGGTCGTTTCTCGGAAAAATTGCACCCAATTTGGCGCGCCCCCTGCCGATGCCTCCAATCATCAAGCCTGAGGGGCCGTTACGAAATAACAATGCCAATCGGGCTTGTTCTTTTGCCGTCTGGCTGCCTTGCTCGCTTGTTGCAGATCCATGCGGATATGCGCCTCCCTCGCGCCTTGCCAGCCGCCAAAATCCCTGCGCCATATTGTCATTGTTATTTCGCAACGACCCCTAACTGCCGCCGCGCAGCGCCCATCCTGCCGATCCTGTTGCCGATCTTTTCCGTCTCTGTGTCCTCTGTTTCCTCCTGTTCAAATTCCTTGCCTCTCAGCGTCCTTGGCCCGATTTGGAATCGGGATTGAAATGCCTTCCCCATCTGCGTCCATCCGCGTCCATCTGCGGGCAAATGTCTTTTCCTCCTCCCCTCTTTCGCCAGACTGCCTTCAAAGTCCATAGTCCGTAGTCCGTAGTCCGTGGTCAGCCCCTGTCCCCCTGCCCTTCGCGTCTTTGGTTCCGGATATTTCCGTTTTCAGCTTTCAGTTTTCAGCCTTCAGCCTTCGCCTTTCAGTTTTCAGCTTTCAGCTTTCAGATTTTCTGCTTTTCTTATCTCATGCGCATCGAACTCATCAACACCGGCACCGAACTCCTTGTCGGCCGCGTCCTCAATACCCACCAGCAATGGCTTTGCCGCCAACTCGCCGACCTCGGCTACGAAGTCTCCCGCCAAGCCTGCCTCCCCGACGACGCCCCCGCCATCCAGGCCGCCCTCCATGAGTCACTCAACCGCGCCGACCTCATCATCATCACCGGCGGCCTCGGCCCCACCAGCGACGATCTCACCCGTCAGCTCGCCGCCCAGATGCTCGGCCGCAAACTGGTCCTTCATCCGCCCACCCTCGCCGTCATCCAACAATACTTCGCCTCCCGCCGCCGTCCCATGCCCGCCAACGTCCGAGTCCAGGCCATGATCCCCGAAGGCGCCACCGTCCTCCCCAACCCCAACGGCACAGCCCCCGGCCTGCTTCTCGACATTCCGCCCGAGAACCAATGCCTCATCCTCCTGCCCGGCCCTCCCCGCGAACTGCGCCCCATGTTCCTCAATACCGCCATCCCCCTCCTCAGTCGCAAATACCCCCTTTCCGCCCCTTTCCAATGCCGCACCTATAAGATCACCGGCATGGGCGAATCCGCCGTGGAGGAAAAAATTGCCGCCCCCTTGCAACCCCTCCTCCGCGATGGACTACAACTTGCCTACTGCGCCCGCGTCGGGGAAGTGGATGTCCGCCTCTCCGCCAGCGGCGATAAAGCCGCCTCCCTCATTGCCGAAGGCGGACGCCTGATCGCGGAGGTTCTTGGTCCCGTCATCTTCGGCGCCAACGACGATTCGCTGCAGTCGGTCCTTATCCGCCTGCTGGCGGCGCGGAAGAAGACACTCGCGGTCGCGGAATCCTGCACGGGCGGCTTCCTCAGCCATTGCCTGACCAACGTTCCCGGAGCCAGCGCGGTCTTCCTTGGCGGGGTCATCTCTTACAGCAACCAGGTCAAACAGGACTTGCTGGGGGTCCGCGCCGAAACCTTGCGCCTGCATGGGGCAGTCAGCGAACCCGTCGCGCGCGAAATGGCCGACGGTGCCCGGCGCCTTCTGCATGCGGATTACGCACTCGCCATTACCGGCATTGCCGGCCCTTGGGGCGGCACGCCGGACAAACCGGTCGGCACCGCCTACATCGCCTTGTCCAAAAACGAGGGAACTTCTGTCTTGTCTCAGTACAGCCCGGTGGACCGGGAGACCTTCAAATACGCCATTACCCAGCGTGCGCTGGATATGCTCCGCCTGTCCCTCCTCCCCGACCCGCCGCCCGCTGCCAAAAGCCAATGACTTCATTTTCAGCCCGAATTTGGCTCCGCTGTGAAGTTGTCGTAAATACGTAAGTCATTGCGCCAGAGGCACTTATGAACGCATGACGGCATTGGCTCCTGCGCTGCCGGCTGCCCGCTCCGCCCCGCCCCTCCAGCGACTGCGTAAACCCGCGTTTTACCTGCGTTAACCCCGATTTTTCTGCCATTTTAGTTGATACCTCACGCGAAACCAGGGTGTGGCACGTTGCTTGCTCAGGTTATAGTCGCGGTTGCAAATGGCAATCAGTGAACATGAATGTAATAGTCTAAACCCGCCATTTGCCTCGTTCACACCGCCCTAGAAAGGTCAGCTAATTAAGTATGAAAAATAACGTCACTCGCAAATCAGGATTCACGCTGGTGGAAATTATGATCGTGGTCGCCATCATCGGCCTCCTCGCTGCCATCGCGATTCCTAACTTCGTTCGCGCCCGTACCACAGCCCAAACCAACGCCTGCATCAACAATCTCCGCATTATTGACGGCGCCAAAGGCCAATGGGCCATGGAACAGCACAAACAGAACACCGACACCCCTGCCGGCACTGACATCCAGCCCTACATGGGCCGTGGCTCCTCTGGCACTCTGCCCACCTGCCCTAATGACAGCGCGCAGACCTTCGCCACCAGCTACAGCCCCAACAACGTGGGCACCAAGCCGGCCTGCCTCATCTTGGCGACCAACCACGTTCTGCCATAAGGCAATTCTTCCGTCCTGATCCTCCAGATCAGGTTACTGCAAAAGGCCCGGGAACCCTTCCCGGGCCTTTTTCTTTCCCGGTTTTACGCTTCCCCTAAAGAGTCCCATTGATCCCATGTCATCACCAAGGCGACTCCTTTCCGCTGTCCCGCAAAACGACTGGGAATGAGCTGGGATGCGGGAAGAAAGCAGCCCAGGGAACCCGGGGCCGTCGGCGACCGCCCCGCGAAACCTTGCGTCCGCGATGGTGTTTGCTAAGATGACAGTTGCGGCTGCATACGGCAATCAGTGAACATGATTGTAATAGTCTTAACCCGCCGTTTGCCTCGTTCACACCGCCCTAGAAAGGTCAGCCAGTACATATGAAAAATAACGCTGCTCGCAAATCCGGATTCACGCTGGTGGAAATCATGATCGTCGTCGCCATTATCGGCCTGCTCGCGTCCATCGCGATTCCGAACCTTAACAAAGCCCGCGCCACCGCCCAAACCAACGTCTGCATCAACAATCTCCGCACTATTGCCGGCGCCAAAGATCAGTGGGGCATGGAACAGCACAAGCAGACCTCCGACACCCCTACCGGCAGCGATATCCAGCCCTACTTGGGCCGCACTGCCAACGGCGAACTGCCCGCGTGCCCGAATGACGGCACCCAGACCTTTTCCACCAGCTATAGCCCCAACAATCTGGGCACCAAGCCGGTCTGTAACATCATGCCGACTAACCACATTTTGCCCTAACGCGGTTTTTCCCTCCCGATCCCCAAGATCAGGACCCTGCAAAAAGCCCGGGACCCGTTCCGGGCCTTTTTGTTCGTAATCACAGGATGCGGTTTCCGCCGCAATCGTTTTCAGCGTGGCGATCATCGTCCCGTAGTTTTCGTTTTTTGCCGATGGCTTGGTGCGGCAATTGACAGCAACCGTTTTTGGAGTAGTCCGCAGATGGGCTTGCCACTTCACCGGCCTTTTTGGTAGCGTTTGCGCAGATGCCGTCGAATTTCGATCAAGCGTTTGCCGTGGTAGAATTCGGCTCATAAAGTCCTCTGCCCGTGCGGGCACACGATCCTTACTGACACAGCGCACGCATTCTGATACAAAATGGCCATGCCGAATAGGGACAAACTCGCTGAATTCACCGCCTGGTGTCAGAAAAACATCACGGGCGACGAAAAGGGCCAGGCGCAAATTTTCCTCGACCGTCTGTTTCAAGCCTTCGGCCAGTCCGGTTGTCTCGACGTGGGCGGCTCTACCGAATTCCGCGTCCGCAAATCCCACGAAGACGGCGGCGGCACGGCCTTCGCCGATTATGTCTGGAAACCCGTCGTGCTCATCGAAATGAAGAAGCGCGGGGAGAACCTCCAGAAGCACTACCGGCAGGCTTTCGATTACTGGTCGCGCCTGGTTCCCAACCGCCCGCGTTACGTCGTGCTCTGCAACTTCGACGAGTTCCGCGTCTATGATTTCGACACCGATCTCGACACGCCCAAAGACACCGTCGCGCTGAAAGATTTGCCGCAGCGCTGGGGAGCGCTGGCGTTTCTCTCGCCCGGTTCGCCCAAGCCGACATTCGAGCATGACCGCGAAAAGGTCACGCGCGAGGCGGCGGATTGTCTGGCCGAATGTTTCCGCAAGTTCGTCAAGCGCGGCGTGCCGCGCGAAACTGCCCAGCGTTTCATCCTGCAAATGCTCGTCGCGCTGTTTGCCGAGGACATTGATCTGCTCCCCAAATATTTCGTGACCCAAATTCTGGAGGATGCCACCACGCCCGCCAGCGCCTACGACCTGATCGGCGGATTGTTCGAGGCCATGAACACCAACCCTCCCATGTCCGGCGGGCGTTTTAAGGGCGTGCGCTATTTCAACGGCGGGTTGTTCCGCGAACCGGCCCGGCTGGAGATTCAAGACCTGGAACTGGTGCTCTTGCGCAACGCCGCCAAGTTTGACTGGTCAAAAGTGCAGCCTGAAGTTTTCGGCACGCTCTTCCAGCATTCCATGGGCGACGAGGAAAGGCACGCTTTCGGCGCGCACTTCACCCTTCCGTCCGACATCATGAAGATTGTTGGCCCGACCATCGTCGCGCCGTGGCGGGAACAGATTGAAAACGCCAAAACCCTCAAGCGCCTGGGTGAACTGGAAGACCGGATGCGCCGGTTCATCGTCCTGGACCCGGCGTGCGGCTGCGGCAACTTTCTCTACATCGCTTATCGCGAGTTGAAGCGCCTGGAAGCCCGCATCTATGAACGGATGGCCGAACTCTCCAGGGAAATTGATCCGCGCACGCGATATTTCGGTTTCGTAACCGCCCAAAACTTCTACGGTCTGGACATCCTTCCTTTCGCCGTCGAGATCGCCAAGGTCACCATGATGATTGCGCGCAAGCTGGCGATTGACGAATTGCACATCACCGAACAACCGCTCCCGCTCGACAACTTGGACCAGAATTTCATTGCTGCCGATGCGCTGCTCACCCCGGAAGGTTTGCCCGCCCAATGGCCCAAAGCCGACGTCATCATCGGCAATCCGCCGTTCCTTGATGCGCGGAAAATGACGATGGAACATGGCCGCGAATATGTCGGCAAGTTAGAGAAGACTTATCCTGACGTTCCCCGGCGCGCTGACTTATGCACCTACTGGTTTCGCAAAGCTGCTGACCATCTGCCGTCTTGCACCGCCGCTGACCCTCTCGCGGGCCGCGCCGGATTCGTCGGCACGCAGAACATCCGCAACAACCAATCCCGCGTCGGCGGACTCGATTACGTCGTCAAAAGCGGCACGATTGTGGAGGCCGTGGAAAACCAGCCCTGGTCGGGCGAAGCCAACGTCCACGTCGCCATCGCCAACTGGGTAAAGACACAGGACCCCGCGCTGTTGCCCACGACTCGCAAGCTTTGGTTCAAGGTCGAACCGTCTCCCGCTGCAAAAAAACAGCGCAAGCGCGGCAGCGGTCCGGCCAGCAAGGAATACGAACTCGATGTCCGGCCGTGTGACCAAATCAACTCGGCGCTGTCGGATGAAACCGACGTGGCAGCCGCAGCGGTTTTGGAGATCAATCGTAACCCGAAGCGTTGCTTTGAAGGCCAACAGCCCGGACATGAGGGATTCAGATTGAACGCGGAAGAACGCGGCAAATTGTTGAAGAGCGAGAATGCTTCCGCCATTGTCTTCTCCTACATCAACGGCACCGACCTGCTTACCGATGGCTTTGAAGAAAACCCCGGCTTTATCATAGATTTCGCTACGCGAAACATGCTGGAGGCCGCCGTGTTTCCTAGGGCGCTGGAAATAATTCGCCAGCGTGTGCTGCCGGATTGGGAGAAGAATGCAACGGCGGAACAGAAAGCTACAGGCAAGAGCACAGGCGAGCATCAGGGCCGTCTCGATACCTGGTGGCTGCTCAAGCGGCGGCGCGGCGAATTATTGGATTCAATTGATAAGTTGAGCCGATACGTCGTCTGTTCGCGCGTCACCAAGCGGCCAATTTTTTCTTTTCTCCATGCAGGGATACATCCCGACTCGTCCTTGACGTGTTTTGCTCTTGCTGACGATTACAGCTTTGGAATCTTACAATCGCACGCGCACTGGCTTTGGTTCACGACGAAATGCAGCAAACTCAAATCCGATTTTCGCTACACGCCAGATACCGTGTTCGACACATTTCCGTGGCCGCAGACGGCGACGGTGATGCAGATTGACGCGGTGGCCACGGCGGCGCGTGCCTTGCGCCTTGTGCGCGCCGAGGCATTGTCGAAAATGAAAGGCGGCTTGCGCGCCCTCTATCGTACGCTCGAATTGCCCGGCGCGAATCCGCTGCGCGACGCTCACGCGGCGCTCGACTCCGACGTCCTCACCGCCTACGGCTTCAACGCGAAAAACGATTTGCTCGCCCAACTCCTCGCCCTCAACCAGGAAGTCGCCGCGAAGATTGAGCGCGGCGAAGCCGTGACCGCCCCCGGCGTCCCCAAGAATTATCCCGATGCGAAAACACTCGTGACGGAGGATTGCATTAAACTGCTAAACGTCGCATAAAATCCATTTATGAAAAAGACACCAAAACAGTGGCTGGACGAGATTTCAACCACCCGAAAAAGGAAGGGAAAGGATGGCTGGTTTACAGCCTCTTGCCCGATTTGTGGATACTCACATGATGTGAGCGTGTTGACCAGCGATGCTGTGGGTGAGATTGCCGCCAAAGAGAGGGTGCGGAGTCACATTCGGACGAACCACAAAGAGCTTGTTGACGATACAACGGCTGCTTGAGTTCCTCTCTGATATGTCATTGAGGATAAAACGATCCGGTCAACCTGTGAACGCCTCCACCCAGCCAACCGGCAAGCAGCCCTTTCCGACTTTCGCTTCTCTTGCGGAAGCTGAAGCCTACAGCGACAAAGCCGGCGACGCCTATTATGAGATTTGCTACCACCTTGAGGGCGGCTTGAATGTTTGCCTGAAAACGATGCACGACCTCTATGCCAACGCGCCCGCATCCAAGCGTCCTAAAATGCAGAGGGGCGTTGTGCGTGAAATAATCTGTCCCGACGGCTGGCCAAAGCATCAGAACACCCTAATTTGCACACTCGCGGCGTTCGGGCGCTTTCGACACGAAGACACATGCCATGCTTACACCGTCAACGAAGCCATGACGGCGCTGGTTGTGGAGAGGGAAAACGATGGAGGGCTTCATGACGCCGCTTTTGACCGGAGAACATTCGAGCCACTAACCGCGCGTGACGCTGAAAAGGCACGAGCTCATTTGTTGAGACTGTGCGACTGGATCGAAAGCCGCTTGCACTATGACACGCATGTGGCTTGGTATGGCGCCCCTGATTGTTTTTCCGAATACCCGGATAGAGTTCATTTGGCAAACATCGGTATCGCGCAGCGGCATCTGGCAAAGTTCTCAGAGCGTGATCGGAAATGCTGGCATGGCATTCACGAACGCGCGGCCCAGAAATACCAAGCCGACTTGAAAGCGTGGGGTACCGTTGGCAAGGTGCAACACGATCCTGAACCACGGACTTGGACGCATCCCGTTGTTGACGCCTGCATCATCGGCATGTGGCCTTTGGTAGTGCGTTACAACTGGACGTATTCAGACCTGTTGAAAGTATTGGATCGCCTTTTGCCAGCGCCAGCGGCAAACGAATACCGGAAATACCCGTTGGACTGCGAAGAGAGCCTGAAGGTGCATTGCCGTTCTATTTGCGGCCTGACCAAAAATCAAAAAGGAAAATCGGCGGAAAAGATGCCCGCAGGATGGCCCATAGCGGCGAAACTTTTTACAGTGATGGGAAAGTGAAACCGGGCTAAATACTTTCCCATGGTCCTCTTCTTACACTGACACCCGTGCCGGTTTAATCTTCCGGCATGATAGAAGTTCAATCATCAGATTTAGCGGGCGTTGATTATAGTTGGAGCGGCACCCTCACCATCGTCTTTCACAGCGGCGGCGTTTACGATTACTACGGCGTCCCGTATTCAGAATACGCCGGGCTAATGAACGCGAATTCGCACGGGAAATATTTCCACGCCAATATCAAAAAGCGATACTCGTACCGGAAAGTCAGCGGATGAACCACATGCCGGAAGATTCCAAATCGAGGCACGACAAGGCAATGGCCGAGGTGCGGCGCGTGGTGGCCGAGGCGAAGGAACTGAGCGGGGCCGCCGACGGCGCGCTGACGGATCATTTGGCCACCTGGATTGCCGGGCGTTACGCCATCGCCACCCGGCAATTGGCGCTGGAGAACGGGGACGGCACCGTGGATTGGAACCTGTTGCGCGCCCTATGCCATGACTTGGTGGATTTGAGGCGCGGCGACCATAGCGCCGAATCGTTGCGGATTGAGCGTGAGCGGTTGGAGATGGAGAAGGCGGAAGCGAAAGAGGATTTGCAAACGAAGTTCCGGGAGTGGGCCGATGAAAACCGGGAGAACATATGCGCTGGCTTTACGACCCAGGCCAAAAAGATAGAGCTTCTTGGAACCGCCATGTTTGGCGAGGAATGGCGCGACAAGCCAGACGCAACGCCGGGCAACGGCAATGGAGGGCCTGTTTGCCCGGCTCCAGACGGCCCGCCGCCAGCCCAAGAAAATGCGAAGTGAATATGTCAGCTTTCTGCTTTCCCAATTTCCGGTTTTGCATCCAATCAAGCCAAATCAAGCCAAATCAAGGTAAATCAAGGTAAATCAAGCCAGAAAATCTAATCCATGACTCGAAAAGGAAAAATCGCGCGGCTGCCGCTCACTATCCGCGAGCAGATCAACCGCCGCCTTCAAAATGGCGACAAGAACAAGCACATCACCGAATGGCTCAACACCCTGCCGGAAGTCCTCACCGTGATGGCGGCGGAGTTTGAAAATGATCCCATCAACGAGACGAATCTGACGAATTGGAAACTCGGCGGATACCGGGACTGGGAGGCGCAACAGGAAGCGCTGGCAGCCGTCCGCCAGTTCGGAGCCAATGCCGCCGAACTGACGCAGGCCACCGGCGGCCAGCTTGCCGATCAACTGGCCCTTTGCCTGACGGCGCGCATCGCCGTGGAGTTGCAAAGGGCCTCTTCCGGCGGGGATGATGCCGCCGGCCAATTGCTGCGGTTGCGGCAGTTGTGCGGAGACCTTGTGGCGCTGCGGAAGGGCGACCAGAATGCGCAATGGCTGCGGATTGAGCGCGAAAAGCTGGATTTGGAGTTGAAAAGGGGCGCGGCGGAGGAGGCTGCCCGCCAAAGGGAAATTGAAGCGCTCACGCACCCCGAGCAACGGGGCCTCAGCAAAGAATGCCTCGAGTGGTTCGAGAAGGAGTTCAACCTCTTCTAATCCAACGCGGCATGAATCAACAACACCCAAAGGCAAATTGCATGTCACGCGATGCCAGAATCGCACGGCTGCCGGAGTGCATCCGCAGGGAGGTCAACCGCCGTCTGGAAAAGGTCGAAACCGGCCAACAAATCGCCGACTGGCTCAACACGCTGCCGGAGGTGAACGCTTTGATGGCGGCGGAATTTGATGGGCAGCCCATTATCGAGGCCAACGTGGTCACTTGGGAGCTTGGCGGATACGGGAATTGGAAGGCCCACCAGGAGGCGCTGGAAGCCGCCGTGCAATTCGGAGAGGACGCCGCCGAAATTACGAAGGCGGCCGGCGGCCAACTGGCCGATCATCTGGCTCTTTGCCTCACCGCCCGCATGGCCGTCGTCTTGCGAGAGCCGCCTTCGGAGGGAGATGATACCGGAATGCAACTTCAACGGTTGCGCCAGTTGTGCGCCGATGTTGTTGCGCTGCGCAAGGGCGATCACAACGCGCAATGGCTGCGGATCGAGCGCGAAAAGCTGGATTCAGAATTACGAGAATTCGAGGAGCAGGAAACCGCCCGCAAACGGCAAATGGAAAAACCAGAGATAGATTTCAAAACCTGCCACGCCCCCAAGGAGGTCCACGACCAGATGGCCGCGATGTTGAAGCGGCTGTGACGACGGAGCCCTCGGAAAGGGCGCGAAGCCGAAAAAGGCATTTTTGCAAAACGAACCCAAATCTAAAAAGTCACAACTTATTGTAAATGAATCACTTATGAATAATTTAATGATTCCAAAACGCCTTAAAACGAACCCATTTCTGGTACTTTGGGCCTGGCAACTGGAACACGCCGGCTCCAATGAACCGGTTGCTCCAGCGGACCGCCCATTCTGCTTTCTGCTTTATCAGAGGATGCGGTTTCCGCCCGCGTCTATCACCTGCCAGCCATCTTGCCGGATCAGCAGAGTTAGCGAGCCTGCGTCGTGGCAGTAAAGGACGAACGCGCCGCCGCGTTGGGCCAGGCGCTCGCGGAGCTTCTCCGATGCCCGCCGGGTGGCCGGAAACTCGGAATCCGCAATGATGATCAGCCGGGGCTGGAGCAAATCCAGCAGCGGTTCACCCAGCGGTTCGTCCCGTTTAGGCAACCCCGCCACCACAATCTCCGCGCGCAGTTCCGGGTGCCGTGTCATCAGCAGCCTCTGTCCGTCCCGGCCCAGCGCGGAAAGGAGAAGAACAGAATGCCCGAGGACATTTCGTTGCAGCACCAGCGAAACCTCGTCTGCGGCCGCAAATTGATCCTCCGCCCCGGGGTAAAGCACGGTCCAGCCGTCCAGCCCGCCGCCGTCCCATACAGTCCTAACCAGGTTGGGAGTCCGCTCTAACTCCGTCATCACGCGCCGGTATGCCAGGGAACGCACACGGGCCGGGCCAGTGAAAATAGCGGCAGGCGAGAAATTAGTCAAAACCACTTCCGCCCCGCCCGCGTTTTGCCCGTAGCCGGCCGTCAGGCAAAAATTCTCCAGCCGGTTGATCCCATGGGTGTGCAGAAACGGCTTAACGACCTCTTCCGTCGCCGCAATGTCGCCGCAATCCGCCAGCAAGTCCCGATTCGTCCCGGAACCGCCCGCAAAAACCGCCGGCGCCCCTCGAAAAGCCAGCACATCCAGCCGCGCCACTCCCCGCTGCTGTTGCCAGTCCGCGACCCAGAGGATGCCGATAAGAGCCAGCCCAGCAAGCGTCACACGCTTGTGGCGGACGCGAAAAATCCAGCCGGTAAAGACGGCCAGCAGCACCGCGTAATAAAGCACAAACGTCATCGGCCGCGGCGCGGCGACATACCGCCAACCCCCCGGCCAGCGGGCGGACCATTGGCTCGCGGCTATAATGCACTTCATCCAGAACCAGCCCGAATGATTGAACAGGACCGCCAGCCCGGAGAACCAGCCGCCTGTCATCAGGCTCCCCGTACAGCTCATCAACGCCAGCGTCGTCAGTGGCACCACCACCATGTTAGAAAGGACTCCCACCGGCGTGAACAGATGAAAATAGTACGCCGCCAGTGGCAGCCCGCCGAGAAACGCCGCCAGCGACATCACAAACAGGTCAATCCCGCGCCGGCGCGCCCCTTCCAGCCATAAACGCCAAGCCGGCTGCATCGCGCCGGGCACGAATTTGTCCAGCGGAAACAGCCGCGCGTGCAGAATCCGCCTCATCGGCAGCGCCAGCAATCCGATGCACAACACAATCAAAAACGACAGTTGAAAACCTGCCTGGAAAAGTTGCTGCGGGTCCCAGATTAAAATGACCAGCGCCGCCGCAAAAAGCGAATTGGCCAAATCGCCGGGCCGGTTCGCTGCCCATCCTCCAATGACGATGCTCATCATAATCGCCGCCCGCACCGCCGACGCCGGCCATCCCGTCAACCCCGCATAAAACCAGATCACCGGAACGACCAGCAGCCCGCAAAGCGCCCGCGGCACCCGCAGCCCGCGCAACAATCCAATGCCGATCCCCGCCAGCAACCCGATCCGCAGCCCATCCACTGCAAAAATATGGAAAGTCCCCGCGCGCAGGAACGGCTCCTCCACGCTTTCCGTCAAAGGCGCCTTCCAATCCAGCGCCAGCGTCCACATCAGGCGCAACGGCTCATCCTCCTCCGGCAACCCCATTGCCAGCGTCCGGCGCGCCCACCGGCTGAAACGCTCGGCCAGCGGCGTCCCATCCGACGGTTCCGCCGGCACCCACGCGTTAGTCGAGTCCGCCTGCAACTGAAAATATACCCCTTGCCGCTGATAATACTTCCGCGGATCGAACAGCCCGCCGGCCAGTGCGCCGCGCACGGGTCGAATAATGCCGCTGACCTCCACGCTCCTACCGCTATATATATTGGCATCCAAAATCCCCGAAGTGCCGGCGATGACTTTTCCGCACGCCGGCTCCCAGTGGTCGCCACGCCAGATTTCCGCCGTCTGGACCAGGGCGCTTGTGTGCCAAAACTCCTTCGCGCCGCGCTCGAAGATACGGGGAGCGGGGGAACCGCATAACACGCCGCGCAACTTAACATCTTCGGGGGCCGCGCCGAGGAGGAGACGCAAATCCTGGGGGGAAACGGGCGCCGTGTGCTGTTCGAGGTTCGCCCAGCCAGCCAGCGCCAGCAATGCGCCCAAGAGGCAACTGCGCCAGTTCTTCCAGGCCAGGGATCGCAGTTTTGAGGGCAAAAGCCCGAAATTATCAGGGTTTTGGCAGGTAGATTCGGGGTTAGTCGAGCCAGCGGCCAATACGGCGGCCAATGCAGCCGTCAATCCCGTTGCCAAGGCCGCTGTAAACAGCACAGTGAGCGGCGGATGCGCCCACTCGCCCAGCATGACGCCGCCGGCGTAGCACAAGGTCACAAGCAAGAGAGGGCGTTTGTTCACGGCGGGGATTTCCGGGGCGGCGCGCGGCGCGCCGGGCGAAGGGCCGCCCGGCCCGGGCTGATGGAAGGGCCAAAAGCCAGCGTCATCCGAAGGAAAAGCGGCAACCGATGGTTGAGGGACCGAGCAGGCATGGGTGCAGGGAACAGCGGCGGCGCGCCCAAAGCAAGCCGGAAAATCCCCGTCTTTTGATTGGTTACAAAAAAAGTGCAGATTTTTTCAAAAAGTGCTTGCATTGTTTTTTCAAGGGACGTATTCTGCCCCAAGATGACCACAAAATCAGTTAATGCGGGTGAGTTTGTCGGTGCTATTTTAGGGGTGTATTGCGTCTTGAGTCCAGACAGCGGCAAACCAACCTGTTGTCCCCTGTAAAACCACGATCGAAACACACAAACCGACCCGCAAACACCAAACACTGCCAACCCGGAGTGAAGCCCCGCGGGCGAGAAGTCGCCTTCCGCGCGGGATTTTCGCCGGAAGCAGCAGACGAAATAAAAAAACGCGATTTCAAACCAGCCAATTTCCCAGAAAACCATCCAAAATCAGTTCATCGTTATGAAAAATTCAACTAACCGCATCCTCCAAGTCGTCAAGTGGACCTGTTCCTTCGCAGTGATTCTGCTTGCCGTGTCGCTGTGTCAGACCGCGTTTGCGCAAGTACCGGTGTTCATAGACACTGGCTTCAACAGCAACAACCCGCCGACGCCGGGGCCGAACGACGTTTACCAGACCAACACGCTGAACCAGGTGTACAGTAGCAGCGGGGAGACATATCAGACGGACCAGCAACCGCCGGCAGGCGTCACGTTTATGGCGCCGGGGACAATAGGTTCCGCCACGCTGGTCGCGGTTACCAACGTGATGATAGGAACCTCGGGTCTGGCGGCCGACTACGGCACCAGCGGCGCCGGCACCGGCAACCCCACCAATGATGACCAGTCGTATGTCCTGAGTTTTTATCAGATTCAAGGCGTGGCGAGCGGACTTTCGACGACAGCGGTACAGATCACCAACATTGTTTCGTCCAACGGGTTGGTGAAAACGATGGGCGACTGGATGAGCTTCAGCAATTTCGCGGTGTTTTTGACTCCCGGCACAACCAACGCGTTCGCCCTGAGCCGCCTTGCTTACAAAAGCGGCCCGACCACCAACTACTTCAATGGAGAGGGCTTTATGCATTTGATGGTGGTGACCAACAATATTGGATCGGGACCCGCCACCCATTACTTCGGCTCGGGCGCGGCCGCCTACAATGGCATGACCGTCATGATTACTAACGGCACCGCCATCAACTACGGAGGCACGTCACAGATTAACCAGAGCGTCTATCGCACCAACGCGAGCACGGTTTTCGATGTCGGGATCAGCACGAGTTTTCTGCCTGCGGTCTTCCTGGCCCAGCCTCAAAATTACTACGAGGTTCTTCCCGGTACCTCCACTGCCACGCTCATCGCCACCGCTGCGGGCAGTTCGAATACGGCGTATGGCATTAACGGCTATTGGATGGTGACCAACGGCACGTACCCGAGCGGACAAATTCTTGCCAATGCCTATGAGGCGAACGCCACCATCGCAACCACCGTCATTCCCAGCGCCATCGGCGCCGCCGGGGCGACCGTGACCTCCACGCTGACGATCTCCAACTGGACGACCTCGGATGCCGGCAGCTACGTGTTCATCGTGACCAATTCGCCGGATGGAGTAAGCCTTCTGACACGCAACTCCGCTTTTGCCACACTTTCCATAATCGGCGTCCAGCCCAACAGCTTTGCGTCGGCGATCTTCAGCAACATGCCAGGCCTGATGGCGTATTATCCCCTCAACGAACAGGTGGATCCTTCGACAGGAACGGCTGTGGCGTACGAACTGGTCCAGGGGGCAAATGGCGTTTACCCGCCTGCGGCCAACAATGGCGCAGGCAACGCGGGTGAGGCCAGTGTGCTGGGATTGGCGACTGCTCTGGCAGTTAATGGCGCCGCTCCCGGATTTGGAGCCGTTCCCGGTCCTGGAGCTGGAGGAATCGGAACCTACACCGCCCCACTGAGCGGGTTGCCGAGCCAAGGCGCATTGGGACTATTGAATGGCAGTTTCCAGAATGTGTACGTGGTCGCTCCGAACGGGCCGACCAACACGGGCACTTCCACGGGGGTCGCCAATTCGACCAACTTCACGATGATCGCGTGGGTTTACAACAACATTACGTCGCAGCCGAGCCAGACTGGAATTGTGGACTGGCGCAGCGGCCAGGTACTTGGCACTGGGATGAACGGCGGCTATAATGTGAACAACAGCTTGGGCTTTGAATGGGACGCCAATGCCACTTACAGCTACAATTCGGGACCGACCTACTCCAGCAACACGTGGATGATGGTCGCTGACGTCATCAGCCCGAGCAACACGGTTCTCTATGTTGGAACAACCAACAGGGGCCTTGTTGGCGTAGTGGACATTATCACAAACAAATGGCAAAATGTCGGCAGCCTGATGTCCATCGGCGCGGAGTTATATGCTCCCAGCGTATGGGGAGGCTACATTTCGTCCGTGGCCATATTCACCAACTCACTCTCACCCGGGCAGATTGCAACCTTGTATGCGGCGGGCGAAGGCGGCCCCGGTATGCCCGTCATTAACGTCAATCCGCCGCCATCGTTCCCCGTGGCGATGGGCGCTGCCTCGCCGAAACTCGTCGCTTCGGGCTATGGCGGCTTGGGTTCCACCGCCTGGTGGCAGTATAGCAATTCAGCGACATTGGCCAGCAGCCCTTCGACTGGCGGTTGGGTTAAGGTCGGCCCCGGCAATAGCGACTTTCAAGGCTCCGCGCTGGTGTTCAACGGATTATCGTGGACGAGCGTCCTCCAGGCAACCAACTTCCAGTCCTCCGATATCGCCGCCTACGAAATAGTTATCAGCAATACTGTCGGGTATGCCACCAGCACCGTGGCCAGCCTGACTCCGGCCACGGGATACATGGCGTACATCGAGACCAATGGCCCCAGTTTAATGCTTAGCGCGTTTTGGCCGCTGAACGAGACCAATGATCCATCCGGCCCAGGCGGCACGACGCCCACGGTGGTCGCTTACGATCTTTACGGGGGATATAACGGGCTTTACGGGACAAACGCAAGGGATGGCGGCACCAACAAAGGTTCGGGTTTAGCCCCGGTTGTCGGCCCTGGATTGATGGGCTTCGCCGGGTTGCCCACCAATGGCGCGTTGGGAGTCACGAACAGAGCCCAACTGTATAACTCCTTCGTCGACATTGCAACCGGCCCGGCCTATCCCAACCCGCTTGGCCAGTATTTGACACTTTTAGGATGGATTTACCCGACCGTTGCCAATGAAGCCGCCGAGACCGGGATCTTCATGGAGCGCACGGGCGCCGCCAACACGGCTGGTTTGCAGTATGGCAACAATACCTCGGATCAAATCGGGTCTCACTGGAATGGCGACACATCCTACGAATGGGGCGCCGGTTGGTTGAGCATTACGAGTTTCCAATGGAACCTTGTCGCCTTGTCCGTTAATCCCACGAACCTAGCCTTTTTTGTATGTAACACCAACTTAGGCGTGACCACCTACAACCAAATAGATACCAATGCCAACATAGCGTTTGGATCGAGGCTGTCCATCGGGCTCGACAACGGCAGCCTTTATAACAACGCCAGCCGCAACTTCAACGGTTACATGTCCAGCTTTGCCATGTTCGGGACCAATCTCAGCACGGCGCAAATTGCAAGCATGTTCCTAGAAGGATGGACCGGGAGCCAGGCACCTTTCATCGTGAGCAATATTCCTGTGGCGAACCTGACCAACTATTTGGTAGCGGGCGCGGTTTCGGCGAGCATCTCTGCCACCGCCTTGGCCGGGGCAAATGGCGGTGGTTATTGGCAGGTTTTGCAGGGTGGCAATTGGAATCCATTGTCGGGCGGGGATTTTTCCGCGAGTGTGCAGACGACGGTTTCATCGGGGGTTTATCAGGTGGGAACGCTTAACATACTCAACTTCCAGGCTGGCGATGCCGGATCGTACCGGTTGCTGTTCACGAATGCGGCTGGGTCGGCCACGAGCAGCGTGGTCACCCTTTCGCTGACTTCGGTCGCCGCCTCCAGTTTCGCGGGGCAGGTGATTAATCCAGCCAACAACTTGGGAGTGATAGAGTTTTGGCCGCTTAACGAGACGGCGGATCCGTCCGTCGGCACAGCAGGCGCAGCTCCCCAAGTGACTGCATATGAAATTATCCAGGGGTATAATGGCGTTTATATGACTAATGCAAGGGATGGCGGCACTAACGCGGGCGCCGGTTTGGCGCCGGTCCCCGGCCCCGGTTCAACCAACTTCGGTCTGATTGGCTTGCCCAGCCAAGGTGCCTTGGGAGTCACGAACGACACCGGGCACGCGCAGTCCTTCGTCGCCGTCACAAACAACCCGATCCTGCCGACGAATGGACCGGGAGGGACCAACACGACGGTCATCGCATGGCTTTATCCGACTGCCAGCGAAGCCACGTTCGACGGCCTTGTGTTCGAGCGTAACCCAGCCGTCAACGGCTTATGTTACAGCGGGACGGCGAACAACTTGGGCTATACATGGGACAATAACAGCGCCACGACGTATAACTATAATTCCGCGCTGATGGTTCCGGAATTTACATGGTCCATGGCGGCCTTGGTGGTGACACCGACCAACACCACGTTTTATTTGGGGAACACCAACTCGGGTTTGCAAACAGTCACGCAAACCTTGGCGAACAACTACCAGGCATGGGGCAACACGACAACACTGTACATCGGCACAGACACGGGGGTCGCCATTCCCGCCCGCAACTTTGAGGGTTATCTGTCTTCCGTCGCGGTTTTCAGCAACGCTTTGAACGCGGGGCAGATTGAAATGCTGTTCGCCGCCGGTGTGTCCAACACCAGCGTGATCCCACCCATCGTGGCCGGCAATGCTCTTGCACAATTCAAGACCAACTATCTGATCGCGGGCGGCTACTCGTCGAGCATCGTCGTGAGCGGTTACGCGGGAACCAACTCCGGCGGTTATTGGCAGTTCAACAATGGCGGCGGGTGGGGAGCCGTGACGAGCGCAGATTTGTTGACGCCGACCGCGGTCGGTAATGGAATTCAGGCTGTGGGCACGCTGACTGTGACCAACTTCACCGCTGCCACCGATGCCGGTTCCTACCGGCTGGTGGTTACCAATATCGCGGGATCGGCCACGAGCGGCGTGGTCGTGCTGGCTCCATACACGCCTATCGCCAACTCCTTCACCGCGCTGGTTGTCAGCGACGGCGCCATCGCCTACTGGCCTCTGAACGAAGTCTCTGACGCTTCCACCGGCGTGGCTGTGGCGTACGATGTTATTGGTGGATTTAACGGTTTATACGGGACAAACGCCCAGACTGGCGCAATCAACACCTCAAATGGGTTGCCTGCCGTCTCCGGCCCGACCTCGCCCGCCTGGACTGGATTCCCCGCCTCGAACGGCGCATTGGGTGACCGTCAGGGTGTGGCGACAAATCCATTTACGTTTGTGACGACAACAGCGACGCCGACGTTCCCTACGGGCATTGGCAGCACCAACGCGACGCTGCTTGCGTGGGTCTATCCGAACATACCCAGCGAGGGCAACAATACCGGGGTGTTCATGACGCGGAGCGGCCAACTGGGAGCGACGAATACGGCGGGCATCCAGTATTACGGCAACTCACTGGGTTACCATTGGGATAACGACGCAGCATTCGAGAACACTTACGCTTCGGGTCTGGTAATACCGAGCAACACCTGGTCCATGATTGCGTTGGTGATAACACCGGGCAACAACTACTTCTATGTGGCGAGCACGAACTATGGTCTGGTTTCCGCAGTGCAAATCGCGACCAATGCGAGCTCGCAAAATAATAATACGACGAATTTTTACGTGGCCTGGGGCGGCGGTGCGACCATCGGGTCTGATCCGGGGAACTCTCCCGGCCGCAACTTTAACGGCTTGATCTCGTCGGTGGCGATGTTCAGCAACGCGCTGACGGTGGCGCAGATCGAGACCCTGTTCGACGCCGGCCTGGCGCAGGACAACCAGAAGCCCTTCATTACAAAAGCCCCAGCCAGCTATGAGCTGCTCACGAGCGCCAACGTGAATTTGACAGCGAGCGCCGATCCCGGCAACCCGCTGCCCAACGGGACAAGCGGATATTGGCAGGTGAGCTATGCCAGTGGCGGCGGCTGGCAGATCGTGCCAAGTGGCGGCATGGGTCATATTACCGGCGCGAATGTGCCGTCTACCCTGTTCCTGGCAAACCAAACCAACGCAACGGCACTTGCCAACCAGGGTGGCTTCACCAACATTGCCACCATTTACACAACCCTGTCACTTGCCGGCGTGACCAGTGCCGATGTCGGCTCGTACGAATTGGTTGTCACCAATGGCTATGGGATCGTGACGAGCGCCGTGGCGACGGTTTCGATATTCAATCCTCAGGCAAACGGCTTCGCGTCGGCGGTGCTGACGCCCGCATTCGGCGCAGTGGCGTATTGGCCTCTGAACGAGACGAACGATCCTTCCCAGGGCGGAGCCATCGCCTTTGAAGTCATCGGCGCATATAATGGCACATACGGAACCAACGCGCAAAATGCGGGAGTGAACACGGCGCTTTTCGGCACCACGAACTATCTGCCGCCGAAGAGCCCCAAGGCATCAGGCTTTAACGGCTTTGATGGAACCGGCTCGCTTGGCTCGGTACAGAACGTGCTGAACCAAACCTATGTGACGGTGCCCGTGACTCCAACCAATACGTTTGCCAACAATACCAACGCGACGATTGTGGCGTGGGTGTATCCGAATTTGAACATTGAGGATACAAACACCGGCATCTTCATTGAGCGCCCCGCAGGCGGAGGCAACGCCAATGGCATCGCCTACATCAATACCGCCAATCAGTTCGGTTACCATTGGGATAATGATCTGAGCAATGCCTCCAGTTATAATTCCGGTCTGGTCATTCCCAGCAATACATGGTCCATGGTGGCGTTGGTAATTACAACGAACACGAACTACCTGTATGTGGCCAACAACGTGCAGGGGTTGACGATGGCGACGCAAGTGATGACCAACGGAGGAGCCGGCCAATCCAGCAATCTGTTCCAGAGTCTGGGCCTGCCGCTGACGATCGGCGGCGACCCGTCCGGTGACCCCGCGCGCAATTTTGGCGGCTACATCCGGTCCGTGGCGCAGTTCACCAACCGGCTCAGTACGGCGCAGATTGAAACGCTGTTTAACGCAGGCGCGGCTTCGGGCGCCCAGGCGCCGATCTTTGCGCAAAACCCGCTCTCATACCAGTTGCTGCCGGGCAACTCTCCAACGGTGACGATGGTCGCCAGCGTGTATGGCGGGCAGCCGAATACTTCCGGTTATTGGCAGATGAGCACAGTGCCGGGAACATGGACGAATCTGGTGGACGATACAATTCACCAGCAGGGTTCGCATGCAACCAACGGGACCAGCTACACCGGCGTCGTCAATTCGACCCTGTGGCTGACCAACATCACGGGCGCGGATGCCGGCTCTTATCAATTCGTTGCCACCAATGGGTTGCTCAACTCGGCGACTTCGATTGTGGCCACGATCCAGTTCCTTTCCGCGCCTGCGGCCAACACGTTCGCGTCGGCTGCCGTTGCCAACCACGCAGTGGCCCTCTGGCCTCTGAGCGAGACCAAGGATCCTTCGAGCGCGTCCAGCAACAACCCGGCCGAGGCCTTTGATATTATTGGCGGCTTTAACGGGGTTTACGGATTGAACGCAAACAGTGGCGGTGGCAATGCGCTGAACGGGTTCAGCCCTCTCGCAGGACCGAGCAACGCGGTGAATCTTACTGGCTTGCCTGCGAGCGGTGCTTTAGGCTCGCTGCAGGGCGGCTTGGTCAATACCTTTGTGACCACACTGGCCTCGCCGACAATTGCGGCCAACTCGACAAACTTGACGATTGTGGCGTGGGTTAATCCGAATGTCTTTGAAGTTCCCTTCACCGGGTTGGTGATTGAACGCACGACCAACCAGGTGGATGGACTTTCATACGGTCCCAACACCGCCGGGACACCGCCCGGGCAGCTTGGATATACTTGGAGCAACTACAATAGCTACGGCCTTGGTTCGCTGATTCCGAATAGCCTATGGTCCATGGTGGCGATGGTCATTACCCCGACCAACACGACGCTGTTTGAGGCGAATGTGGACGGCCTGCTCCCGACGGTGGTTCTGGCCACGAACAACGGCTATCAAGCCTTCGGCGGCGCACTGGCCATCGGCGGCGATCCCGGCGCGGGCACGACACCGAGCACACGGTCGTTTGGCGGTTCCATGTCTTCAGTGGCGATCTTCACCAACGCGCTGAGCGCGAGCGCGCTGCAAAGCCTCTACCTGGCTGGCTTTGATCTGGGCCAGACACCGCCTCCCGTCATTGTGCAACAGCCGCCCGCAGCGAACATCCTGTTGTATAGCAACGTGAACGTGACCCTAACGGCGACCGGCTACGGCGCTGGTGCGGCCGGCGGTTATTGGCAGTTTGCCAGCCCCGGGAGTCCCTCGGTCTGGACGATTCTCACCAACGGTGGCAATAACGGCGCGGATGTTGCCGGCGGCGCCAACACGGCACTCGCTGGAGTCTTGCAGGCCGGCGCGCTGCAGATCACCAATGTGAGCACGCTTGATGTGGGTTCCTACGAATTGGTTATCACCAATTCGGCTGGGTCGGCTACGAGCAGCGTGGTTGCGCTATCGCTGGTTCCGAGCGGTTCAGAGCCAGCGGCTGGCAGCTTCGCGGCAGGAGTAGTGGCTCCGGGTCTCGGCGCGGTGGCCTTCTGGCCGCTCAATGAGACCATTGATCCTTCCGGTGGAGGGGTAGTTGCTTACGATGTGGTCGGCGGATATAACGGGATTTATGGAACGAATGCGGACAATGGCGGCGGGAACGTCCACTACGGATTCAGCGCCGTTCAAAGCCCGCAGGCGGCCGGCCTGACTGGTCTAACGGCAGGCGGCGCGCTGGGTTCGCTGAACAACTGGAAGCCATATACGTTTGTATATATGAGCAACACGCCGGTGTTTCAGGGACTGAATGGGCCTGCAGCGACGGCGGTGAACAACTCGACCAACGTGACGTTGGTCGCCTGGATTAATCCGCAGACAAACGAGACCGGTGGTGCAATCGGGCTGCTGGCCATGCGTAACGGAATATTCGGGGCCACGCGAACGGACACGCTGAATTACTATTACAACGCAGCGAACACCCTGGGCTACAGTTGGGATAACAACCTTTCCACGACATGGCAGTACAATTCCGGGCTGACCATCGGCCGGAGCAACTGGTCCATGGTGGCGTTGTCCATTTCGCCGAGCAACGCGGTCCTTTATGTCGGCAACAGCAACTTCATCACCTCGGCGACGCAATGGATGACCAATGGCGCGGGGATTCCGGCGAACGACAATGAGCCGTGGGGCGGCGGCGCGGCCATCGGCGGTGATCCTCAGCTTGCGGCCCTCACAGGCTCCTTTGGCGGATACATTGCGGATGTGGCCATGTTTAGCAACACGCTCAGCGTCCAGCAAATTGAGAGTCTCTGGATCGCCGGCGAGTCCAACGGGCTGGCGCCGCCTCCTTACATCACAATCCAACCGGCTTCGACGAATATAGAGCTGGTGGTGGGTGGAGTTGCCTCGATAACCGCGACCGGATTTGGCGCGCTGCCGGCCGGTGGCTATTGGCAGAAGTATAATGGCTCGAGCTGGGTTCAGGTGAGTTCTGCGGATGTGCCTCCCCAAAGTGTGACGACATCCCTCGGCGGCGCGGGAGGAACGTTGCAGGTTGGCTTGTTGCAGTTTACCGGGTTCCTGAACAGCGATGCCGGCTCATACGAGCTGGTCATCACCAATGCGGGCGGGTCGGCCACGAGCAGCGTGGTCACGATTAATGCTTACAACAGCAGCGCGGGCAGTTTTGCGTCCGTCGCCGCGAGCGCGGGTTTTGGCGCGATGGCGCTGTGGCCATTGGACGAAGTGGTTGATCCATCAAGCGGAATCACCGGCAGTCGGGTGGTGGCATTTGATGTTGTGGGCGGATATAACGGGACGTATGGCACCAATGCCGACAACGGCGGAGGGAACACCGTCAACGGTTTAACAGCGGTTGTGGGACCGGGAAGCAGCCTGCCCGGCCTGCCCACCAGCGGCGCCTTGGGGGTGTCGAACGCGGCAGCTCTGGCGAATTCATTCGTTACCATTCCCATCTCGCCGACCTACGCGGTGGGGACAACAAATGCGACGATCGTGGGATGGTTCTATCCTGACACGACGAATGCGCAGGCTAACGCGGCAGGCATATTCGTTTCGCCGAACGCCACTCCGGGAGTCGCTGGCCTGCAGTACGCGAACGCCAATCAAAACTTGGGATATCATTGGGATAATGACAGCGCAACGGCTTGGGGCTATACCGGCCCCGCCATCACGCCGATGACGTGGAACATGCTCGGTCTGGTCATTACTCCGACAAACAGCGTGTTATACGTTGGCAAGACCAATGCCGCCGGCAAATACATCCTGGTGTCGTCAACGCAATGGATGACCAATGGGGCAGGCATTCCCGCCAACATCTATGAAGGCTGGGGCCATGCCATAAACATCGGCACGGACATCCAGGGTGCGTTCCCCGCGCCGGCGCGCAATGTGAACGGCTATATGTCGAGCTTTGCGATGTTCAACAACTCGCTCTCCGTGGCGCAGGTGCAAGGGTTGTTCGCCGCCGGTGTGGCCAATGGGAATCTGGCACCCACTATCTTAGCTAACCCTGCCAACACCAATCTCGAAGTGGCTACGGGAGCCTCTATCACTCTCAGTGTTACGGCTTATGGCGGCTCGAACGCCGTCGCCTACTGGCAGACGAACAATGGCGCGGGCGGCTGGGGCATTGTCTCCAGTCCCGACGCTACTAACGTGTATGCGTCGCTGGTGAACGCGCAACTGGCGGGCAATCTCAATATCACCAACATGCAGGCTGTTGACGCGGGGAGCTACGAACTGGTTGTCAGCAATTCCGTCGGCTGGGCCACCAGCGCGGTGGTGACCATGAAGTCCTTCTCGCCTCCGGCTGGGACATACGCCAATATACTCGCGAACAACAGGGCATTCGGCGCGGTGGCACTCTGGCCCCTGAATGAGACCACTGATCCGTCTTCTGGAATGACCGGCCCCGCGGTGATTGCTTACGACGTTATCGGCGGGTATAATGGCACCTATGGCACCAATGCCGACAATGGCGGCGGCAATGCCGTCAGCGGCCTCACTGCTCTTACTGGCCCCGGGCTGGCCGGCTTGCCAGGATTGCCTAATACTGGCGCCTTGGGAGTGACGAACTCGGCTGGCTTGGTGAACTCGTTTGTCACCGTGGCAACCACCCCGACCTTCCCTAACACGACCAACGGCACCAACGCGAGCATCGTTGGCTGGATTTATCCAAGCATCAAACCAGAATCCAGCGCGAACAGCACCGCGCTGTTCCTGGAGCGCGGCACCTATTTGGGTGCTGGCAACACGGCCGGTTTGGCATATAGCAGCGGTGGCACTGATACACTTGGCTGCCGGTGGGATACCCCGGATGCAAGCGGGACCGGATTGAACCTTGCGGCCATCAGCTTGGGGCCAATTCCGGATTTTGTGTGGAGCATGGTTGCCGTCGCCGTCAACCCGACGAATGTCACCGTTTACATTGGGAACACCAACCAGGGCCTCATCAGTCTGACCTACGCAACCAACAACAACAACGTGCCTTTTGGAGCAGGCGTACTGATTGGAGCCGACCCGGCTAATGAGCCGGCCCGCAACTTTGTTGGTTCAATGTCTTCCTTTGCGATGTTCAGCAACACGCTGACGCCGCAGCAAATGCAAATGCTCTACAGCGCCGGCACAGCGATGGGCACGAATGCGCCCTACATCACAGTACAGCCGGCGTTTGCCAACACCGAGGTGATAGCGGGTGGAAGAACCACGGTAACTGCCGGCGGATATGGCGGGACGAATGGCGGCGGTTATTGGGCGGTTTACAGTGGTTCCCAATGGGTTCCCGCGAATAACCCGGCTGACATTAGCGGCACGAATGCGGTCCTGAGCGGCGGCAACTGGGCAGCCACACTGACGTTCAACAACATGCTGGTCGGCGATGCGGGCAGCTATGAGTTCATTCTCACCAACTCGTACGGGGCGGCCACCAGCGCGGTGGTAACGGTCAGCACTTACCCGACGCCGACGGGCAGTTACGCTGCAGTGGCCAGCACTACCGGTTACGGCCTTGTGGCCCTGTGGCCCTTGAACGAGACCAACGATGCATCCACCGGAACGGCCGTGGCTTACGATGTTGTCGGCGGTTTTAACGGCATCTACGGGACGAATGCCCAAGATGGCGGCACAAACTCGTGGATTCTGGCCAATCAGCCCACTTATGTCCTCACCAACAACGGGCCGGCGCAAGCAGGCTTCGTCGGGCTGCCCAGTGCATCGCTGGGATCTATCCAGGGCGTTGCGGCGCTGCCCAGAACCTATGTGTCGGTTGCCCAGGGGCCGGCTTTCCCTGCCGGCACACCCAACTCGACCAATGTTTCGATCGTTCTCTGGGTCTATCAAACTCTCGCGACGCCAGCCAATTATACCGGCTTGGTTAAATCTACCGATGCGGCGCCGGGGTATAATGACTGTCTCTTTTGGAACGTCGGTGGCAACGACACCACCGGCCCCGGACTAGTCTGGGATAATATCGGTGTCAATAACAGCAGCAGCCTCAAGGCGCCGCTGAACACCTGGAACATGGTCGGTGTGACCATTTCGCCGACCAACTATGTGTATTACGTTGGGAATGCGGTCAACAGCCTCACTTCCCAAACGAACACCCAAGCTAACTCGAATCAGCCATGGGGCACAAACATGTGGATTGGCACCGACCCGCTCGACGCCGCGGTTCCGACGCGCAACTGGCCCGGCTACATATCTTCCGTCTCGATGTTCAGCAACACGCTCTCCTATTCGCAGATGCTGAACCTTTACCTCGCCGGCCTTGCGAATAGCGCGCCGACGCCCTTCATCACAGCACAACCGAAACCCGCAATTGCCGAGTTGATTCCGGGGGCCAATGTTACCTTGAGTTCCGGCGGCTTTGTCGGCACCAGCGGTGTTGGCTTCTGGCAGACAAACAACGGCCACGGCGGTTGGGGTCTTGTGAACACTGCCTACGAGAACAACATCACCAATTCCGCTGTCTATAACGGAACCACTCTCTCAATCGCAGGTGCGTTGACGATTACCAACTTCAAGGCGGTTGATGCCGGCTCATACGAGTTCGTCATTACCAACAGCTTCGGGTATGCCACCAGCTCGGTGGTCACCCTTTCAATATTTAACATTGCGGCCAACAGCTTCGCTTCCTACGTCACCAATCCTGCGTATGGCGCGATGGCCTTCTGGCCTCTTAACGAGACGAACGATCCTTCGCTCTCAACGGTGACGGCTTTCGATGTGGTCGGCGGTTATAATGGCACTTACGCCAGCAATGCCGACAACGGCGCCGGGAACAGCATAGCCGGCTTCCCCGCAATTCCAGGACCCGGCGCGGCCGGCCTGAGCGGTCTGCCTAAGGAGGGTGCCTTGGGAGTTACGAACGACGCTGCTCACGCTTACTCCTTCGTCACTGTCCCCACGCCGCCAACGCTGCCGACGACAGGGGCGGGTGCGACGAACACGACCATCCTGGCATGGATTTATCCCACCACCTACACCGAAAACGGCCCAAGCGGCATTGTCTTCGAGCGCCTTGGCCCCACCTACCAGAACGGCAACGGGTTGTGCTACGGGAACACGGCGAACCAATTGGGCATCAATTGGGATAATAATGGCGCCAACGACTATCAGGAAGTTACCGGCATCCAAATACCGTCAAATATGTGGAGCATGGTGGCCATAGTCGTTGAACCTACGAACAGCGTATTTTATCTTGGCAATACGAACGTTGGCTTCGTAACGACCAATCAACTCACAACCCACGTTTACATACCTTGGGGTAACCTTGCTGAGTACATCGGCTCCGATGTTGACAACTTCCCCACGAACAACATGGTGGGTTACATATCTTGCGCGGCGATCTTCAGTAATTCGCTCTCCGCGGCCCAGGTTGCAACGTTGTTCCAAGGCGGCGTGGGTTCAAACACGTTCCCGCCGAGCATTTCATTGCAACCGCCTCCCATCGTCCCGATGCTTCCGGGCGGCAGCAGGACGATTATATCTGCGGGGTTTGGCGGCACGAATGCCAATGGTTATTGGCAACTCTATAACGGCTCCAGTTATGTTCCAATTACCAGTGCGGACATCACGGGTGCCATTGGGACAACAAGCGTGAGTGGGGTATATAGGCAAGGCTCGCTGGTGATACAGAACTTCAACCCGGCTACGGATGCCGGCTCCTACGTCTTCATCCTCACCAATTCAGGCGGCGCAGCGACGAGCAGCGTGGTCGCCGTTTCGGCGGTCAGCACCACGGCAGGGAGCTTTGCCGCGGGTGTCATTTCGTCCGGGATGGGCGCGGTGGCGTTCTGGCCCCTGAACGAGCTGGGGGATTGTTCCACCGGCACCAACGTGGCCTACGATGTTGTGGGCGGGTATAACGGCATCTATGGTACCAACGCCCAGACTGGCGGAATGAATACCAGTTTGCAAACGAACACTTCGTGGTTGGCGGACGCCTCGGGTTGGCAGCCGATTGCCGGCCCGGGCAACCCAACCAACAGCACGCCTTACACCGGCCTGCCGACGACGGCCTACGCATCCATGAACAGCGTGCCCGCCACGTTGGTGACAGTGCCAACCGGTCCCAGCTTCGCCACCAACAGTACTAATGCGACGATAGTCATGTGGATTAATCCCAATCCCTTACTGGCGACCATTTCAAATGGGCTTAGCGCTACCAACAGCTACGTCATGAGCAACATCGTTTTGCTGTCCGAAGACGCGGGAGCGCTAGGCGCCGGCGGAAACAACGGCGTGCAGATAGACTTCACGAACGGCACCTTGCAGGCGGGCTACGTGTGGGATAATAACGCGCCGGCCACCTATGGCTGGGCCAGCGGCCTGGTAGTTCCCAACAATGCGTGGTCCATGTATGCGGTGGTCGTTTCGCCGAGCAATACCGTGACCTACCTCGGCAGCCTCTCGGGCGGACTGTACGCGGCGACAAATTACTTCGCCAACTCCAATGTTCCGTGGGGCGCCGGCTTCCAGATCGGCGGAGCGACGGCGGCTTACGGAGGCATTAGCAATTACTTTAATGGCTCCATATCATCCGTGGCGATGTTCAGCAACTCGCTCACAGCGGGGCAGATTGAGACCCTGTTCGGCGACGGCTACGCTTTGGGGAACAATGCGCCCGTCATTGTATCGCAACCTCCGTTCGTAACGAACTCCTTCCTGACGAACGCGAATTACAACTTGATCCCCGGCGGCGGCGCGACTATTACGGTTGTGGCCTACACCGGCCCTGCCGGCGGCGCTTATTGGCAGACCAATACCGTAGTGGCCGGTAACAACACTGCCAATTGGGGCAATGTCAGCAGTCCGGATGCCAGCGGCGTCAGCGTGACGTCGAGTCCGAGCAGCTTGGACCTGGTCAGCACACTGGTGCTTTCAAACGTGAACGCGAATGATGCCTGCTGGTATCAGTGCGTGATCACCAACGCGGGCGGGATGATTACAAGCGGCGTGGTGACAGTGACGATGCTGCCCGCTCCCATTGCCAACACCTTCGAAGGGGTAGCGATCGGATACGGCGCTGTGGCTTACTGGCCTCTCAACGAGTTCGCCGATCCCGGCGCGGCGAAGCCGAATAGTGCTCTTACCGAAGCCTACGATATTGTCGGCGGCTGGAACGGGTATTACGGCTTCTATTCCCTAAACGGCTGGGGAAACACCGCTCTGTATAACTCACCTCCTTATGGCACGCCCGTTATAGGCCCGGATCCGGACAATGGGTTCCAGGGCTTCCCTGCCAACAACGGTGCCGTGGAAGTGACGAACAACCTGACAGCGGACGAAGCCACCACCGCGCCTCCGCCGACCGGCGTGGCGCAATCCGCGGTGATCACGGCTGGATCTCCGAGCATCCCGGCCGGCACGACCAACGTGTCGCTGGTTGCATGGATCTATCCCACCGGGCTGACTGAGCATGCCAACGCGAGCATCGCGGTGATGCAAACGGCCAATGGCTCTCAGATGGATGGACTTTGCTACAGCAGCGGATATGGTGCGAACCCGATCTTCCTGGACGACGTTTGGAATGGTGGAAACAACAACAACCAGACGTTCGCGGACCCGCCGAGCAATACCTGGTCCATGGTGGCCTGGGTGATTACGGCGAGCAACAGCACACTGTATATTTGCGTCAGCAATATCGTGGAAACTCCTCTTGTTCAAACGATTAGCAACCCCTACCAGAGCTGGGGCGGCCCGATCGGAATTGGCGGCTGGCCGAACGGCAGTGTGACGTCAAACTTCAACGGCAACATCTCCGCTGTTGCGATGTTCACCAACGCCCTCACTGCGAACCAGGTCAGCATCCTCTACTATGCGGGCGTGGCGCTGGACAACACCGCGCCGGTCATCACCACTGAGCCGGCATCCACGGCGGCTTATCGGAATCGCACCGCCAGCTTCACAGTGCTTGCGAGCGGCGTGACCTTTGTTCAGGGTCTGACCTACCAGTGGTATATCAGCAACTACAACTCTGGCCTTAGTTACATTCTGACCAATGGAACCAGCACCGGAGTGCATACCAGCTACGGCACAGTCTCCGGGGCAACCAACGCCACATTGATCATCAGCGCCACCGCGAACACATTCCAAGGGGCAGCGTATTACGTCACCATAAGTGACGGTATTGGCAGCGCCGCGGTGAGCACATTGGCGACGCTGACCATCGGCGATAACTTGGAGTTGTCACCTTATGCGACGGCCGTGACGAGCCTGAATCCCGTGGCCTACTGGGAGTTGAACGAGACGAGCGGCACGATTGCCTTCGACTATTGGGGCGGCCATTCGGGAACCTATGGCTCGGGCGTGACGCTTCCGTGGAGTTCCGTGGCAGAGCCGGGGCCTGACTCGGGTCAAACTGGAGAGCCTGGCTTAAACAGCTTCGCAACATCTCCGAT
>Ga0182030_10001704_pt1 | contig 45772 bp, 41 predicted proteins | sample 812S3MmetaG_FD_121299 | JGI IMG/M metagenome (GOLD analysis project Ga0182030, IMG submission 121299) | Permafrost microbial communities from Stordalen Mire, Sweden - 812S3M metaG (Illumina Assembly) | ecosystem: Environmental > Terrestrial > Soil > Wetlands > Permafrost | place: Sweden...
CAAGGACCGACGGTACCCGGATTGCACACATTGGAGGTGAACTTTGCGTCCGAGTAGCCGACGCTTAAATCGAGCTTCAGGTGGTTGATCGGCAAGGCTTGCATCGCAATATCGAAGCCGTTGCTCGTGGCCGCGCCGGCATTGATCGTGTAGCTGATGCCGCACGCCGGTTGCGCCAGTTGCTGGATGTTGGACCAATCGATGTGAAACGCGCTCGAGTCGATCACCATCCGGCCATCGAACAGCTTGTTTTTTGAGCCTATTTCGTAACTCCAAACGAAGTCGGCAGTATAGCTGCTCGGAACCGGGATGTTGCCGCACACACTCACCGGCAGCGGATCGTTACCGCCGCCGATGCGAAAGCCCTTGCCGGCGGCCGCATAGAGCAGGTTGTTCGGGTCAAGCTGATAAGACACCGAGATGCGCGGTGTGGTCGGGTTCTGCTTGACGTTGGTCGGCGCGTAGGCCGGCGTCGCGTCGTTGATCCCAGTCCCGTTGATATTGATCTGGTGCGTCTTGACTTCTGCGTAGCGTGCACCGACCGTCACGGTCCACTGACTCGACAAGTGCAGATCCCCCTGCGCAAACACCGCGGTTTGTTCATCGAGGACGGACTGGTCGGTGTAGAAGATCTCATGTCCGGTGGGATCGACGATCAGCGAATATTCGAGCTGATAGTCGACCTGCGTGCGGTGATCGTTGAAAATGCCCGCGACCCAAGTAAAAAAGGCGCCCGGATCATTGGAGGCGAGTCGCAGTTCCTCCGTCACGGCGTGGACTTCCGTGCCGGTAAAAAATGGCGAGACGTCGGCCTGCGATGTGGCGTATGCAATTCCGAGAGGGTTGCCATAGCCGGTGACTTTGCCGCCGGGGGCTTGGCCGTTCGCACCGATGAATTCGCTCAGGTCATTCGCCTCGGCGACGTGACGGTGCTCATAGGAGACCACGCCGGTCAGATCGGCGAACGGCAGATGGGCCTCGATTTTGAGGGACGGTATGACGAGTGTTTCGGACGTCGGCTCCGGCAGCAGATTCGCGCTGTTGAACTGGCCTTTCGACGGATCGGAGAACACCGGGTCGAAACGGGCATTGTCGTTCGTGTGGGTTTCCTGATAGAAAAGCGACGGCGTGATGAGCACGCCCTCGGTCGGCTGCAGCCCGAAGGCGAGCTTGGTCGAGAGCTTTCGGTCCGAATTCGTATTGCGGGCCACCACATCGCCATTCCACGGCTCGACGCGGTCGACGTAGCCGCCGTCGTGCCGCTCCCACACGCTGGCGCGAAAACCCACGGCGTCCTGGACGATGGGACCGCCGGCCGCCGCGCCGATTTCGGTGCTGAGAGCGCCGTGCTCGGTCTCACTCACTTCTGCATGACTGAAGCCGCTGAACTGGGTGAGGCTGGGTTGATTCGTGATGTAGCGGATATTGCCGGCTTCCGATCCCGCCCCGAACAGAGTGCCCTGGGGACCGCGCAAGACTTCGATGCGATTCAAGTCGAAGACCGCGGGGTACGGATTGCCGACATTGCCGTCGGAGGACAGACGCCCCTGGATCGGCGTATCGTCGAGGTAGACTCCGACCGTCGAGGCGCCGAACAGCGAGTTGAGACCCCGGATCGAGATCAGGTTCAGCGTCGAGGCAAACGCCAGATTGCCGAACTGCAGACCGGGCGTGACCGCCGCGATGTCGCCGATGTCCTTGATGGCCCCCGCGGCGAGTTCATCCTGGCCGATCGCATTGATGCTGATCGGTACTTTCTCGACCGACTCCTGACGCCGTGTCGCGGTGACCGTCACCTCCTCGAGCTGCGTCCCCTCGTCCGCGGTGCCGCCTTTGTCCAGGCCCGGCGCCGGAGCTGCCGCTGCCGTTGCCGGGATGGCCGGCGATGCGGGCTCGGCGACGGCGATCGTGACGGGAGGCGCCAGGAGACCCAAACCCAAGACAAACGATGTAAATTTCATCATCCCTCCGGCATATTTTCGTTGCGGCTCGATTATGTTCGCCGCCTGTCGAACAACAAGGACGATTAACCGAAGGATTGATTGAGCGTGCTTATGAATATCCCGCGTGCTACCCGTGGGGGCGCGTACTCCCCGTGGGGTCACTTCAGAGGGCTGGCAGTGATCTGCTTGATGACGTAGTCCGCGAGCAGCTGGTGCGCGCGCGTGGTGAGATGCTCGCCCGCCGCGAAGAGATACGTCTGATCGGCATCTGGACTCGCTTGGGTTTCCGGATAGCAATAATCGTGGTCCGGGCTGCCGCACGCATCCGCGTGGGCGCCGTGCGTGAACCCGGTCGTCGCGGCATGGGCGATGAGATCGTCGATGAACGCCGCCGTGTCGATCACGAGCAGGTGCGCTGGATCCCGGGGCAAACCCGCCAGCAGACGCCGGTTGAACCCCTTCGCGAGCGCCGTCATGGTGGATTGCGCCGCCGCCGTTTGAAACCAGGGGAACTCGCCCAAATCGAACAGCTCGAACACCACCAGACGCTTCGCGCCCTGCGCGAGGAGGTCCCGGGCCAGCGACGCAGTGTCGTCGGCGGCAGCCTCGACCCGTCGCATCTCGACGTCCATCACCGCTTGCGCCGGCGGGTGGTTCTCGCGCAGCCCTCGTGCAAATGCCGGCGAAATGTTCGGATCGTAGTCATACGCCACATCGTTCGTGCCGATGAACAGCGTCACCAGCTGGTCCGCCGTGAACCGGCGGTGTTGTTGTAGAAAATGCTTCAGTTGTCGGCGCGCCGATATCGGCTTGCCTTCCGGATCGGGCGAGACGGCCGAGTAGGCGCTGTTGGCCCTGGCGCCCCCTTCGGCGTAATTGAGGCCTCCCGGTCCGGCCTGCCCGTGTCGTCCGCGGAAAGCCTCCTCGTATCGGTCCAGATGCTGATTCGGCAACGGCAGCTGGCCGTAATGCAAGGCGAGATGCTGCGCGAAAGTCAGGCCCGGATTGGTGGTGAACCGGAACCAATAGGTTCCCGCGTCCGAGAGACTGTCGCCAAATGACACGACCTGCCGGATCGGCGGCAGCGGCTCCGCGCGAAGGGTTGAGGAATGGGCGGATCCCAGCAGCAGCACCAACGCGACCAGGGCCCCCCGAACCCGCAGCCGTTGCATCGCACCGTCCCGCAACGCGCCCGCCGTCATGCCGCCAGCCAGTCGCGCACGCCGAGCAGCGATGGGCAAACGTATCGGATGCCGCCGTGCGGCGGTACCAGGTCCGGCACCATGATGACGGTGAGGCCGGCACGCTCGGCCGATTCCACCCCGGGCAACGAGTCCTCGAGTGCGAGGCAGCGATCGGCCGGAACGCCGAGCCGCTTCACCGCCAGAAGGTAAATGTCCGGAGCCGGCTTGCCCTCCGCGACGTCATCGCCGATGGCGGCCGCGTGCATGCGCCCGAACAAGGCTCCCACTCTCGCCACTGCCTCCTCGCGCCACGCCCGAATCTCGCGGGCGAAGTCGTCCCACCCCACCGCGTGGGCGAAGCGCCGCTCGAACTCGGGCTGGACGTCCACGAGGCGCCGGCCGATCGTGCGGCGCAGAAAGTCGTCGTCCAGGTCGATGTGATATGCCGCGCCCACCGCCTTCGCCGCCTGCCAGTCCAGCCGCTCGGTGTCGATCATCAAACCATCGAGATCGAAGACCACCGCGTCGGGAACGAGGGTGTTGTGCCTGTCCGGCAGCCGCTCAAAATTCGTCAAGGGACCTCGCTCGCGCCGATGATGCGGTCGGCGCCGGCAGCTTGTCTGCAGGTTCCGGGTGCGCCGGGCGGACATCGTAGCATCCGCGCGGACGCGCGATCGCGTAGTATCCCGTCGCATGCAGAAGCCCTTCACGTGGCTGAACCCCCCATCGCAGTGGCGGAGCGATGGCGGCGACCTTATCGTCGTCACCGACGATCGCACCGATTTCTGGCGCAAGACGGAATACGGCTTCATCCGTGACGACGGCCATTTCGCGCATCGAACCGCCGAGGGCGATTTCTCCATGGAGGTAACCTTCGTCGGGAAATACCGGACGCTGTACGATCAGGCCGGGCTCATGCTCCGGTTGGACGGGGATCGCTGGATCAAGACTGGCGTCGAGTTCGTCGATGAAACAATGCACTTCAGCACCGTGGTCACCGACGACACGTCCGACTGGTCGCTCGTGCCCTTGAGCGGGGCGCCGGGCGACGCGGCCGTCCGCGCGCGCCTGGTGCGCAAGGGGACCACGGTTTCCACCGCCTTCCAGCGTTCGGACGGCCGGTGGCAAACGACCCGGGTGGCGGGTTTCCCCGCCGAGCGTGCCTGCGAGGTCGGCGTCATGTGCTGCTCGCCGCAGCGCGCCGGATTCGAGGTGCGCTTCTCGGAGTTTGCCGTGACTCCCGCATGGGCCTAGCCAGCCAAGCCGGCCTCGCGACCCTTTGCGCTCGACACGCGCTTCACCGCCGCGACAAAGTCGGCGATCAGCCGGTTGGGCGCGGGCCGATGGGCGATCGCCATGACGCAGTCCGGCATGTCCACGATGGCCTTGAACACCACGCCGGGCCGCGAATAATACTTGGCGGTGCTCTCGGCCGTGATGCTGATACCCTTGCCGGAGGCGACCGCCTGCAATTCGGACTCCACCGTCGATGCCTCGAACGCCACGTGGGCGGGCGTCCCCATGCGGTACTCGGTTGCCAGCCAGTAGTCGCGCCACACTCCCGGTGTCGAGGACGCGATGATCGGCTCGCCGAGGATGTCGCCCAGCAACACCGAGGGCTGCTCGCTCAGCCGGTGCCCGATCGGGATGCACGCGACACACTTTTCACGGGCGATTTCAATGATGTCGAGATCGTCGAGACCCACGGGCGGCCGGATGATCCCGCAATCGACCGTGCCGTCGCGCAGACCCGCGCTCGGATCCGAGAAATCGAACTCTTTGAGACAGAGCGAGGCGTCCGGCCGGGCCTTCTCGAATTCGCGGACGATGGCGGGAATGAATTGAACCGCGGTGCCGATCATGAAGCCCACGTGCAGTTCGTTGCGCAGCGTGGATTGCAGCGTGCGCAGCTCTCCGTAAAACTGGTCGATGGACTGGTTGAACGACAGCGCCTTCGCGAGCACCAGTTCGCCGGCCGCCGTCAGCGCGACGCTGCGGGTCGTGCGCTCGAAGATGGGAAAACCCAGGCTTTCCTCGAACTGGATGATGGTCTGAGACAGCGCCGGCTGGGAGACGCTGAGGCGCTTCGCGGCGCGCGCAAAATTCCTCTCCTGCGCGACGGCAATGAAGGAGCGGATGTGACGAATTTGGATATTCATAAGCGCACTCAATCAATCCTTCGTTTAATCGTCTTTGTTGTCAAGGGTCGCCGCGATCAATACTCCCCGCATCTGCCCGAGGAAGAACTCCAATGAATGCCAGCCTCTCGAACAAGAACGCCTTTCTGATCCACGACCCCAGGGACGGCGATCCGTCGAAGATCACGCTGGTGCGGGCGCGCGGCGCGTCGGTGTGGGACGATGAGGGTCGCGAATACCTCGATTGCACGTCGCAGGCCTGGTCGAACAATCTCGGGGCCAACGACCCGCGCGTCGTCGAGGCGGCCATCGCGCAGATGCGCGAGATCACGCACGCGCGGCCGAACTTCAACACCCTGCCTTTGCTCGCGCTCAGCGCCAAGCTGCGCGAGATCGCCCCCGGCGACTTGAAGCGCATGGGCTATTGCCTGCACGGCAGCCTCGCGGTCGAGATGGCGCTGAAGCTCGCCTTCAAGAACCAACCGCAGCGTCACAACGTGATCGTGCTGCAGGATGCCTATCACGGCCGCTCGCTGACCACGATGGCGGCCAGCTGGCCGCATCCGAACAACCCGTTTCTCGCGATCCAACCCCGCTTCACCCGAGTACCGCACCCGGATCCCTACCGGCCCCGGCTCGGGCTGGACGTGGAAAAGGACTCGGCGCTGTGCCTGCAGCTGCTGGAGGACACGATTCAAAAGGGCGTCGACGGCGGCGTCGCGGCGATCATGCTGGAACCGATTCTCGGCAACGGCGGCCATATCGTGTTGCCGCGTTCGTTCCTCGGCGGTGTGCGCGAGATCTGCACCCGCCACGACATCGTTTTGATCTGGGATGAGATCCAGACCTGCTTCGGGCGCACCGGCGCCATGTTTGCGGCCGATTTATACGGCATCGTGCCCGACATCATGACCTTCGGCAAAGGCATCGGCGGTGGCTTTCCGCTCGCGGGCATCCTGGCGAGCGATCGCCTGACCGGCTTCAGCGGCGGGGAGGATGCACTCACGTTCGGCCAATTCCCGGTCGCCATGGCCGCCGCGGTGGCGACGCTCGATGCCATCGTGGCGGACGATCTGTGCAGGAACGCGCGCGAGATGGGCGAGTATGCAACCGGGCGGCTGCACGAAATGATGAACCGCCGCCGTCTGATCGGCGACGTGCGCGGACCGGGGCTGTTCGTGTCGCTCGAACTGGTCACGGACCGCAAGACCAAGGAGCCCGCGACCGCGGCCGCGGCCGCAGTCTACCGGCTCGGGGTGCAGAAGGGCGTCCTGTTCGGCGAGAACCGCTATGCCGGGCTCGGCAACCTCATCAAGATCAAGCCGCCGCTCGATGTGACCCGCGCGCAGATGTCGCATGCGCTCGACGTGCTCGACGAAGTGCTCGGGACTATCGAGGCCAATCCGGCGTAGCCCGGCGGGGCCGGGGGTGGCCCCGCGTGGCCGCCTGGATTTCGGGGCAGGCCGCCGCCGATCTTCGCCCCCGCCGAGAGGCGGAGAATCTCGCGTACGCCAGCGCACCGACCGGACGATCCCGTTGTGTTCCACTTCGATGCACGAATTTCGTTACGAATAGGAGAGGAACATGGATCTGCTCGTTGTATTGGTCGTGCTGTTGCTGTTGTTCGGCGGCGGCGGGGGTTTGTATTGGGGCATGGGATCGGGTTGGGGAATCGGTCCGCTCGGATTGATCGTCGTCGCCCTCGTGGTTGCCTACCTGATATACGGCTATCGCGGGAGACGGGGCAATCTCTAGCACGAATCCCGATGCTCCGGCCCCCCGGAAACGCCGTCCGATGAAACCACGCTGGACATCGGCGAGACGGTGCACGCTGTCTGCGGTCGCCTTCGGACTTCTCGTGTCGGGTTGCGGCAAAGTGCCGCCGCCGGTGCGCGAAAGTGACTATCCGTCGGCGATCGTCGGCCAGTGGCGCGGGACGGTCGGTGAATACAAGGAGATCATGACGATCCAAGGTGACGGCACGTTTGTCTGCCGTCTCGCACCTGCCGGATTCATCGCCACCATGCTCTATCCCGTGCTGCCCGGCTCGGTCAGCGGGACCTGGCGCATCACAGGCAAGGTCATCACGCTCACGGTCACCTCGACGCACAACGAGCGGCTGGAGAACGGACTCGCATCCAGCACCATTGTCGCCTTCAACGGCAACACGCTCGCATTGCGCTCGCAGGGCGGCATGGCGACGTTCGAGCGCCGAGATCCCGGTTGAACCTCCCGGCCAATATGCGCTGCCAGACGGCATGTCAACGCACCCGCCCATGCGCGCCGTCCGTGAACTGAAGCCGGATCAATTTCCGGCATCGGCGGAAGGGGACGGCGCGGGTGGGAGGCGGGCGCTGAAATGCATCGTGGCGTCGCCTTTTCGTTGCCTGCCGCCGATCGCGCCGATATTAGCCACCAGCCAGACGAAGGGCCGCAGCCATGCGCTCGGCGTACCGCAGCTTTCGCACCCGAAGAGCGGTCGCACGTCCGCCAGAATGGCGTACGACAGGTTCAGCAGCATTTGGAAAGGTCTCCGGCCGAACGCGCTCCAGGACAAGCTTCGCGCCAACCACCGGGTCGCGGGCAAACGACGCAAAATCTCCGCGACCGCTTCCCCGCCCAATTTCATCGAGCCGTCGGGCATCAGGAGATGCACGGTCGAATAGGCAGCCCAAATATCGAGATCCGGGTTGAGCGCCCGCACCGCTTCGGGATCATCGCCGATGGGTTGCTCGATGAAGCTCATCTCACGGGACTGTGTCTCCGCGGCGAGCCTGACCCACCGCGCCACGTGGCGACAGACGGCACACTCGTCGTTGTACAACAGGATCGGCCTGGTCTGCGCCGTGATCGTGGGCTTCCCTGCAGTCGTTGAAGTCACGTTACGTCGCGGACGGCTGCGTGAGGGTCGCGAACAGGTTCTCCGCCGTGGGGATGGGCCCTTCCACACGCCTCACTTCCCGCCCATTTGAAAAAACGACCATCGTCGGCGTGCCGGCAATTCCATAGCGCTCCGCCAGGCCCTGCTCGACCCCGACGTTGACCCTTACCACGGTCTCCGTTCCCTTGAGCCTGGCAGCCACCCGCTGCAGAACGGGTTCCATCACACCGCAGTGCGCACAACCGTAGGACATGAATTCCACGACGACGGGACCGCGCGCGTCGAGCACACTCGCCTGAAAGGTCCTGCCGGTGACCGTCTGTATCTCATCATGCGAAACATGGCGTCGCTCAGCCACTTGGTCTTCCATCGGGATGCGCCTTTTCTTCGGGTACAGGGGGGAGGCCGGTTGAAACTGAACCGGCACTGTAATGGCCGAGGCCCCCCACGTCGGTACGTTGGGACACACATCGATGCCGCCGGTTTCGGGCAGGCCTAATCCGACGCCGGGAGTTTGAACTCCGGGTGTTCCAGTTCGACTTCTCGCGCCCAGTAGCCGCCAAATCCGTAGTGATCGTGAAGTTCCTCTTCGAGTGCGCGAATCAGCGGTCCGTCTGTGCGATAGACGGGAGCCCGCTTGACGGCATCGCGGCTCATCCCCACGAGCACGTGATTGTCGTCCCAGCGAACGTCGTCGATCCAGGCGGGTGAAATGAGAACGTCGTGCCCCTTCCAAAAGGCACCGGTCTCCACGACCATGTAACGGATCGCCCAACCGCTCTCATCGATCAGAAAACCCTTGATCTGCCCGATATCGCCGTCGGATGCGTGGATTCGATACGCCTTGACGGTTTCCATGCTGCGCAGGTGGTGATCGTCGCGCGGACGGTGTTCCGCATCGGCTTGCGCGTCGGCTCGGTGGTCTTCCGCAGCGGCTCTGCGACGACCGGCGGCCGCTCCCTCGTGTTGCAGCCCCGCGGCGAGCGAGCCGGCATGCGCCGCCCCTCGGCCCCAGATGTTGCCGCCGCCCCAGTAGTACGGGTAACCGTAATACTTTAAATACTCCCGTTCGTGCTGCCGGGATACCGGCTCGCTCGTATCGATGTCGGGACTGTGTTGGACCTGCAGCTTCGTGAGGGCGACCGCCAACCGCGTCGACTCCCCGATCGGCAGGGTCATCGCCGTTGGCGATATCAACACCCGCCGGCCCGCCAGCCACGTACCGGTTGCAACGACGAAATATCGCAGGACCCACAATTCATCGTCGAAATACAGATCCTTCACGATTCCGATGGCGCCGTCGATGGCCTCGACGGGGTGATCGAGCAGAGCATGGCTGTTGCGTAACATGAGCATCCCCTCGCCCGCAATTCATTCGGGCGTGGTTCGTGGACATCGTAGCCCGACCTAGTTGACCGATTCCATGTGCCGCTTCGCGAGCGCCTCGATGTCGGGTTCCGTCAGTGCGGATAGATCGACGATTTCGGTGGCCGTCACCCGCCGGGAGATATCGGGTCGATGCTTATTGAGATACTCCACCAGGGCTTCGACCGCGCTGCTCTTTCCGGTCCCGCTCCCGATCAGCACGATCTGCGTCGCCGGCACGAGGGCCAGGGCCACCTCCTCGTAGAAGGACGTCTCTTCGGGTACGCGATCACCGCGGTAATTCGCCTCCTTTCGATGAACCAGATGGTGGTGAAAGTGATGGGGATCGTAGGGTTCTATTTTGACCTCGCCCTCGGGCCGGCTGCCGCCGCGGTCGTGAAATATGTGCGCTCCATGATGATCGATGACGACGACCATTCGCGCGGTCTGCGCCACTGCCGGGGGCGGTGATTCGGATGCAGCCGCCTTGAGAAACCGCCTGAGACGCGACACTTCATCGACCGCGCATTCCGAGGTATGTGGCTTCTTGAAGATTTCGCGCTGCGTTCCGACGAGGAAGGCGAACTCCTCGCCACCGTGCGGCTCTACCTGCCCCAGGTGTCCGACGAGTTCGACCACCTCGGACCAGTGCAGATTCCTGGGCAACTTGCCGTGGAGCAAACTCTCATGAAGGACGGCGAGCTTGTGATGAAGATGTACGGTCATGCTGGTTTTTCCGCGGCCGAATGTTTGATTGATGCAACGAACTTTACCACGGGAACCTCTCGCACAGCGGACGACGCCGACACATGGTCCCGCACCTTGAGCGCGTCGGGCGATGCCGTCTGTGCGTCATCGCACAGACGATGGAGTCGGCGCCCGGCCGCCGGCGGCATGGTACGTCAGCGCACATACCGCGGCTTGGGACCGTGTTTGAATCATCGCCCCCCCGGCCGCTGGAGATCCCAGATCATGCGTAGCACCGCCGAACTGAAGCGATACAGAATTCATGCCTCCAACAGCCCCATCCCCATGGGTCACGTCGAGGACGTCTACTTCGATGACGAATCCTGGGCGATCCGCTTCTTCTACATCGAGACCGGTACGTGGCTGTCCGAACGACGGGTGCTGGTGCCGGTGCAGTCGATCCGCGAGGCCGATTGGACCCAACATCTGCTCCGGGCGACGATCACTCAGCAACAGGTCGAGGACAGTCCCGGCATCGACGGGAAGCCGTTCTCGCGCGCGCAGGAGCGCGAATGCCTCGCTCACTATGGATATCCCCCTTATTGGGATCGTGCCGGCGCCGATGCGGCGCCCGGGCCATCAGCGGTTGACCGCCATCTGCGGTCGGCACACGAAGTGACGGGCTACAAGATCCGCGCCACCGACGGCGACATCGGGCATCTGGATGCACTTCTCGTCGATGAAGGCGGTTGGGTGATCCGCCTTCTGCTCGTCAAGATCACGCAGTGGGGCATGGGTCACCCCGTCGAGATTGCGCCAGAATGGATCGAGCGCGTCGACTGGCTGCGCGGGTCGCTGGACATCGACCTTACCCGCGAACAGATCCGCGACGCGCCCCGTCACCTTCCGGCGGCAGAACCGGCCTGAGGATCCCGTGCCCACCATGCTGTGACGCAGCGCGGGCCGAGTGCAGTGCCATATCATTCACGATCCTAAGTGCCGAACGGATAGGTGTCGGGAAGACCCGCCAGTTCCGCGGTTTTCAATGGCTGCACCGCATGGGTGGTGTCGAACCGGCTGATGGTCAGCGTGTCGTTGTTCCCATGCCGCCTCGATCGCCGCGTGATGGGTTGCCGGGCGTCGCCCCCGGGACACCTGACGGAAAGTATTGACGTCCGAGCGCCAGCAGGGCAGCGGTGTCGGGGTGTTCCGCCGATTCCACGGCGAATATGTGCGTGGCCACACCGGGTCTCGCATGGTCGAGATATTCCTTCAAAGCGGACTTGGCGTTACCCGGACCGGTGATGACGGTGCCTCCGCTGTGGTTCAAGGCGCCGGAAATGCGCTTGAAAAACTCCGTATCGTCCGGCGGATTACCTCCCGCCTCCCAGCCCGCCCGGCTGTGATGCAGCCGCTGCAGCGAAGTGTGCGAATGGACGTCGATCTGGGCACTCTCATCCGCACCGAACCGGAAGATCTTGGCCTCGCTATGATCGAGCCAGACGACGGCATGATAGTCATTGCTCATGTGAACCCTCCCGCAAAATGAGAAGTGTGCGCGGCGGCTCCCCGCCTCACCGTGCGCTGGAGTACACAGTTGCGGGTCGATCCGGGCCCTCGCCGGTTTCAGCGTCGCAGCCAGCGCCGGCTCAATCCGAGGAGCAGCGGCGAGACCAGCGTGCGGACGTACGCATCGGCCGCCTGCCGGATGCCTTCGCCCTGGGTGGGATACGCATGGATGACATCGGCCAGACCGCGCAGGCCGATGCCGGCCACCATCGCCAGCGAGACGCTGTTGATCATCTCGCCGGCATGGCGTGCCACGATGGTCGCACCCAGAATGTGATCGGTGCCCTCGCGTACGTTGATCTTGACGAACCCCTCGTCCTCGCCGTCGGCGATGGCGCGATCGACTTCGTGCATGGGGATTGTGAAAGTCTTGACGGGGATGCGTTGCTGGCGGGCTTGCCGCACGTACATGCCAACGTGCGCGATTTCGGGGTCCGTGTAGGTGCACCAGGGCGCGATCAGGGCACTCATGCGCTTGGCCCCTAGGAACAGGGCATTGCGCACCACGATGCGCGCCGAGGCCGCGGCTGTGTTGGTGTATTGGTGCTCGAGGCACACATCGCCCGCGGCGTAGATGCGCGGGTTGCTGGTGCGCAGGAAGTCATCGACGTGCACGCCGTTCTCGGCATCGTAGGCGACGCCGGCCGCCTCCAGGTTCAGCCCGTGTACCGCGGGCACGCGCCCGATGCCGGTGAGGATGTGGTCCACCGTGGTGGTCGTGGAATTGCCGGCGCTGACCAGTTCCACCACCTTGCCCGCGCCGTCCAGTCGTACCTGTGCCACGAGGGTGTTGAGGTGGATCTCGACGCCATCGCGGGCCAGGGCGTCGGACACCATCTGCGCCGCATCGCGCTCCTCCCGCGGCAGAAACAGCGGCTCCGCATGTGCGATCAGAGTGCGGCTGCCGAGGCGGGCGAACGTCTGCGCGAGCTCGCATCCCAGCGGGCCTCCGCCGATCACCAGCAGACTCTTGGGCAGCGACTTCAAGTGGAACACCGATTCGTTGGTCAGGAATCCGGCGTCGGCCAGCCCGGGGATGTCAGGCAGCATCGAGCGCGAACCCGTGGCGATCAGTGCCTTCTTGAAGCGCAGACGCACGCCATCGACCTCCACCGCGTCGGCCGCCACGAAGCGTGCCTGGCCGAAGAAGAGCGCGATGCCAATGCGCGCCAGGCCCTCGGCCGAATCCGTGCGACTGATACGTGCACGCACACTTTGCATGCGCGCCATCGCAGCCGGGAAGTCCAAGCCGGACCCCGCGGGCGGCGCGGCGCCGTAGCGCGCGGCGTCCCGCATGTCGGCCATCGCGCGCGCGGTGCGGATGAGCGACTTCGACGGGATGCAGCCATAATTCAGCGAGTTGCCGCCGAGTTCATGGCGCTCGATCAATGCCACGTCGGCGCCGAGTGCCGCGGCGCTCCGGGCCGCCAACAGGCCGCCGGGGCCGGCGCCGATCACCAGCAGGTGATACCGCGAGCGCGGCGCTGGATTGCGCCAGTCGGAGGGGCGGATGTTCGCCAGCAATTCACGTTCGTCGGGGCTGCGCGGCGCCGCGGGGTCCGGTATGGCTGCGCGCAACGCGGCGGCAGCCCGAGTCGTCGCCAGCCCCGTCACGCTTGCAGCCATCCGCCGGTGAATCCGGCGCGCTTCAGCCCCGCGCGGATGCAGGGGATGCCTCGTACCAGGCGCCACGGCAGACCGGAGAGGAAATTCTCGAGCATCAGCACGATCATGCCCTGGTCGAGCCCATACTCGCCGGTCGAGATCCAGCCCGGCGTTGCCGGATCGCCGGCCGCCGGATCGCCGGCCGCCGGGTCGCCGGCCGCCGGATCGCCGGCCGCTCCCCCGACATTGGCTGTTGCGTTCCAGCCGCTCGCCAGCACACTCCGGCCAGTGCCGTCGGGCTGACGACGATACATGCGGCGCAGCGCGGGCAGGGCGATCTCGGGCGCGAACACGAGCGACGCGAGGGTCGCGGAACCGGTGATCGTGCCGTCGTCAGGACCCCAGGGCACCCCGCGCGCCGCGTAGCCATAGAAAGCCTGACGGCGACCCGCCACCTGCTGGGGCAAGACGCTCGGACCGTCGCCTGCCGACAAACCCCAGCAATCCTGGCCGTAGCCCGCGAAGCCCCGCGGATTGCGGATCGCGTACTCGCGCTGCACGTGCGCGGCGCGCCGGCTGTTCTCGAAATAGTCGCTGTTCTTCTCGCGCATGAAGCCGTCGCGGATGCCGCGGAAGTCGATCCAGGCATGGGAGAGCTGGTGCTCGAAAAGGGGGCCGGCACAGAGAAGGTCCAGCCCGTAGAGGTTCTCCCACTGATAGGTCATGGTCCACGCCTCGAAGCTGTCGGCGGTGAGCGGGTGGGTCGGCGAACCCAGCCCCAGCGCGTATAGCAGGATCGCCTCGCTGTAGCCCTGCCAGCCGTAGTTGAGGAAGCCGCATTCCGGCTTCCAACCCAGCACCACGGCATCATCGTCGTGCTGCGCCCAGAGCCAGTCCACGCGTTCGTAAAGCGCCTGGGCCGACCGGCGCAGTTCGACCTCGTCGGGCGTCGCGGCGTCGAAGTAGGCGGACGCCGTCAACATGCCGGCGATGAGCAGCGCGGTGTCGATCGACGAGAGCTCGGACTGCCACGCGCGCGCGCCGCTCGCGCCGTCGAGAAAGTGAAAATAAAAGCCGTGACAGCCGGTCGCACGGGGGCCGCCCGACTGGTCGCTGCCGGCGAAGAAGCGCAGCGCGGCCAGGCAGTTGCGCACGGCGGCGGCGCGCGCCATCCAACCTCGTTGCACCGCCACCGGATAGGCTGAGAACGCGAAGCCAACCACCGCGATGCTGACCGGAGAATCGGGGCGTGAATTATCCGCGACGAGCCCATTGTCCGGATTCGTCTCGCGCACAAAATAGGCGAATGCAGCCCGCTGCAGCCTCTCGAGCATTTCGGCGTCGGCGGAATCGAGCCCGAGGCCGGCCGCAAGTTCCACGCCGCCCATGGCGGGCGGGCCGGGTCGGTCAAGCGGCGTGTTGTGGCGAAATGACGGGCGATCAGCCACCGGGCAGCAGACTGACCACATCAAGTCGACGACCATCGGTGGGCTGGATCATGCCCGCAGGCTAACCGGGGCTGTCGGGGCCGTCTGTTCTGCAACGAACATAGCCAGCAGAACGAGCCTTGATCTGTCGATCCGCGGGACGGTTGCGACGCGGAAGCCCACCCCCCGGGTGAGCCTCCGCCGGGTGAGCTTCCGTCGGGAGTTCCCGGAACGCCGCGGTTACCAGCCGGGCGTGATCGCGTATTTCCAGATCTGTCCGGCACCGGCCGGCGCGGCCCCGAAATTCGACACGTACAGCGCGCCGTCGCTGCCGAAGGTCATGGCGGTCGGCACGACGAGGCCGGATATCACGTCCTCGATCACCCCGGAGTGCGTCACCCGCACCACCTTGCCGAGACCCGGGGTGGGATTTCCGGGGCCATCCGACAGTTCGAGTGCGTACAACAGGCCGTCGTGGCCGAATTTCACGGAGACCACCGTGGTGAAGCCCGCTTTGGATTCCGCGATGTGAAAACCGTAGCTGTCCGAGCCGAACCCAGGGGCGTAATTCGGCGGCGACGCGCCGTACGTGAGCGTGAGGATGCGCGCCCACTGGGGGTCGATGGGGAATAGGTTCAGGTTGCCGACGTACAAGGCGCCGAACCGTTCGGCAATCGAGGTGGGGACGATGTGCCCCTCGGAGGCTGAGATGTCGACGACCTGGCTGATCGTGCCTTTGGGAGATACCGCAATAACCTGGCCGTGATTGGGTTCGACGGTCAGCAGCTGCCCGAACGCGCTGATCATGCTGTACAGGGTGCCGTCCGGTTCGAAATCGTCCGCACTCTCGTATTTCGTGGGATGCGTCTTGAGCCAAGCACCGATGTCGGCGATGAGCTGCCAGGCGCCGGTCGTGAGGTTGACCCGGGCGATCCCGCTGGGGCTGTTCGGATTACCGTGGGAACAGCCGCCGCCCGCGACGAGGGCATACAGGACACCGCTGTCGAACACGAGGTCGGCAACCCCGATCGTGCCGCCCGCGCTGATCGTCGACGGAAATCCGGATGCCACCGTGGTGCGCGTGCCGTCCGCAGCGATTTTCGAAATTCGAGCGGTGGTGCCGCCGGTGTACGGACCCACCGGGGAGGGAACCTGGGTGCACTGTCCTGCCGTGCTCTGGGTTCCCCCGCTGCCGGCTTCCGCGACGTACAAGGCGCCGTCCGGACCGAAGGCCAGACCCCGGGGCCCCAATAGCCCCGTTGCGACGACGACGGGTTTGGGTTCCACGGATTGCCCGTTCGCAGCGGGCGGGACGGAGACCCCGAGTGCCGCGGCCATCATCAATGTCGAACAGGCAGTCGTCATCTTCATGTCTTGCTCCCTATTTGGTTGCTGTGGTGTTGGTTTCTTGGGGAGCCAATGTAAGACTCGGCGTCTTTCTCATGGCTTTCATCGGCGGCGTGGCCGCGAAGGTGATCGATGAAGGATACGGACCGCTTCCTCCCCGGCTCCCAGCTGGCCAAGCTCGAGCCGCCCCGGCTGGCGAATGTCGCCGATCGCCCGAGGCTCTTCGATCTGTTCGACCGTCTGACGGATCGACGCGTGATCTGGCTGTCGGCACCGGCGGGTTACGGCAAGACCGTGGCGACGGCCGCGTGGCTTGAGTCCCGATCGCTGCAGGCGCTGTGGTACCACGTCGACGAGGGGGATGCAGATCTCGCCTCCTTCACGCATTTCTTGTCGCTGGCGGTGGGCCGCTGCGTCGGCGATCGCGATCCCGGTCTGCCGGTGCTCGCGCCCGAGCTGTATGGGGCCGTACCCACGTTCCTGCGAAATTATTTTCGCGCCGTGTGCGCGCAGCTTCCGCGGCCGTCGTGGATGGTGCTCGACAATTTCCAGGAGATTCCCGACAGCGCTGCCCTGCCAGCATTGTTGCCGGTCGCCGCCCGGGAGCTGCCGGCGGGCATCGGCTTCCTGATCATCAGCCGCGACCAACCGGGGCCGCCGTGGGCGCGTCTGCGCGCGGCACAACACATGGCGGTGATCGATGCGTGGGACCTGCGTCTCACCGAAGAGGAGACCGGGCGCATTTGCGCCCGATTCGAGGATATCTCCGGACGCCGCTCGAGGTTTTCCGTTCGACAATTATATTCGGCGACGGATGGCTGGGCTGCCGGGCTCGCGCTGCTGCTTCGCCACGATGGATTGTCTTTCGCCGGCCGCCCGACGGAACGCGAGCGCGGCGCGGAGATCGTCTTCGATTATCTTGCCGCCGAGGTGTTCGACCGCCTGCCGGAGCCCGTCAAGGATTTTCTGTTGAGAACCTCCTGCCTCGAACATTTTTCGCCGCAAGTCGCCCGTGAATTGACCGGCAACGCCGCCGCGGCGGACATTCTCGAGAGTCTCGTCCGCGGCAATGCCTTCACGCTGTTCAAGCCGGAATCCGCTACGTATTCGTATCATCCGCTGCTAAGACAGCTGCTTCGCCGGCGCGCGGCGGACGCATTTACCCCGGCCGAACAGACGACCCTGCGGGTGACGGCCGGACGGATAGCGGCGGCGCACGGCGATGCGGAACTGGCGCTCGAGTTCTTTCTGCAGGCGGCCGCCTGGCCGGACGCTGCGCGGCAGATCCTCGAACTCGCACCGGTGCTGGTGAACCAGGGCCGCTTTCAGTCGCTGGACCATTGGATCAACGCGCTGCCGGCGGCTGTCCGCGAAGCATCCGGGTGGTTGTCCTACTGGCTCGGCACCGCCCAGATGGCTGTCGCCTTTCCGGCCGCCCGCCCGACGTTCGAGCATGCGTACGCGCGATTCGCGGATGCCGGCGACCGTCTCGGCCAAATGCTGTCGATATCCGCCATCCTGCGACATCTCGGCTACGCCTTTGTCGATTTCAGCCCGTCGCCGCCGTGGCTCGCCCGGCTCGACAAACTGTTGACCGAAAATGACCGCTTTCCGTCCGCGAGCGCGGAGCTCGAAGTATTGGCGGGTTTTTTCAACGCAGCGGTTCAGGCGCTGCCCGGGCACCCACGCATCGAGACCTGTCTGCGGCGGCTCGGCGAATTGGCGCGCGGCGACGGCGATGCCCACAGCAGGGCCTGGGCCACCCTGACCCTGGTGGTTTATTTCGCCGGCTGCGGTCACACGTCGGAGTTCAAGTCGCTCGTGGGCGACGTCAGCGCGCTTTTGCAGGGGCCGGAATACGGCCCGGCGATGCGCTTCGAAGTGCTGTGGTTGCACGCCTACCACGAGTACACCTGCGGCAACCCGGACCGCATGCAGGCGCTGCTGTCCCAGGCCCTGGCAATCGCCCGGCATCATGAGCTCGCCGGGTTGGAACTGCGCGTACACGTCGCCCGCCTGCAGGCCCTCGATGAGGCTTCGATCTCGCCGGAGCAGGCGGCGGTGTTCGCGGAGCTCGAGCCGAAGCTGCTCCATGCGCCGCGCATGCTGCTCGCGCACTATCAGTACGTGCGGGCCATGCGTCACCTCGCGCGCGGCGAACTCTCGGTCGCGCGCGATTTCAGCGAGCGGGCCGTTCAGGTGTTCCAGTCGGCCACCTGGGTGGTGGGCCGCGCGATGATGCTGATCGTGCAGGCACAGATCGAATGTGAATCGGGTGCGTTCGCGCCCGCGACCGCGCTCCTCGGGGAGTCCCTCGATATCGTGCGCGGGCTCGGCATCCCCCTGCTGGAATTCAATGCGGGACTGACCGCGGCAGAGATTGCCCGGCGCGAAGGCCGGGAGAGGGATTTCGCGGAGGCACTGGCACGGGCGTTCGCCCTCGGGCGCGAACACGGCTTCGCGAACATGTTCCATCGGGAAACCCGGCTTTTCCCAGGGCTCATTCCTCATGCCTTGCAGAGAGGCATCGAAATCGATTACTGCCGGTGGCTGATCCGCGTGCGCCAGCTGCCGCCGCCCGCCCCGACGGTCCTGCATTGGCCCTGGCCGATCCGCATCCGCTCCCTCGGGCAGTTCGAGGTCTCGATCGACGGGGAACCGCTGAGATTCGAGGGCAAGGCCCAGCAAAAACCCATGAACATCCTCAAGGAGCTTCTGCCGAGCCCCACGGGTGTCGACATCGGGGGATTGATGCAGCGGCTCTGGCCGGACCTCGACGGCGATGCCGCGCGCAACGCCTTCGACGTGGCCCTGCATCGATTGCGCAGGATGCTGCCGCCAGCCGACAACGTGGTTCTCGCCCATGGCCGGCTGCGCCTCGGTCCCCGTGTCTGGGTGGACTCCCATGCGCTCGAGTGCCTGGCGGATGCGTCGAAACCGCAGGATGGCCCCGATGAGCAGGCGGCGCGGCTGCTGCTGCTGTACCGTGGACCCTTTCTGATGGATGAGGATCTGGCGTCGGTGGTGGCGGCCCGCGAGCGACTGCGCAGCCAGTTCGTGCGCCTCGTCCTCGCGGTGGGCAGCGTTCTGCGGGCCGCGGCCAGAGATGCGGTGATCGACCTCTTCCAGCGTGCCATCGAGCGCGAACCGCTGGCCGAGCCGGTCTCCTGCGCCTTGATGGCGGAGTTCCTCCATCAGGGGCGCCAGGCCGAAGCGGTCCGGGAGTATCACCGCAGCCGGGCCGCGCTCGCGCAGGCCTGGGGAAGTCCGCCGTCCGCCGCCGCTCAGCGGCTGTTCGCGCGATTGAAACAGCCGTGATGGAGGAGCATGCGATGACTCTGAACAAGCTGGGCGTCTGGGCGGGAATCGATGGCCTTTCGGCGGCGGAGTGCGCCGCGTTTGCGCAGCGGGTCGAGGGCTGGGGCTACGGCGCACTGTGGATGCCGGAGGCCATGGGTCGTGAGGTATTCTCGGCCGCCGCCTGGCTGCTCGCCAACACCGCCACGCTGGTGGTGGCCAGCGGCATCGCAAACATCTACGCGCGCGACGCCCTGTCCGCGGCCGCCGCGCAGAAGGGTCTCAACGAACAATCGGGCGGCCGATTTTTGCTGGGGCTGGGTGTCTCGCACGTGCCACTCGTCGAGGGCGTACGACACCACGAGTACGGCAAGCCCGTCGCCACGATGCGTGCGTATCTCTCGGCGATGGCCCAGGCGCCGTATGCTTCGCTGGCACCCGCCACGGCGCCGCGTACCGTGCTCGCGGCGTTGGGCCCGAAGATGCTGGCGCTTGCGGCCGAGCTCGCCGACGGAGCTCATCCCTACAATGTCACGCCGGCCCACACCCACGAGGCCCGAGCAGCGCTGGGGCCGGGCAAGCTGCTGTGCGTGGAACAGGCCGCGGTTCTCGAGTCCGACCCCGCTGCAGCCCGGAGGACCGCCCGTCGGTTTCTCGATTTATATTTGAGCCTGCCCAACTACGTCAACAACTGGCGGCGCATGGGGTACTCGGACGAGGACTTCTCCGGCGGTGGATCCGACCGCCTGATCGATGCCATGGTCGTGTGGGGCGATGAAAACGCAATCCGCCGCCGCATCGATGAACACTGGCAGGCGGGAGCGGATCACGTCTGTGTTCAGGGCCTCGGCTGGACGGCATTGCCCGACGAGGACTTGCTCCGCCTGTTGGCGCCGACGCCTTGAGCGCGGACCGATGTGCGGATTCGCGGCGGGCTGGCCGAAACCCCCGGGCCTGAGTATCCTGAGTCGCGGGTGCCGGGCGCACGCTGGGAGGCCTCGATGAGTTTGACCATATTGGGCAATCTGACGCGCCGGCTGGACGAGCGGCGCGGCGCGTGCGTTCTGATTGCCATCAAGGAGCGCTCGCGCTGCAAGACGCGCCTCGCACCGGCACTCGAGCCGCAGGCGCGGCTCGATCTCGTGCGCGCGATGCTGGCGGCGGTGCTCTCGGCCGCGGGCGAGGCGCGCACGGTGCGTCAGGTCATCGTCGTGAGTCCCGAGCGCGATGCCGTGCCCGCGGACGTGCCCGTGCTGGCCGACACCGGCGAGTCGCTCAACGATGCGTTGACGCAGGCCCACCGCATGCTGCGCGACTTCGGTTGCCGCGAAGCGGTCATCCTACCCGCCGATCTGCCTGGCATCTCCGCCGCCGACATCGATGGCCTGGTGCACGCCGGCCGCAGCGGCGGCTTCGCCATCGCCCCCGACGATGCGGGCACCGGCACGAATGCGCTGTGCCTCGTCTCTGCGCAGCCCTTTCGGTTTCAATTTGGCTTGGACAGCCAGCGCTTGCATCTCGCCGAGGCCGGACGCCTGGAGCTCGCGCCCCGCGTGGTCCGGCTCCCGGGACTGCAGTTCGACGTGGATTCGCCGGCCGATCTCGCCCGGCTGGAGGACCGGCAGTGGCTCGCGCGTCAGGCCTGAGCGCACTTCTGCGCGCGGTCGAGGCCGGCCGCCGTCCCGAAGCCGCCGCGGCGCACGCCTCGCTGATCGATGCGCCCGTGGCGGCACTTGCGCCGGTGGCGGAGGCGCTGACGCTCGCCGGCTTCGGCGAGACGGTCAGCTATTCGCGCAAGGTGTTCATTCCCCTGACGCAGCTCTGCCGCGACGTCTGCCACTACTGCACCTTCGCGAAGGCACCGCGCCGTCTTGCCGCGGCCTACCTCGCCGAAGAGGAGGTGCTCGCGATCGCGCGTGCCGGCAAGGCCGCCGATTGCAAGGAAGCCCTGTTTACGCTCGGCGACAAGCCCGAAGCCCGCTACGTCGCGGCGCGCACGGGCTTGCATGCCTTGGGTGCGGCAACCACTCTGGACTATCTCGAGCGCATGGCGCGGCGGGTGATCGAGGAGACCGGGCTGCTGCCCCACCTGAACCCGGGCGTGATGGACGCCGCGGATCTCGCGCGGCTACGCCCCGTCAGCGCCTCGATGGGCTTGATGCTCGAGAGCGCCGCCCTGCGCCTGTGCGAGCGCGGCGGCCCGCACTTCGGATCGCCCGACAAGCGGCCGGCGGTGCGGCTCGCGAGCCTTCGCGCGGCCGGCGAGCTGGCCATTCCAATGACCACGGGCCTGTTGATCGGCATCGGGGAGACGCGGCTCGAGCGACTGGAGTCGCTGCTCGCGCTGCGCGCCGTGCACCAGGAGCATGGCCATATTCAGGAACTCATCATCCAGAATTTCAAGGCCAAACCCGGCACCAAGATGGCCGGCGCTCCCGAACCCTCCCTGGAGGAACAGCTCTGGACTGTGGCGGTTGCCCGCCTGCTGTTCGGTCCGGACATGTCCCTTCAAGCACCGCCCAACCTGCGGCCCGAAGATCTCGATTCCCTGGTGCACGCGGGCATCAACGACTGGGGCGGAGTCTCGCCCGTGACACCCGACCACGTGAATCCCGAGGCACCGTGGCCGCATCTTCAGGATCTCGAGCGCTCGACCAACGCGGCCGGGCGCCATCTCGTCGAACGCCTGGCGCTGGTGCCCGCCTACGCGGTGAGGGCCGAACGCTGGACCGATGCAGCCATCACGCCGCGAGTGCGACGTTCGAGCGACGGCCGCGGTTTCGCGCGCCCCGATCGCTGGTACGCGGGCTCGGATTCACCGTTGCCCCCGCTCGCCGCGCGCTGGTCATCGCTCACGCGACGGCAGCATGCCGGGGACTCGCCGCACGACGCACTCCCCGGCGCCGGGCGCAGCGGCAACGCCGCGCGGGCGCGCGGCACCGCTTCCCACATCGCGGCACTCCTCCGCGCGGCGCGCGCCGGCCATGCGCTCTCGGAAGATGACGTCGTGCGCCTGTTCAACGCCGACGGCCGCGATCTCGACCGGGTGATCGCCGCGGCCGACGAGCTGCGCCGGGAATCCGTGGGCGACACAGTCACCTACGTCGTCAACCGCAACATCAATTACACGAACATCTGCCTGTACCACTGCGGCTTCTGCGCCTTCTCCAAGGGCCGCGGCTCCCGCGATCTGCGCGGCCCGGCCTACAATCTCGACCTCGACGAGGTGGCGCACCGGGCCCTCGAGGCCGCGGCCGCGGGTGCCACCGAAGTGTGCCTGCAGGGCGGTATTCATCCGAGCTTCACCGGCCAGACGTATGTGAACATCGTTCGCGCCGTCAAGGAGGCGGTCCCGCACATTCACGTGCACGCGTTCTCACCGCTCGAGGTGCAGCACGGCGCGAGCACGCTCGGGCTGCCGCTCACGGTCTTTCTCGAGCGGCTGCGCGACGCCGGCCTGTCCACGCTGCCCGGCACCGCCGCCGAGATTCTCGACGACGAGATCCGGGCCGTCATCTGTCCGGACAAGTTGACCACTGAGGAATGGTTGACCGTGATCGGCACGGCACACGAGGTGGGACTGCGCACCACCGCCACCATCATGTACGGGCACGTCGAGGGTCCCGTGCACTGGGCCCGGCACCTCGCACGCCTGCGGGTGCTGCAGGAACGCACCGGCGGCATCACTGAATTCGTGCCCTTGGGTTTTGTGCACATGGAAGCCCCGCTCTGGCGCAAGGGCAGGACGCGCTCGGGACCCACGTTTCGCGAGGCGGTGCTCATGCATGCCGTACCCCGCCTGGCGCTCAACCCTGTGATCCGCAACATCCAGACCTCCTGGGTGAAGATGGGTGCCGGGGGCGCCGCTCTCTGTCTCGACGCGGGGGCCAACGATCTGGGCGGCACGTTGATGAACGAATCGATCACCCGCGCGGCGGGCGGCGTGCACGGTCAGCTGCTCGACGCCGCCGCACTCGAGGCCCTGGCCGCGCGCATCGGCCGCCCGGCCCGGCAGCGCAGCACGCTGTATGGGATTCCCGGCGAGGCACCGTCACCGGCGCCGGCGCCGGGACACTGGCTGCGGGACTCGACGCCGCTGCCCGCGCTGGCCGGCTGAGCGCCCCGCCGCCTGACCGGAAGGAACACGCATCATGTCGCTGAGATTGGGTTACAAGGCATCGGCCGAACAGTTTGGACCGAATGAACTGCTCGACTTCTCGATACTCGCCGAAAAACGCGGCTTCGATTCCGTGTTCATCAGCGATCACTTTCAGCCCTGGCGCCACACCGGCGGCCATGCGCCCTTCTCCATGGCCTGGATGGGTGCACTCGGCGCACGCACCTCCCGCATCGTCATGGGGACGAGCGTGCTCACGCCGACCTTTCGCTATCACCCGTCGGTGGTGGCCCAGGCCTTCGGTACCTTGGGGCTGATGTTCCCGGATCGGGTGATCCTCGGCGTGGGCACGGGCGAAGGCCTCAACGAGGTCCCGGCGCTCGGCCTGGCCTGGCCGGAGCCGAAGGAGCGCACGGCGCGGCTCAAGGAAGCGCTTGCGCTGATCCGGCAGCTCTGGAGCGGGGAGCGGGTCAGTTTCAAGGGACAGTACTACCAAACCGACAAGGCGACCATCTATGACCGGCCGGTGCGGATGCTGCCGATCTACGTGGCCGGCGCGGGACCCGTGATCGCGAAATATGCGGGCCAGTTTGCGGACGGTTTCATCTGCACCAGCGGCAAGGCGCCCGAACTGTATCGGGACACGCTGCTACCCAATGTGGCGGCCGGCATCCAGGCGTCCGGCCGCGCCCCGCACGACGTCGACATGATGATCGAGATGAAGGTCTCCTTCGACACCGAGCGCGCGCGCGCGCTCGAGGACACCCGGCACTGGGCGGCGCTGGCGCTGTCGCCCGAGGAGAAGATATCCGTCGAAGATCCCCTGGAAATGGAACGGCTCGCGGACCGGCTGCCCGCCGAGCGCGCGGCCACACGCTGGATCGTGTCGACCGATCCGGACGAGCACGTCGAGAAGATCCGCCCCTACATCGAGATGGGATTCCGCCACCTCGTGTTCCACGGCCCCGGCACCGATCAGACCCGATTCCTGAATCTATACGCCGACCAGATCCTGCCCCGGCTGCGTGCCGCGTTTGGCTGAGCTTCGCCTCGTCGCCTTGCCCGGCTTCCCGCAGGTCGCGGACGGTGACGATCTCGGCCGTCTGACCGCGGACGCCTTGGGACGCGCCGGCCTCGAGTTGCGCAGCGACGACGTTCTGGTATTTGCCCAGAAGGTGATCTCCAAGGCCGAGGGCCGCCGTGTCGTCCTCGCGGACGTGGAACCCGGCGCGGCAGCCCTGGACTTGGCGCCCGTCGTACAAAAGGATCCCCGACTCGTCGAACTCGTGCTGCGCGAGTCGCGGAGGATCGTCCGGTCCGCCAAGGATGTGCTCATCGTCGAGCATCGCCTGGGGTTCATCATGGCCAATGCCGGCATCGATCAATCCAATGTCGCCGATCCCGCCGGCGGCGACTTCGCCCTGCTGCTGCCCGAGGATCCGGACGCGAGCGCCGCACGCCTGCGCGAGCGTCTTCGCGTCTTGACCGGCAGCGAGCCGGCCATCGTGATCAGCGACAGCTTCGGCCGCCCCTGGCGCGTGGGCACCGTGGGCGTGGCGATCGGCTGCGCCGGCATCGCCGCGACGCTCGACCTGCGCGGACAGGGGGATATTTTCGGCCGCCCGCTGCGCGTCACCGTGGTCGGGCATGCCGACGAGATCGCCTCCGCGGCGTCCCTCCTCATGGGACAGGCCAACGAGGCACTCCCCGTGGTCCTGGTGCGAGGCCTCGCCCCGCATGCGCCGACTCAGCCCGCCGCTGCGCTGCTGCGTCCGCCGCAGCAGGACCTCTTCCGGTGACGGATCACGTGGTGGCGCTGTGCGGAGGGGTGGGCGGTGCCAAGCTCGCACACGGCCTCACCCTGGCGCTGCCGCCCGACGCGCTGTCCATCATCGTCAACACCGGTGACGATTTCACCCATCTTGGGCTGCACATCGCGCCCGATCTCGATTCGGTGACGTATGCCCTGGCCGGATTGTCCGATCCGGTCCGAGGCTGGGGCCGGTGCGAGGAGACCTGGACGTTCATGAAGGCACTCGACGAGCTGGGCGGCGAGAATTGGTTTCAATTGGGCGACGGCGATCTCGCCCTGCACGTGGAGCGCAGCTGGCGGCTCGCGCGCGGCGCTTCGCTGTCCGAAGTGACGACCCGCCTGTGCCGGAGCTTGGGGATCGCGGCGCGCGTGCTGCCGATGAGCGATGACCCCGTGCGCACGCGCGTGTTGACCGGGGACGGGTGGCTCGACTTCCAGGAATACTTCGTCCGGCAGCAATGCCGGCCCGCGGTGCGGGAGTTCGCGTTTGCAGGCGCCGAGTTCGCGCGCCCGCAGCCCGATGCGCTCGCCGCCCTCGAGCGCTCGGACCTGCGCGCCATCGTCATCTGTCCCTCCAATCCGTTCGTCAGCGTCGAACCCATACTCGCCGTGCCCGGCATGCGTGCCGCCTTGCGTGCGTCCGGCGCACCCGTCGTGGCCGTCACGCCCATCATCGGCGGAAAGGCGATCAAGGGGCCCGCCGCCAAGATGCTGCAGGAACTTGGGTTGGACGTGAGCGGAGCCGCGGTGGCCCGGCGCTATGCCGGCCTCATCGACGGGTTCGTCGTCGACCGCTCCGATGAACCGCCCCCCACCCAACCCGGTGTCACCTTCTTTAGTGCCGCGACGCTGATGACCAACACCCATGATCGACTGCAGCTGGCGAACGCCGTGCTGCGGGCGGCGGATTCACTGCGGGGATCTCCGCCTGTCGCATAATGTCGGGTGCGGGGGTATGGTAGCGGCAGGCGACGTCGCCCCCATCGCTTGAGGAGCAAATCATGGCCGAGCCGAACAAACCTTCCGAGCTACCGGATTGGATCAAGGACCACCTGTCGCGCTACATCGCCACCGACGGCGCCGATGGCTATTGGTGGGATGCCAGCCTCGGTGGCGGCAAAGGCTTGGTGCCCACCCTGCTGCTCACCACCACGGGGCGCAAATCGGGCCGCGTTCTCACGCTGCCGCTGATCTTCGGCGAGTCCGGTTCCGACTACGTCGTGATTGCCTCCAAGGGCGGAGCGCCCACGCATCCGGCCTGGTACTTGAATCTGCAGGCCGACCCCGAGGTGAAGGTGCAGGTCAAGGGCGACAAGTTCACGGCCCGCGCTCACACCGCGGATGCGGTCGAGCGCGCGGCGCTGTGGCCGCTGATGGTGGGGATCTACGGTCCCTACGCCGACTACCAGAAAAAGACGGACCGGCAGATTCCCGTGGTGGTCTTGAAGCGGGTCTAAAGCCGGGGTCGGGCGTCTCCCAGTTTGGGCGCGGTATCCGCGCCCCAGAGTTGGCGCTCGCGAATCCAGGGCAACGGGTGCGCCGGGTCCGGGCCGTCGAATTCCCGGGCCAGCCGGTGCCCCTCCCACATCGCCTGACCCGCCTGCATGGGTGCCTTGCAGTCCCCGATGCGAAACACCGCCTGGATGCCGTTCGACTTCCATTCCGCCCGGCGCGCCTTGAGTTCGCGATACAACCCGTCGTCGGAGATGCGGGAGGTGACGAGCACGACCGCATCGACTTCCAGGTCGAAGTCCCCGCCGTTGTCGCGCCGGGGCACGTCTCCCGAGCCCGGTGCGGTGAGATCTGGACCGTGCTTGTATAAATAGCTCAACGTGACCTTTCCCGGTTGAAGCCCGGATACCCAGTGATTTCGATACGTTCGAATCTTCTTCTCGAACATCATCCGCTTGTTGTTCGCCGCTTCGAGTGTGAAGACACCGTATTCGGCGATCTCCGACGCGTCGCACACGTAGGTGACCTCTTTACCTTGATCGGTGAGCATTTCGGCGAGCGAGATGCCGACGAAATGCCCTTCGGCGTCCAGCACGAGCACGCGCCTGCCCGGCACCGGCTTCCCCGACATGATTTGTTCCGGCAGCAGACAATGCGGCAGCGAGGTGTCCGCTCCGGCGATCGGCCCACACCCCGGGCCCACCCCATCGCCCCTCCAATGCGATCCGGTGGCGATCACGACGCGGTCGGCGCCATAATTGAGGACGTCGTCCGCGGTCATCCGACCGACTCCGAGGTGCACCTCGACGTTCTTCAGCTTGTCGAGTTGCAACTGCCGGTAGGTGATGACCCTGCCCCACTCGCTCAACCGCGGCAGGCGCGACACCCATTTCCAGTGACCGCCGAGTTCCCGCTCCGCATCGCGGAGGTGCACCGTGTAACCCCGTTCCCCGAGGACGCGGGCACACTCCATACCCGAAGGGCCGGCCCCGACGACGAGCACCGACGAGGGAATGCGGGTCTTGTCGAACTTCTCCGGATGCCATCCGCGGCGGTATTCCTCCCCGATGGTCTGGTTTTGTGTGCACATGATCTGGCCAACCTGGTTGAACTTCGAGACGCAGATGTTGCAGCCGATGCACTCGCGAATGTCCTCGAGCCGGCCGCTCTGGATCTTGTTCGGTAAAAACGGATCGGCAATCGACGGACGGGCGGCGCCGATGAAGTCGACGGTCTTGGAACTCACCAGGGCGACCATGTCGTCGGGGCTCGTGAAGCGGCCGTTCCCCACCACGGGAATGTCGGGACCCAAGATGCTCTTACCCTGCCTGATGAAAGGGGTGACCCACCCGGCCTTGCGAAATCGCGATGCGCCGGCATCTTCGCCCCACTCGACGTAGTTGCCGATCTTGAGCGCCACGAGATCGACCACCCCTTCCTTGCGGAGAAGCTCCAGGACCCGAAGGCCGTCCTCGCTGGATTCCACCCCTTCCGCACCGTGCAACGTGTCCATCTCGAACCGGGTCGTGATGGCGCACCGATCGCCGAGTGCGCGCTTGAGGGCCGACAGCACTTCGAGATAGAACCGCGATCGATTCTCGAAGGAACCGCCGTACTTGTCGGTGCGCTTGTTGTACCGTGGCTCCAGAAACTGGATCGGGACCGTGTCGTCACCGGCCGAGACTTCGAGCAGGTCGAAGCCCGCCTGTTCCGCGCGCCGGCCTGCCTCGACGTACATCGTGATGACGGCCTTGATGTCGTCCTCGTCCATCTCGTACCCATAAACCGTGCGGGTCGCGAACATATCGGATTGAAACTGGGACGGCGAACGGCCGACCTCCCGGGATTCCAGACACGGAGCATGGCCGCCGCTGTACCAAAGCTGCACGCCCGCAAGGCTCTGGTGCTTGTGCGCTTCGTCGCACAAGTGGGCGAGGTTGCGCACGTCGCCCTCGTCCCAAATGCGTGCGGAGGTGTACGGGTATTCGTCCGCTTCGGGGTGGATCGAACAATACTCGGTAAACACCACCCCCCAGCCGCCTTCCGCCTTGGTCCCGCGCAGTGCGGCATTGGCACCGGGTCGTTCGGAGCCCGGCCCGGCGCAGTGCGCGGTTTGGAAAAACCGGTTGCGCGCGGTTCTCGGCCCGATTGTCACGCTGTCGAAAAGGATGTCGTACCTGGAATCTCGGGCCACTGCGGGGTCACTCCTGTTTTGCCGCAACGCTTCAGGGTCGAATGTGACGCGGCTTCAAAGCTCCGCGACCGCGGGAATGATCTCGCGGGCAAAGGTTTCCAGCGGTCGGATCTCGTGCACGTTCGGGATGTTGAATATCGCCTGCTGGACGCCGATGGCGGCGAGCGCCTTACAGTGTGCGATCACGTCGGTCGGGCTCATCTTGCCGGGTTGCAGGTCCACGGTGCCCAGCGTCGTCTTTTCGATGGAGTCGTAATCCCGGCCGAGCGCGGCACAATGCTGTTTGAGTATCGTGAGTTTCGCGCTCACCGCCTCGATGGGCCCATACAGATTGCAGGCATCGGCGTATTGCGCCACCATCCGCAACGTCTTTTTTTCGCCGCCGCCGGCGACCAGAATCGGCGGATGCGGGCGCGACAACGGTTGCGGGCGGCACAGCGTCCGTTCCAGTTGGTTGTGCTTGCCGGCATAGGGGCCCTCGTTGGCCGACCACATTTGTTTCGCGATCTGCAGCGCCTCCTCGAGCAGTTCGAAGCGCACCCCGAGCGGCGGAAAAGGCGTGCCCAACCCCTTCGCCTCCTGCTCGTTCCAGGCCGCGCCGATGCCGAGGTAGGCGCGGCCGCCCGATAGCACGTCCAGTGTGGTCACGGTCTTCACGAGAATGCCTGGATAGCGATAGATCACCCCGGTCACCATCGTGCCGAGCTTCACCTTGCGGGTGACCGCCGCCAGGTAGCCCAGCGTCGTGTAACCCTCCAGCATGTCGTTCTCCGGCGGACCGATCATGCTGATCTGGAAGAAATGATCCATGGTCCAAAGGCTGAAAAAGCCCGCCTCGTCGGCGGCGCGGGCAATGTCCGCCAACCGGGCGCCAATCTCGGCCGGGCCGCCGGGCCACGTGAAATTGGGAATCTGCAGACCGATCTTCATCGTAAACCCTCCAAAGTACCGGCGGACCGGCAAATCCACCGGTGTGCTCGCCCGCTAGGCTACCGGATGAGGCCGCCAATTGCGTCCACTGATCGGTCGACGGTCCGCAAGCCGCCAAGCCGCTGAGCCGCCCTACTTCCAGTCGCCCTTCGCCGCCGAGATCAGCGCGAGACACAGCGCCGTCGCCGCCTCCCAGACACCGGAGGTCTCCCCTTGCAGGACGCCCGCAACGGACTCGGGTGCGAACGCGCACAACAGCAGCGCCATCCCGATCCTTTGAATCTGAGCGAACATGACTCACCTGAATGTCATGAGGGCATGAGGGCGATCCGCGCAGAGCGGGGTCGCGGGTAAAAATGTAGCGCAGGCATAAATTTTTTCAAGGGGTCCCTCCGCCCCGAACCCGCGCGCCGCGCCCACCCTGCACGGGTCCGGGCCTCTGCCGCGCCTGATGCCGCCGCGCCTTCATCCGATTGCCGCATAGGGCCGGCTGCACCTGCCCGCATCGCGGCCGCTGATCGCCGGCACTGAGATGCTCCTCGGCGGGGGCGTGCTGCTGGCGTGGTCCGCAGGGGCCGGGGAACTACACCCCTTGCCGCACATCCCGGTGCGTGCGTTTTGCGCTCCATCGTCGCCTCGGCGCTCGTGGTCGGGAGCGTGGTGCTGATCCTCGCCGGTAGCCGCTCGCCGGCAGCCACAGGCCGCCTATAATCCCAGGCGAACGCACCAATGACCATCATGCCGGCCGCTCGGAAGCGCCGGCCAGGAGTTGCACGGCAATGCCCACCCCTCCCGCGACGCCCGCGCCCATCCATTTCTATTTCGATTTCAGCTCGCCCTATTCGTATCTGGCGTCCGAGCGCATCGAGGAACTCGCCGCGCGGTCGGGCCGCGCGCTGGCCTTCCACCCCACTCTGCTCGGCGTGATCTTTCGAACTTCCGGGATGCGGCCGCTCACCGAGATTCCGCTCAAGGGAGACTACAGCCGCCGCGACTTCACGCGCAGCGCGCGCTTTGCCGGCGTGCCCTTGAGGATGCCGGAAGTCTTCCCGATCTCGACGGTGCAGGCGGCACGGTCCTGTCTGGCGTTGCAGGAATCGCGCCCCGATCTCGTGGCCGCATTCATCCACAGGGCCTTCCGCGCCTATTTCGCCGACGGCCTCGACATCTCCAAGACCGCGGTACTGCACGATCAGCTCGTCCAATGCGGCGCGGACGCCGCTGCCGTGCTGGAGGCCACGCAGAGCGCCGCGATCAAGGACCGCCTGAAGGCCTGCGTGGACGACTCGATCGCCCGGGGGGTGTTCGGAGCGCCCTACTTCATCGTCGACGGCGAACCCTTCTGGGGATTCGACCGGCTCCCGCAGTTGGAACGCTGGCTGACGAGCGGCCCGTTCTGAGCGCACGGTGGAATCGACTCAGCGGCAGGTGGATCCTGACGGCGTCCGCACGACCGGTGCACTGTGGTTGCTGCCGGGTTGGAGACGCGGCGACTTCGGCCGGCGCCCCGCCGCTCAGCAACAGTCCGGTCAGTCCGGTCGCGATGAAGTTTCGTCGTTGCATTTGATCGCTCCCCCGGATCGCTCGAGAGTCGGCCAAAGCACCCCCCGAGGCGCCCGCTAAGCGGCCAACGCCGAATGCACGATGGCTGGGATGATCCGGTCGGACAGAATCCCCTGCAGTTCCGGCAGGCTGCGACCCGCCGGGGTGAGCCACGCCTCCACGTGCTCGGGTTTGAGATTCACGATGCAGCGGTCGTGCCCCGCCGCCGCCACATCCGCCGGCGGGTCGTCCGTGATGGCCGCAAAACCCCGCAGGTCCGGCTCATTCGGATCCGTCCAGTGCGACCAGAGACACGCGATCAACAGCGGTTCGGGGGGCTGGGGTGTGAATTGCAGGACCACGTTGCGGGGCTCCTCGCCGGCGGCGAGGTCCCGATGCTCCATCGCATGCAGCTGCACGTTCTCGTAAAAACTCTCCACCACCATGAGCGCATGGTGGTGGCCGAATTGCCCGGCCCAGAATTTCTCCAGGTTGTCGCGTCTCGCGTTGTACAGCCCGGGGTACTTCTTGTCGTAGAACGCCGGCTTGCCCTGCGGCCGGCAGAAATAGCGCATGGGCGTGAGCACGTTGTCCGCGCCCTGGCGAACGACGACTCCGGCATACACCTGCGGGAAAATACGGTTGTCGCGGGATTTCGTGTCCGACCGCCGCAGGTCCGACAGCTTGGACGCCAAAGTCTCGATCTTGGACGTCGCGATGCGCACGTCCTCGCGCGCCTTCCGAGTTTCCTTGACCTGCAACGAGCGCTCCGCATTCGCCAGCCGCGTCTTCTGCGCAAACAACTCCTTCTCGAGCTTCGTCGCCGCGCGCGACCGGTGAGTGTCGATGGCCGCCTTGATCTGGCGTTCTTCTTCGTTGCGCGGCTCCTCGAAATTCGCCTCGAAGCCCCTCGAGATGCTGATGCCCGGATCGTCCAGCCGGCGGACGAAAAGCTTCAGCGCCTCCTCGTAGTCGAGTCGGATGCCGAGATTCCGATGCAGCTTGCGGATGATCTGGACGACTTGGGCCGAATAGCACATGGTCCGATTCTAAATCCACTGCTTCCGCAAAAGCCACGTCTTGATCAACTGGGTGAGACAGACATAGGCGGCCAGCGTGGCCAGCAAGATCGGCCAGAACAACGGCGGAAGCTGCACGAAGCCGAGCGCCGGGGCCAGGGGCGAATACGGCAGCAGGACCCCGGCCGCCATGATGGCGAGGGTCGTGGCCGTGAGCGCCCAACTCGCCCGGCTCTGCAGAAACGGGATCTTGTTCGTGCGGATCACGTGGATGATGAGCGTCTGAGTCATCAGCGATTCGACGAACCAGCCGGTCTGGAACAGCGCCGCGCGGCCGGGGGCCCAGCAGTCGAACACATACAACATGACCAGGAACGTCGAATAATCGAAAATCGAACTGATGGGGCCGATGAAGAAGATGAAGCGCCGAATCTCGGCGATGTCCCAGGGGCGCGGACGGGATACCTGTTCATCGTCCACCGCGTCCGACGGAATCGGCACCTGCGAGAAGTCGTACAGCAGATTGTTCGTCAGCACCTGAATCGGCGCCATCGGCAGGAACGGCAGGAAGGCACTCGCGCCGACCACGCTGAACATGTTTCCGTAGTTCGAACTCGCCCCCATGCGGATGTACTTGACGATGTTGGCAAAGACCTTTCGGCCCTCGACGACCCCGCCTTCGAGCACCATGAGATCCTTTTCCAGCAGGATGAGGTCCGCAGACTCCTTCGCGATGTCCGTCGCCGTGTCCACCGAGATGCCCACGTCCGCCGCCCGCAGGGCCGGTGCATCATTGATGCCGTCGCCCATGAATCCCACGACATGGCCGTGGCCCCGGAGGACCCGGATGACCCGCTCCTTGTGCGCGGGAGACAGGCGGGCGAACAGCGTCGCCTTGACCGCCGCGGCGGCCAAGGCCTCGTCAGACAGCGATTCGACCTCGCTTCCCAGCAGCATGGGGTCGGGCTCGAGCCCCACGGCCTTGCACACCTTGCGGCTGATGAGCGGGTTGTCGCCGGTCAGGATCTTGAGGGCTATGCCATGCTTGCGCAGCGCGGCGAGAGCGCTCCCGGCGCTCGCCTTGGGAGGATCCAGGAACGCGACGTAACCCTTGAGCACCAGATCGCGCTCATCGTCCTTCGCGCAGATCTGCTTTCCCGCCAGATCCTTGGTCGCGACGGCCAGGACTCGGAAGCCGTCGTTGCTGAGGTCGTCATATTCCTGCTTCAATCCGACCGCGAGGTCCGGTTCCATCGCCGACAATGTCCCATCGCGCTCGAAATGCGAGCAGCGCAGGAAAATCTCCTCCGGTGCGCCCTTGGACAGCAGAATAATCCTGCCGTCCGGACTCTGCACCAGCACCGACATCATGCGCCGGGTAAAGTCGAAGGGAATTTCGTCCAGTTTCTGGTAGGTGTCGATCGCCGCTTTGGCGTGAAAATCCGAACTCTCCAATATGGCGCGGTCGAGCAGATTCTTGAGGCCGGTCTGGAAGAAACTGATGAGGTAGCCGTCGAGGAGCACGTCGTCCGATTCCCGGCCGTCGACGTCGCAATGGCGCATGAGGACGACGCGGTCCTCCGTCAGCGTCCCCGTCTTGTCGGTGCACAACACGTCCATGCCGCCGAAGTTTTGGATCGCGTTGAGCCGCTTGACGATGACCTTCTTGCGGCTCATGGCGAGGGCGCCCTTGGCGAGACACACCGAAACGATCATCGGCAGCATCTCGGGCGTGAGGCCGACTGCCACGGCCATCGCGAAGAAAAATGCCCCCTTCCAATCGTGCTTCGTCACCCCGTTGATGAGAAACACGAGCGGCACCATCACCGCCATGAACTTCATCATGAGCCAGGTGAAACGCTTCACCCCTTCGTCGAAGCTGGTCAACGGCCGGTCGCCGGTCAGCGTCTGGGCCATGCTGCCGAAGTACGTGCCGGCTCCCGTGGTGACGACGACAGCGGTGGCCGTACCGCTCTCGACGCTGGTGCCCAGAAAACACACGTTCTTGAAGTCGGTGGGTTGCGTGGCCCCGCTCGGCGTGCAGTCGGCGGTCTTCTCCACCGGCAGGGACTCGCCGGTGAGACTGCCCTGGTTCACGAACAGATCCTTGGCCGACAGGAGCCTGACGTCCCCGGGGATCATGTCGCCGGCACCCAGCTTGACGACGTCGCCCGGCACCAGTTCCTTGAGCGGTATCTCCCGGGTCACCGCATCGCGGATCACGGTGGCGGTCACATGAATCATCGCCTTGAGCTTTTCGGCGGCCTGGTCGGCGCGCGCCTCCTGCCAGAAGCGCAAACCCACGCTCAAAGCCACCATCGCCGCCATCACGGAGCCGGCGCGCGGGTCACCGGTGAGAAAGGAGATCGCCGACAGGCTCGAGAGCAGAATGACCAGCGGGTTGCGCACGATCTGCCACACCCGGTTCGGCCAGCCGCGCCGCCGCTCGCGCCCTATTTCGTTCGGCCCGACGGTGCGCGCCCGGCTTTCCGCTTCCATCTGGGACAGACCGCCCGAGGTGGAACCCAGGTCGTGCAGCAGCCCCGCCCCCTCCTTGCCCGCCGCATCGATGACGGCGGGCGAGACGCTCATGGTCTGGCTCTTCTTCTTCTCGGGATCCCGATCCGGCGATGTCATGAGCGGTCATTGTACGCCGCCCAGACGCGGGAATCGGCGGCCGTCGCCGGTTCGTGCGACGGCCGCAGCAAAGCGCTAACGACGTTTACTTCGTTCCATGCTCTTCAAGATGGGCCTTCGCGGCGTGTTCCGCATGCTCGGTCGCATGGGTGGCGTGTCCCCTCGACGTGTGCGCGTGATGCGCCGCCTTTTCGTGGTTTCCGGATTCGTGATGTTTCGCGGCTTCGGTGTGGTGTTTCGCCGCGTGCGTATGGTGTTCTGCGGCCTTTTTGTGATGATCGGCAGCTTTCTTGGACATGAATTGCTCTCCTTGGGTAACTCCAGAGTCGACCAATTCAGCGTGATCTTCGAATATGACAGTTCCGCGAAACGCAGGCGCCCTTTCGATGCGCGTTCCGACCGGTGGACGCGAACGGATCGCGCGCCGCGCATCGCGGCTCGCCTACACAGATGACGGAATGCGCCGACAGCGCAATCCTATTCATTCCGCCGATGGCGCGGACTTGTCCCGCTCCCTCACGACTGTATATGAAGCAGCGATCAGGCTGCCAGCGTGAGGCACGTGACATGAACACCCGATGGACGGACGCGGCGGCCGACGAGCGGCGCAATGCCCGTTAGCGAATCGCCGACGGCGCTCGAGCGGCTGGCCGCGTGCTGCGGCATCGAGGCCGAGTTTGTGGACGCCAAGGGCCAGACCCGGACGATCACGGCGGCCACCCGGCTTGCGCTGCTCGGCGCCATGGGAATAGCCGTCGAGGACGAGCAGACCGCGCACACCGCACTCGCCCAACTCGAGACTGACGACGGGTCGCGGGTGCTGCGCCCCGTGTACGTGCTGCATCAGTCCGCCGGGCCATGGCGGATTTCGATTACGATGCCGCGGGCGACCCAGCGGTTTCGCTGGACGATCGCCTGCGAAGCCGGCGCCGAACTGCAAGGCACCTCGGACTTTTCCCTGCTGCCCTTCGGCGAGCGGAGCAGCGTCGACCCCGACGTCGAGCGCCGTGCCTGGTCACCGTCCGGCGAGTTGCCTTGCGGCTACCATCAGCTGTCGATCGAGGGCACCCATCGTTCCGTGGTGATCGTCGCCCCCGGCCAGTGTTGGCTGCCGGCGGAATTGCGTGGAGGTAGGTGTCTTTGGGGTTTGACGGCGCAGCTCTATCTTCTGCGTTCGAGCCACAACTGGGGAATCGGCGACTTCTCCGACCTGGAGCACCTTCTGCGGTTGCTGCTCCCGTTGGGCGTCGACGTCGTCGGCGTCAACCCGCTGCATGCCCTCTTCCCCGACGATCCCGAGCACGCCAGTCCCTACTCTCCCGCCAGCCGGCTGCTGCTGAACGTTCTGAACATCGACGTGACCCAGGTGGCTCGCCTGACGCCGGAATTCGACCTGCCGGCATTCCTTCGCGAATCCTCCGTGGCTGAACAGCTCGAGGAGTGCCGAAAGTCCCCCGCGGTCGCGTACTCGGCCGTCTGCCGGCTCAAGCTCGGCGTCCTCGAATCCCTGTTTGGCGCCTGGCTCGCTGGGCCCAAGGGGGAGAGGTGGCAGGCGTTCGAACGCTTTCGCCGAAATGCCGGCGAGAGCTTCGAACGGCACGTCACGTTCCTGGCCCTGCGGGAACACTTTGTCGCGTCCGCACGAGCCGATTGGCACCGCTGGCCGCCCCCGTACAAAGACCCCGAATCGGCCGAGGTTCACGAGTTCGCCGTCCGGCACGAAACCCGCATCACCTATCAGGCGTGGCTGCAGTATTGCGCGGACACCCAACTCGCCGCCGCCGCCCATGCCGCCTCCCCGATGGCGGTGGGTCTCTACCGTGATCTTGCCGTGGGTGCCAGCGACGCCGGCGCGGAGACATGGGCGAATCAAGGGGCCGTGATGGCAAACGTGCACGTCGGGGCACCGCCCGACATCCACAATCCGGCCGGCCAGCTATGGGGGCTTCCGCCCTTCAATCCGCGGGCGCTGCAGAGGGAGGCCTATCGGAGCTTCATCGAGCTGATCCGCGCGAACATGCGCCACGCGGGCGGGCTGCGCATCGATCACGTCATGGGGCTGCAGCACCTCTATTGCGTGCCCGCCGGATCTCATGCTTCGGCGGGCGCGTACCTCAGCTACCCGCTGGCCGATCTCGTCGGCATCCTCAAGCTCGAGAGTCAGCGGCAACGTTGTCTGATCGTCGGCGAGGACTTGGGTACCGTGCCCGAAGGATTCCGGGAACAGATGGCGGCGGCCAACATCCTGTCTTACCGCGTGCTTTTCTTCGAAAAAGACGCCAGGGACTTCTGCCCGCCCGACGCCTATCCGGCGCTGGCCGTTGCCGTCGCGGGGAGCCATGATCTGCCCACGCTTCGTGCGTGGTGGGCGGGCTCCGACCTCGCCCTCAAGGACCGGCTGCAGTTGTATCCCCGCGAAGAAGACGCGGCGGAGGCCCGGGCCCTCCGCGAGCAGGATCGCCAGGCACTGATCGCCGCTCTGCGGAAGGAACGTCTCGGGGACAGCGCTCTCGACGCCAACCGGCTGTTCGAGGCCGCCCATGCGTTCCTCGCGCGCACAGCATCCGCGCTCGCTTTGGTGCAGCTCGACGACATCACTGACGAGGAGAACCCGGTGAACGTGCCCAACACGTCCGACGAGCATCCCAATTGGCGCCGCAAATACCGCATGGACCTCGAGGCTCTCGACTCGTCGGAACGCCTGAGACGGTTGGCCGGGCTGTTCAATGCGGCGCGGCTCTAGCACCTCCGGCCCGCAGGGTGGCAAAGCGGGATCGGCCGCCGTCGAGGGGTTCTTGGCGGAAAGTCCGGTTACGCCTGATGGCGGGTGACGCCGCCGACGACCGTCCGCAGCACCTTGATGTCCTTGATCCTCTCCGGATCGATCGTGTGCGGGTCTTCGGCCAGCATCACATAGTCCGCGAACTTGCCCGGGGTGATGGATCCTTTCACGCGCTCCTCGCGCGTCGCATGCGCGCCGTTCAACGTGTTGACCTGCAGGGCCTCCGCCACGGTGATTCGCTGATTGGCGCCCCACACCTCGCCGTTCCAGCCTTTGCGGGTGACCATGCCCTGAATGCCCATGAGCGGTGAAAACGGGCCCGGGTCGAAATCCGAACCGGCGGCGGCGGGCACTCCCGCGTCGATCAAGGTGCGAAAGGCCATGCAGCGCTTCATGAGCTCCTCGCCGTAGAAATGAAACTTGTCGGGATTGTAGTACGCATAGGACGTGAACAATGCCGGCACCGCCCCCAAGGACTTGATGCGGCGTACCAGGCCCTCGTCGACGAGCGTGCAGTGCGTGATCTTCGGACGAGCGTCGGGCTGCGGCACCAGACGCAGGGCGCGCTCGTAGGCCATGAGGACGTGATCGATGGCGACGTCGCCGTTGGCATGGCAGTTCATCTGAATGCCGGCCCGATGCACGCGCTCGCACCAGGCGTTCAGCACCTCCTGCGATTCCGTCACATTGCCCTTATAGCCGTTCTTGGCGCCGGGAAACGGCACGCTCATGGCCATGGTGCGCTCCGAAAAAGACCCGTCCACACCATGTTCGCAGGTCGCACCCAGCCGCAACCACTCATCGCCCAAGCCGGTCGCCATGCCGCCGGCGATCATCGCCTCCAATTCCGGCCCTTCCGCCTCGTAGCTCACCCGGTGCAAAAGGTCGCCGCGTTCGCGGACCTGTTGCAATGCCCGGAGATTGCCGCTTTCATGACAGACGCTGGTCAGGCCGAAGCGCACGAACTGCTTGGAAATGAACGCCAGCCCGTCCCGGTCGCGCCGCAGCGCCTCGTCCAATGAATATTGACGGCGCCGACCCACCTCGTCGATGCGCGTGCGGGCGTTGTCGCTCACCCGCCCCGTCAGATCTCCGTTGGAGTCACGATCATACGTGCCGCCCGGGGGATCCGGAGTGTTTTTACCGACGCCGGCCAGCTCGAATGCCTTGGTGTTGTAGAAGGCGGTATGGCCGCCGCGGTGAATCACCACGACCGGCAGATCCTTCGACACCAGATCCAGATCATGCACCGTGAGGGCACGGTTGTCCTTGGATTTGGTGTCGTCGTAGAAAAACCCTTCGACCCAGGTGCCGGCCGGCGTCTTCGCCGCCCGCGCGCGAAGCTTGTCGACGATTGAGGCGATGCTCACGAACTCGACGTCGTACGGATTGCCCACCAGGACTTCGTACAGCAGTTCGTTTCCCGGAGCGTGATTGTGGCTGTCGTTGAATCCCGGAACCAATGTCATCTGCTGGGCATCGGCAACCTCCGTGTTCACCCCGGCAAGCGCCCGAATCTCGCTGGTGCTGCCAACGGCAACGAAGCGGCCGTCTCTGACCGCAAAGGCTTCGGCCGTCGGTTGGCGCGAGTCCACGGTGTACACCTTGCCGTTGATCACGACGAGATCCGGATCGCGCGCTCCGGCTGCACCCGCGCCCCAGGCCCAGCGGGGGCCGCCCAGAACCGCAACGCCTGCCGCCCCCATGCCGAAGAACGATCGGCGCTTGAGCAGGGGATTTCTCATCGTCCCATTATGCATGCGCAGCGCACGCGTGGCGGGACTCGATTACGACGACGAACGATCGGACCGATTCAGGCCGTTCGCGACGATGACGGTCGGCCGCATCAGCGCGACGCTCAGGTGGGCGGTCATCGTATCGTTGGAGACAACCGCCTGTGCCCCCGCCACCCAATCGATCATGCCGGACAAGGTAGCGGTGCCGGCAATGCGCTCCGCCCCGACTGCTTGTATGACCTCAAGTGGTTCCGCAGGAGCAGATAATCCCCGATATCGTCCAATCGAATGACGAGCAGTTCGGGACGGCGTGCGACGGGGCGAGGCGGCCGGCGATCCTTCGCGGCGTCGAATTTGCGGATCTGCACCGAGATCGCTCGTCCGAGGGTGGTGGGAATGGCCATGAAGGGGTTCATCGGGCTAAAATCTTGCTTTTGGAAGCTGCACTACAACTTGGCCCATCCGTTGCTTCAATCGGCCGCAATCGGATCGCGGCGTCGGTATCCGCTGACGTGACGGCGCACGATCCCTCCTCCCCGGGGCATACGCCCGATCATCCGGCTGTTCCGTCGGATCCCGCCCTGCGCGTCAAGGCGCTCGAGTCGCTCCTCGTCGCCAAGGGTCTGGTGGACCCGGCGGCCGTGGATGCGCTGGTCGATACTTATGAGCACAAAGTGGGCCCCCGAAACGGCGCGCGCGTCGTCGCGCGAGCCTGGTCCGATCCCGCCTACAAGCGACGTCTCCTGACGGATGCGGATGCGGCGTTGGCGGAACTTGGATACGGCGGTCTGCAGGGGGAGCACATGGTCGTGGTCGAGAACACCCCGGCGGTGCATAACCTCGTGGTCTGCACCTTGTGCTCCTGTTATCCCTGGCCCGTCCTCGGGCTGCCGCCGGTCTGGTACAAATCGTCGGCCTACCGGTCGCGGGTCGTGATGGAGCCGCGCGGCGTTCTGGTTGAATTTGGACTGACGATCGCGGAGGACGTCGAAGTGCGCGTCTGGGATAGCACGGCGGAAGTGCGTTACCTGGTCCTGCCCGAAAGACCACGGGGCAGCGAGACCTGGAATGAGGTCGCGCTCGCCGCCCTGGTCACGCGCAATGCGATGATCGGTGTCGGGACAGTCGTTCTGCCCGAGGCCGGCGGCCCCGCATGAACGGCGTGCACGATTTGGGCGGCATGCATGGGATGGGGCCCATCGCCCCGGAGCGCGATGAGCCGGTCTTTCACACGGCATGGGAAGGCAGGGCCTTCGGGCTCACGCGAGCGATGGGCGGCTTGGGCTTGTGGTCCTTGGATGCGAGCCGGTTTCAGCGGGAGCGCATCGCGCCCGCCGATTACTTCCGCCTCAATTACTACGAGCGATGGATTGCCGCTCTCGAGGCGCTCATGCTCGAGCACGGCCTGGTGACGCGGGCGGAAATCGACCACGGCCGCGCGGATCCCGGCGCGACGTTGCGCCGCCCGGCGCTCACCGCCGATCAGGTGCCGGCGTTGATTGCCCGGGGAGTGCCGACCCGGCGCGATGTGGCCGCCACCGCCCGCTTTGGGGTGGGTCAGCGGGTGCACGCGCGCAACATCAATCCCGTTGCGCACACGCGATTGCCCCGCTATGTGCGCGGCAAGACCGGCACCGTCGACCGTGATCACGGCGTGTTTGTATTTCCGGACACGAATGCCATGCGCCAGGGCGAAAAGCCGCAGCATCTCTATTCCGTGCGTTTTGCCGCCCGCGAACTCTGGGGCGACGAGGCCGGCCGCCGCGACTTCGTGTTTCTCGATTTGTGGGATGACTACCTCGGGCCTGCCTGACCCGGCTGCGCCGGTGTTCGGCGAGCCGTGGCAGGCCACCGTGTTCGCGCTCGCCGTAAGGCTGTCGGCAGAGGGTCACTTCACGTGGACCGAGTGGGCCGCCACGCTCGCCGATGAACTCCAAGCCGCTGCGGCACGGGGCGAGCCGGACGATGGCTCCCACTTTTACGACCATTGGCTGGCGGCGCTCGAGCGGCTGACCGTGACGAAGGGGCTGACGGACCGGGACGCGCTCCTTGCCCGAAAAGAGGCGTGGGCGACCGCGTATCGAACCACCCCGCACGGCCAGCCGGTCGAACTCCCGATCAATGTCGCCGGATGCGTCGACCCTAGGGAGCGATGACGGGTGCGGCGAGGAGAAAAAAATAGAGCGTGGCGGAGACCAGGATCGTGACCGGCAGCGTCAGGACCCAGGCGATGACGATGCGGGAGATGATGCTGTAGCGCAGGCCGGCGCCCGATGTCACCATCGTGCCGGCGATGCCCGAGGTCACGATATGGGTCGTACTCACCGGCAAACCGGTTAGACCGGCGATGCTGATCAAGGTGGCGGATACCAGCTCTGCAGAAGCCCCCTGGGCCGGCGTCAAATGGACACTCCCCAGCCGCTCGCCCAGCGAGACCAGCATAGCCACCGCCGGTCCCCCGTCGGGGGGCGACAGGACCTCTGCCGGCAGCAACTCCACCAGCGCATAGGCCACCGCGATTCCGCCGATCAGAACGCCGAGAAAATTCATGATGCCCGACAGGCGATAACCATGATCAACGCGAAGATCAACAGGCCGAACGCCAGCGCCGAGGCCGGGTCAAGGTGGCTGAGCATGGATGTGTCCCCGTGCCGCTAAGCTTAGGATCATTCCCGCAATCGCAACCCAGTCCGAGTGGTGCGCTGCCTGCGGTTTCGGTGAGAAGGGGCTTACGCGTCCGTTCACGAGAATGTTGCAGCAAGATGACTGCACGATCGGTGGGCGTCCGCACGATGACCACAGGCGCGCCCGGCCTCGAAAGCCTCGTTTTTCCCGTGTAGTCTGAGGGCTGACCCTGGAGTGCACGCGATGAGTTCAAATCACAAAGTTGCCGAGCTTGCCTACCGGCTCTGGATCGAGCGAGGCAGTCCGCACGGGTCCGCTGACCTGGACTGGTTGGAGGCGGAACGTCAATTGGCCCTGCCCCGGGAAGCAGCGCGCGCGGGCGGGGGCCGCGACGGCGACGTGGACGTCTCGCTCGAGGCGAGCTTCCCCGCCAGTGACCCCGCCGCCAGCCACACGCCGGATGTTCCCCCGTCCAATGCCGAAGACAAATGGACCGCCGCGGGGAAAACGCGAAAGACCAGCGTCAAGACTCCGGCCAAGACTCCGGTCAAGACCGCGGCCGGGGCCCCCGGCAAGAAGACTTCAGACAAGCCCAAGGCTCCGACCAAGAACGGCGGCACTTCAGCCTCCGCGCGCCGGGCGACTCCAGGCGATACCGGCGAAGGGTGACATCGGTTTGCGATGCGCCCGGATACCGCATCGCAATGAACTCGGCAAGGAAACAATGACAGGGCGCGTCGCAATCGATTGCGCGCTCTTGACACGTCCGGATCTTCGCGCGTAACTACCTTGCGCACCCGCGCGGCCACCGCCACACGAATCATGGACATCTCAAGAGTAGCCAGGGAGGAGGTGCGCGAGGACGACACGACCGATCTTTTGCGCTGGGATCCAGCGTCGATCTCGGTTACCCACCGGTGGATCGGCTTGGCGGTGCTCGTCGGACTGTACGCGGGATTGTCCGCCTTGGGTCACGGACTGCGAGAAGACCCGCGACAGCCGACCATCGTGTGGCCCTCCTGCGGCCTGCTCTTTACCGCCCTCTGGTTCACGCCGCGGCGCGTCTGGCCGTGGATCTTGGGCGCCCAGATCGTCATCGAATTCGGATTCAGCGCTGCCCGGAATGGCGAATTCCATCCGCTGTGGTCGTTGGTATTCGCGGCTTCCGACTCGCTCGACGCAATCGTCGGCGCCTCGCTGATGCGGCGGTGGGCCCCTGAGCCGGCTCTGCCGCGCATCCGGCAGGTGTTGCTGTTCTTCGCCGCAACGGCGCTGGGCGCCGCCGCCAGCGCGTTTCCCGGAGCCTATGTCTCGGTGATCGCATATGCGGATCCGAACTACTGGCACCACTGGCAATTATGGTGGGCGGGCAACTGGCTCGGGTCCTTGTGCGTGGCGCCCATGGCGTTGACGTGGTGGATCCGGATTCGGACCCCGGACTTGTCCACGCGCCACCGCACGGCGGCGGACTTTTTGGAAGTCGTGTTGATTGGCGGCACGCTGCTGGCGGCAACGGCCTGGGTGTTCACCACTCCACCGGTGGGGCTCACCACGCTGCTGAATCTGCCCTCCACGATTTTGGCGCTCCTGGTGCTCGCCGCCTTCCGGCTGCCGCCGCGTTCGACCACGCTCCTGGCGGCGCTGGTGGTGGTGATCGCCGCCTACTGTTCGAGTCGTCACGGAGGACCGTTTACCACCGATCCCAATATTTTCGCCCGCACCGTCGTTTTGCAGCTGTTTCTGGCCACTCTCCTGACGGTGACCTTCATGTTGGCGGTCGTGCTCCTCGAAATGCGCCGCGCGCTGCAAACCGCCAATGCAAGCGACGAGCGCTACCACAATTTCATCGAATTGAGTTCGGAGGCGGTTTGGCGGGTGGAACTCAAGTCCCCGATGCCGGCCACGCTGCCCATCGAGGCTCAGAAGACGTGGTTGCGCGAACACGCCTACGTCGCCGAATGCAATTCGGCTTACTTCCGGCTGCAGCGGCCCGTCGGTCCGTCCAACACAGCCGCCGAGCTCTGGCGCCCCGAGGTGCCGTGGTCCGCCATCTACCTCGAACGACTGGAGGAGGCCGCACGACGGGGCTACAGCATGGACGGCTTGCAGTTCACGCTGCTCGCGGGCGGGCGGGCGGCGACCTACCTCAGCGCCTTTTCCGGCGTCCTCGAGGCGGGCAAGCTCGTGCGGATCTGGGGGGTCGCCCGCGACGTCACCGACCTCGTCGATCTCAACGAGAAGCTCAAAGCCAAACAGGAACGCTTGCACGCCTACGCACAGCAGCTCGTCGGCGCGGAGGAACGGGCGCGGCGCGCCACGGCGGTCGATTTACACGACGGCATCGGCCAGCAGCTGACAGGCCTCGGCATGACCCTCCAGAGCGCCTCTTCCCGGGCCTCACCGGACGTGCGCCTGCTCCTGAGCGAAGCGAGTCATTTGGTGCGGGCGGTGCAGACGGTGACGCAGCGGGTCATTGCGGACCTGAGTCCACCGGGACTGTACGACTTGGGACTGGAACCCGCGCTTCAATGGCTGGCGGTTCACATGCGGGGCAAGGACCACCTCAAGGTCGATGTCCAGGCGACCCTCGACGACTCGGCATTCGATCTCGATCTTCGGGTCCTCGTTTTCCAACTGGCGCGGGAGCTGCTGCGCAATGTGGTCAAACATGCCCGTGTCGATGCCGCGGTCGTCATCGTAAACCAGACACCCGCGGAGTTGGTCCTCGAGGTCGTCGATCGCGGCGTCGGCTTCGAATGGCAGATGGACCTGTTCGAGACCCGAGCCCGCGGTTTTGGGCTCTGGAGCGTCGCCGACCGGGTGCGCGCGGTGGGCGGTGAGTTCACCGTCGATACGGCACCGGGTCGCGGCTGCAGTGTGTCCGTCGCCTTTCCGCTGCGGGCGGCGGCCGAGAGTGCCCGGAACTCCGTCGCCTACTCCGCCGCCAACCGCACCGGTTGACGTGAACAGGCGACGATCATGCCTGGTCAGAGGTGATAGCTGAACCGGATCCCGTACGTCACCGGCATTCCCGGCGAACTCTGACCGAAACCGATCGTTCCCGTGACGATGGAATTGTTCAGATACTCCTTGTTCGCGACGTTCTCCCCGTAGACCTTGAAGCTCCAGTGGCCATCCGGCGTGCCGTACTCGGCACGCAGGTTGAGCAGGCCATAGCCCGCCTGCCGCGACGCCGGATCGTTGAGCAGCGAGTAATACACGAGGCTCCGGTAACTGTATTCCGCGCCCACCTGCAGCGTGCCGCCCGACCCGAGGTGCCAGTTGTAGCTCACCGAGGAGGTGATGTTGGTCTTCGGGGCCTGCGTCGGCCGCACGTCGGCGATTGTGCCGTCGGGCAGCGCGATGTTCCTGATCCAGGCGTCGAGCAGCGCGAGACCGGCGCGCACGGTGAGGCCCGATATGGGAACGAGGGTCAGCTCCGCCTCGCCGCCGCGCATCTTGCCGGGGTTGTTGGTGATGAA
>Ga0182030_10001707_pt1 | contig 45755 bp, 36 predicted proteins | sample 812S3MmetaG_FD_121299 | JGI IMG/M metagenome (GOLD analysis project Ga0182030, IMG submission 121299) | Permafrost microbial communities from Stordalen Mire, Sweden - 812S3M metaG (Illumina Assembly) | ecosystem: Environmental > Terrestrial > Soil > Wetlands > Permafrost | place: Sweden...
AGTGCGAACCGGCCATCGGCTCCGCCTACATGGCGGCGAAGGCGGGCGCCAGCCATCTGATGCGCAACGTCGCGCTGGAACTCGCAGCCCATCAGATCACGGTGAACGCGATCGCGCCGGGGTTCATCGTCACGAACATCGGCGGCGGACACGCGAAACAGCCGCAGACCCAGTCCGCCATGGGCAAGGTCATTCCGATGCACAGGGTCGGCCTGCCCGACGATCTGAAGGGCCTGGCGCTGTTCCTGGCCTCGCCGGCCTCCGCCTATGTGACCGGACAGCAGATATCGGTGGACGGCGGATGGACGCTCGGATTCGCGGATTAACAACGGCAGGAGTGTGGCCATGGGACTCGTAGGCTTCGGTCAACCCGACGATGGCGTGATGCAGATGTGCTATCTGGTGCCGGACATCCAGGTCGCCATGAAGACCTGGATCGACAAGTTGAACGTCGGCCCGTGGTTTCTGCTGGATCATTTCGGCGGGGTGGACCCCAAATACCGGGGCCGGGAATCCAAGGCCGACGTCTCGCTCGCGATGAGCTTCGCCGGTCACATGAACATCGAACTCATCCAACCGAACGACGAACATCCCTCCGTCTACCGGGAATGGATCGACCGGCATGGCTATGGCTTTCATCACTGGGGCCGGGCCACCCGGTATTTCGAACGGGACGTCGCCGGCTACCAGGCGCAGGGTCATGATCTCGTGTTCCTGGCCGGGGTGCCGACGGGCGGCAGCGTCGCGTACATGGACACCACCGCGATCCTGCCCGGCTACGTCGAACTCATCGAAATCGGCCCCGGCTTCGAATCGGCTTTCAGCAAATTCTACCGGGCGAGCATCGGGTGGGACGGCGCCGATCCGGTGCGCTCGTTCATTTGACGCCTCGGCCTAGCCGACGCGTACCTCGAGCAGCGTGGGCGTGTCGGCCGAGAAGGCCTCCGCGAGCGCCGCGTCGAGCTCCTCCCAACGATCGACGCGCCGCGCCTTCACTCCCTGGCCCTGTGCGAGGGCACAGAAGTCGAGATGCGGCAATTTGATGCCGGGCAATGTGCGGATGTCGAAATGGCGCCCGAATTCCTCGAGTGCGCGATAGCTGTTGTTGGCGACGATGATGAAGGCGACTGGCAGGTCGAGCTCCGCGGCGGACCACAGGCCCTGAATGGCATACATGGCGGAGCCATCGCCGAGCAGGCCGATCACCTTGCGGCCCGGGCGCGCCAGCGCCACGCCCACAGCCGCCGGCAACCCGTGCCCGAGGCCGCCGCTGGCGCAGGTATAAAATGTTTCGCGCTCCACGATCGGCAGATGATCGTGCATCGGTCCGCGGCTGCTGGGAGCCTCCTCGACGATGATGCTGTCCATCGGCCTGAGCGCGGCGATTTGCTGCAGGAGATAGCGGTCGGTCAATACGGGCGGGGGCGCGAGCCGGGGCGGCCGCGGGGGGATCACGGGGGCGGCGCGGCCGGCCGCCGGCGACCGGCCCAGCAGCGCGGCGACCCCGCATTTCAAGCTCGCGACGATCGAGGTGCCGACCGGTGCCCAGGACGCGGCCGCGGGATCGTCGGTCAGTTGGAAGAGGGCGGCACCGGCGGGAATGTGCGGGCCCTCGCCTTCGACGTGATAAGTGAACACGGGTGCGCCCAGCACGAGTATGAGATCCGCGCCGCGCAGGCAGTCGACGATGGCTTTGCGATTGGCCGGCAGGAAGCCCGCGAACAGCGGATGCCGTTCGGGAAAGCTGTTGCGTGCCGACATCGGGCTCACCCACACGGCCGCCTGGTGCTGCTCTGCGAGCGCAATCGTTTCGTCCCAGGCGTCGTCGCGCGCCACGCCGGCGCCGACCACCATGATGGGTCGTCGCGCCGAAGCGAGCGAGGCGGCGGCCCGATCGAGCAGCTCCGGATCTCCGGCCACCGTGCGGCTGACGACGCGCGCGAAGGCCGGCACCGCCGGCCGGTCCCAATCGTCGACCGGGACCGAGACGAAGGTCGGGCCCCGCGGCGGTTGCATCGCCACGTAATAGGCACGGGCGATGGCCCCAGGCACATCGGCGGCACGGGCCGGCTCGACGCTCCATTTGACATACGGTTTGGGCAGCTGCGCGGCCTGTTCCGAGTACAGAAACGGCTCGAATGGCAGGATGGACCGTGCCTGCTGACCGGCCGTGATGACCAGCGGAGTTTGATTCTTGAAGGCGGTGAAAATGCTGCCGAGCGCATGCCCGACCCCGATCGCCGAGTGCAGATTGACGAGAGCGGCGTCGTTCCGCCCCTGCGCGAAGCCATCCGCCATGGCGACCACCACCGACTCCTGAAGGCCGAGCACATAGCGAAAGTCGTCCGGAAAGTGGCGGAACATGGGCAGTTCGGTCGACCCTGGGTTGCCGAACACGGTCGTCAGGCCGAGTTCCCGGAGCAGCGCGTAAACCGCCTCACGAACGTTGAGTTCGCCGTTCAAAAGCGGATCACTATCTTGCCGAAATGGGTGCCGCTCTCCAGATGGCGATAGGCGCCGGCGGCATCCTCGAAGCTGAACTCGCGGTCGATGACCGGCTTCAAACGGTTCGCCGCGATGGCGGCATTCATGCGCTCGAAATCGCCGCGCGCGCCGACAAAGATTCCATTCAGGGTGCCCTGCTTGCCAAGGAGCCCGTACGGACTTCCGGCGGCGCCGGTGCCGGTGAGAACCCCGATCATGGCAATCCTGCCGCCCACGGCAAGTGAGCCGATCGAGCGGCTCAAAGTCCCTGCGCCGCCCGTGTCGAGGACGTGATCCACGCCCACTCCCTCCGTGAGGTCCATCACCTCGCGCTCCCATTCGGGATTTGTCCGGTAATTGACGCAACCCTCGGCGCCGAGCACGCGGGCGCGCGCGAGCTTCTCGTCGCTCGAGGAGGTGATGATGACCCGGGCGCCGGCCATGCGGGCAAATTGCAGGCCGAACATCGAGACACCGCCCGTGCCGAGCAGCAGCACCGTCTCCCCGGGCGCCACCCGCCCCAGGGTGACGAGCGCCCGCCACGCGGTGACCGCGGCGCAGGGCAGCGTGGCCGCCTCGACGGCGGACAGGTGGCCGGGAACCGCCACGGCGTCGGATTCCTCGAATACGGCGAACTCGGCGAGAATCCCATCCGCCGGGGGTGCGCCGAGCGCAACGAGCGGCCGGCGTGGCGGGGGACCGTCGATCCAGCCGCGGAAGAACGTGCCCGACACCCGCTGACCCACCCGGAACCGGGTCACTGCGGCGCCGATTGCCACGATCTCTCCCGCGCCATCGGAGAGGGGAATGGTGTCGACGGTGACGGCGCCGCCCCGGTAGTGGCCGCGCGGGATCAGGAGGTCGCGATAATTGAGGGAGGCCGCCTGCATGCGCACCAGGATCTGGGTCGGTTGCGGCACCGGATCCGGGCGGTGGCCCAGGCGCAGCCCGTCGATGCCGGTACTGCCGGCAATGATTTCATAAGCGCGCATTGCGATTTTTCCTGGAGCAAACGATTGATTCAGCCAGAACCGTCCCGCCGATGATCGACTGTAACCGAATCCGCAGTCCACCCGCAGCGAACGCGCGAATTTTTTACTCCTATAAGATAGGGGCCCCCAACCCTTCCAATCCGCACCCCAACCGTACGAGATGCCCGATGCTAAAGCTGTACCACGCCGAGCCCGTTGCCAACTCCCTGAAGAGCCTCATTCCACTGCACGAGAAGGGACTGCCGTTCCAGAGCGTCTACGTCGACCTGCACGCATTCGAGCAGCATCAGCCGTGGTTCGTCGCGCTGAATCCGGAGGGCCAGGTGCCCGTGCTCGATCATGACGGATTGATCGTGACCCATACCACCGTCATCAACGAATATCTGGAGGACGCCTTTCCAGATTCGCCGCCGCTGCGACCGGCCGATCCCGCGGGCAAGGCGCGCATGCGCTACTGGAACAAGTTCGTCGACGAGCACGTGATGAACTACGTGTCGATGTGGGGCTGGCACCGGATGGTCGGTGTGATCGCGCGCAGCGTCGAGAGCGGCGAGTTCGAGAAGCTTCTCGAGCGCATTCCGCTCCACGAGCAGCGCGAGAAATGGAGGACGGCGCGCTCCGGATTCAACGAGGCGGATCTCGCGAACGCCACGCGCAAGATCGAAGTCGCGGTGGACAAGGTCGAAAAGCGTCTGGCCGAAGGGCCCTGGCTGGCAGGGGACATGTTCACGCTGGCCGACGTCAATTTTTTCAGCCACTGCGGGATGATGCTCGAGAGGATGTTTCCGGGCATCGGCACTGCGAATCGCTGTCCCCGTCTGCTCGACTGGGTGGCGCGCGTGCGCGCGCGTCCCGGCGTTGCCAAGGCGTTGGCCGGCCCCGACAAGACGAATCCCGCACTGCGCACGTTCACGGGCGAGGTGCATTGAGTGTCGGAAGGGCCGGCAGCGACGTTCGACTACGTGATCGTGGGCGCGGGCTCCGCCGGCTGCGTGCTCGCGAACCGGCTCACGCAGGACCCCGACACCCGCGTGCTGTTGCTCGAGGCGGGCGGGGCCGCCACGGGTCTGTTCAAGGACATGCCCATTGCCTTTCCCCAGTACGTCCTGCGGCGCGACCTGAACTGGAATTTTCGCAGCGAGCCCGAGCCTCATTGCAACGGGCGCATCATCGACATCCCCCGCGGCAAGGGACTCGGCGGTTCGTCGATGATCAACGGGATGGTGTATGCCCGCGGCCATCGTCGTGACTATGACGATTGGGCCGCGCGGGGTCTCGCGGGCTGGGGCTATGCCGACGTGCTCCCGTATTTTCGCAAGTCCGAGGCGAGCTGGCTGGGCGAGGGGTTGTACCACGGGGCTGGCGGCGAGATGGAGGTGGCCGTGCCCGAGTCCAACATGCTCTACGACGAGATTCGCGCGGCGAGCATCGCGGCGGGTTTTCCGTCCACCGACGACTACCATGGCGCGCACAGCGAGGGCATGCAGCGCAACGAGATGACCGTGGTGCGTGGTCGGCGCGGCAGCACCTCCCGGGTGTTCCTCGAGCCGGCGATGCGCCGGCCGAATCTCGTCGTGCGGAGCCGGGCGCTCGCCCGGCGCATTCGCATCGATCGGGGCCGGGCGACCGGGGTCGAGTACGTGCATGACGGCCGGCCGGCCACGGCCTCGGCCCGGCGCGAGGTCCTGCTCGCGGGAGGGGTGTATGGCTCGCCGCAGCTCCTGATGCTGTCCGGCGTGGGACCCGCGGATGAGCTTGCAGGCCTCGGCATCCCGCCGCTGGCGGACGTGCCGGGGGTCGGCAGGAACCTGGTCGAGCATCCGTTTTTATTCGTGGGATGGAACGTGCGCCCCGGGGCGTTTCGCAGCGAGCTGCGGGCCGATCGCGCGGCTGTCTGGGTGCTGCGCTGGGCGCTGCAAGGCCGGGGCTTGTTCGCCACGAACGGTGCCGCGGGCAATCTGTTCGTGCGTACGACCCCGGAAGCCGACCGGCCGGACATGCAGTTCACGTGCATGTCCGGCGAGATCGGCGCCCGGCAGCTGTGGTTTCCGATCGTCGGCAGGCGCCCCGTGCACACCCTCGGTGTCGGGGTGTCCATGATCAGGCAGGACAGCCGCGGAGAGGTGAGGCTGCGCTCGGCCAATCCCAATGACTCCCCGCGGATCACGTTCAACCTCTTCCGCGAGCGCTCGGATGTGGATCGGGCGATCCGCGGTCTCAAGATCATCCGCGACATCTATGGTCGGGAACCGCTGCGCGGGCTCATCGCCGATGAAATCCTGCCCGGCGCCGGTGTCGCCAGCGACGCGGATTTGGAGAGGTTCGTGCGCGATACGGGGGCCATCACGCAGCACGCCGTCGGCACCTGTCGCATGGGCGCCGCTTCCGATCCGGGCGGGGTGGTCGACGCCTCGCTCAAGGTCCGGGGCGTCGAATCGCTGCGGGTCATCGACGCCTCGGTCATGCCGGACGTTCCCGGCGGCAACACCAATGCGCCGGCCATCATGATCGCCGAAAAGGGCGCGGACATGCTGCGGGGAAGGTCGCTGCCCCGCGCCGAGGTTTGACCATTTTATTCACCGGAGACTGCACGCAATGAAAGATCTGTCAGGCAAGGTGGCCTTCGTCACCGGCGGCAGCAGCGGGATCGGGCTCGGCATCGTGAAGGTGCTGGCGGGGGAAGGCATGCGCGTCGCATTCAGTTACCGGCGGCAGGATCATCTCGATGAAACCATGGCCTATTTCCGCAGCAGGCCGGGTCAGTCGGTGCATCCGATCAAACTCGACGTGACGGACCGCAGCGCCATGGCGGCGGCGAAGGCGGAGATCGAGCGCGTCTTCGGGCCGGTGGCCGTGCTCGTCAACAACGCCGGCGTGGGCATGTTCGGGCTCATCGAGGAGGCGAATTACAGCGACTGGGACTGGCTCATGAGCGTCAACGTGGGCGGAGTCGTCAACGCGCTGGTGACGTTCCTGCCGGGCATGGTTGCCGCAGGCGAGGAGGCACACGTCGTGAACGTCGCCTCGATGGGGGGCATCGCCGCGCTGGGAACCGCCGGCGTCTATACGACCACCAAGTTCGCGGTGGTGGGATTGTCGGAAGCGCTGCGCACCGACATGATCGGCCGCACCGTCGGGGTGTCGGTGTATTGCCCCGGCATGGTGAAGTCGAACATCGGCGAAAGCGGCACCATGCGCGACGAGCGCTTCAAGGGCAGCGGTTACACGCCGCCTCCACCGCCGCCGCCCGGCGAACCCTCGTTCATGGACCTGGCGATGGATGCAGTGGAGGCAGGCGGCCACGTACTGCGCGGCATCCGCGAGAATCAGCTTTACATCCTGAGCCATCCCGAATTCCGGGACGTGCTGCGTGCCCGGCACGCCAAGATCGAAGGCTCCATCACCTCAGGTTCCGTCGACGAGGCGCGCGCCGAATCGGTGCGGTTTCTGCTGTCGAACGCGATCTACAGCGGCGACGGCTGACGGACTTCAGGGTCCGAAGCGCAGCGGAAGCCGGGTGAGACCGTGCACGATTCCCGTGGCCATGACCGGCGGGTCGTCCGCCGCGGTCGAGAATACCGGGATGCGCGCCAGCCACTCTTCGAGAAAAATACGCAGCTCCTGCGACGCCAGCGGTGCGCCCACGCACCGGTGGATGCCGTGGCTCAACGTGGAATGCCTGAAGCTGTCCTTGCGATCAAATCTAACGTCGAGTGGTGCGTCGAAACTGCGTGCGTCCAAACCATGGATGCAGCTGGCCATCAGCACCTGTTCGCCCGCCTTCAGCGTCGTGCCCAGATACTCCATGTCGCTCCGCACCACCCGGGCGATGTTCGCGATGGAATAACGGCGCATCAGTTCGTCGATGGCCTTGGGGATCTTGCGAGGATCCGCGGCCAGCTCCGCGGCGTGTGCCGGATGTGCCGCGAGGTGCAGAGCCATCCAGCCCATCGTGGACGCGACCGTGTCGAGTCCGCCGCCGAGCAGTCCGCTGGCAAGGCCGAGCGCTTCCTGGCGGTTCATCCGCCGGCCGCCGATGTCGGCGTGGATCGCCACGCTGAACAGATCCGCGCCGGGGTTTGCGAGCCGCTCGTCCAGCATGTGTTCCAGGTACGCATTCAGTTTGGCGCGCGCCTCGGTGCGCCGGGCGAGATCCGTCGAACGAAGGTTCGTGCCGACCCAGTCGATCAGCATTTCACGATGCGCGAGCGGCAGGTCGACCATCTTGAGAAAGATGATCATCGGCAGCTGCTGTGCAAAATCATGGATGAACTCGCAACGCCCGGCAGGTTTGAATCCCTCGATCAGCGAGACGGCGAGGCGCCGCGCCTCCGCAGACCATTCGGCGACCGCCTTCGGCAGGAACGCCGGAATCAGCACCCTGCGCAGCGGACCGTGGTCGGGCGGATCGTATTCCAGCGGTACGGCCCGGGGCCGGTCGACATTGCCGATGAAAGCGCGGCGGGAGGAAAACAACTCGTGATTTTTGAGGATTTCCGGGATGTCCTCGCCGCGGGTCGCCAGCCAGTGGCCGCCGTTGCGCGGTGTCCAGACCAGCGGCGGAAGTCCATGCAGCGTGGTCCAGGCCTGAAACGGATCGCCGCCGTCGGGGCCGGGGCGCATGAAATCGAAGTCCAGCACCAGTGTGGACGGCACGTGGGCCGGCTTTGGGGCGCTTGGCCAGACGCTCATCGGAAGGCTCCTAGTTCCCGCTCTTGCGCCGGGTGTCCGCCTCGGCCGCACAAGAGCGGACCGCGAGTTCGGTGCGAATGGTGGGGATGGCGCCGTACCTGCCGCGGAGGTAGGCCTTGCCGATCAACTCGTGCTTGCGCGGGTGATGTTTCAGGATGGACACGAGGCGGCTCGACCGCTGCGAGTCCAGATCGATCAGCCAGATCTCGTCGCGGCGCAGGAACTCGAGGTCCATGAGCGAGGAATTGTGGGTGGTCGCCAGCAATTGGGCGCCGCCCCGGGACACCCGCGGATCGTTGATGAGTTGGAGCAGCAGCCGTGCCACCAGCGGATGCAGGCTGCGGTCGAACTCGTCGATGATCAGCAGTCCCCCGTCCGCAATGGCGGTGACGATGGGCATGAAAAGCCCGAGCAGTTGGTGGGTGCCCGCGGAATCGGCCATCGGTCCCAGCCACAAAGGTTTCCACGGCGTTTGTCCGTAGCGCAATTCGATGGAGGGATTCGCGACGGCGTGCAGGGGATAGCGTGCATCGCCCGGACGTGGCGTGTCCTGTCCGGCGAGCGCGGCGTCGGCCTCGGCCACGCGCAGGTCTTCGACATGGATGTCGATCGAACGCAGCAGGCCGATCACATGTTCCTTGAACTGGGGATCGCGGAGCTGCATGGCCATGTCGCCGACGTCGCGCAAGTCGGCGGGGAACAACACCCTGAAGCCATTCTCGAACCATTGCATGAGGGGTTTGAGTTGCGCGGAATTCAACTGGGCGGCGGTGGTGAGGAACAGGGCCTTCTCGCGGGTCGCCTTGCGCCACGTTTCGCGCGGCCCGTGAAACCTGGGTGAAAAATCCTTCCACGTCTCGGTGTTCGAGGCCGGGTCATAGGCGCGCTCGAACCAACGCTGCGGCCGGGCGGTGCGGTAGACCAGCAGCCGCTCGAAATGTATGCGCTCCGCATCGTGCGCCAGGGCATATTGATAGCGCACGCCGCCGATGTACACGTCGATTTCGAATGCAGTCGGGGCATGCGCCGACGGTCCGAAGTGGAACGGCGTGTGGCGCTCGCGAAACTTGGTTTCGGACATGCCCGTGGAAAAGAGCACCAAATCCCGCAGGGCGACGAAGGCGCTGATGAGATTCGACTTGCCGCTCCCATTCGGACCGAACACCACGGCCGCGCGTGAGAGCCGGGGGACGGATTTCAGGCCGGTGATCAGGCAATGAGTGGCATCGTGCGTGCGGTCGGAGGAGGCGGAGTAGCCGAACTCTTGGGTATTGGCGAACGAGCGGTAATTGGTCAGTTTCAGCCCGATTAGCATTGTGTCCTGTCTTCAGCGTCGTCAAGTGTTCGCCCGCTAGTTTAGCTCCGTCGGTCCATTATTGCTTTGCCGCCGGTCAACCGAGACATCGCGTAGAAGTTGTTGTGCTGCAGCAGACGATACCCGCACACCCTGCTCTCAGGTGACGGATCCCGGCAGCCGGGCGACGCCGGTCGCGGCGATGGCTTGATGAAGCGTTGGGAAGATGCAGGACGTTCCAATCGCGGCCGTGATGCCATGCCGGTCCATGTCGGCGTGCAGGTAGGGATTGACCCGGGCAAACAGCACGGTGACTTCCCGGGCCTTGAGGTCCTGCAGCAGGTCGCGGATGGAGCGGGCGGCGGAATAGTCGATGTCGGTGATCGCGCCGCAGTCGACGATGAACCAGCGGACGGGCGTCGTTGCGCACTGCACGAGAGCGCGGACCTCGTCGGCAAAGCGGCTTTCATTGGCATAAAACAAATCCGCTCCGAACCGGTAGATGATCAGCCCCGGCACCGTCGTCCTGCCGGGCGCCGCGGGCACGGACTCCCATTGGCCCGTCTGGTCGGGCACGAGCATCATCGTGTGCGGCCGGTAACTGTGGCGGACGTGACGGAACAGCGATAGTGCGATGGCGAGCAGGATGCCCTGTTCCACTCCCAGCAACACCACCGTCAGGGCGGTCGTCACGGCCAGTTGGAACTCGCCGGGACTCTCGTGGCGCATGTCGCGCAGGTCCCGCGCCTGGACCATGCCCACCGCGATGGTGAACACGATGGCCGCCAGCACGCAGCTCGGCAGATACTGCAGCGGTCCCGTCAGAAACAGCAACACGGCCAGAACCACTCCGGCGAGTGCCAGTTGCGCCGCCTGGCTGCGCGCGCCCATGTGATCGGCCATCGCAGTCTGGGTCGGACTGCCGTTGACGACGAAAGTGCCGGTGAGGGCGGCGGCGGCGTTGGCGGCGGCAAGGCCGAGGATGTCGGCATTCGCATCCACCTGTTCGCGGTAGCGCAACGCGAATCCGCGCGAGGTGGCGGCGCTTTGAGCGATGATCATCACGAAGCACGAACCGGCCACGGGCAGGAGGGCCAGCACTTCGGACCAGGGCAGCCGCGGCACCCCGAGCGTGGGCAGGCCGCCGGGCACCGAACCGAGCACCGCGATGCCCCTCGCGCCAAAATGAAACGCGGCGCTCGCGGCGATTGTGCCGACGACGGCGAGCATCGCAAGAGGAATGCGGGGTGCGAGGCGGTTGCCTGTCAGGATCACCGCCGTCACGGCGAGTGACAGCAATACGGTGGGCATGTTTGGATGCGCCAGACCCTCGAACACCTCCCACAGCCGGACCAGGGCGTAGCGCGAGTGCACCGGAATGCCGCACATGTCGCCCAGCATCGAGATGCTGACTTGGACGCCGACCCCGGTGACGAAACCGACCAAGACCGTGCGCGAGAGGAAGTCCGCCAGGAAACCCAGGTTGAACACGCGTGCGAGCAGCAGCAGGGCGGCCGTCAGCAGCGCCACCATGCTCACCAGCGACAGATAATGTGCGCTGCCCGGCGCGGCCATATGGCTCAGCGAACTGGAGAAGATTGCCGCCGTCGCCGAATCGGCCGCCACGACGAGGTGACGCGAGGAGCCGAAGGTGGCGAAGGCCACGAGGGGCACCAAAACCGTGTACAGCCCGGTGACCACCGGGGCGCCGGCAATCCGGGCATAACCCAGCACTTGCGGAATATTGATCGATGCGGCGCTGATGCCGGCGAGGACGTCACGCACCGCACCCGGACGGCTCCAGGGTCTGAGCCCGCCAAAGAGCTTCATGATCGCCGACGAGGCGTGCGGATGGGGGCGGTCCGGGACAGGGGAGGAATGGGCGGTTCGCGGGGATCCATCCGGGTGAAATAACACGCCGCAACGCGCAATGCCATACGCCCCCGGGGCGAGAATCCCATTACACTTTGCGCCAGACACAGCAATTGCGCTGTCGAGTGGACGTGGTTGGCATGAAAATTCCCAAGGGTTTGCAGCCGCTCATCGACGACGGCATGATTGATGTGGTCGTCCGGCGCCTGAAGAGCGGCAAGGAGGCGTCGGTATTCATCGTGGCCTGTGGCGGCGATCTGCGCTGCGCCAAGGTGTACAAGGAAGCCGAACAGCGGGGTTTCCACAAGCTCGCGCAATACCAGGAAGGCCGCAAGACCCGCAACAGCCGCGATGCGCGCGCGGCGGGACGGGGCGGACGGCATGGCCGCCGGGTTCAGGAGGAGGAGTGGAAGAACGCCGAGGTGGATGCGCTCTACCGCCTGGTTGGCGCCGGTGTGCGCGTGCCGCGTCCCCACCTCTTCCACGAGGGCGTGCTGTTGATGGAACTGGTGCGGGACGCCTCGGGCGATCCGGCGCCCCGCCTCAACGACGTCGAGATATCGCCGGACCAGGCCCGCGCCTGGCACGCGTTCATGATGACGCAGATCGTGCGCATGCTGTGCGCCGGGCTGATTCATGGCGATCTGTCGGAATTCAACGTGCTTCTCGACTCGCAGGGCCCGGTGATCATCGATCTGCCGCAGGCGGTCGGCGCGGCGAGCAACAACAATGCCTTTGCGATGTTGGAACGGGACGTCAACAACATGCGCGCGACCTTTGCCAGGAGCGCGCCGGAGCTGCTGGAGACGGAATTTGCGCACGAGATCTGGAGTCTGTACGAGGCGGGCGGGTTGACCCCGGAGGCGGTTTTGACGGGCCGGTTCGAACGCGACATGGTTGCCGCCGACGTCGCCGCGGTGCTCGATCAAATCGAAACGGAACGGCGCGAAGCCGAGGAACGGCGCCGCCGGCGCGCGGAGGCCGAGGCCTGACGCGCCCACGTCACTCCGCGCTGACCACCGCGTATGTTTTCCTGCCCTTGCGAAGCAACAGGTGCCTGCCGAACAGGAGGTCGGCGCCCGTGGCGATGCGGGTGACCTCGGCCACGCGCACGTTGTTCACGTAGATCCCCCCGCCGTCGATGTCCTTGCGTGCCTGCCCTTTCGACGTGGCAAGCCCGGCATGCACCAGCAGGTCGATCAACGGCACGCCGCCGTCGAATTTGGAGCGCTCGAGCCCCTGGGTGGGCAGCTCCCCCACCACGTCCCGGAACAACTCCTCGGTAATTCCGTCCAGGCTGCCGCCGAACATGATGTCGCTGGCCCGCTGGGCATCGGCGCAGGCGGGCGCGCCGTGCACGAGCGTGGTGACCTCCCGCGCCAGGGCACGATGCGCTTCGCGCGCCGCCGGATTGATCGCATGCGCGGCTTCGAGCTCCTCGATCACGGCGCGCGGCAGCAGGGTGAATTTCCGCAGGTAGTCCCCGACCCGGCTGTCCTCGGTATTGATGAAGAACTGGTAGAAACGATACGGGCTGGTCTTGGCGGGATCCAGCCAGACGGCACCGTCCGCGGTCTTGCCGAACTTGTTGCCGTCCGCACGCGTGATGAGCGGAAAGGTGAGGCCCCACGCAGTCGCCGCCAGCTTGCGGCGGATCAGATCCGTGCCCGCCGTCAGGTTGCCCCATTGGTCGCTGCCGCCGATCTGCAATTCGCAATCGTACGTCCGCCGCAAATGGTAGAAGTCGTGGGCCTGCAGCAGCATGTAGCTGAACTCGGTGTAGCTGATGCCGTGTTCTCCCTCCATCCGGGAGCGCACGCTGTCCTTGGCGATCATCGCGTTGATCGAGAAGTACTTGCCGATGTCGCGCAGGAACTCGAGGTAGGAGAGAGGGGCGGTCCACGTCGCGTTGTCGACCAGCCGCGCCGGATTCACCGGAGTCGAAAAATCGAGCAGCTGCGAGAGCTGGGTCTTGATCTTGGACAAGTTGTGCGCGATCTGCTCCGCCGTCAACAGATTGCGTTCGGCCGATTTTCCGCTGGGATCGCCGACCATGCCGGTCGCGCCACCGGCGAGCGGCAGCGGGTGATGTCCGGCCAGCTGGAATCGCCGCAGCGTGAGCTGTCCCACCAAATGCCCCACGTGCAGGCTGTCTCCGGTCGGATCGAAGCCGCAATACAGAGTGATCGGACCCCGCGCGAGGCGCAGCCGAAGCGCCTCCAAATCGGTGCAGTCGGCGATCAAACCGCGCCATTGCAGGTCGGCTAACAGGGACATGAAACCGGCATCGCAAACGCTCCGTTGGGACAGACAGGCACCCGTCGGTGCGGCGCATAGGGTAATGGAATTTTCGCGCGGGGCGAAGGCATGGGCCGAAACCCGCGCGGAGCCGGGCCCCGCCGCGGGCCGCGGGGCAGGGGGTCAATCCGCGCGGACGTTGATCTCGACTTTCACCCCGTTCGGATCGTGCAGAAACAGCTGCGTCAAACCCGTGCCGCGCACCGGATTGACCGCAAATTCGATGCCATGGGCCGTGAGCGCCGCTTTGATGCCCTCGACGTCGACCCCATTGAACGCAACGTGGTCGACCGGGCCCGTGCCGGGCGCTCGGGACGACACGCTGATTCCGGCGGCCGTGGAGTGGGCGCGGTAGGTCTCCCACTCCGCAATATGGATGCAGGGGACATCGCCGAGATACAGCCAATACCCTGGAAATTCGAGCGGCGGACGCGGTCCCACCCGCATGCCGAGCGCCTGCGAATAAAAGTCGCGCGTGGCGGCGAGGTCCTCCGTCAGGACCAGGTAATGTTCGAGCCGCGTCAGAGGCATCAGGGCGCTCCAGGGGTGAGGGATCCGTCGGACGCCGCGAACTATACGCCGTCCGCCGCCCCACCGGCACGTGCCCGCGGCGATTGGCGTCGATTGCTACCCGCGCCGCGAAACGTGCATAGTGCGGGCGCGAGAAGCGTAGCGCCGCGGGCGGCGCGTGGCAAACCAAGGGGGACGGCATGTCGGGAGCATTCAAGGTCGCGTTCGTCGGTGTCGGCAACATGGGCAGGCCAATGGCGGCCAATGCGGTCAAGGCGGGCCACGACGTGATGATCTTCGATACGAACTCGGCGGTGGCGGCCGCGGTGGCCGGCGACATCGGAGCGCGCGCGCTCGCCAGCCTGCGTGAGCTCGGCGCCGCCGAGTTCATCGTGACGATGCTGCCGGACGGCCACGCGGTGAGCGCGGTCGCGCTCGGCGACGGCGGGATCGCAGCGGTGTGCGCCCCGGGCACGATCCTCATCGACATGAGCTCGAGCCAGCCCATGGTCACGCGCCGCACCGGCGCGGCGCTCGCCGCGTGCGGCATCATACTGATCGACGCCCCCGTATCCGGCGGCGTGCCGCGCGCCACCAACGGCACGCTGACCATCATGATCGGCGGTGACGACCCGGTCGCAATCGCCAGGGCACGAACGCTGCTTGACTGCCTCGGCAACAGATTCTTCGAGATCGGCAAACTGGGTTCCGGGCACGCCGCCAAGGCGCTCAACAACGCCGTTGCGGCGAGCAACTATGCGGTGCTCGCCGAGGCCATGTCCCTGGGTGAACGTTTCGGTCTCGATCCGGAGATGCTGGTGGATATCGTGAACGTGTCGACCGGCCAGTCATTCTGTTCGACGGTCGTGATGAAGGAGCATGTGGTGCCGGGGACCTTCAACACCGGATTCACCGTCGGTCTGCTCGCCAAGGATGTGAACATCGCCGCCGACTTGAGCGACACACTGTCCGCGGATGCACCGCACATCCGGCTTGCCTCCGAGCGTTGGGCCGCCGCGCGGGATGCCCTCGGGCCCGGGGCGGACCATTCGAAGGCGATTCTGGCCTGGCAGGCGAAGTAGCGCCGCGCCGGGCCGATTCCCGATGGGATTCGCGCCGGCATGAACACCCGACCACTCAAGACGGATGCTGCATCTTGGCGTACCGCACGCCGCCTATTCGGATACGTCAGGCCCTATCGCGCCATTTTTATCGGCGGCATACTCGGCGCCATCCTGTTCGCGGCCGTGAGTTCCTCGATCGGCGCGATGACTCAGCTCTTTCTGGATGGAACCTTCCTTCGCCAAGACCCGCGCATGCTGGCGCTCGCACCGATCGGTCTCGTGGCGCTCTTTCTGGTGCGGGGCGTGGGGGACTATACGCAGTCCTATTGCATGGGGTACGTCGGCCGGAGAGTCGTTGCGGCCGTGCGAGCCGATTCCTTCGGCCACATGCTGGACCTTCCGCTGGCCCACTATGATCGCTCGGATGCGGGCAGCCTTTTGTCGCGTATCACCTATCAATCGGAATTGGTCGCCCAGACCGTGACCGACCTGGCGGTGACCGCCGTTCGCGAGTCATTGACGATCATTGCCACTTTTGCCTACCTTTTCTGGCTCAATGCGGGACTCACGGCACTTGCGCTGGTGACCGTTCCCGCCATCGCCTGGCTCGTGCACTCCGCCCACGCACGCTTTCGACGGTACAGCTATGACGTTCAACACTCGGTGGCCGATCTGACCAGCACGACGAAGGAGGCCCTCGATGCACCGCGGACCGTCCGTGTGTACAACGCGACGGGCTATCGGCGGGAACTCTTCGACGTCGCCAACAACGCCAATCGTCGTGCGAACATGCGGCTGATTCGGGCCCGCTCCATGCTCAATCCGGTGATACAGCTCGTTGCAGCCATCGCGGTCTCCGGTGTGCTGTACGTGGCGACCAAACAAGCGGTGCACGGAACGCTGACGGTCGGGCAATTCACGGCCTTCCTGGTCATGCTGCTCGGCGTGTCGCAACCCATCCGCGGCCTGATCGGCATCACCGGCCCGCTGCAGCAGGGACTCGCCGCGGGCGAGGAGCTTTTCGCTCTGCTCGACGAGCCTCCCGAACCTCGCGGCGGGGCGACGAAGACCCGCCGGACGCGCGGTGACGTCGAATTTCGTGCCGTCGATCTGCGCTATGCCGGGGCCGAAGCCGCCGCCCTGTCCGATGTGTCTTTTCGGGTCAGTCATGGGCAAACCGTGGCCCTGGTGGGACGCTCAGGAAGCGGCAAGACCTCCATCGTGAGCCTGCTGCCCCGCTTCTACGATCCGACGGCCGGGTCCGTCACGCTCGACGGATTGGATCTGCGGAACTACGACCTCGATGCGCTGCGGTCGCAAATCAGCTTCGTCGCCCAGGACGTCGTGCTGTTCAACGATTCGATTCGAAGCAACATTCGCCTGGGCTGGACGGCGACCGATGCGGAGATCGAACATGCCGCCGAGCGCGCCCATGTACTCGAGTTTGCACGCGAGCTGCCGCTGGGCCTCGATGCCCCCGTGGGCGATCGCGGCATCCTGCTTTCCGGCGGCCAGAAGCAACGCATATCCATCGCACGCGCCCTGCTTCGCGACGCACCCCTGTTGATCCTGGATGAAGCGACATCGGCGCTCGACGCCCACTCCGAAGCGCTGATCACGGCGTCCCTCGACGAGCTGCGGCGCGACCGCACCACGTTCGTGGTGGCGCATCGCATCGCCACGGTGGAAAATGCCGACTTGATCCTCGTTCTGCGCAACGGCTGTCTGGTCGAGGTCGGCACCCACGAAGAACTGATCACCCGGGGTGGGGAGTATGCGGGGCTGCATCGCGCCCAATTCGACGCATAGTCCGCGGCAAGCCATTGCCGGCATGCCACTGCCGGCAGGGTCGGGGCGGTCAGTCGAGGGCGGCAATCTCCGGCGGCGTGAGGTGCCGCCAACTGGCCTTGGGGAGTCCGCCCAAGGTCAGCGTTCCGACAGCGACCCGGACGAGGCGCCGGACGGACACTCCGAAAGCGCCGAGGAGTCGGCGAATTTGCCGATTGCGGCCTTCGGACAGGACGAGCTCCAGCCACGCATGTTTCGCGCCGCGGCGCAGCACAATGGCGGATTTCGCGGACAGCATCTCGCCGTCCACCCGCGCGCCGCGTTCGAGCCTCGCGGGCAGCTCATCGTCCGGCAAGCCGTCGATCTGAACGTGATAGGTCTTGTCCGGCCCGGAGACGGGGGATGTGATGCGGGCCGCCCAGACGGGATCATTGCTGAACAACAACAACCCTTCGCTTGCCTTGTCGAGCCGCCCGACCGGCGCGAGCCACGGCAAACCCGAGCCCTCGAGGCAATCGTAAACCGTGGCCCGTCCCCGGTCGTCGCGGGCGGTCGTGACGAGGCCGCGCGGCTTGTTGAGCATCACGACCATCCTGGCGGCCGGGACCAGATCCCGGCCGTCGACCGCCACCGCGTCGAACCCCTGAGCCACCGGGAATTCCGGATCGCGCACCAATCGGCCGTTGACCCGTACCCGACCCTCCGCGATCCAGCGTGCCGCCTCGGTGCGGGAGGCCAGCCCCCGTTTTGACATGACCCGCGCGAGTCCGTGGCGCGGAGTCGCAGGGGCGGGAGCCGATCGCTTGGTCGCCATGCCGCATCCTCGCGCAACGCACGCCCGAATGCCAACCCGCTGATGCCGGCTGGGGACTAGGAGGCGTCCGCCCAGTTGCCGTGCAGGGCGGAGCGCAGCCGGAAAGGCAGCTTTGCGCGCGCAAGCGGCCCGTCGGGGAGCCGACGGGCGTCGAAGATGGCGAAATCGGAATAATTGGTGACCACGTTGTCGAGCACCGCGACCAGGTAGCCGTCGCCTTCGGCGGCCGCCCTGCTGCGCGGAATGAAACACGGTTCCTGAACCAGTGTCTGCGGTCCCGCCCACCAGGTCGATTGACCGCCGGTCGTGAAATCGATGTGCGCGAGGCTGTTCATGACGAGGCCGGAGGCGCGTCCGCCCGGCGGCTCGAAGGGCTTCTCCCGGTCCGACACCAGCAGCCAGCCGTGCCGGTGGGGCTGCGTGGCGTAACGGTCGTCGATGCGGGGAAACTCACCGAACAGGTCGGTGAGCGGCTCCACGTTCTGGAATGCATCCCCGGGCGAGGCCATGTCGACCGTCCAGCGCGTCAGATGGCTCACGGCCTCGGACGGCTTGAACGGCGCCCCATGGATGTCCGGAAAAAACGGAAACATGTTGTTCTTCGCCACGGGCGTGTCGAAAAATACCCGCGTGCCGTCGTTGAACGCGTTCATGACGTGGCTCGCAAACACGGTGGGTGCCTTGAACCATCGCATGGCCTTCGCGTCGCCATGGCGGGGCAGCACGCCGAGATAAACCGGCAGCGTCGTGTCGAAGCCGAAATGCGGCAGGCCGGCCTTCAGGCGTTCCCACGAACTGACGATGGGGACGACGTGGAACACCGCGTAATCCGTGGTCACGCCAAAGTCGTGCATCATGCAATAGTACGGGGCCTCGAAGAACGTCTCCTGCACCAGCTCCCCGGTCGGACTCACCTCCATGTAGGTGCAGTCCCGTGTCAGGAGTCCTTTGGAGGCATAGCCGAACGCGCAGAGATTGCCCGTGGCCGGGTCGATTTTCGGGTGGGCGCAGAAGGTCTGGCCCTGCATTTTGCCCCCGAAGGTGGTGTAGCCCTGGGTCTCCAGCGTGAGAGGGTCCATCAACAGGGCGGGACTGTCCTCCTTCAGCGCAAGCAGCTTGCCGGCATGCACGATGACGTTGGTGTTGGCCGTGCCCCGGATCCGTCCCCTGACCGATTCATCATCGGTGAGCGGGTTGCGATAGGCACCGAACAGCGCGCGTTCCGCGTCGCGCTCGAGCTTCCACTTGTCGGTCTGCGCATAGCGCGACTTGAAGTCGATCCTGCCGTTGCGAAAGCGGAACAGGCTGACCATGCCGTCGCCGTTGAAGAACTGATCGCTCTCGAACCTCGGGGCGAACTGCGCATCCGGATGGACGCGGTGATAGGTGCCGTTCAACTGGTCGGGCACCTCGCCCTCGACCTCCAGATCGTGGATGTCGCCCTCGAACCGGGTCGGACGCAGCGTGCCGGTGAATCCCGGCGTTTTGGGGAAATGTGCCATGGTGCCCCATCATCCGCTCGTCCGGATTTCCGTCTGTCACCAGGGCGAGCGGCTTTTCGCCGAACAGCGAACCGAACAATGAACCCGGGAGCGTCAGCCGGCGGGCGCAGCGGGCGATCCCAGGGTCAGCCGCACGATGAGCTGCCGGAACCAGGCGTGGGCCGGGTCGGCCTCGTTGCGCTTGTGCCAGAGCAGGATTTCATGGACCGGGTCTGTTTCGAAGGGCAGCGGGAAGAGCTTCAACGGCACGGTCGCCGCAAACATCTCAGCCACCCGTTCCGGCATCGTGGCCACCAGGCGGGTTCCCGGCAGAACCAGCGGAAGATGCAACAGGCTGGGTACCGTGATGTGCACGGGCAGGTCGACTCCGAGAAGCCGCCTGACGAACTGATTGGCGGAGACGTTCGACCCGTTGGGCATCCCGAAAACATGAGGCAGGGAGAAATACTGCTCCGACGAGATGTTGTCGCCGACGGTGGGATGGTCACGGTCGACTGCGCAAATCCATCGCACCGGCCTCAGCCGGATGCTGTGCAGCGCGTCCGGCAACGCGCGCACGTCATAGAGGCGCAGGCTGTCCATCGACAGGCATAGGTCCGCATCGCCGTACTCGAGCCGCGACAGGGTGCCGTGCGACACGAGCTCGATGTGGATGCGGATGCCGGGTGCCTCGCTCGACACCCGTTCGAGGATCGCCGGCAACAATCCCGGCACCGCCTCCTCCGACAGAATCAGGGTGAATTCGCGCTGGGTGGTGGCCGCCGTGAACGTCGGCTGGGAGCCCAGGGCGGTTTGAATGAGCAGCAATGCCTCGCGCACGGGATCGACCAGGGATTGGCCCCGCGGCGACAGCTCCATGTCGCGGCCGACGCGGACGAGCAGCGGGTCGTCGAAATAGTCCCGCAGGCGGTGCAGCGCCGCACTCATCGCCGGCTGGGAGACGAAGACCTTCTCGGCGGCGCGGGTGATGTTTTTCTCGTGCAGCAGCGTATCTAGCGCTATCAGGAGATTGAGGTCGAAGCGGTGGAATTGCATGAGCGATTCTGGCGGGATTGACCCCCCATTTTATCAGATGTCGGGGGCCCGTCAGCGGGTGGCGCGGGGCGCCGTTGCGCTTTGGGTGGAGGGGGCATTCCCCTAGCGTCGAGCATCAAAGCCGCGCAGGATGCCTCATGGCAACCATGAACGCCCCATTGATTTCCGACGATCTACGCGCCAAGGCGCTTTCCTTCACACGGCGTCCCCGCGAGCTGCTGATCGGCGGCCGCTGGTGCCCGGCCCAATCCGGCGCCTGCTTCGAGGTGATCGACCCGGCAGACGGTAAAATCTTCGCACACGCGGCATCCGGCGACGCCGCCGACGTCGACGCGGCGGTGGCGGCGGCGCGCGCGGCTTTCGAGGGGTCGTGGGGCACCTCGATGCCCGCGTTTCGGGCCCGACTGCTGCTCAAGCTCGCCGACTTGATCGAGACGAACGGCGACGAGCTGGCGCTGCTCGAGACGCTCGACAACGGCATGCCGTACCGCATGGCGCGCATGGCTGCGACCTTCGGAGCAGCCGAAAGTCTGCGGTATCACGCAGGCTGGGCCACCAAGATCGGCGGGGAGACGATCAACCCGAGCGTGCCGGGCGAATGGCACGCCTTCACCCTGCGTGAACCCGTCGGTGTGGTCGGTCAGATCGTGCCCTGGAATTTCCCGCTGGTCATGGCTGTGGCAAAGATCGCTGCGGCGCTCACCGTCGGCTGCACGGTGGTGCTGAAGCCCGCGGAGCAGACGCCGCTCAGCGCCATCCGGCTGGGCGAACTCATCCTCGAGGCGGGGTTTCCGCCCGGGGTGGTGAACATCGTCACGGGATTTGGTGAGACGGCCGGCCGGGCGCTGGTCGCGCATCCCGACGTCAACAAGATCGCGTTCACGGGATCCACGCCGGTCGGCAAGGAGATTTTGCGCGCCTGCGCCGGCAACCTGAAGCGGGTGACCCTGGAGCTCGGCGGCAAGTCTCCGGTGATCATCTTCCCCGACGCCGATCTGGGTCCGGCCACCGAAGTGGCCGCCCGGGGCATATTCATGAACACCGGGCAGGTGTGTGCCGCGGGCTCCCGGCTGTTCGTGCATGAGCGGGTATTCGATCAGGTCGTCGAAGGGGTGGTCGCGCGCGCGCGGGCGCTCAAGCTGGGCGCCGGCACCGACCCGGCGACCGATCTGGGACCGGTGGTGTCCGACGCGCAGCGTCAACGGGTGACGGGCTACATCCGCAGTGGCATCGAGGATGGCGCCCGCGTCCTCACCGGCGGCGACCCGGTGCCCGGGCCGGGGTTCTTCGTGCAACCGACGGTGCTTGCGGGCACGACGGCCGGCATGAAGGTGGTGAGCGAGGAGATTTTCGGTCCGGTGCTGTGCGCCATGTCCTTCTCGGATTCCGACGTGAATGCGATCGCGCGCCTGGCGAACGAAACCGACTATGGCCTCGCGGCCAGCATCTGGACCCGCGACATCACCGTCGCGCACCGGCTGGCGCGGCGCATCAGGGCCGGCTCCGTGCGCATCAACACCGCGGGCTCGGTGGATCCGGCGATGCCGCTCGGCGGCTTCAAGCAGTCGGGCTGGGGCCGCGAAAACGGTCGCGAGGGCACGGAAATCTACACCGAGGTCAAGTCGGTCACCGTCGGCCTGACCTGAAGACGTCGGATGGACCGCAGCTCCTTCGACTACGTGATCGTCGGCGCCGGCTCGGCCGGCTGCGTGCTGGCGAACCGCCTGAGCGCGGATCCCGCGGCGCGGGTGCTGCTCGTGGAGGCGGGCGGCTCCGACGACCGGTTTCTCATCAAGATGCCGCTGGGCTTTCTGCGGGCCCTGTTCGATCCGTCGCTGTCGTGGGGCTACATGAGCGAACCCGAGCCGACGCTCGATGGCCGTTCGATTTGGCTGCCGCGGGGCAAGGTGCTCGGCGGATCGTCCTCGATCAACGGCATGTTTTACATGCGCGGGCATTCCGGTGATTTCGACTCCTGGGCCCGTGAGGGCTGCGAGGGCTGGAGCTACGCCGACGTGCTGCCGTATTTCAAGCGCATGGAGACCAGCTGGCGCGGGGCCGGACCGTGGCATGGCGGCGACGGACCCTTGGGCGTCATGGCCATCGACACCCGTCGGCTGCTGCACACGCCGCTGATGCAGTCCGCCGCGGCGGCCGGATTCGCGACGACCGAGGACATCCACGGCGACTGCGAGGAGGGTTTTGCGCGCGGGGAGATCACGGTCGATGCCCGGGGGCGCCGGGCAAGCACCGCCCGCGCGTATTTGCATCCGGTCAGGCACCGGCCGAACCTCAACGTCGTCACGGAGGCGCTGGTGACGAAGGTGAGCATGGACGGCGAGCGGGCGACGGGAATCGTCTATCGGCGCGGCGCCGAGGTCGTGGAGGCGCGCGCCGATCGTGAGGTGATTCTCTGCGGCGGCGCGTTCAATTCGCCGCAGCTGCTGCTGCTGTCGGGCATCGGGCCGGCCGACGAACTCGAAGCCCACGGCATCGCGGTGCGCGCCAATCTGTCCGGTGTGGGCCGCAACCTGTCCGAACACGCGCGTGTGCCGATCGAGTTCGCCACGCGCGGCAACGTTTCCTTCCTGAACGAACTTCGTGCCGACCGGGTCGCGCGCTCCCTGCTGCACTGGGCGGTGCTCGGCGGCGGCGTTTTTGCGACCCAGATCAACAGCTGCAACATCGTGGTCCGGACGGATCCCTCCCTGGCCCAACCCGACATCCAACTCATGAGCAATCCGGTGCGCATGGATGCGAAGATTTGGTGGCCGCTGGTGGGCACCCGTCAGGAGCACCGCGTCACCGCCGATGCCGTGGTGCTGCACCCGGAGTCGCGCGGTCGGGTCACCCTGCGCTCCGCCGATCCTGCCGACAAGCCGCGCATTTTTCTCAACGTGCTCGCGACTGATGCCGACCTCGCGACCGCACGGCGCGGCGTGCGGCTGGCTCGCAAGATTTATGGCACCGCACCCCAGGCTTCGCTGATCGACCACGAGACCGCGCCGGGAACCGCCGTCCAGTCGGATGCCGAGCTGAACGCTTACATCCGCTCCCGCGGCGCGGTCACCCAGCACCCGGTGGGCACCTGCTCGATGGGAGTCGGACCGCAGGCCGTGCTCGATTCCAAGCTGTGCGTGAGGGGGATCGCCAACTTGCGCGTCGTCGATGCGTCGGTGATGCCCACGGTTCCCGGCGGCAACACGAACGCCGCCGTCATCATGATCGCCGAAAAAGCGGCCGACCTGATTCTCGGTCGATCCTTACCCCCTGAGCCGGCGCGCAGCGCCGTCGCTCCCCGTTGATCTTTGGAGCGCCAATGTCCACCACCGTCACGAAGGAACCTCGCACCGATCTCACTCTGGTCCTGGAACACGTTTTCGACGTGCGAATCGATTTTTATCAGAGGCTCGTGTTCGATGCGATGCCCGGCGGACAGAAGGCGGCCTACACGTCGGTCAAGAGCGGCACCGTGTCGGGGCCGCGACTGAACGGGCGCGTGCTCGACTACAGCGGCGCCGACTGGCCGATCATCCGCGCGGACGGCGTCGTCGAACTCAATGCCCATTACGTTCTGGAGGCGGATGACGGCGCGCACATCTACATCCGCAACCTGGGCTACGTGTACGGTCCGCGCTCGGCCTCCGAGGCGGCCCGCACGCCGGCCAATCCGGCCGCCACGGGATATTTCCGCTGCACTCCGTATTTCCGCGCGCCGGAAGGTCCGCACGACTGGCTGAATCGGACGGTGGTCGTCGGCGGCGGCGAGCGGCACGCGGCGACCGCCACCGACCCCGACCACACGCTGTTTCGCTACTACGCGGCCCTCTGATGCGGCCGGACTATGTGATCGTCGGCGGCGGCTCGGCCGGCTGCGTGCTCGCGGCACGGCTGTCCGAGGACCCGCAGGTGCGCGTGGTGCTGCTCGAAGCGGGTGACACCGACGCCGGCCGCTGGGCCATGCGCATGCCGCTGGCGTGGCGCGATACGTTCATGGACCCGTCGGTGGGCTGGGGATACCTCACGGAGCCCGAGCCGCATGCGGACGGGCGGGTCATCCCCGCGCCGCGCGGCAAGGTGCTGGGGGGCTCGGCGTCCGTGAACGGCATGATGTATTCGCGCGGATGCGCTGCGGACTACGACGGCTGGGCGAGTGACGGGCTCACCGGCTGGGATTACGCCGGCGTGCTGCCGTATTTCCGGCGCTCGGAGAGCAACTGGCGCGGCGCGTCCGCGTACCACGGCGCCGACGGCCCTCTGACCGTTTCACGCCACGTCCCGGACAGGGTGATTCATCCGCGCATGATGGCCGCGGCGGCCGCGCTCGGCTTCAAGCAGCTCGACGATTTTCACGGCGCCGAGCATGAAGGCTTCGCCGTTCCGGATTTCAACGTGCACCGGGGCGAGCGGGCCAGCACATCCGTGCGTTTCCTGCGCCCCGCCATGGGCCGCCCGAACCTCGAGGTGATCACGCGGGCGCTGGTGCACCGCGTGGTGTTCGACGGCACCCGCGCGCGCGGCGTCGAATACAGCGTGGGCGGTACGGTGCGGCGGCTCGACTGCGAGCGGGAGATCGTGCTCGCCGCGGGCGCCTTCGGTTCGCCGCACATCCTGCTGCTGTCGGGCATCGGTCCCGCGGCCGGAATCGAGCCTCACGGCATCCGCGTCGTCCACGAACTTCCGGGGGTGGGCGCCAACCTGCAGGAGCATCAGTCGCTTGCGATGATGTACCAAGCGCGCGGGGCCATCACGTTCGATTCGCGGCTGCGCGCCGACCGTCTCGCCCTCTCCGTGCTGCGCTGGCTGTTGTTTCGGAGCGGGACGGTTGCAGGTCTGCCGGTGTCCGCCCAGGGCTTCGTCCGGACCGCGGCCGAACTGGACAAGCCGGATTTACAGATGCTCGTGAGCCCGGTCTCGATGATGGCCAAACCCTGGTTTCCCGGCTGGCGCGCCCCGTCCGGGCATGTGCTGTCGGTCGCCTGCGTGTTGTTGCATCCCGCCAGCCGGGGCACCGTCACGCTGCGTTCGGCCGAGCCGGGCGCGGCACCGCGGATTCTGCTCAATTTGCTGCAGGCCCCCGCGGACCGCGCGGCCTTCATACGCATCATGCGGTTCGTGCGGCGCTTCTTTGCGACCGCGGACGCCCAGGCCGTGGTGCAACATGAACTGCTGCCCGGCGGGGCGCTGCAAAGCGACGCGCAGCTCGAGGCGTTCGCGCGGGCAAACGTGCGCACGGCGATGCATCCGACCAGCACCTGCGCCATGGGCTCAGGGGCCGCGGCCGTCCTCGATTCCGCGTTGCGGGTGCGCGGGATCGACGGCCTGCGGGTGGCGGACGCGTCGGCGATGCCGAACATCGTTGGCGGAAACACCAATGCACCTGCCATCATGATCGCCGAGAAGGCCGTGGACCTCATCCTCGGACGGCATGCACCGGAGACCTGATTTGCCAACGAAGCGCTTTTACGGCTGGTCCATGCTCGCGGCGCTATGGGGCGTCATGTTCCTGAATCTCGGCTTCCCGGCCTACGGGCCGGCCGTGATCAACGCGGCGATGGCGAGGGCCGTGGGGCTGCACCGTGAAACGCTCGGCAACATGTTCTCCGTGTACATGATCATGTCCGGTCTGCCCGGCCCCCTCGTGGCTCTCTCGGTCAACCGGCTCGGTGTGCGGCGGACCCTGGTGCTCGGCAGCGCGTTCATCGTTTCGGGCGCCGTGCTCATGGCCACCGTGGTCGAGGGCGGAGTGGGCGCAATGGTGTGTTTCGGCCTGCTGGTGGGATCCGGTGTTGCGACAGGATCGGCGCTGGCATCACAGGCCGGTCTCGCGCGCTGGTTCGTGAGGCGCCGCTCGCTGGCGCTTTCCGTGCTGTATTCGGCGGGGGCCATCGGCGGATTCGTGGCCGCCCCGCTGCTCAATCTCATCATTCAGCGCACGGGCAACTGGCGTGCGGGATGGTGGTTGCTTGCGGCGCTGTCCGCCGCCGCCGCCTGCGTGGCGCTGGCGTTCGTGCGGGAGCGTCCGGAGGACATCGGGCAGGTCGCCGACGGGTTCGGTCCGCGGACCGCCGACGGGCAGCCCGCTGCGGACACGCGGCCGCCGTTCGTGACGCGCCGCGAGTGGAGCTTCGCTGAGGGGGTGCGCAATCCGACTTACTGGGTGCTGCTCATAGCGCTGCTCGGCACCAGCGGGGGCTATACGCTGTTCCTCGCGCACGGCGTCGTGCATCTGCAGGATCTGGGGCACTCCGCGAGCGTGGGCGCCTGGGCCGTCGGGATCATGACGGTCACCGGCTTGATCGGCAAGGTGATCCTCGCCGCGCTCGGCGACCGTCTCGATCCACGCTATATCTTCGCGTTGTTCATGGCGGTGTTCGCCATCGGGCTGCTGGTCATCGTCGATGCCCGCGCGCTGTGGCAGGTGTTCCTGTTCGCGACGTGCCTCGGGATCGGGTTCGGCGGTGGTCTGGTCACCTTCATGTCGGTGTTGAGCAATTATTACGGCACCCGTGCGTTCGCCTCGCTGGCAGGGCTCGCCGTGGCCATCAACACCACTGTGTCCGCCATCGCGCCGAAGGTTGCCGGGCACCTGTTCGACCAGGGCGTCGGCTATGGCGCGACCTTCTATTTTCTGGCGGCCTGGGGTTTCGTGAGCGCCGTGGTGTTGATATTCGCCCCGCGACCCGCGCTTCCGATGCCGGCGGGCACGGCGGCAATCGAAGCGTGACGTGGAGAATGATTTCATGAATACGGTCAAAGAGGGCGAGCTGCTCTGGACCCCGAGCACCGAGCGCGCGGATCGGGCCAATCTCACGCATTACATGCGCTGGCTCGCCGAACGCGGACACCGCTTCGATTCGTATGCCGCCTTGTGGCGCTGGTCGATCGACGACCTCGAAGGATTTTGGGAATCGCTGTGGGACTATTTCCAGATCAAGGCCTCGCATCCCTATGACCGGGTGCTCGGGTCGGCCGTCATGCCCGGTGCCGAGTGGTTTCCCGGAGCGCAACTGAACTATGCCGAGCACGCGCTGCGCCACGAGCGTGCCGGTGCGGATGCACTGTTTTTCCTGAGCGAGCGGCGCGGTCTCGCTCCGCTATCCTGGACGGATCTCGGCGGCCAGGTCCGCAAGCTGGCGACCCGCCTGCGGGAACTGGGGTTGCAGCGGGGCGACCGCGTTGCCGCCTATCTGCCGAATTCGCCGGAGTCCGTGGTCGCGATGCTGGCGACGGTGAGCGTCGGCGCGATCTGGGCGAGCTGCGGCCCCGATTTCGGTCCGAGGGGGGCGGTGGACCGCTTCGCCCAGCTCACGCCCAAGTTCGTATTCTGCGTCGACGGGTATTACTACGGCGGCAAGCCTTTTGACCGGCGGCCCGAAATTGGGGCGATACTGCACGAATTGCCGACGGTGGAGCGCGTCATCTACCTGCGGCACCTCGAGCCCGCGAATCCGGCGCGGCTGACGGCGCACACGATCTTCTGGGAGGAGGCTCTGGACGGGCCCGAAGTCGCGCGCGAAGACTTTCACTTCGAGCAGGTGCCGTTCGCACATCCTCTGTGGATCCTCTTTTCGTCCGGCACGACCGGGCTGCCCAAGCCGATCATCCACTGTCACGGCGGCATGATTCTCGAGCAGTACAAGGCGGTCATGCTGCAGATGGACATGCATCCCGGCGAGCGCGTGTTTTTCTTCACGACGACCGGCTGGATGATGTGGAATTTCCTGGTGAGCGCGTTGCAGGCCGACGTGGTCCCGGTCCTGTACGACGGCAATCCCGCCCATCCCCAGCCCGACGTGCTCTGGTCCATGGTCGAACGCACGGGTGCGAGCTACTTCGGCGCCAGCCCGACGTACATCGGCATTCTCGACAAGGCGGGGATCGTGCCCAAAGACCGCTTCGACCTGTCGCGCCTGCAATCCGTCATGCTGGCGGGCTCGCCGGTGACGGCGGAGATCACGGCCTGGTGCTACCGCAACGTCAAGGCGGATGCCTGGATCGCCTCCGGCAGCGGCGGCACCGATCTGTGCACCGGCATCGTCGGAGGCGCCATATTGCAGCCGATCTACGCCGGCGAGATCCAGGCGGCGCAACTCGGAGTCGCCGCGTTTGCCTTCAACGAGGCGGGTCAGGCGGTGGTGAACGAGGTGGGCGAGATGGTGATCACGAAGCCGCTGCCGTGCATGCCCGTGGGATTCTGGAACGACGCCGACGGCAGCCGCTATCGGGAATCCTATTTCGACATGTATCCCGGCGTCTGGCGGCATGGCGACTTCTTCAAGGTCAACGAACGGGGCGGCTGTTTCGTACTCGGACGCTCGGACGCGACGCTGAACCGCCATGGCGTGCGCATCGGGACGGCTGAGGTGTACCGCGCGCTGCTCTCGGTTCCGGAAATCGAAGACTCGCTCATCGTGAATCTGGACCTGCCGGGCGGCGAGTTCTTCATGCCCCTGTTCGTGAAATTGAAGGAGGGGGCGCGGCTCGACGCCACGCTGGTGGAGAAGGTGCGTGCCTGCATGCGCAAGACCTACTCGGCCCGCCACGTACCCGACAAGATCTACGAGGTGGGCGCGATTCCCTACACCCTCACGGGCAAGAAAATGGAGGTGCCGGTGCGGCGCATCATGATGGGCGTTCCGGTCGAGAAGGCGGCGAACCGTGCGGCAATGGCGAACGTGGACGCGTTGGACTTCTTCGTCCGCTACGCACGCGATCAGCAGGATTATCGGCTCTGACGCAGCCCGCCCGCCGGTTCGCTCTGGTTCGAGTCCATGCTCCTCCTCGGTTGAGTTTGGCCACGTCCGTGAAGCGCTTCATGGCGACCTGAAATCCGTCCTCATCCCCCGTGGAGAACCGTCCATGAATGCATCCGTCAACCTGTCCGCCGGCGCCATTGCGCCGCAGCCCGAGCCGTCCGCCGGGGTGGCCAAGTTTCTCGCGCTGAAACCGCGCCTGTTCATCAACGGCGAGTGGGTCGAGGCCCGCTCCGGCAAGACCTTTCAGGTGTTCGACCCCGCCACGGGCCGGCAGATCGGTCTCGCCGCCGATGCGGGCCAGGAGGATGTGGATCGCGCCGTTGCCGCCGCCCGCAATGCTCTCGAAAGCGGCCCATGGTCCACGATGAAGCCCGCGGATCGAGAGGCCCTCCTGTGGAAGCTGGCGGACCTCATCGACCGCGATGCCGCCGAATTCGCCGAGATCGAGAGCCTGGACAATGGCAAGACGCGATTCATGGCGAGCATCGTCGACGTGCCCGGCGCGCGTAATTATTTCCGCTACATGGCCGGTTGGGCGACCAAGATCGAGGGCACGACCATGCAGACCTCGATGGGCGCGCCCGGAGCCAAATTCCATACCTACGTGGTGCGCGAGCCGGTGGGAGTGGTGGCGCAAATCGTGCCGTGGAATTTTCCGCTGGCGATGGCCGCGTGGAAACTCGGTCCCGCGCTCGCGGTCGGCTGTACCTGCGTGTTGAAGCCCGCCGAGCAGACTCCGCTGTCGGCTCTCAAGCTGGGTGAACTCATCCGCGAGGCGGGTTTTCCTCCCGGCGTGGTGAACATCATCACCGGCGTCGGGGAGGTCTCGGGGGCGGCCTTGGTCGCGCATCCGGGGGTCGACAAGATCGCCTTCACGGGCTCCACCGAGGTCGGCAAGATCATCAACAAAACCGCGACCGACACCCTGAAGCGAGTCTCTCTCGAGCTGGGCGGCAAGTCGCCGATGATCGTGCTGCCGGACGCGGATCCGGCGACGGTCGCCGGCGGCAGCGCCGGCGCGATTTTCTTCAATGCCGGCCAAGTGTGCACGGCCGGTTCGCGCCTGTACGTGCATTCCTCGATCTTCGACCGGGTGATCGAGGGCGTGAGCGCCGCGGCGGCGAAGATCCGCCTGGGTCCCGGCCTCGAACAGGCGACCGAGATGGGTCCGCTGGTCTCGAAAGAACAACAGGAGCGCGTGCTCGGCTTCATCGAGTCCGGCCGCAAGCAGGGCGCGACGGTCACAACCGGCGGGGAAGCCCCATCGCATCCGGGCTACTTCGTCAAACCCACCGTCCTGGTCGACGTGAACCCGGACATGCGGGTGGTGCGCGAGGAGATCTTCGGGCCGGTGCTCGTGGCCCAACGCTTCGACGACCTCGACGCCGTCGTCAATGCCGCGAACGATTCGCCGTACGGCCTGGCCGCCAGCATCTGGACGAATAATCTGACGGCAGCGCATCGGCTGGTTCCGCGCATCAAGGCGGGTACCGTGTGGGTCAACTGTCACAACGTGGTGGATCCGAACATGCCGTTCGGCGGTTACAAGCAGTCCGGCTTCGGACGCGAGCATGGCCGGGTTGCGGTGGAGATGTACACCGAAACCAAGTCCGTCTGCATCATGCTCTAAAGGGATTGTCACATGAAACATCGGATGTTGGCCCTGACGGTGCTGGGCCTCGCACTGGGAGCCTGTGGGCCGTCAAAAGCTCCGCCGGCCGCGGTGACGCCGCAGGCAGCCCCGAAGCCGCCAGCCGCGGTCGACGCTGCGCGCCTGACGGCAGCCGACGATGAGCCGGGCAACTGGATGGCGCCGGGTCGCACTTATGGAGAACAGCACTACAGTGCCCTGAAGCAAATCGACGCGGGCAACGTCAACCAGCTGGGTCTGGCGTGGTCCTTCGACCTCGACACGGCGCACCGGGGCCAGGAGGCAACGCCGCTGGTGATCGACGGGGTCATGTACGTCACCAGCGCCTGGAGCAAGGTGTTCGCCCTCGATGCGAAGACCGGCGCGCTGCGCTGGGCCTACGATCCGAAGGTGCCGGGCAAGGCGGCGATCAACGCCTGCTGCGACGTCGTGAATCGCGGAGCGGCGGCCTGGAAGGGCCGGATTTACTCGGGCACCCTGGACGGCCGGCTGATCGCCCTCGATGCGGCGACGGGCAAGCTGGTGTGGGAGGTCATGACCGTGCCCGAGGGGGGGCGCTACACCATCACGGGCGCACCCCGGGTGGTCAAGGGAATGGTGTTGATCGGCAACGGCGGGGCGGAGATCGGCATTCGCGGCTATGTGACCGCGTACGACGCCGAGACGGGCAAGCAGGTATGGCGCTTCTACACGGTGCCCGGTGACCCCGCGAAGCCTTACGAGAGTCCGGCCCTGGAAAAGGCGGCCGCGACCTGGAAGGGGGATTATTGGACGTTGGGCGGCGGCGGGTCGGTCTGGGATGCGATCGTTTACGACCCGGCGCTCAACCTCGTGTACATCGGTGTCGGCAACGGTGCTCCGTGGAACCGCGCCAAGATCGGCGGCGACGCGCTGTACCTGTCGTCGATCGTCGCCCTGAAGGCGGACACCGGCGAGTACGTGTGGCATTACCAGATCACGCCGCACGACGAATGGGACTTCGACTCCTGTTCGCCGCTGATTCTCGCCGACCTCGACATGGGCGGCGTTTCGCGCGCGGTGATCATGCAGGCGCCGAAGAACGGCTTTTTCTATGTGCTCGATCGTGCCACCGGCGAATTGCTGGCGGCCGATCCGTACACGACCACGACCTGGGCGAAGAGCGTCGACAAGAAGACCGGCCGCCCGGTCGTCGCGAAAGGCGCCAACTACGGCGAAAGCGGCAAGCCCTTCGTGTCGAGTCCGGGCCCCGGCGGCGGTCACAGCTGGCAGCCGATGTCGTTCAGCGCGCAGACGCACCTGGTTTATTTCCCGGTTACCGAGCTGTCGTTTCCCTTCGTGCCCGAGGCCAGCCTCAAGCATCGCGATCTCGCCTGGAACACGGGCGTCGACTTCGACGCGGGAAGCCTGCCTCAGGTGCCCAAGATCAAGGCGCAGATTCTTGCGGGACTGAAGGGACATCTGGTGGCCTGGGACCCGGTGGCCAACAAGGAAGTGTGGCGCGTCGAACTTGGCCATCCCTGGAACGGCGGAGTCGTTTCCACGGCGGGAAACCTGGTGTTCCAGGGCAACGCGATGGGGGAATTCGTCGCCTACAGCGCCGACAAGGGGGCGCGCCTCTGGTCCGCCGAGACCCAGGCGGGCGTGCTGGCGGCGCCGATGACCTATGAGGTGGACGGGGAACAGTACGTCGCGGTCGAAGTGGGCTGGGGCGGCGCCTTCGGGCTGGCCGCCGGGGAACTGGCGCTCAAGTCGCACATCGCCTCGAATCTGCCGCGCATCCTCGTGTACAAGCTCGGCGGCAGGGCGAGTCTGCCCGGGTTGCCGGCGGTCGTGCCGGCGGTCCTCGATCCGCCGCCTGAGACCGCTTCCGCGGCCGACGTGGCCGCGGGCAAGAAGCTCTACCACACGTTCTGTTCCAATTGTCATGGAGACAGCGCCACGAGTTCGGGCCTGATCCCGGACCTGCGGCATTCATCCGTCATCAAGGATGCGAAGGCAATGGACGTGATCGTGCGCCAGGGCTCCCTGGAGGCGAACGGCATGGTCGGCTTCAAGGAGGAGGTGTCCGCGCAGGACCTCGAAAAGATCCGCGCCTACGTGATCCATCGTGCCAACGAGGACAAGAACAACGAGTCAGCCGAGGTGCAGAACCCGGTCGCGGCGCACTGACGACATCATCGTGCGATGACCGACCACCAATTTGCGTACCTCACGTCCACGACGCATCCGGGATTCCTGAACGCGCCGCCGCTCGATGCGCACCCACATGCGGAGGTCGTCGTCGCCGGTGTGGCCTGGGATGGGTCCACGACCAACCGGCCGGGGGCGCGTCACGGTCCGTTCGCGATCCGGCGCGCGAGCCATATGCTGGGAGACGGCTGGCATCCGCTTTTCGGCGTCACACCGGTCGGAGGTATCGCCGACGTGGGCGATCTGGCCCTGCCGAACACGTCGCTGCGGGCAATGCGTGCGGCGCTGGAACCCATGGCGGCGTCGCTGATCGCGCGGCATCATGTGGTCTGGCTGGGCGGCGATCATTCGATCACACTGTCGCTGTTGCGCGCGCAGCACGCAAGGCTCGGCCGCCCCCTGGCGCTGGTGCATTTTGACGCGCATTGCGATACCTGGCCGGATCATGCCGGCGAGCCCTCGGGTCACGGCACCTGGGTGGCGGAGGCGGTCGCCGAGGACCTGATCGATCCGCGGCTCACCGTGCAGTTCGGCATCCGGTCGCCGGCGGAGCGCTCGATCGGCGCATACATCCGCGATCGCGGGGGGTTGATCTATACCGGCCGGGACTTGCGCGGACTCACGAGTGCGGCGCAACTGCACGAGGTCTGCGCGGCGGTCGCGGCGCGGCTCGGGCGCCCGGACACGCCGGTCTATCTGTCGCTGGACATCGATTGTCTCGATCCGGCCTTTGCACCGGGAACGGGGACACCCGAACCCGGGGGGCTGGCCACGGCGCAGGTGATGACGCTGCTCGAAGAATTGGCCGGCTTGCAGTGGGTCGGTATGGACCTGTGCGAGGTCGCGCCGCCGTACGATCACGCGGACTTGACGAGCAACGCCGCGGCCACGTTGATTTGGACCTACCTCTGCGGTCGCATCGCCTCACGGGGACGGTAGCGGCGCGATGTGGAAGACGCGCTCCGCGTTCCCGTGATAGAGCTGGTGCCGCTGCGCCTCCGTCACGGGCGCTGCGTCCATGAAGTCGACCGCCGGCTGCGTGGGCTGGTACGGGTAGTCGATCGCCCAGAGCACGTTGTCGATGCCGATCTTGCGGATGGTGTATTCGAGGGCGAGAGGGTCCTCGACTCCGCTGGTGGTGCAGACGAAGTTGCGCTGGAAGTACTCCGCCATGGACAGCTTCGTCCTCGGCGCGCGATCGATGCCCTGCGCGCGGCTGTTCATGAAGGTGATGCGCCAGATCCAGAACGGAATCGCCTCGCCCATGTGGCCGATGCAAATTTTGAGTTTTGGAAAATGATCGAACACGCCGGCCGCCATCATGCGGACCACGTGCGTTCCGACCTCGACGCCGTAGCCCCACATGGCGGAGTCCATGCCGTAATCCTGCAACGGGCCCTTCAGCGTGTCGGAGGCGGCGCGTGGGTGGATATAGATGCAGGCGTCGAGCGCTTCTGCGGCCTCGAGCACCGGCCAGTATTTGGGGTCGTCGAGGTATTCGCCATGGGTGTGGCTGTTGAGAATGAAGCCGTTCAATCCGAGCCCGCGGATGGCCCGCTCCATCTCCCGCGCGGCCCGTTTCGGGCTCTGCGGAGCGAAGCTCGCCAATCCGGCGAACCGGGTGGGGTGCCGCCGGCAGATCTCGGCCAGCCGGTCGTTCGCCAGGGCGGCGAGGTCGGTCGCGGTGTCGGCGTCGAACATCTGCACGCCGGGAGCCGTCAGCGACAGCAGGTGCATGTCGACGCCGCAGCGGTTCATCTCCTCGACCCTGTGCCCTTCGATGTCGAGCAGCCCGTCCAGGAAATTCATGCGGCCGTAGCCGGGATCGCCGCTCTTGTAATCATAGATTCCCCGGACGAGCAGCTTGTCCAGGCTGCTGCTCGGGCCGCGCACGACCTGCTTCAATTCGGCGGCGACTTCGGGGATGGAGAAAGCTTCTTCCGTGGCGATGCGGCGCATGGCGTCAGCGCACCACGAAATAGTGGATGCGGTTGGCGCCCGGGATCTTCTCCGCGACGCCGACGAACACGTGCCGGCTCATCCAGGCGTGGGGACCGTCGGGGACGTCGAATTTTGGCGAGACGCGCATGTAGTATTCATCGTCCCGAAGCGCCTCGTTGCGATTCATTTTTTCCGCCGCCTCCGGGGACGTCGCCCAGCGGAAGCCGCGGTTTTGCAGGTAGATGACCGTACCGTCGTCGGCCTCGAGAAGATAACGGGCGTCGAAGTCGATGACGCCGTCGGCGCGCACCAGCGGAAAATCACCGCCCGACATCGGGACGACCTTGCCGCGCAGCAGCGGGCCCTCGATCGTGCCGCTACCGGCATAGACGGCCGCACGGGTCATTCCCACGCTCGTGGGTTTGAGCCAGCGTGCTCCAACCAATTCGATGCCGATCGTGAAGGCGAATTCCATCTTCGGTTCATAGGGGTGTGGCATGTCGTGCTCTCCGATATCAGTCGTTTATCAAGCGTGGGTGGTCAAACGTTGGCCGGCGTCGACCGGTAGCGCGCGTCGAGGTCGGCGCGCAGGCCGCGCGCGGCCAGAAAAAAATGCAGGCTGCCCAGCAGCAGCAGCACCGCGATCGCGGCCATCGAAAACTGTATCCCGTGGGCCGACGCCGAGGAGCAGGCTGCTGCGAGCGCGGGCCCGGCGTCCGCCCGCGCGGCGCCCCCGGGGCAAAGGGCCGCAAAGTCGCCGGCCTCGAATGCCCGGTGGGCCGCGAGGTCGCTGACGATGCCGACCAGGGTCGGTCCGAGTCCGATGCCGAGGAGCCCAAAGACGATGGCCACCGTGAAAGCCGACGAGGCGCGCATGCTGGAGTCCACCATGTTCTGCGCGATCGTGAGCGTCGGCGTGTAGTAAACGAAGAGCGCCACGTGCGCCGGGAGCAGCATCGCCATCGCGCCGGCGAGCGTGGCCTGGTGCAGTCCCAGCTCGAACAGCGGCATCGCGATCAGGAGCGACACGGCCGGCAGCCACACATACCAGCGACGGTCCCGCTTCACGGCCCAGTCGACGCCGAAGCCGCCCAGAACGAGGCCTGAGCTCATCGCCACCACCACCAACATGCCCAGCATCTTGCCGGCCTGCGCCGGACCGATGTGGTACACGGCGACGAAGTAGCGCGCGAAAAACTGGCCCATGCCGTTCATGGCGATCGCGGCATACGCGGCGCCCAGCAGGACGTGGCGCATCGAGGGCTTGCCGAACAGGAAGCGCATGACCGCGCGTGCCGAGGGTACGGGGCCCTCGGGGTGACCACCCGCGTCGAAGGCACCGCGCCGCGGCTCGTGCAGCGTGAACAGCGCGAGGGCGGCCGCGATGAAGCCGGGAATCGCCAGCGCGATGAACCAGTCGCGCCACTGCCCGTGCTGCGCGATCCATCCGCCGCAGGCCGAGCCCGCGAGCGCGCCGATGGGTGCTCCGAGCCAAACGATGGTGGTCGCCGCGCCGCGCCTGCCGGCCGGATAATGATCGCCGAGCAGCGAGTAGAGCGGCGGCCCGACCGCTCCGGCGTCGCCGATGCTGACGCCGACCCGGCACAGAAGCAGCAGAGCGAACGTGCGCACCTGGGAGATCAAGGCGCCGCACACCGAGAACAGGGCGATGGATGCGGCGATGATGCGCGTACGGCTGCGGCGTTCCGACAAACGGGCGATCGGCAGTCCGAGGAGCGAGTAGAAGATCGCAAATCCAAGTCCCTGAATCACGCCGAGTTCGGTGTCGGACAGGTGCAGGTCGCGCTTGAGGGCGGGCACGACAGCCGCCAAACCCTGCCGGTCGGCAAGGTTCAACACATTCATGAACATGAGCAGAAACAGCATCCACGCGCGATATCCGCGCGTTAACTCCGCGGCAACAGGGGCTGTACGGGCCGTGACGTCCACGCGGCGATCCCTACAGTCCGAACACCTTCTCGGCGTTGCCCTGGAAGAACGCCTTCTTGTCCTCGGCCGTCATGGTCATCGCATCCTGGACCGCCACTTCGTCAGGCTGGTATTGGTACGGATAATCCATGGCGTACATGATGCGATCGGCGCCCAGCGTGGATCTGCAGAACTGAATCGCGGGTTCCCAGGCGACCCCGGAGAAGGTGACGAAGATGTTGCGTTTGAAGTAGCCGGAGATCGGCAGCTCGAGCGGCTTCAGGAACGAATAGCGGCCGGCGCGGATGCCGGCGGCATGCATGTAGTCGAGGCGATACGCCCAGTACGGCAGCGCCTCGCCGCCGTGGCCCACGATGAATTTGAGCTTCGGATACCGGTCGAACACGCCCATGACGATCAGGCGCAGCAGGTGCAGGCCCGTGTCGACACCGAACCCGAACACGGCTCCGTCGAGGCAGCGTTCGAGCAGGGGACCGATGAGCCCCTTCGACGGACCCTGGGGATGGAGGTAGACGGGCGTCCCCAGTGCCTCGGCCGCCTCGAAGATCGGCCAGAATTTTTCGTCATCCGTGTACTCGCCGCCGACGTGGCCGTTGAGTATCACCGCCTTGAAACCGAGGGAACGCCCCCGCTCGATCTCCCGCACGCTGAAGGCTGGGTCCTGCGGCGCGATCGCAGTCATGCCGATGAATCGTTCAGGATGGCGGCGGCAGGCGGCGGCCAGCTGATCGTTCGCGTCCGCCGTGAGCGCCCGGGCCTCGGCGGCGGCGAACACATGTGTGCCGGGTGCGGTCAACGCGATCACGGCCTTGTCGATGCCGGCCGCATCCATGTCTTGAATCCGCCGGGCGTCCATGTCCTGCAGGCGCTCGATGATTTCCGTGGCGCGCGCGGAGGGGGAGCCGGAATAGAAGCCCCACAGGCTGCGGAAGCCCGGATCGTCGAAACCCTCGGCGATCAATCGCTTGTACGCGGTCAGCACCTCCCGGGTGATGAACGCTTCTTCGGTCGCTATCCGCAGATAGCCCTGGGCTCCGCCGGTCTTCAGTTCAGTCATGGTTGATCCTTCGCCGCGTCGCCGCGATCAGGCTTGATGGATGGCTTTGATCACGAGGCACGCCTCGATGCCCTCGGGTCCGTCTTCCGAACCGTGACCCGAGTCCTTCACTCCGCCGAAGGGGGAGTCCGCCCCGCCAATCATGGTGGTATTGATGCCGATCATGCCGCTCTCGACGGCATCGCCCAACAGCAGCGCGCGGCGGCCGTTCTCCGTGAAGCAGTAGGCGGCGAGACCGTAGGGAAGCCGGTTGGCCTGCTCCACGGCGTCGTCGAAAGTCTTGAACGGACGCATCAGGGCGATGGGACCGAAAGGCTCCTCGTTCATCACGCGAGCGGTCAGCGGCACATCGGTGAGTACGGTCGGGCGGAAGAAAAACCCCTTGTCGCTGCTCCCGCCGCCGCGCTCGCCGCCGGCGGCGACCCGCGCGCCCGCCTGGACGGCATTGCCGACGAAGGCTTCGATCGCGTCCGGGCGCCGCGGATTCGCCATCGGGCCCATCTGATTGCCCGCGTCCATCCCGTCCCCGACTTTGATCCTGGCCGCGCGCGCGGCAAATTCCTTGGCAAAGCGCTCGTACACTCCCTCCTGTACGTGGAAGCGCGTCGGCGAGACGCACACCTGGCCGGAATTGCGGAATTTGTGCGGAACCAGCAGGTCGAGGGCCTTGTCGAGGTCGGCATCGTCGAAAATCAGCACCGGCCCGTGTCCGCCCAATTCCATGGTGGTACGTTTGGCGCCTTCGGCGGCGAGTTTCATCAGGTGTTTGCCCACCGGCACCGAGCCGGTGAAGCTCACCTTGCGGATGATCGGCGAGGCCAGCAGGTGCCGTGACACCGTGTCGGGCACGCCGAACACACAGCTGGCGACTTCCTTCGGAAGGCCGGCGTCCAACAGGCAATTCAGGACTTCGAGAGCCGAGCCGGGCGCCTCTTCCGGAGGCTTGATGATGATGGAGCATCCGGCGCCGATGGCGGCGCCAAGCTTGCGCGCGGGATTGCCGACCGGAAAATTCCACGGACAGAAGGCAGCCACGGGGCCCACCGGCTCTTTGACCACCCGCGACAGGGTCCCAGCCGGGCGCACGAGCACACGGCCGTAGATCCTATGCACTTCGCCGGCGTAGAAATCGAACAGTGCGGCGGCCATCATCACTTCGCCCTTCGCCTCCGGGAGCGTCTTGCCTTCTTCCAGCGTGGCAATACGGGCGATGCGTTCGATCCGTTCGCGCAGCAAACGCGCCGCGCCGGCCAGCACGTTGCCGCGTTCGGTCGCGCTACGCGCGCGCCAGAGGCGGTAGCCACGGGCGGCCGTCGCGAGCGCGTGGTCCAGGTCCTGTGGCGTGGCGAGCGGCAGTTCGCCGAGCGTCTCACCGGTTGCGGGATTGACGACCCGATGGGTGGAGCGGCTGGCGGCGCCGAGGCGCTCGCCGTCGATGAACATCTTCAAATCGGCGTCATACGCGTGGGGCATCTGGTCTCCGTCGGTCAAGGTGTCGAAACCGTCCCCCCTGGGACGGTCCTGGCGGAAGGCTAGGCTGTTCCGGTTTTCTCGCGGCGGAATTCCCGCGGCGTCACGTGGTACTTCGCGCGGAACACCCGTCCGAAGTGCGTGGGGCTGTTGAACCCGTAATCGAAGGCGATGGCCGTCACCGTGCGGCCGCGTTGGGCACCCGATTGCAGGGCGCGGGAGCAGGCTTCGAGGCGTCGCCGCAGAATGTAGCGGGCGACAGTCTCGTCCTGATCCGAGAACAGGTGATGGAGATAACGCGCCGTCATCTTGCACGCCTCGGCAATGCGTGTCGGCGTCAGGTCCGGATCGTTCAGATGGGCTTCGATATAATTGATGATGCGGATGCGGTGGGCCGTGCCGAGTGATGACCGATCACCGAGCGCTTGCGGCAGATCCGCGTAAGCCGCTCCGATGAGGTCGAGAATGGCGACCGCGATGCGCGAGCCGGTTTGTTCGTCCAGGCCCTGGTGGTACTCGCTCCAGTATTTGCGCAGCAGCTGGGACAACAGTCCGCTGGCACCGCGGCCCCCCGGCATGGGGATGGCCGCGAGCGACTCGGGACAACCGACCTGGCGCCGCAGCGTCGCGTTGGGAATTCCCAACACCAGCATGCGATTCGCGCCGGTGAAGATCATCTCGTAGCGGCGGGTGCTGTCGCACAGGGTGAAATCGCCTTCCCGCAAATGCGATTCGCGCCCGTCCTGGCGGTTGATGCTCTCGCCCTCCAGTTGCAGATGGAGAAAGAACATCGCGTCCTTGGTCCGCGCGACGTGCGACCGGGAATGGCGGACCACCTGGGCGTCCGAATAGACCTCGGCCAGGCTCATGTCGCCGATGGCGCCCCGTACGATGGAGCCGTTGAATACCCGGATGTCGTCGGGTTCCGACACCAGCGGTGAAAAGGTATCGCTGGCGCGATCATTCCAGAAGGCGAGCTTGCGGCGCGGGTCGAGGCCGGCCGTAGAGAACGACTCGATATGTGCCATGTATTCACTCCCCCGTTGTTACGGGAATCAACCAGGATCAATCTTATTGTGCGTTCAAGCCTACACTTGTTGTGGAGATAGTTATACGAAACAATCATTTCGTTCAACTAATCAATTTGGGTTATAGGTGCTATATCGAATTCCAGTTACTGCCGGGCTTTCACGCAAAATTCCTCCGGTTATGAAGGATTTGCCAGCGGTTCGTGGCATAAAAGCAACAACGTTGGATCGATCGTTCGGCCGCAATCGATCTCCCTCTGCGTCGAGTTTCGTGACGGGTTTCACGTCATGATCGCCGGTGAAGTCAGCCGGGCTGACGTCGAACGACACTCGAAACGCGCCAGGTATCCCGTCCGGCTGGGGACGATCGGTACGAGCGACGCAGGGAAGGACGCCTTGAAATTGACGCCACTCAGCGGTTACGTTGGCTACGCCTTGCGCCGTGCGCAAAGCGTCATATTCGCCGACTTCAACCATACGCTCGCGGGATTGAACCTGCGGCCGGGCCAGTTTGCCGTACTGGTTCTGATCGATCAGAATCCTGGAACCAGCCAGTCGAGCGTCTCGGCGGCGCTGGGCATCCAAAAGGCGAATTTCGTGGCCACCATCGCCGATCTCGAAGCACGTGAGCTGGTGTGCCGCCGGAAATCGAATTCCGATGCGCGGACCTATTCCCTGAGCCTCACCGCCCAGGGCCGGGCGCTGCTGCTGCATGCCGCGCAATTGCAGGCGCTGCACGAATCGCGCGTCATCGAACAGATCGGCCCGGAGGGACGTTTGCAGCTGCTGGCGCTGCTCGAGCGCTTGTCGCACCTGCCGTGTCATCCGCAAAGTAACGTCCGGCCTGGAGATACAGATGTTGATGAACTCGGATCCCCGTGACACGTTGAATGCGAGCCGGATGAGCGTGCTGCAGATGGCTGCGGTCGCGATCACGGTGGGGCTCAACGCGCTCGACGGTTTCGACGTGCTCGCGATCAGCTTTGCCTCGCCCGGCATTGCAAGCGAGTGGGGGATCGACAGGAAGGCGCTTGGTTTCGTCCTTTCCATGGAATTGATCGGCATGGGCCTGGGATCGGTGCTGCTGGGTGGCGTTGCCGACAAGATCGGGCGGCGCCGGACCCTCCTGGGGTGTCTCATCGTGATGTCCGTCGGCATGGTCATGGCGACCCGGTCCCAGAGCGTGTACGACCTGTCGGTGTGGCGGGTGTTCACCGGTCTCGGCATCGGCGGAATGCTTGCGGCGATCAACGCCGTTGCCGCAGAGTTTTCCAACACCCGCCGCCGCGGCTTGAACGTGTCGATCATGGCCATCGGATATCCGCTCGGCGCCGTGATCGGCGGCGGCATCGCCTCGGTGCTGCTCAAGCAGGGCAACTGGCGGGCGGTGTTCGAGTTCGGCGCGGCGGCCACTGCCTCGTTCATCCCGCTCGTTTACTTTTTCGTGCCTGAATCGATCTCGTGGTTGTGCCAGCGTCAGCCGGCGGGGGCCCTCGCGACGGTCAATCGCAGCCTGGTCCGCATGGGTCAACAACCCGTGGCGCAATTGCCGTCCCTGTCGAGCGAGGTGCGGCGGCGCTCGGTCGCCGACATTTTCAGCCCCCAGTTGATCCGGGTGACCGTGCCGGTCACCCTGGCGTATTTCCTGCACGTCACCACCTTCTATTTCATGCTCAAGTGGGTTCCCAAGATCGTCGTCGACCTGGGATTCTCACCGGCGGCGGCGGCCGGAGTGCTGGTGTGGGCGAATGTGGGCGGTGCGGCAGGGGGCGTCGTGTTGGGCTTGCTGTCATTGAGATTCGGTCTCAAGAACCTCACCATGCTGGTTTTGGTGCTCTCGACCTTCATGGTCGGTGTGTTCGGCCGCAGCCACGCCGGGCTCGCCCAGTTGTCGCTGGTTTGCGCGTGTACGGGCTTCTTCACCAACGCCGGTATCGTGGGACTCTACGGCATTCTCGCGCAGGTCTTTCCCACCCATGTGCGCGCCACCGGGACCGGCTTTGCCGTCGGCATCGGTCGCGCCGGCTCGGTGCTCGCGCCGATCATCGCCGGCTATTTGTTCCAGTTCGGCTACGGCCTCGGGTTCGTCGCCAGCGCCATGGGCGTGTGGTCGCTCGTCGCAGCCGGCGCCGTGTGGCTGGTTCCCTTCAAGTCGGAGGTCGTCGAGTCGATCGAGACGGAGGCCGCTGCCGCACTGTAAGCAGGATCGTTTCGGCCGTCGCGGCGCGAGGACCTTCCCCGAGGGTGTGACATATGCCGACGCCTCGTACCGGGATTTTGCGAGCCGCACGGTGCGTCCCGTTCGAGAGACGGTCGCCATCGGGCAAAACCACGGTGCCGGATTGCCTGGGATCCGGCTGAATCCGGCTCGCGGCAATTGCGAATTCTGATCGCTCCGAATGTCTGCTTCTCTTACGGGCGGTGCGCCACTACCATCCCACGGCGAGCGATCGGGCGAGCGACACTGGTGAGAACGAGGAGGGGGAATGTTCAGGGCGGTTTCCATGATCGGTTTTGCGCTGGTGCTCGCAGCGTGTCATCGCCCGGAGGCCGCGCGGAGCCGCGGGCCGGCCGACGTCGATCAGGCGCGGATCGTCGCGGCGGATGCGGAGCCGCAGAACTGGCTGAGCTATGGGCGCGACTACGGCGAAGAGCGCTTCAGTCCGCTGACCGCCATCAACGAGCACAACGTGGACAAGCTGGGCCTGGCCTGGTTCATGGACCTTGACACCAAGATCGGCTCTGAAACGACCCCGCTCGTCGTGGACGGCGTCCTGTACACGGTGGGCGCCTGGAACGTGATTTACGCCCTCGATGCCAGAACCGGCCACGAATTGTGGCGCTACGACCCGAAGCCGCGCCGTGACTGGCTGCGGTACATGTGCTGCGGGCCCGCCGCCCGGGGGCTCGCGGTGTGGAAGGGCAAGGTGATCGCGGCCACGATCGACGGCCGCCTCTTTGCCGTCGACGCCAGGACTGGCACCCCCGTCTGGGACGTCAGGACCACCCCGGCCGACGTCGCGTATTCGATCACGGGCGCGCCACGCGTCTTCGGCGGCAACGTCATCATCGGCAACGCCGGCGGCGAGTTCGGGGTGCGGGGCTACGTCACCGCGTACGACGCCGAGACCGGCAGACAGGTTTGGCGGTTTTTTACGGTTCCGGGCGATCCCGCCAAGGGCTTCGAAAATAAAGCCATGGAAATGGCCGCCAAGACGTGGCGCGGCGACTTTTGGAAGTCGGGCGGCGGCGGACCGGTTTGGGACGGTCTTTCCTATGACCCCGACTTGAATCTGGTCTACATCGGGACGGGCAACGGCAATGCCTGGGCGCGGGATTTGCGCAGCCCGGGCGGCGGCGACAACCTGTTCCTGTGTTCGGTGATCGCGGTTCGGGCGGACACCGGCGAGTACGTCTGGCATTACCAGGAAACGCCGGGCGAGAATTGGGACTACGACTGCGTGCAGCAGATGACGCTCACGGATCTGACCATCGACGGCGCCCGTCACAAGGTGCTGATGCAGGCCTCGAAGAACGGCTTTTTCTATGTGTTGGATCGCGAGAACGGCAAGCTTCTCCGCGCCAACCCGTTCGTCAAGGTGAACTGGGCCTCCCATGTCGACATGGCCACCGGCCGCCCGGTCGAAATCAAGGAGAATCTCTACTCGGATACCGAGGCGAAGAACGTGGCGCCGTCACCCTTCGGCGCCCACAACTGGCATCCCATGTCCTACGACCCGATGACGCACCTGGTGTATATCCCGGCGCAGGAATCGGCGTGGGCGTATTCGCGCACGACGACGTTCGACTACAAGACGATGGCGTGGAACATTTCGCAGAATCCGCAGGCGAAGTATCCGTCGCCGCTCGCGGATATTCCCACCCGCGGGTTCACGGTGGCGTGGGATCCGGTGGCGGGCAGGGAGGCGTGGCGCATTCCGCACGACGGCCCGTGGAACGGCGGCGTGCTCACCACCGCGGGCAACCTCTTGGTGGAAGGCACGGAGGACGGAAACTTCGTGGTGTACCGCGCCTCGAACGGCGAGAAATTGTGGCAGATGCCCATCGGCACCGGTGCGGTGGCGGGGCCGATCACCTATTCGGTGGGTGGCGAACAGTACATCGCGGTGTCGGCTGGCTGGGCGGGTTCGCTCATCATCATCGGCGGCGGTCTGTCGGCGATCCATGACGCACCCAGCCGATTGCTGGTGTTCAAACTGGGGGGTGGCACGCCGCTGCCGCTGCCGGCGCCGCGCGCCATTCCCGTCCAGCCCGCGCAGACGGCCTCCGCGGACACCATCAAGCAGGGGGAGACGGCATATAACAAGACCTGCCGTATTTGCCACGGCGGCAATCTGATCTCGAGCGGCATGATTCCGGACCTGCGTTTCATGTCGGCGGAAACTCACCAGCAATTCGAGTCGATCGTGCTCGGCGGGGCGCGGGCGAACCGGGGCATGGCATCCTTCGCCGACGCCGTCAGCGTGGGCGACGTACAGGCGATTCATTCCTATATCATCGCGACGGCGGCCAAGGCGCAGGGAAGGCTGTTCGGTGCCGATCGCATTCACCCAGGCGGTACCCCATGAAATTGACCCCCGATGAACAGAGTCTGCTCGACGGCGCCGGCGGCAAGGCCAAGCAGAAGGCGATGGAGTTGCTGGTGCGCTACGGCGAGGCCCTCGGCGCCGAGCGTCTGGTCGCGACCGACAACATCGCCGGCGTGCCCGGCTCCTCCAATCCCTTCCTCGAGAAGTATTACAAATCGCGGGGCGGCGGCTACGCCGCCATCTTCTCGTTTTTCGATCTGGACAGCGACGAACTCGTCGACGTGCCGCAAGCGGCGGCTCACACGTGCCATTTGCAGGGCGGTTACGACCCCGACAATTGGCAGTTGCTCGGCGCGACTCCCGAAGGCTTCAAGATCAGCCAGGAGAGCGAGGCGTTCATCGCGGACCGCGGCGTCAAGATCCTGAAGACCTGCACGCCGTACCTGGCCGGCAACGTTCCCAAGCGGGGCGATCATTGCGCCTGGATGGAGTCCTCCGCCGTGGTCTATTGCAACTCCGTGATCGGTGCCCGCACGAACACCGAAGGCCGGGAAAGCACCAGTGCGGCGATGCTGACCGGCAAGATTCCGGACTGGGGCTTCCACCGGGACGAAAACCGCCGCGGGACGCACCTGATCGAGGTCGACCTGCCCATCGAGTCGGTGATGGATTGGGGGATGTTGGGATATTTCGTCGGTGAGGTGGTGGGAGAGCGCATTCCGGTTTTGAAGGGTAGCTAACAGCCGGATTTGATCCGGCACAAGCACTTCGGCACCCCGGCGGATTCCTAGGACGGCGTGGTAATGTACCACCTAGTCGGCGTCACGCCGGA
>Ga0182030_10001710_pt1 | contig 45727 bp, 42 predicted proteins | sample 812S3MmetaG_FD_121299 | JGI IMG/M metagenome (GOLD analysis project Ga0182030, IMG submission 121299) | Permafrost microbial communities from Stordalen Mire, Sweden - 812S3M metaG (Illumina Assembly) | ecosystem: Environmental > Terrestrial > Soil > Wetlands > Permafrost | place: Sweden...
ATCTCGCTGAAACGACCACTCCCTCGTTCCTCACCTTCCGGAACCCGAGTACCTCAGAGCGTCCGGAAGAACCCCCCGTCGACGAGCACCTGGGCGCCGTTGACGTAACTGGCGGCGTCGCTGGCCAGGAAGACACAGACGCCGACCATGTCCTCGGGCTGGCCGATGCGCTGCATCGGGTTGATGGTCCCGATCCGCGCCTTCGTGTCCGGGCCCCAGGCCTTGGTGATGTCGGTGTCGAAGGCTCCGGGCAGCACGAGGTTGGCCCGCACCTTGGGCGCCCACGCGCCGGCCAGGCCGAGCGTCAAGGCGTTCAGGCCCGCCTTGGCCATGGCGTAGGGCAGGTCGTCGGCGTTCGGGCGCAGCGACCCGGCGGTGGTGACATTGATGATGGAGCCGCCGTCGCCCTCGGCCATGCGCGTCCCGATGAGCGCGCTCAGGCGGAAGGGCCCGCGCGCGTTCACGGCGTGCACCTTGTCGTAGAGCGCCTCGGTGACCGAGGGGAGGCCGTCGTAGAGCGGCGACATGCCGGCGTTGTTCACCAGCACGTCGCAGCGACCGAACTCGTCGTACACCGCCTCGACCAGCCGGTCGCAGTCCTCCCACTGGCCGACGTGGCAGGCGACCGGCAGTGTCCGGCGCCCGGTCGCGCCGGCGATCTCGGTCGCCGCCTTCTGGCAGTTCTCCAGCTTGCGGCTGGCCACGACGACGTCGGCCCCGGCGGCGGCCAGGCCCTCCGCCACCGCCCGGCCGATGCCCCGGCTTCCCCCCGTGACGACGGCGACCTTCCCCGTCAGGTCGAACAGCTCCCCCGGCGTCTTCATCCCTTGTAGTCGCTCGATTCGGCCAGCTCGCCTGCGGCGGCCATGAGGTCGAGCACCACCGGCCCGAAGCCCTGCAGCTTGGGGTCGTCCCCGGCCCGCTGGTAGCCCTGCTCGAGCACGACGGCCAGCTTCCACTTGGCCAGCACGCAGTAGTAGTCGATGTCGTCGACCTGGCGGCCCGACTGCTCGGAGTAGTGCTGGAGCACCTCGGCCCGCGACGGCATGCCGGTCATGTCGACGTAACCGCCGACGCTGCCCTCGCCGCCACTGGTGTCCTCGGGCCAGGTGTGCACGACCCAGCCCAGGTCCAGCTTGGGGTCGCCCACAGTGCCCATCTCCCAGTCGACGATGGCGGCGAGCCGCGCCGGCGCACCGTCCTTGAACATCACGTTGGCGAACTGGTAGTCGCCGTGCATGATCCCCGGGATGTAGTCGAGCGGCTTGTGGGCGCGCAGCCAGGCCGACGCCTCGTCGAAACCGGGCAGCTCACGTCCCTTGATGCGCTCGAAGAAGGCGGTCCAGCGGTCCACCTGGCGCTCGTGGAAGCCGTCGGGTCGGCCGAGGTCTTCGAGCCCCTTGGCCTTCCAGTCGACCTTGGACAGCAGGGCGATGCCCTCCACCAGCTGGTAGGCCAGGCCCTGCCGGGCCTCGAGGTCGGTGTTGAAGGGCTCGGGCCACACGCCGCGCTCCATGCCCATGGGCGACCAGCCGTCGACGAAGCCCATCAGGTAGAAGGTCCGGCCCAGCACCGCCGGGTCCGTGCACACGGCGACGGCCTCGGTGTGCGGCACGTCCGTCCCGGTCAGCGCCTCGATGATTCGCCACTCGCGGACGATGCCGGCGTCCCGCTCCGCCGGTGCGGTGGGCGGCGGGATCCGCATGGCGGCGTGCAGGTCGCCCCGGCGCAGCTCGTAGATCTCGTTCTGGCTGCCCCCCGAGATGTAGCGGTGCTCGAGCGGCGCCCCGGTGCCGAGCCCCTCGGCGTCCATCCAGGCCACCAGCCGGTCCACGTCGGCGATGGTCGGTGTCGTGTCGTCGGTTGCAGTCACAGGCTCTCCGTTCGGTCGGGCCCGCTCGCAGATCGCGAACCCTCTTCTCCGCTGTCCGGGCATCTTCGCACCGGGCCGGAGAATGGTGCCTGACGGGAGGCCCCGGAGGGAAATGCGGGTGGGGCACGGCTGCGACTCCACCGGTGCGACCTCGCTCGGCGTGCAATACCAGCTGCAGGGGACGATGAGGGCCCGCGCAATCACAACCGTTTCGCAATTCATACGGCGCCCCGAACGCGCCGATACCTATGACCGTGAGCAATGGGTCGATCCCGAGCGGAAGGGACCACTGGCGCTGGTACTCGCCCCACCGGGCCATCGTCCTGCTCGGCGTCGTGCTGATCCTGGTCGCCCTGGCCGGGGGCGTCCTCGGCGTGGTCAACGCGTCCCGGGCCGAGCAGCTCAGCTCCCGCCTCGCCAACCAGTACCTCGTGCTCCTCGGGCCCGTGCGGCAGATCCGGGCGTCGGAGAGCGCGTTCCAGGTCCTGGCCGAGGAGGCCTTCAGCAAGACCGTGCCGGCCACCGACGTGATCACCGGTGCGGTGACCAATTCCAACGACCTCAACAAGGCCTACCTCACCCTTCAGCACCTGCTCGCGTTGCCGGGCAACGAAGGCCTGGCTCCGCAGCTGGCCAGCCGGATGTCCGCCTTCACCGCCTCACAGTCGGGCCTGAGCGCATTCCTGGCCGGTGCACCGCAGACGTCGGAGACCACACACGCGGCTGCGGTGGAGAGCGCAGCCGAGGCGAACCTCGATACCACCCTCGCCTCCCTACAGGGCACCATCTCCAGTCGGCTGGCTCAGACGGCAGAACAGGCGCGCGAAGCGGCCGACAACGCCCGGGGCGACCTGTTGTGGTCCCTCGGCATCGGGGTCAGCTTCGCCTGCGTCGTGACGACGGCCCTCGCCCTGCACGCGCGGCGCATGGAGCGCCAGCAGGCACGACGGGAGACCAAACAGACCGACCTGGCCCACCGGATCGCGTTCGAGGCAAGCCTGCAGACCGCCCTCGAGATGTCCAAGGCGGAGGCATCCGTCTTCGACCTGGTCGCAGAGGCCCTCAGCCAGGCCGCTCCGGGCATGCGATCCGAGTTGCTCCTCGCCGACTCCAGCACGGCCAACTTCCGGCAGGTCCTCGTGAGCACGGCACAGACCGACGACGCCGGGTGCGGGGTCATGTCCCCGGACGACTGCCCGGCTGCATCGAGGGCACGGGCCATGGTGTTCCCCTCCAGCACCGCACTCGACGCCTGCCCCAACCTGCGGGGCCGGGGGTGCTCGGCGTTGTGCGTGCCGATGAGCATGAGCGGCAACTCCGTGGGGGTCTTCCACGTGACCACCGACGACGGCGCGCCGCCCTCTGACGCGGTGCAGGCGAACGTCGAGGTGGTGGCGCGCCGGGCCAGTGAGCGCCTGGCCATGCTGCGCGCCTTCGAGTTCTCCCAGACCCAGGCGAACAGCGACTCGCTCACCGGGCTCATGACCCGGAGGAGCCTCGAGACCGCGGTCCACCAGCTCCAGGAGATCGGCACGCCGTATTCGGTGGCCTACGGCGACATCGATCACTTCAAGCTGGTGAACGACGAGTTCGGGCACGCCGCCGGCGACCGCGCGCTCCGGACCTTCGCCCAGGTGCTGCGGGACTCACTACGGCCGGCCGACATCCCGGGCCGCTACGGGGGCGAGGAGTTCGTCATCGTCCTTCCGGACTGCCCGGTCGAAGAGGCACGCCAGGTGCTCGAGCGGGTGCGGCAGCGCATGGCCGACCGGATCCTCATCGCCGAGCTCCCGACGTTCACCGTCAGCTTCGGTGTCGCCTCCTCCGACCAGGCCGGGGACTTCGATCACGTGGTCTCCCTGGCCGACACCGCACTCCTCAGTGCCAAGGCCGGGGGCCGCGACCGGATCGTCGTGTCCACGGGACCGTACGTGCCCAAGGCGGGACCGGACACGCCGGCGACCGAGACGGTGGGCTCCCCGCTGGAGCCGGACCTGCCCCCGCTGCGCCAGACCGACGACGCCGGCCTCTGGGAGCCGCAGCACAACTGACCCGAACACGTCGTCCCCGCTTCACCCTCACCACCCGCGCCCTCCCCCGATCCGACCGGGGGAGGGTCGCGCCCGTGCACTGAATTGCCTGCTCAGAGGGGATCACACTTCCCTGACACTCCGTTCGCCGGCCCCTGACATATGGGGTCGATGCTGGCCCCGAAGAATCGGTGAGGAGGAGCCATGGAGCGTCTCAGGCAACGGGTCACGCAGCGCTGGTCGGGCATGGGCCTGGCCGCCCGGATGTGGTGGGCCGCGCTGGCCACGGTCGGTGTCGCCGCCGTCCTCGTGCTCTCCGCCACCTCGGTGGTCGACGCGACCTCGCACCCGGCCGCACCCGCGTCGGCCGCGGCGAAGAGCGCCGGCTCCGGGACGCCCACCGCCGCCGCGGCGGGGAGCGGCTCCGGGTCGGGCTCCATGGCAGGCATGACGGGCGGCGCCTCGACATCGACCCCGACTTCGACCCCGACCCCGACTTCGTCACCGGCGTCGGCCGCGTCACCGGCGTCGGCCGCTCCGGCGTCGACCGGATCGGCGCAGGCGACCCCGACCGTCTGCGCCAACGTCAAGGGGACCACGACCATGTCCAACGGCATGGTGATGGCGCCCGTGCCGCCGGGCCCCCCGACGGCGGCGCAGCAGGCGGCGGCCGACCTGCTCGTGGCGCAGACCAGGGCCACGCTGGCGAGGTACTCGAGCCTGTCCGCCGCCACGGCGGCCGGGTACACGCCGGCGACGAAGCCCACCGGGTACGTGGTGCACTACGCCAACTGGCCGGTCGCCAAGAGCGACGGCTTCGACCCGTCCGACCCCGCGTTCCTGGTCTACGCCAACACGGTCAACGGCCCCGTCCTGCTGGGCGCCATGTACCTCGGGCCGGCGCCCTGCACGCCCGGTCCCGACGTCGGCGGGTCGCTCACCCAGTGGCACGCCCACGACAACCTGTGCCTCTCCGGCGGCCAGGTGGTGGGCAACACGGACGCCACGGGCACGTGCGCCACCGGCGTGCACAACACGAACACCTACTTCATGCTCCACGTGTGGACCGAGCCGTCGCTGGCCACCACCCACCAGTTCCAGGCCGACCTCACCCGGGCCGAGCTGGCGCCCATCATCGAGGGGAACGCGTGAGCACGGCGAAGGGCGCGGGGCGGGTCAGCGCCCGGGCCATCCAGATCGGCCTCGGCCTGGTCTGGCTGGTCGACGGGCTGCTGCAGCTGCAGCCGCAGATGTTCGGGACGCACTTCGCCAACCACGTGATCCTGCCGACGGCGCAGGGCCAGCCGGGCATCGTCTCGGGTGTCATCACCCACCTGGCCCACCTGATCGCGATCCAGCCGGTGCTGGCCAACGCGGTCTTCGCCGCCATCCAGATCCTCATCGGGATCGGGCTGCTCGTCCGCGAGACGGTCAGGCCGGCGCTCGTGCTGTCCTTCGTGTGGGCGCTCGGCGTCTGGTCGCTGGGCGAAGGCTTCGGCATGCTCTTCACGGGCATGGCGTCACCGCTCACCGGGGCGCCCGGGGCCGCGCTGCTCTACGGCGCCATCGGCCTGCTCGTGTGGCCGCGGGCGGCCGGTCCGGCGGCGTCGGGCCCGGCCGCCGCCGAAGGCCCGCTCGGGGAACGCGGCGGCCAGGCCATCTGGGCCGTCGTGTGGTGCGGCATGGGGATCCTGTGGCTGCTGCCGGCGAACCGGGCCGGCGGGTCCATCTCGGGTGCGATCAGCGGCGCCGTCTCGGGCGAGCCGGGCTGGCTGGCCCACGTGCAACTGTCCGTCGCCCACGCCCTGGGCAGCGGCGGGGAATCGGTCGCCGTCGTCTGCGCCGTCCTGTCCTTCGTGATCGGGCTGGGGCCGCTGCTCTCGCGCCACCCGACCGTCTTCCTGGTCGCCGGCGCCGCCCTGGCGCTCGACTACTGGGTGTTCGGGGAGGCCTTCGGGCAGGTCTTCACCGGCTTGGCCACCGATCCCAACACGGGCCCGCTCCTGGTCCTGCTGGCCCTGGCCCTGTACCCGAACCGGGTCCCCGCCGCTGCGCCGGCCGCCGTGCCGAGCCGGGTGCCAGACGAGCTCGCCGCCCGGTCGGGCGCCTTGGCCTGATGCCGGCGGCGGGCTCCATGCCCGGCGAACCGGGGCTCCCTCCCGGACGACCTACCATCCGCACCAGTGGCGGACTCTGCGGTGCCAGCCCCCGGCAATCGACACCGCCGGCGCTGGCCGTGGGTCCTCGGCGTGCTCGCCGTGGTCCTGGTCTCGGTGGCCGCGGTGGTCGTGCTGACGACGAGCCACGCCAAGCCGGTCTCGCTGCGCCAGGCCGAGGCCCAGTTGGGCAAAGGCGCGACGGGCGTGCCCGGTGCGGACCGGCCAGCGCCCGGGGTGTACGCGTATACGGGCTCGGGCACGGAGAAGCTGACGCTGCCGCCGCTGTCCCAGGCCGAGGGGCCCACGATCCCCGGCACGGTGACGCTGCGGGGACAGAACTGCTGGGTCTTCCGCGTTGACTACAGCACACACCACTGGCAGACGTGGGAGTACTGCCTCCACTCGGGCGACCTCTGGGAGGCCGGCGGGCAGTCCTGGCAGCTCTGGTCGGTCGGACCGCTCAACTTCACCAACCTGAGCACGTTCACCTGCGCGCCCGGCAGCATGGCCCTGCCGGGCGACGCCACGGTCGGCCAGCGCTGGCAGTCGCGCTGCACAGGCACCAACACGTCGGTCAAGGGCGGCACGCTGAGCGCCGGCCCCTACACGTTCCTCGGCCTCGACACCGTGTCGGTCGGCGGCACGCCCGTCCCCGCCGCCCACTTCCTTCGGGTGCGCACGGACACGGGGGCCCAGACGGGCACCGAGCGCTCCGAGGTCTGGTTCAGCACGCGTACCGGCCTCCCCCTGCGCGTGCAGCAAGACCTCAAGGTCAAGAGCTCGACGCCGTTCGGAACCTCCACCTACACCCAGGTCGGGGTGTTCGTCCTGGCCTCCCTGGTCGCCCACCGCTGAGGGCCTTTCTCCGGGAGGCCGCAGCGGGTAGAACCGGGTCCGGCCAGCACGTTTTCTAGGAATTCGCTGAGAAGATGGCAGAAAGGGCGGTCCGAGCCGGATGAGCGCGCCACGGGACACCGCCGGGGTCGCCCTGGTGGGCTACGGCATGGGCGGGTCGGTGTTCCACGCCCCCTTCATCGAGGCCGAGCCCCGGCTGCGGCTGGTGTCGGTGGTCACGGGCAACCGCGAACGGGGGGCAGCGGCCCTGGCCCGCTACCCCGGCGTCCGGGTCGAGCGGTCGGTCGAGTCCCTCCTGGACCGGCTCGACGGCATCGACCTGGCGGTGGTGACGACGCCGAACGCCTCGCATGCGGCCATCGCCGCGGCGGTGCTGGCGCAGGGCCGGCCGGTCGTGGTCGACAAGCCGGTGGCCCCGACGAGCGACGAGACCCGGGAGCTGCGCGCCCTGGCCAGGTCAGCCGGCACGGCCGTCGTGCCCTTCCAGAACCGGCGCTTCGACGGCGACTTCCGCACCGTCGCCGACCTCGTGTCGCGGGGCGTACTCGGCGCGCTGCACACCTTCGAGTCGCGCTACGAGCGCTGGCAGCCCGGCACGTCGCCGCGGGCGTGGAAGAACGACGCCGGGCCCGGTGCGGGCACCGGCATCCTCTACGACCTCGGGACCCACCTCATCGACCAGGCCGTCGTGCTGTTCGGCCGGCCGCAGTCCGTCGCCGCCGACATCGCGGTTCGCGGGGCCGCCAGCCGCGTCCCCGACGACGTGTTCGTCGCGCTGGGCTACCCGGGTGGGCCGCGGGTCCACCTCTGGATGAGCGCCGTCGCGCCGGACCTCGGCCCGCGCTTTCGCCTCCTCGGCGACACCGCCGGCTACGTGAAGTGGGGCATGGACGTCCAGGAGGCTCTGCTCGTCGCGGGCCACTCCCCCCGCGAGCCGGGCTGGGGCGAGGAGCCCGAGTCGGCGTGGGGCGAGGTGATCGCCGGCGCCGAGCGGAGGCCGGTGCCGACGCGGCCCGGCGCGTACGGGCTCTTCTACGCCGGCATGGCGTCGTACCTCCACGACGGCGCGCCCCCGCCGGTGGACATCGACGATGCCGTGCTGACGGCGGAGATCATCGAGGCGGCGCAGGCCTCGGCGCGTGACGGGGCGATCGTGCCGCTGGCGTGACGCGTCGACGTGTCGGCCGGCCTCGCCCGTGTCGCCCCTGCCGCCGTGGACCCCGGCGGGGTGCGGCCGCGCCCCGGGGTGCGCCCCTTTTCCCCGGGTGATCCCTCAGCGGACGGGGCGGGTGCCGATGACCGAGGCGCGCTCCATCGTCCGGCGCTGCGGCCAGTAGTCGCTCGATGCGTAATGCTGCACCGCCCGGTTGTCCCAGAACGCCACCGCGTCGGGGGTCCAGGTGAAGCGGCACTGGTGCTCGGGCGCGTCCGCCCGGCGGCAAAGGCGGTCCAGCAGCTCCAGGCTGGCCTCGGCCTCGAGCCCCTCTATGTGGCTGACGAAGGGCCGGTTCACGTAGAGGTGCCGCTTCCCCGTGGCGGCGTGGGTGCAGACCACGGGATGGCGGACCGGGGGGTACTGCGCCTGCGCGGCGCGGCGCTCGTCGGGGCTCATCGCGTGCCCGAAGGTCTGGGTGAAGTCGTGCACCGCGCTCAGCCCGTCGATCTCCGCCCGGGTGGCCTCGTCGAGCGAGTCGTACGCGGCGTACATGTCGGAGAAGAGGGTGTCGCCACCGACGTCGGGGACCTGAATTGCATGGAGCACCGCCCCCATGGACGGGTCCTCGCGCCAGGTGACGTCGTGGTGCCACGAGTTCTCGTAGCCGCCCACCTCCGCCGTCTTCTCGAAGCGCACCAGCTCGGGCTCCCCGGTGTTCGAGGCCAGGAACGGGTGGACCTCCAGCCCGCCGAAGCGCCGGGCGAACGCCACGTGCCGCTGCGGGGTCAGCGGCTGGTCCCGGAAGAAGACGACCTTGTAGTCGTGCAGCGCCTGGCGCAGCTCGGCCACGACCTCGTCGGGCAGCTCCGTCGTCAGGTCGACGCCCGAGATCTCCGCGCCGAGCGTCGCGCCGAGCAGGCGGGCGTCGAAGCTCCGCCAGCGCAGCGCGGCGAGCCGGTCGCGCTCGGCCGCCACGTGCGTGAAGGGGCCGACCACGATCGGGTACCCGGGCAGCGGGACGGTCCGGGGCGCGGCGGCCTTCGTCGTCGTCATGCCGGAACTGTACCGAAGGGTCTGCCGGGGCCGAGGGTCGGGGCCGGGTGCGTCCCGGCCGGGGTCCCCGGGCCGTGTCGCGTCGGGGCCGGGCCCGGGAGCGCCCAAATTCCAGACAAGTCGGTCAAGCACGCCGGAGTTCGCGACGACAGTGCTAAACCTGGGACCTGCAACGAAAGGGCGGCGTGTCAGACGTGGCAGTGGCTGTGACTCCCTCCGATTCGACCGACCTCAGCGCGCAGCTGCGCCGCGGGTCGCAGGGCCCCGACGGCGTTCCCCCCGACGTGAAGCCTCCCGTGAGGGTCACCGCCATGAGCGGCGCCGCGCTGCAGAGCGCCGTGCAGGCCGCCGTGGAAGAGGTGACGAGCGCCGACGAGCAGCTCCGGGTGCACCAGACCATCGCCGCGCTCGGCTGGGGCGACGTGCTCTTCGTCGACATCTACACCAGGTCGCGGGCCGAGTCGCTCGAGCACCTCGACCTCGCGCTGCGCAAGAACGTCGCCCTGTTCACGGACCAGCCGTTCGAGCGCACCGCCGTCAGGTGGCGCGTCAGCAGCTGACCCCGGCCCTCACTCGGCAGCGATGGCCGCCAGCACGTCGAGACGGGCGGCGCGGCGGGCCGGCCAGCTGGCGGCGAGCAGGCCGAGCAGGGCGGCCAGGACCAGGAAGACGATCAGGTTCGACACCGGCACCACGGTGTTGGTGATGCCCTGCGAGTGCAGCGCGGACACCAAGGCGATACCCAGCCCCGTCCCGATGATGATGCCGATGATGGCGCCGAACACGGCGAGGATCACCGACTCGGAGCGGATCATGGCGCGGATCTGCCGCCGCTTCATGCCCACGGCGCGGAGCAGGCCGATCTCGTGGGTGCGCTCGAAGACCGAGAGCATGAGCGTGTTGACGATGCCGATGAGGGCGATGACCACGGCCAGGGCGAGCAGGGCGTAGACCAGGCCCAGCAGCTGGTTCACCTGGGCCGACTGCGATGCCTCGAACTGGGCCCGGGACTGGACCTTGACGTTGGGGTAGGGGGCCAGGGCCCGGGTGACCGCGTGCTGCACCCCCGGGCTGCCGTCGGTCTTCAACAGGACGGCGCCGGGCAGCGGGTTCTGGAAGTGGCGCACGAAGAAGGCCTGGCTGACGAGGAAGTGCCCGACGAGGGCGTTGGGCTGGTAGATGCCGCCGATGCGCATGGTCTGGTGGCCGGTCAGGGCGAACTTCACCGGGACCTGCTGGCCCACCGTGAGGTGGTCGGAGGTGGCCGTCGTCGTGTCGACGAGCAGGTCGCCCGCCGCGAGTGCCGGGACACCGCTGCCCGACGTCGTGTTCAAAATGACCGTCTGGGACATGTTCTTGGTCCCGATGGCGAGGAGCGACTCGAGGGAGGAGCGGAACTCGAACTGGTCGCCGTAGACGGTGGTCGTGGCGGTGACGCCGGGCACCGACGACGCCGCCTGGGGCACGACCTCGCTGAAGTTCCCGTTCCCCCCGTTGCTCGTGGTCGAGACGATGAGGTCGGCGCTGATGGCGTTGTCCACGCTGGCGGTGGCCGACTTCGACAGGGAGGCGCCGAACACGGCGATGGCCGAGACGAGGGCGAGCCCGACCATCAGGGCCGACGACGTCTGCGCCGTCCGCCGGGGACTGCGCATGGAGTTCTCCCGGCCGAGCCGGCCCGAGACACCGAGCAGCCGGGCCAGGGGGCGGCCGATGCCGCTCGCCATCGGCCGGGCCACCGCGGGCGCCAGCATGGCCACGCCGACGAAGATGCCGACGGCACCCAGGCCCACCAGCGCGATGGCCGGGGCGGTCAGCCCCCAGGCCAGGAGGGCGATCCCGATGACGGTGATGATGCCGCCACGGGTGAAGCGCCGCCGCAGGGGGACCTCTTCCTCGGTCTGCTGGGCGGACACCGCCGCCACCGGGGCGATGCGGACGGCGCGGCGGGCCGGGCTGATGGCCGAGACCATGGTGACGCCGACGCCCACGACGATGCAGACGATCACCGTGCGCGCCTCGAACACGAGGGGCCCGGACGGCAGCGTGACCCCGAACCCGCTCAGCAGCTTCTCGAGGCCGACGGCGGCCAGCACCCCCAGCCCGAGGCCGATCAGCGACGACACCAGCCCCACGATGGCCGCCTCGCCCAGGACGGAGCGGAACACCTGGCGACGGCTGGCGCCGACGATGCGCAGCAGCGCCAGCTCCCGCGTGCGCTGGCCCACGGTGATGGAGAAGGTGTTCAAGATGGTGAATCCGCCCACGAACAGTGCGATGAAGGCGAAGACGAGCAGGGCCGTGTTGAGGAAGCCCAGGGCCTGCCCGATGGCGCTGGTCGCCTCGTTGACCACGGTCTGGCCCGTGACGACCTGGACGCCGTGCGGGAGGACGCGCGCGATGTCGCGCTGCACCTGGGCCTTGTCGGCGCCGGGTTGGGCGACGACGTTGATGGTGTCGAACTGACCCACCGAGCCCAGGACCTTCTGGGCCGTCGGCGTGTCGAACGCGGCCAGCGTCGCTCCGGCCAGGTTGTCGGCCGTCCCGAAGCGCGCCAGACCGGAGATGGTGAACGTCTGGGTCGGCCCCTGCAACAGGATCCGCACCGGCTGGCCGACCTTGAAGTCGTACTTCTGCGCCGTCCCGAGGTCCATCACGACCTGGTGCGGTGTCGTCGGGTCCCTGCCCTGGACGAGCCGGAGCGCGGAGATCTGGGCGTCGGGGTCGAAGGAGAGGCCGAGGTTGGGCGCGCCGCCGGTCGAGATGGCCTTGCCGTCGTGGCCGATGTACTGGGCGTAGCCGGTCACCGAGCCGTCGGCGGCCTCGACGCCCGGGACACGCTGCACGCTGGCCAGCAGCGACTCGGGGACGGGGTTGCGCGTGGCGGTCCCGCCGCTGCCGAACTGGGCCACGCCGCGCACCTGGAAGTCGATGTTCTGGTAGATGTTCCCGAACAGCGTGTCGAACGTGTTGTGCAGGGTGTCGGTGAGGACGAACGTCCCGGCGATAAACGTCACCCCGAGCACGATGGCCAGCGCGGTCAGGGCCAGGCGCAGCTTGTGGGCCAGCAGCCCCTTGATCGTGACCCGCCACATGTCAGGCGCCCAGCTGCCCGATCCGCTCCAGGACCGTTTCGGGGGTGGGGTCGGCCATCTCGTCGACGATGGCGCCGTCGGCCAGGAAGACGACCCGGTCGGCGTAGGACGCGCCGCGGGGGTCGTGGGTGACCATCACGATGGACTGGCCGAATTCGGTGACCGAGCGGCGCAGGAAGGCCAGCATCTCGGCGGAGGAGTTCGAGTCGAGGTTCCCGGTGGGCTCGTCGGCGAAGATCAGGTCGGGCCGGTTGATCAGCGCCCGGGCGCAGGCGCAGCGCTGCTGCTGGCCGCCCGACATCTCGGTGGGCCGGTGGCTGAGGCGGTCGGTGATGCCCAGCTGGCCCACCAGGTAGTCGAACCACTCCGTGTCCACCTTCTTGCCGGCGAGGTCGGCCGGCAGCGTGATGTTCTCGCCCGCGGTCAGCGTGGGGACGAGGTTGAACGACTGGAAGACGAAGCCGATGCGGTCGCGCCGCATCTGGGTGAGACCCTTGTCGTCGAGGGCCCCGACGTCGAGGTCGCCCACGAACGTGTGCCCCGACGTGGGCCGGTCGAGGCCGGCCATGCAGTGCATCAGCGTCGACTTGCCCGAGCCCGACGGGCCCATGACGGCGGTGAAGCGGCCCCGCGCGAACGTGACGTCGATGCCGGCGAGCGCGTGCACCGTCGCCTGCCCGGTGCCGTACGTCTTGCGGAGGTCCACGGCGTGGGCGGCCGCGGTGTCCGCCCGCGGTGCGGGGGCTGCTTGGTCGGTGAGCGCCACACTGCCTCGTTTCGTCGAAGTGGGAGGGACGGCGGACTCCATGCTGCCAGCCTGGCGCAACCCGGGCCGACCGTGAATCCGGCGCGACCCTGGTCCGACCCCGAGCCGCGCCGCGCCGGACTCAGGGATGTCCCCGAATGCCGCGCCGGCCCTCCACGGGACGACGGCCGTGTGCCACGCACGGATCGGACCCTTGGCGCGCCACCCCCGGACCACTACCCTGAGGCCCGCCACGAGCAGAACCAGCAGGTGCCAGATCGACCAGTGAGCTACCCGGGGGGGCACGTTCGCCATGCGGTTGCGGTACGAGGCACGACCCCATGAGAAGGGCCTGAGTCGCTGAGGGCCGCCGTGGGCCTCCCCGAGCGCAGCGCGACGGCGGTCGCCGCCGTCGTCTCCGTGGCCGCGGTGCTCGCCGTGCAGCTCGTCCTCTTCCCGGTGCCGCTCGGGGTGTGGATCCAGGGCGCCGTGCTCGGCCTGCTCGGCTCCCTCATGGCGGTCGGGCTGGGGCTGACCTACCGCCTGAACAAGATCATCAACTTCGCCCAGGGCGGCCTCGGCACGGCGCCCGCCGTCCTGGCGGTCGGCCTGGTCGCCTTCTCCGGCGTCAACTACTTCGCCGGCCTCGCCACCGGCCTGGTGGCGTCGGTGCTCCTCACGGCGATCGCCGAGTTCCTCGTGGTCCGGCGCTTCCGGCGCTCGCCCCGCCTCATCCTGACCGTGGCCACCATCGGGCTCTCCCAGCTGCTGGTCGTCCTCAGCCTGCTGATCCCGCGCCTGTGGGGCCAGACGCCCATTGCCAGCGCGGTGGTGACCTTCCCCTGGCACTTCACCTGGCACATTGCGCCCATCGTCTTCGACGCCAACGACCTGGTGGCGGTCGTCGTGTCGCTGGCCTGCCTGGCCGGCGTGTGGATCTGGTTCACGCGCAGCGACATCGGCATCGCGGTGCAGGCGGCGGGCGACCGTCGCGACCGCGCCTCCATGCTCGGCATCCCGGTGGGACGCCTGCAGTCGATCACCTGGGTGGTGGCGGGCGTGCTCTCCTTCGTCTCCATCTTCTTCCAGGCCGCGATCCTGGGCCTCCCGCTCGACCCGACCTACGGGCTGACCGCGCTCGTCACCGCCCTGGCCGCGCTGGCACTCGGCAACTTCACCGAGCTCCCCGTGATCGCCGCGTCGGCCGTCGCGCTCGGGATCCTGCAGCAGGGGGTGGCGTGGGACGACCCGACCAACCCCGCCCTTGGCCTGGCCGTCCTGGCCGCCGTCGTCTTCGCCGCCATCGTGGTGCGCCAGCTCCTGACCCGCCACCACGACCGCGAGTCCGAGACGACGCTGTCGCTGGCCGGCAGCGTGCGCGACCTGCCCGCCGCCGCCAAGGACCTCACCGAGGTCCGGGTCGGCACGCCCGCCGGCGCGCTGGTCGCCTTCGCCGTCGCGTGCACACTGCCGCTGTGGATGGGCCCGGGCGAGCTCATCCGCGTCTCCGCCCTCGTGACCTACGCCATCGTCGGCTGCTCGGTCGTCGTGCTGACCGGTTGGTCCGGCCAGGTCAGCCTGGGCCAGATGTCCTTCGCCGCCGTCGGGGCCACGGTCGGCGCGGTGGCACTGCTCGACTGGCACTGGGACCTGAGCCTGGCCCTGCTGCTGGCCGGCACCGCGGCGGCGGCGGTCGCCGTCGTGGTGGGCATCCCGACGCTCCGCCTCGACGGGATGTTCGCCGCCGTCACCACGCTGGCCTTCGCGCTCGCCGCCTCCGGCTACCTCCTCGTGCGGGCGGAGTTCTCCTGGATCCCCCAGGGCCAGATCGGGGTGCCCTACCTCTTCGGGCTCGCCATCACCTCGCAGGCCTCGGTGTTCGAGCTCTGCCTCGGGGTGCTCGTCCTCGTGCTGGTGGCCATGCACGGCCTGCGGCACAGCCGGACCGGCCGGGTGCTGCGCGCGCTGCCGGCCAACCAGCGGGCGGCGTCGGGGTACGGGGTGCGGGTCATGTGGGCCAAGCTCACCGCGTTCGGCGTCTCGGGCTTCATCGCCGGGCTGGGCGGCTGCCTGCTGCTCGTCGTGAACCAGCAGTACGTCGAGACCCCGTTCCTGGTCCCGGTCAGCCTGCTCGTCTTCACCTCGACCGCCGTCGGCGGACTCGGCTCGGCGCTCGGGGCGATCCTCGGCGCCGCGCTCGTCGAGGGCAGCACCATCTTCCTCCCGCCGAGCTGGCAGCTCCTGCCGGCCGGGCTCGGCGTGCTCGTCGTGCTCATCCTCTTCCCCCGCGGCTTGGCCGGCCTCTGCTCCGACCTGCGGGACTGGGCCCTCGACGCCCTGGCCCGCCACAAGGGCACGGCCGCGCCGGGCGTCGGCGGCCCCATCGACCCGGTGCTGGCGCCATGAGCCGGCTGGCCAAGCTCGGTGGTGGGGTCACGCTGTTCCCGTTGGCCGTGCTCTTCGGCATCGAGCTGCTGGACCAGGCCACCCAGAGCGCCTTCAACGTGCTGACCCCGAACATCCGCGACGCGTTCGGGCTCACCAACGCCGGCATCCTCCTCATCGTCGCCATCGCCGGCGCCACCGCGCTCCTCTGCACGCTCCCCGTCGCCGTCCTCGCCGACCGCGTCAACCGGGTGCGCATTGCGCTCATCGGGGCGATCGTGGGGGCCGGCTTCTCCATCGGCCTCGGCGCGTCCCAGGGTGTCGTGGTGGCCACCATCATGCTGGTCGGCGTCTCCATGGGGCAGGCCGTGATCTTCCCCACCCACAACTCGCTGCTGGCCGACTACTACCCCGTCCCGGTCCGCCCGCGCGTCTATTCGGCCCACCGCTCGGGCATCAGCATCGGCGCCATCGTCGGCGTCCTGCTCGGCGCCGGGCTGGCCTCGGTCTGGTCGTGGCGCGCGCCCTTCTTCTTCTTCGCCGTGCCGATCGTGATCGTCGTCATCATCGGCCTGCGCCTGCGCGAGCCCGCCCGCGGGCGGCACGAGCAGGTGGAGCTGGCCGAGCAGATGCTCGCCTCCGAACGCGGCGAGCCGGCACCGCTGGACGACGGGCCCGAGCCGGCGCTCGTGACCGACAGCGGGGCCGGGGCGGCCGGCGAGACGGGCGACGGTGCCGTCGACATCCCGGTCGAGACGCCGCCGTCGCTCGGCGAGGCCTGGCGGACGGTGTGGAAGATCGGCGTGCTGCGGCGCATCTTCATCGCGCTGCCCTTCCTGGCCGCCGCCATCGCCGGCTTCACCTCGCTCGCCTCGCTGCAGTACCAGGAGACCTTCCACCTCGACGCCGTGCAGCGCGCGTACCTCATCGCGCCGATTCAGGTCTTCGACCTCATCGGCCTGGCCGTCGGCGCGGTGATCGCCACCCGTCTGGCCAAGCGTGACATCGGCCTCGTCTTCCGCATGCTGGCCGTGGCCTCGGTCATCGCGGCGGCCTTCGCCGTCCTGTTCGCGCTGGCGCCGAACGTCCCGCTGGCCTTCATCGGCAACGCCGGCATCGACGCCTCGCTCGCCATCGTCGGCCCGGGCGTCCTGGCCTCGCTCTCCCTGGCCATCCCGGCCCGGGTGCGCTCGGTGGGCTTCTCCATCGGCGCCCTGTTCGTGTTGCCCGGGTTCCTGGTCCTGCCGAGCGTCGGGGCGCTGGGCGACGCGGTGGGCTTCCGCTACGGGCTGCTGATCCTGGTCCCCATCTTCACCATCGGCGGCCTCATCGTGGCCAGCGCGGGCGGCCTCATTGAGCGCGACGTCCAGAACGTGTGGACCTCCATGCGCACCCGGGCCCAGATGCTGCGGGACCGCCACGCCGGCCGGCTGCCACTCCTCGCCGTGCGCGGGCTCAGCGTCGGGTACGACGGCGTCACGGTGCTCGGCGACGTGGCGATCGAGGTCGACGAGGGGGAGATCGTCGCCCTGCTCGGCACCAACGGGGCGGGCAAGTCGACGCTGCTGCGGGCGATCGGCGGCGTGGTCGAAGCCGATCACGGCGCCATCGTCTTCGACGGCCGGGACATCACCCACCTGCCGCCGGACGAGATCGCGCGGCTCGGCGTGGCACAGGTGCCCGGCGGGGAGGGGATCTTCCCCAACCTGCGCGTCGAGGAGAACCTGCGCGCCGCCGCGTGGCAGGGCCGGCGGCGGGGCGAGCGCGATGCCGACATGATCGAGGAGGCGATGGCGGCCTTCCCCTCGCTGGCCACCCGCCGGGGTGAACGGGCGGGGAACCTCTCGGGCGGTCAGCAGCAGATGCTGGCCCTCGCCATGGCGACGATCACCCGCCCCAAGCTGTTCCTGATCGACGAGCTCTCGCTCGGGCTGTCCCCGCTCGTGGTCGAGCAGCTGCTCGGGGCGATCGAGTCGATGCGCCGGGCCGGGACCGCCATCCTGCTGGTCGAGCAGTCGATGAACGTCGCCGTCTCGGTGGCCGACCGCGTCTACGTCATGGAGACGGGTGCCGTGCGGTTCTCCGGCTCGGCCGGCGAGCTGGCGGCGCACCCCGAGCTGCTCTGGTCCATCTACCTCCAGAAGGCCTCCGACTCCCTGGGCGCATCGGCGCTGCCCGCACCCGGCACCCGGAACGGGACCGACGAGCTGGAGGTTCGGGGCGTCTCGGTCGCCTTCGGGGGCAACGCCGCGCTCCGGGACGTGACCCTGCACGCCGCCCACGGGGAGATCGTCGGGATCATCGGGCCCAACGGCGCCGGCAAGACGACGCTCTTCGACGTCATCTCGGGCTTCCTGCGGCCCGACACCGGCCGGGTCCAGCTGGGCGGGCTCGACGTGACCGAGCGCACGGCGTCGGCCCGCGCCCGGCTCGGGCTGGGCCGCTCCTTCCAGGACTCGCGCCTCTTCTCGGGGTTGACGGTGCGGGACGCGCTGGCCGTCTCGCTCGAGCGCTTCACCGACGTGCGCGACCCGTTCAACGCCGTGCTCCGCCTCCCGGCCCAGGTGCGGACGGAGGCGGCGGTCACGGCGCGGGTCGACGAGCTCATGGACATGTTCGGTCTGGGCCGCTTCGCCGACAACCTGGTGAGCGAGCTCTCGACGGGCTCCCGCCGGCTCGTCGACCTGGCGGCGGTCGTGGCGCTGCAGCCCACGGTCGTCCTCCTCGACGAGCCCTCCTCGGGCGTGGCCCAACGCGAGGTGGAGGCCATGGTGGAGCTGCTGCGCACCGTGCGCGACCGCCTCGATGCGACCATGCTCATCGTCGAGCACGACATCGCGTTCATCGCCGAGCTGGCCGACCGCCTCGTGGCGATGGACCGCGGCGCGGTGCTGGCGAGCGGCGCTCCCCGGGACGTCCTCGAGTCGCCCGCGGTCGGTGAGGCGTTCCTGGGGTCCGACCCGCTGGCGCTCACCCGCTCGGGTCCGGCAGCGACCACGACGGACACGACGGAGGTGGACCCGCCATGACCGACACGGAGCCGCCACCGAGCGCCCGGCCCTGGCCGCGGGTGAGCCGCCTGCGCATCGCCGGGCCGGTCGTCCTCATCGTGGCCGCACTCGTCGCCGCCGGCACCCTCGCCACCGTGCACGAGAGCAACGGCACCACGTCCACCTCGACGACGTCGGGCAGCGGGCAGCGGGCCACGGCACGCTCGACCGTTCCCCTCACCTACGCCGCCGCCGCCAAGGTCGGGAAGACGGCCGACTACGACTGGGGCACCGAGTGCGACCACCGGACGGGGCGGCTCAAGATGCCCAGCGTCTACGCCCCGCCCTGCGTGCCGGTCGTGAAGGGCACCGACAACGGGGGCGCCACCTCGAGCGGCGTGTCGGGTAGCGCCGTCAACCTCGTCTACTACCAGGCCCAGCCCGGCGGGCTCACGTCGGTGATTCAGGGCGCGGCGGGAACGCCGGCGCAGAGCCTGGCCACGGTGCAGGACTACGTGGCCCTGTTCAACCATGTGTACGAGACGTACGGGCGCCACATCAACCTGATCGTGTTCAACGCCACCGGCGCCGCCGACGACCCGGTGGCCGCCCATGCCGACGCCGTCAGCGTCGCCCAGCAGGACCATGCCTTCGCCTCCATCGGGGGGCCGGCGCAGACCTCGGCCTACGAGGAGGAGCTGGCTCGCCTGCACGTGTTCTGCATGGGGTGCGGCGACTCGAGCACCTACGGGGAGATCACGCTCAACGCCCCCTTCCAGTGGGCCAACCTGCCGACGGCCGACACGTCGCTCTACGAGACGATCGGCTACGTCATCGCCAAGCTGAACGACAAGCCCGCCATCTGGGCCGGCGACCCGTCCCTGCACACGGTCCCCCGGAAGTTCATCGTGGTGAGCGAGACCTCCGAGCCTCCCGCACCCGGCACCGCCGAGCTGACGGCGGCGCTCACCAAGAAGCTGCGGGCGGGCCACGTGCGCCTGGCCTCACCCACGGACCTGCAGTACACGCTCGACCTCACGACCCTGCCCACACAGGCGGCCACCATCGCCGAGAAGCTCAAGACCTCGGGGGCCACCAGCGTGATCTTCGCCGGCGATCCCATCATGCCGATCTACCTCACCCGGGCCGCCGCCACCATCGGCTACTCCCCCGAGTGGATCATCACCGGGATCGTCCTGACCGACACGTCGGCGCTCGGGCGCTACTACGACCAGTCGGAGTGGTCGCACGCCTTCGGGGTCACCAGCCTCGGCGTCCCCACTCCGGTCGCCACGGGCGACGCCGATCGCATCTACCGCTGGTGGTACGGGGCGAACACGTCACCGCCCTCGCTGGCGGCGCCGGCGATCATCCCGCCGATCCAGCAGTTCTTCGAGGGGGTCCAGCTGGCCGGCCCCGACCTGACGCCGTCCACCTTCACGACCGGTCTCTTCCGCGCCCCGCCGGCCGGGGGCGGGCCGACGACGCCGCTCGACGCCTACGGCTACCAGGGGGCGGCGCCGCTGCCGAGCTACTCGTCGCCGGCCGACTACACCTTCATCTGGTACGACGCCACCGCCAAGGGGCAGGACGAGGAGGGCGTCACCGGCAGCGGGCTGATGCGCTACGTCAACGGCGGGGCCCGCTACAAGGCGGGGACCGTGCCCGACGGAGCCGTCCCGATGTTCTCGCTGCCGGGGTCGGTGACGAGCTACCCGACGCCCCCCGACCGGGCGCCGTCGTACCCGGCCTGGCCCGGGTCGCCCGCCGCGGGCTGACGCCCTCGCGCTCCGGGCCGGGGGCTAGCACCAGCACCGGGATGCCCGCTAGCGGCATTCCGTCGGAGCGCCGAGCCCCGCATGCTGGCAGGGCAGCGGCCCGGCGGCCGCGGAAGGGAGCCAGCCCCCATGATCGTCACCGACGGACTGACCGAGCACGACGGGCGCAGCCGTGCCGTCGACGTCCTCGGTTTCCCGGTCGCGCCCGGCGGCGTCGGCCTCACGGCGGTGGCGGACCGCCGCGGCGGGAAGTCCCCACTCGACATGCCCGAGTTCATCTTCGGCAACCCGGTCTCGGCGGTGGTCGCACAGCACACGGGCGACCTATCGGTCACAATCGGCACCGTGCTCATGGTGACGTCCTGCGCGGCTGCCCTGATGCTGGGTGCCGCAGTCCTCGACCGGCGGGACGCCTGATGGCGGAGCAGGCCGGGGACACGGGCGTGCACGTGCGCATACGGGGCAAGGAGCTCTCGCTGGCCATCAGCGAGGAGCACGCGGTGTTCCTGAAGTCCCTGACGCAGCGCATCGGGCGCGAGCCGTTCACGAAGCGGCCGTGGTCCGAGTTGGCCTTCTTCCTCGTGTCGGGCGGCCTGGCGGGGATCGGTCTGGCCTTCGTCGGCTTCACCATGTTCGCCGGCGTGGTGCTGGCCATCACCTTCTTCGGCCTGGCCCTCCTCGCCCTGTCCCTCCGCAGCGCCCGCGGCATGGGCGGCTGGCAGCGCGGCCTGGCCCGCTCCATGCTCGGGGAGGCGGTCGAGGATCCCGAGCCCTTCGCCGGTCGCCGCGGCTTCCTGGGGTGGCTGCAGTCCTCCCTGCGTGACCGGGTGGGCTGGCGCGCCGTGGCCTACTTCGCCGTGAAAGTTCCCTGGACCATCCTCGGCGTCTTCGTCGCCGTCAGCCTGTGGTGGGACGCCTTCGCCTGCCTCACCGGACCGTTCTTCAACCGGGATGGCGGGGGCCTCCAGGTCTGGGGGCTGGCGCGCGGTCTCATTCCGGGCAGTCAGTTCTGGTTCCAGCCCGCGGGCTTCTTCCACGAGATCGGCGTCTTCATTCTCGGCGCCATCTTCTTCTTCGCCGCCCCCTGGGTGACGCGCGGCTTCGTCACCGTCGACCGCCTTCTCATCCGCACGCTGCTCGGACCCGACCCCATGGCCACCCGGGTGCGCACCCTCGAGTACGCCCGGACCCAGACGGTCGACGCCTCGGCGGCCACGCTGCGGCGAATCGAGCGCGACCTGCACGACGGCACCCAGGCCCAGCTGGTCGCCCTCGCCCTGCGCCTGGGCATGGCCAAGGAGAAGCTCGAGGGCGCCGACACCGTCGATCTCGACCGCGTCCGCCAGCTCGTCGATGAGGCGCACCGCGGCGCCAAGGAGGCCATCGCCGAGCTGCGCGACATCGCCCGTGGCATCCACCCGCCTGCGCTCGACATCGGCCTGGAGGGTGCGCTGACCACGCTGGCCGCCCGCAGCGCCGTCCCGACCGGGATCACCTTCGACCTGCGGACGCGGCCGACCCCCGCCATCGAGGCCATCGCCTACTTCTGCGTCGCCGAGCTGCTGGCCAACGTGGCCCAGCACGCGCAGGCGTCCCGGGCCTCGGTCTCGTGCGCGCAGCAGGGGACGTGGCTGCGCCTCGTCGTGCGCGACGACGGGCTCGGCGGGGCCGAGCTCTCGCGGGTCGGCTCCTCGTCCAGCGGCCTCAGCGGCCTCACCGACCGCGTGCACGCGGTGGACGGGCGACTCCACCTGGTCAGCCCGCACGGCGGACCGACCGTGGTCACCGTCGACCTCCCGCTGACGGCGTGATGGTCGGCGCGCTGCGGGTCGCCATCGCCGAGGACTCGGCCATCCTGCGCGACGGCCTCGTCCAGCTGCTGGTCGATCGCGGCTTCGCCATCACGGGGGCCGTCGGGGATCCCGACGCGTTGCGCAGCTCCGTGGCCCAGAACCCGCCCGACGTCGCCGTGATCGACATCCGCATGCCGCCCACCTTCACCGACGAGGGCCTGCGCCTGGCGCTCGACCTGCGTGCCCGCCACGAGGGCCTGGGCATCTTGCTGTTCTCGCAGTACATCGAGACGCGGTACGCCGCCGACCTGCTGGCCGACGACGCCGCCGGCATCGGCTATCTGCTCAAGGACCGGGTGGCCGACGTCAGCGACTTCGTCGAGGCGCTCGAGCGCGTCGCCATAGGAGGTACGGCCTTGGATCCCGAAGTGGTGACCCAGCTGCTCGGCGCCACGCGCCGGACCGACACGCTCTCGGCGCTCACGCCCCGCGAGCGCGAGGTCCTCGAGCTCATGGCCGAGGGCCGGTCCAACGCGGCCATCGCCCACGCCATGGTCGTCAGCGAGGGCGCCGTGGAGAAGCACGTCGCCAACATCTTCGCCAAGCTCAACCTGCCCGTGTCGGAGAAGGACCACCGCCGGGTGCTGGCGGTCCTGCGCTTCTTGGAGTCGTGATCGTCAGACGGAGGCGCCATGGGCGTCGTAGGGCAGGCCGCGCGCGTCCGCCAGCTGCCGGCCGGCGTTCATCTGGAAAGGGCTGATCCCACCGGGCCCCCAGGGACCGACCGAGCCCGCCGCGACCGCCTCCTCTGACTTCGGCACGAGGCCGACGCGTGCCCGGACGTCCTCGCAGGTCCGGTCGGCCACGGCGAACCAGTCCATGCGGAGGAAGTCGATGCTGTCGGACCCCGTCTCGCGGTCGTGGCAGAGCGCGCCGCGCCGCATGGCGTCGGCCAGTCGGACCGCCATGGTGGGGCTCGCCGAGAGATGGCCCGGCGAGGCCTCGAACAGCCCGGCCCCCGTGGCGAGATAGCCGGTCTCGAAGAGGGAGATCACCATGGCCAGGAGCGAGAAGGCGCGCATGTCGTCGTTGGCCCGGGCGATCAGGCCGAACACCTCCACCTCGGCCTCCACCGTCGTGCCGTAGTCGGCGAGCACGTGCACCCAGTCGTGTTGGGCCAGGAGCGGGGGCGCCGAGCCGGGCGTTCCCGGGAAGGTGAACCCGCGGGCCTGGTAGAGCTCCCACACCTTGCGACCGAGCGAGTCCGGGGGCAGGTGCTCCAGTGAGGACCAGCGCGCGGCCAGGCCGGGGTCCGCCGCGGAGACTTCCCAGGCCTCCTGCAGCACCCGGGTGGAGTGCACCGCGGCGGAGGCCTCCTGCTCGTTCCACGCGCCCTCGTAGCCGTTGCGGGCGAAGTCGAAGGCGGCCAAGCCGAGTGAGCCGGCGGCGAACTTGCGGGCGACATCGACCATCCCGTCGTGGACACCCATCTCGCTCGCGTAGGCGGCCACGCTGTCGGCCACGTCGTCGGGGAGCGGGTGACGCACGAGCGCGCAGAGCAGCATCGACTGCACCATGCGGGCACGGAAGCCGAGCTCGCGCCGCGCCAGCGCCTCGGCGAACTGGCGCGCCGTGACGGTCGGACGATCGGTCAACGTCACCGGATGACCCGTCATGGCCGGGAGCAGCGCCACCAGGATCGCCCGCTGCACGGGGAGCAGCCCGTCGCGGCCGGAGGCGGCGGACGCCACGCCGTCGGCGATCATCTGGGTCTCTGCCGCGTCCGGCGGCACGAGGTTGACCGTCTCGGCGGTGGGGAGCGGGACCGGCACGCGCTAGTTCCCTGCCAGCCGCGCCAGGCCCGTGCGGAGGAAGGCCGCACACGCGTCCTCGTCGCCGGCCTGCGAGCGCGGGAGGAACGCCCCGAACGGCGCGTTCCAGTACCCCGGGTCACCCGGCCGCCCGGGGTCCCAGGGTCCGACGTACGCGTACGGCTCCTCCGAGAAGGCGTCACCGCCCGAGAATCCAAGGTTGATGCCGCCGCCGGCACCGAGGTCGACGGCGGTGCCGGCATCGAAGTGCTCGGGCCACAGCTGCACGGTCGTCCAGCCGCGGGCAACGGGTGCGTCCGAGGTGACGGCGTCGAGCACCCGCCATCCGAGGTCGAACCACCGAAAGAGCCCGTCCATCTCCTCGGCGTCCAACTGCAAGGGGGTGTCGACGGAACCCAGCGGCGGCGTCGCCGGGCCGGCCGAGAAGTCGGTACCGAGGTCGGCGCCTGCGAAGCGGGCCGCATCGGCCAGCGTGGCGCCGTCCAACGACATCGACCGGCACTGCGTGCCCACCTCGCGGACGAGCGAGCGACCGGCCAGACGCAAGGCCTCGGGCTCGGGGCCGAACGCCGGGGTGGCCAGGCCCCCGGGACTGGCGCGCAGGCCGAAATGGCCGCTCACCGCGAAGCGGCGCCGGCCGAGCACGTGCGCCGCAATGCGGTGCAGGTCGTCGCGGGTCACGCCCATGTCAGTCCCGGACAGTAACGGCGGGTGTGCCGGGGCGGTGCAGCCCTCCGGCCGCCCCTCGGGGTGGGTGGCCGGCGGATCGCTCGGACGACCTGCCAGGCCCGTGTCACCTGGGGAATCGGCCTGACCCCGCCCAGCCAGGGCGCCACATTGGGGCGGGCTCCCGGTGGACACCGGGGCAAACCAGGTAAGAAGTGGGGGTGATGAGGGTCATCCGTGGGGGGTCCGGGGGCGGGAAGGCTCCGGCCATCGGCCTGGTGCTCGGCGCCGGCGGCATCGTCGGCCAGGCCTACCAGGCCGGCGTCCTGGCCGCGCTGCAGCGGGAAACCGGGTGGGACCCGCGCCGCGCCTCCGTCGTCGTCGGCACCTCGGCCGGCTCGGTCACCGGGGCGGCGCTGCGCGTCGGCGTGCCCGCCACCGACCTGGCGGCCTCCCTCTACGGGATGCCCACCTCGCGCCGTGGCGGTGCCATCCTCCAGCGCATCCTCCCCTCCGAGGCCGGGCCTCTGCCGTCCCCGTCGGTGCGCTCGCTGCTTCGGCCCTGGGCTCTGCCCTCTCCGGCACTGCTGACGCGGGCGGCCCGCCGCCCGCTCGCCTTCCGCCCCGAGGTGGCCGCCATCACGCTGATGCCGCGCGGACAGGTCGACATCTCCGAGCGGGCGCGCGGCCTCGACGAGCACATCGGCGGGCACTGGCCCGACGGCCTGCGGATCTGCGCCGTCCGGCGCACCGACGGCGCCCGCGTCGTCTTCGGCCGGCCCGGCGCACCGCCGGCACGGCTGGCCCCGGCGGTCCTGGCGTCGTGCGCCATTCCGGGCTACTTCCGACCGGTCACCATTGAGGAGACCGAGTACGTCGACGGTGGCGTGCACTCGGCCACCAACGCCGACGTCGTGCGCTCCGATGGCCTCGACCTGGTGGTCATCATCTCGTCGATGTCGGCCGCCCGCGGCGCCGCCAACGGGGCCGACGGCCTCCTGCGCCGCTCGGTGCACCGCCGGCTGGAGCGAGAGATCTCCCGGCTCGAGGACGCGGGCACGGCCGTGGTGAGCCTGGAACCCGGCCCCGAGTCCCGCCGCGCCATGGGGCTCCGGGCCATGGCGGAGGACCGCAGCACCCGTGTGATCGAGGCCGCCTACGCGGAGACCGTGGACCAGATCGACGGCTCCCCGCTGCTGGCCTCGCTCGGCGCCCCGATCGCCGCGGCCAGCGCCGGTTGACCCCGGGAAGTCCGCGACCCCCGGTAGTAGCGTTCGGGGCCGGAACTGCCCTGAAGGGAGGGTCGATGAGCCCTGATCGATTGAGCCCTCTGGACGCGTCGTTCCTCCACATTGAGGACCACGTGTCCCACATGCACATCGCCTCGGTGGCGATCTTCGAGGGGCCGCCGCCGCCGTACGCCGACATCGTGGCGATGGTCGACGCCCGACTCGACCTGGTCCCGCGCTTCCGCCAGAAGGTGCGCTTCGTCCCGTTCGAGCTGGGGCGGCCGGTCTGGGTGGACGACCCGCACTTCAACATTGAGTACCACCTCCGACACACCGCGCTGCCGTCCCCGGGGGGCGAGAGCGAGTTGCGCAAGCTCGTCGGCCGCGTGATGTCCCAGCAGCTCGACCGCGCGAGGCCCCTGTGGGAGATCTGGGTGATCGAGGGGCTCGAGGACGGGCGCTGGGCCATGATCGCCAAGACGCACCACGCGCTGGTCGACGGGGTGTCGGGGACGGACCTGCTCGCCGTGCTCATGGACCTGAGTGCCGACGCCCCGAAGCCCGAGCACTCGGACTGGGTGCCCCAACCGTTGCCGTCGGGGCTCCAACTGGTGGTGGACGCGTTGGAGAACATCGTGCGCTCGCCCTACGAGCAGCTGCGCGCGGCGCGGGCGCAGGCCCGCGTCGTCCGTCGCATGGCCCACGCGGCACTCGAGGTGGCCGGGGGCTTCGTTGCGCTCAGCGGACTCGTGCGGCCGACGCCGCTCTCGAGCCTCAACGGGCCGTTGGGCCCGCACCGGCGCTACGCCTGGGCCACGACGTCGGTCGACGACATCAAGCGCGTGCGCCGGGCGCTCGGAGGCACGTTCAACGACGTGGTGCTCGCCTGCATCACCAACGGGTTCCGGGAGCTCTTGTTGTCGCGCGACGAGGACGTCGAACGAGTGGTGCGCACCCTGGTGCCGGTCTCGGTCCGGCCGCGCGACGAGTCGGGCCGGGCCGTCGGAGACGGCACGTTCGCCAACAAGGTCTCGGCGATGTTCGCCGAGCTCCCCGTGGACATTGAGGACCCGGTCCTGCGGCTCCACACCATCAGCGAGCAGATGAAGGACCTCAAGGACTCCAATCAGGCGGTGGCTGCGGAGGCGCTGACCTCCATGTCGGGCTTCGCCCCGCCGATGCTGCTGGCCCTGGGGATGCGCCTGGCCACCAGGGCGGGGCAGCGCAACGTGAACACGGTCACCACCAACGTGCCCGGACCGCAGTTCCCGCTGTACGCGGCCGGCCGGCGCATGGTGCGTGCCTTCCCCTACGTGCCGCTCGGCGGGCAGATCCGCCTCGGCATCGCCATCTTCTCCTACGACGGCGAGGTCAACTTCGGCGTGACCGGTGACTACGACTCGACGAAGGACATTGACGTGCTGACCGGCGCCATCGAGGACGGGATGACGCAGATGCTCAAGGTGTGCCTGTAGCCGGGAGGCCGGAACGTCAGAGCGCCAGCCCCGGAATGCTCGTCACCTCGTCCACGATGTACTGGCGCAGGTCCGTCACGATGACCTTCTCGACGGAGCGGCCGACGATCGGCACGTGCACCTTGAGATCGCCCTCGACGTGCACGACCGTGCTGTCGGGGCCGTCGTCCCCCGGCTCGAAGCGGTAGCTCCCGCTGGCGCTCAGGCGGTCCGGGTAGTGGTCGGGCAGGACCGTCCAGCTCGTGCGCATGTCTGCCGGTCGGACCTCCGTCCGGGTGACCCACGACATCTTGGCGGGGTCGATCACCCTGCGCACCGCACCCGACAGCGAGCCCGTGAACGCGAAGCGCACCTCGACGAGGATCTGCTCGCCCAGGTCGTCGTGGCGGACGACCTCCACCACCGCGATGTCGTCCCGGCCCGGCCGCCCGATGTAGAACGCCGGGTTGGCGTAGGCGGCGATGGCCCGTGCCGGCGCCACGGCGACGGCCTGGCGCACGGCGATCTTCACGGGCTCGCCGGGCGGGTCGGGGGCAGGCCCAGCTTGCGGTGGTCCCAGCTCACGGTGCGCTCCACGTTCAGCTTCACCGCCACCCGCTTGTGCAGCATCGTCTCGAGGAACGGCTTGAGCTCGTCGGAGTAGGGCCCGTAGTAGCGCTCGAACACGCTGAGGCCGAGCGTCCAGAGCTTGTCGGAGTCGTCGACGACCTCCGCCTTGCCGACCAGCTCCACCCCGCGCAGCTCCTCGTAGTAGTCCCCGTCCTCGAACAGGAGCGTGAGCCGGGGGTCACGGCGCAGGTTCTGCACCTTCTGCGACTTGGCCTTGGTCTCCACCGTGACGCACCCCTCCAGGAATCCGTACCACATGGCCACGGCATGGATCGACCCGTCGGGGGACATGGAGCACATCGTCATGGCGCGTCGCTCGGCGAGGAACGCCTCGACCTCGCCGGGCGTCATCTGTATGGACTTGCGCTGGTTCACGCCGTGGCCCATCGCCTCGGTCATCAGACACCTCCCACTCGTGTGTCTTGGGGAGGTTAACGCCCGGGCCGGGGCCGCCACGTTGAAGAGTTCATCTTTAGAACACTTGGCGGTTGCACCCGTTTCACGGCACGTTCACCTCGGATCCGTAGCGTGAGGACCGATGGCGACCACCGATCAGCACCTGTCACGCGCCGGCCGGGCTTCTTCCGTAGCCGTTGCCGGCCGCCATCGCGGCCAGGACACCCTGGCCGAGGTCATCACGCTCCGTCCGGCGCGCCCGGCGCGCGCCGGGATCATCGGAGCCTTGATCAACCTCGCGCGGGTAGTCGCCTCCCCGCGTGCCCAGGCGACGTCGGTGCGATCCACCCCCCATCCGCCGCCGTCGCCTGCCGCTCGCTTCCTGACGCCGCCCCGGGTCCCCCACGACGCTGCCTGAGAACGACGTGGCGATCGCGAATGCACCGGCGACCACCGGCCGGGCCCCGGTCATCGGGCCGCCGCGCGACAACCGTCCCGTCGTGCTCGTCGTCGACGACGAGGAGTCCTACCGTCAGGCCCTGGCGTCGGGCCTGACGCGAGAGGGCTTCACGGTCGAGAGCGCCGGGGACGGGCACGAGGCCCTGCGGCTCTTCCACCGCGTGCATCCCGACCTGGTCCTCCTCGACGTGATGCTGCCCGACCAGTCGGGGATCGAGATCTGCCAGCAGATGCGCAGCCTGAAACCCGTCCCGATCATCATGGTCACCGCACGCGACTCCGAAGTCGACATCGTGCTCGGCCTGGAGCTCGGGGCCAGCGACTACGTGGCCAAGCCGTTCCGCCTGCGCGAGCTGGTGGCCCGCATGCGTGCCGTACTGCGCCGCGGTGTGGCCGTGGCCGAGCACCACGAGGAGGTTCTCACCGTGGGTCCGGTGCGGCTCGATGCCGGGCGGCGCGAGGTGACGGTCGCCGAGACCCAGGTCGACCTGTCGCGCAAGGAGTTCGACCTGCTGGCCCTGCTGATGGCGCACAGCGGGCAGGTCGTGACCCGTGACTGGTGCATCGATCGGCTCTGGTGGGACCAGGAACTGACCGACACCCGCACCCTCGACACCCACATCAAGCGCCTGCGCCGGAAGATCGAGCCCGACCCGGCCAACCCGCGCCACCTGGTCACCGTCCGGGGCGTGGGCTTCCGTTTCGAGCCGTAGCCCGGCACGACCGAGGCCCTTCGCCCTACATTGGGCGGATGCGCACTGGCGACGTCGTCCCCGATTTCACGCTCCCCGACCAGACGGGCACGCCCCGCACGTTGAGCGGCTTCCTGGCGGAGGGGCCGGTCGTGCTGTTCTTCTACCCCGCCGCCATGACCTATGGCTGCACAAAGGAGAGCTGCCACTTCCGGGACCTGGAGGCCGAGTTCGCTGCCGTCGGAGCGCAGCGCGTCGGCATCAGCGCCGACACCGTCGCCAAGCAGAAGCAGTTCGACGAGAAGGAGTCTCTCGGCTACCCCCTCCTGTCGGACCCCGACTTCTCGGTGGCCGCGCAACTCGGTGCGAAGCGCGGTGGCCCCAAATGGCTGCCGAACAAGCGGATCACCTTCGTCATCGACACCGACCGCACGCTGCTCGACGTCATCCACACCGAGGTGTCCATGGGCGCCCACGCCGACAAGGCACTCGCGGTCCTGAAGGAGCGCCGCGCTGCCTGAGCGCGCCGTCGTCGTGACGGGCGCCGCGTCGGGGATCGGCGCGGCCACCGCGTCCCGCCTGCGCGCCGCGGGCTATGACGTGGTCGGCGTCGACCGGGCCGAGGCCGACGTGGTCGCCGACCTGGGGACGCCCGACGGGCGCGCCCGGGCCGTCGCCGAGGCGGCCGAACGCTGCGCGGGGACGCTGGGGGGCATCGTCACCTGCGCCGGGTTGGCGGGCGAGCCGCGCCGCGCCGGATCCCTCCTCGCCGCGGTGAACTACTTCGGAACCGTGGACGTGCTCGACGGACTGCGCCCGCACCTGGTCCCCGGCGGCGCGGCCGTGGCCATCAGCTCCAACTCGACCACCGTGCAGCCGGGCGTGCCCGCCGACCTGGTCGAGGCCTGCCTGTCCCACGACGAAGAGCTGAGCGCCCGCATCGCCGACGCCCGGGGGGCCATGGCCGCCTACCCGGCGACCAAGCTGGCGGTCGCCCACTGGGTCAGGCGCCAGGCCACGGGGCCCGAGTGGGCCGGGGCCGGGCTCCGGCTCAACGCGATCGCGCCGGGCATGATCGACACGCCCATGATCACGGGCATGCGGGCCGATCCCGAGGCCGGTCCCCTGCTCGACATGCTCCCCATCCCGGTCGGGCGGCCCGGCCGGCCCGAGGAGATCGCCGCGCTGGTGGAGTTCCTGCTCGGCCCCGACGGCGCCTTCTTCTGCGGCTCCGTCGTGTTCTGCGACGGCGGGAGCGACGCGCTGCTGCGCACCAGAGACTGGCCCGCCGCCTGGGACATCTCCGTGCGCGACCTCGGCCAGCAGCTGTCCTGACCTGGCGCGGCCCGCACCCGGCGCGCCGGGACCGACCGTAGGCTGCCCGTATGCCGGGCCGGATCCTGGTGGACACCACCCCGCTGCGGGAGAGCCGCGACTTCCGCCTCCTGTTCACGGGGCAGCTGGTCTCCGTCATCGGGACGCAGCTGACCGTGGTGGCCATCCCCTATCAGGTGTACTCCATGACCCACTCCACGCTGCAGGTGGGTGCGATCAGCCTGGCCCAGCTCATCCCGTTCCTCTTCGGGGCCCTCTCCGCCGGGCCCATCGGCGACGCCGTCGACAAGCGCCGCATCATGATCTGGACGGCCGCCGCCATGATGCTCACGAGCGGCGCCATGGCGGTCAACGCCGCCGTGGCCCACCCGTCGCTCGTCGTGCTCTACGTCGTCAGCTCGCTGGCGGCCGGGCTGATGGGCTTCTCCAACACCGCCCGGATGGCGGCGGTGCCGAGCATGGTCGAACGCCGGCACTTCGCCGCCGCCGCGGCCATGACGCAGATCGTGTTCCAGCTGGGCGTCATCGTCGGCCCCGCGCTCTCGGGTCTCCTGCTCGGCATCGGGCTCCCGCTGGTCTACGCGCTCGATGCGGCGTCCTTCGTGGTGGCCACGATCACGTCGGCCATGCTGCGGCCCATTCCCCCGCACGAGGGTGCCCGTGGACTGTCGCCGTGGGAATCGACCAAGGAGGGGCTGCGCTACCTGCGCTCGCGCCAGGCGTTGCAGGGCGTGTACCTGATCGACATCAACGCCATGGTCTTCGGCATGCCCCGGGCACTGTTCCCCGCCATGGCGGCCTCCGTGTTCGGCGGCGGCACCATCGCCCTCGGCTTTCTCTACGCCGCACCCGGTGTCGGGGCGCTGATCGGAGCGGTGACGACGGGCTGGGTCGCCAACCTGCGCCGTCAGGGCTGGGCCGTCATCGTGGCGGTCTGCGTCTGGGGCGCCGCCATCGCGGTGTTCGGCCTGGTCGACACGCTCTGGGTCGGCCTCGTCCTGCTGGCCGTGGCCGGGTGGGCCGACGTGATCTCGGCCGTCCTGCGCAACACGATCCTGCAGACATCCATCCCCGAGCGCTTCCGCAGCCGCATGTCCTCCATTCAGATGGCGGTCGTCCAGGGCGGCCCGCGCGTCGGTGACATGGAGTCGGGGGCCGTGGCCACGCTGACCAGCGTGGAGTTCTCGGTGATCTCGGGCGGTCTCGCCTGCATCGTGGGCGCGGCCGTCATCGGCGCGCTCATGCCGGTGTTCCGCCATCACGTGGCGGGCGAGATCGACGACGTGCCCGTATGATCCGGCGGTGACCTCCACCTTCGCAGAGCCGACCTGGGGCGAAGTCGATCCGGGGGCGTTCGCGCGCATCCTCGTGCTTTCCCCGCACTTCGACGACGCCGCCATGGGGGCCGGCCACCTCATCGCCAGCTACGACGACACGACCGTCGTCACCGTGCTCGGTGGGCGCCCGCCCGCCTATCCCGAGGAGCCGTCCGACTGGGACGCCCTGGGTGGCTTCGTGGCCGGTGACGACGTGGTGGCGGTGCGCCGCGAGGAGGACGTGGCCGCCATGTCGGTGCTCGAGTCGGGCTACCGCTGGCTGGACTTCGCCGACCATCAGTACCTCGCGCCGGAGAAGCGCCCGACCCCCGACGAGGTGGCGCCCGTCCTCGCGGCGACCATCGCCGAGCTCGACCCCACCTCGGTGTTCTTCCCCATGGGCCTCGGCAACCCCGACCACGTCATGGTGCACGAGGCCAGCCTCCTGGCGCGGACCGAGCAGCCCGAGCGCGAGTGGTTCTGCTACGAGGACCACGGCTACAAGCACATCCCGGGCCTGCTGGCCTGGCGGGTGGCCAAGCTGCTGCGCTCGCACCCCTGGCCCACCCCCGCCATCGTCCCGCACGTCCCAGACGAGGAGCGCAAACGTCGCGCCATCTGGTGCTACACCTCGCAGATCGCGCCGCTCGAACGGGACCACGCGCTCTCGGCCCGCATGAAGGGCCGCGTCCCCGAGCAGTTCTGGCGCCTGGCACCCCCGCCGCAGGGCTGGGAGGGGCTGGCCGACTACATCTGATCCGGGCCCGGACGCGAGACGACCCGCCCGGGGGGAGTCGGGCGGGCCGCCTACTGGCCTCAGTGACCGCTGAGGTGCTGCCGATCCGTCACTGCAGGCCGTCACCGCAGGCGGTGAAGGCCCTCTCGGGCGGCTCGACGCTCCCGTCCTCTGCGAGCGCCGGTTCCCGTGGGGCAGATTGTGAGCCGGTCCGCTCCCCGGCGCAAGGAGCGCGGGCCAGAGTTCACGAGGCCGCAACGTCCCAGAAACGGGGGTGAGATCCACGCCGCCCCCGGGCGCGAGACGACCCGCCCGGGAGAGCACGGGCGGGTCGCCTGCAGAGCCCCGGCGACCGCTGGGGCGGGCGGGAAGGTCAGGCCATGACGGGTTGCGGCGCGACCTCGGGGACCTCGACGTCCTCCTCCATGAGCTCGGGTGCCCGCTCCAGGTCCGCCTCGATGTCGGAGAGGATCCCCGGCTGGCGGCGGTTGACGAAGAACAGCCAGCCCGCCCCCACGGCCATCCATCCGAGGAAGACGTAGGGGAACAGGTTCACCGGGTAGGGGGGCTGCGGGTAGAAGCTCCCGATGGTCGGCACCAGCAGGCACAGCACGGCGATGCAGGCGAGGACCACGTTGCGCCAGCTGAGCTCGCCGAGCTTCTTGAGGTACACCGGCGCCGCCACCGTGATCAGGTAGTAGGCCACGAGGAAGCCGAAGGCGGCCAGCGTGCCGGCGTCGCCGAAGGCGGTGAGCGGGTTGGTGAAGATCATCAGGAACGCCGGCAGGGCGAAGATCATCGCGATGTACACCGTCACCGCCACGTGCGGCGTGCGGTTCGTGGCGTGCGCTTTGCCCAGGTGGCCCGAGAAGATGCCGTGTCGGGCCATGGGGTACATGATGCGCGAGCCCGCATTGAGGCACGACAGCGACAGGGAGAAGAAGCTCACCATGGCGCCGATGGAGACCGGGATGCGGAACCAGCTCACGTTGTACGCCACCGCCAGGTAGTTGAGCGGCGCCGAGGCCCACCCTGCGCCGTAGTTGGAGGTGCCGCCGACCTCGACGTAGGCCATGAAGACCATGAACGCCCCGGTGATGAGCAGGCTGGCGATCACGGCCCGCGGCAGGTTGCGCCGCGGGTTCTTCGCCTCGGCACCCATGGTTGTCGCCGCCTCGAAGCCGACCAGGGAGAAGATGCAGGCCACCACGGCCAGGCCCATGCCCCGCACGTTGACGCCGCTCAGCGACAGCTGCTTGGTGTCGACCGAGAAGCCGTGCTTGAAGAGGATCACGAAGGCCAAGGCGGTGATGCAGGCCACCGAGGCCGCCTCGAGCGCCATCGTCAGGATGGAGGAGACGCGGATGTCCTTGTAGGCGATGACCCAGCAGGCCACGGCGCTGATGGCGAAGAAGACGATCGGATGGACCGACCCGTGGTACCCGAGCGCCGACAGCAACTGGGCGCAGAACACCGCGAACCCGCACATACCCGCCACGGCGATGAAGAAGTAGGCCCAGATGAGCGTCCACCCGGAGAAGACGCCCGCACTCGGCCCGAGGCCCTTGGCGGTGTAGGCGTACATGGAGCCGGCGAAGGCCGACCGCTTGGCGAACTGGTTGAGGCAGAACACCACGAACAGCAGCATCACGGTGCCGAACGCGTAGGCCAGCCACGTGCCCTGCCCCGCGCTGGCGAAGGCCAGCGGAATGATCAGCACGGCGGTCATGGTGGGTGAGATCACGGCGAGTGACTGGGCGAACAGCGCGGGCAGCCCGAGGGCGTTCGGTCGTAACCCGTGCATCCTCTTCATCGCCGAGACATCCTTCGTGCCGGCACTCGTGGTCATCGCTTCTCCTTTGTCGTGGTGCTCGAGGGGTGGGTGAAGTGGAAAGGCGGCAGGCTCAGCCCGGGAACGACTGGTCTTCCAGCAGGAGGTCCTCGTAGAAGGCGCCGAAGGTCCGCTCGGGGTGCGCAATGGCGATCTCGAGCACCCACAGGTTCGGGTTGGGGCGGAACGCCACCTCGGCCAGGGGCCCGTCGTAGTGCGCCGAGTGCGGGAAGTCGGAGAGCCGGTGGCCCGACAGGTCCATGTTCAGCGTCCACCCGTAGCCGCCGGCCACGTCGATGGCGTGGTCGTAGAGCTCCTTGCCGGTGATGCCCTCGGCGAACCAGGTGTCCCGCACCTGGTCCCAGATGAGGCGCACCTCCTTCTGAGCCCGCAGGTGGTCGGGGTCGTCGCCGAACACGAAGGTGTCGCCGGCGTCGCCCTCGGTGTCGCCGTAGATCGGCCCGATGTCGACGAAGAAGATGTCGTTCTCGCCGAGCACGACGCCCGGCTCCGACCGCTCCATGAAGTCCTTGGTCGTGTTGGGACCGCAGCGGACGATGATGTGGTGCCAGCCGCGACGCATCCCCAGCTCCTTGAGCGTGTCCCGGGCGATGGCCTTCGCCTCCTCCTCGGCCATGCCGGGTTGCACCTGGTCGGCGATCAGGTGCACGGCCTTGCGGGTGCGCGCCCGCACGTCCATGAGGCTGTCGAGGGAGAACTTCTCCCCGGTGCCCTCGAGCTCGGCCATCGTCATCGTCATGGTGGGTCTCCTCGTCCTCAGGTGCTCAGTGGGTCAGGTGCTCAGTGGGTCGTTGGGTCAGTGGTCGGTGATCGATGCGCTGAACAGCGGGTGGTTGCGGAAGTCGTTCGGCGCGTCGGCCGCCACGACCAGGACCTCGGCGGGCCCGCCCTCCGCACCGAGACGGTGCGGCCGGTTGGCGTCGAAGTGCGCCGTGGCGCCGGCCTCGAGCAGGTGCACCTGGCCGTCGAACTCGAGCCGCAGGCGACCCGCGACCACGAAGATCCACTCCTCACCGCGGTGGCGCGCCGGCTCCGGGGGCTCGCGGTCGGGGCTGACGGTGATCTGCAGCGCCTCGAGCGTGGTGGAGCCCGGGAAGCCGCTGCACGGCGCGATGGTGAGGCCGTTGGACTCGTGGGTCGGTGTCCCCCGCGGGTACGTCGCGATGGCGGGTGCGCCTCGCCGCTCGCCGAGCAGTGTGCTCATCGACACCCCGAGGGCCCGCGAGAGCGCGATCAGCGCGGCGACCGACGGCTGGCGGTCCCCCGACTCCAGCCGGGACAGATGGGCGGTCGACAGCTCGGCGCGCTGCGCCAGCTGCTCGAGGGTCAGGCCGGCCCGCGTGCGCTCCTCGCGCAGGCTCTCGGCGATGGTGGTGAGGGCTTCGGACAGCTCCATCGGCTGATTGTGGGCCGGACTTGCCTCAGAGGCAAGAGAACTTGTCAGAGTTCACGAGTCAGAAATATCCGCGAAACGGTGCCGAGATCCATCCGGTGCCGCCGCGCCGGTCCCGGCGTCGACCAGGGCGGCGAACCGGTCGAAGACCAGGTCACGCCAGGGGCTGAGCGTCTCGAGCGCGCCCGCGGTGGCGCGGCGGATGGCCGGCGCTCCCCCCGGGGCCCTGGCCGCGTCCGCGCCGAACTCGCGGAGGAAGCCGTCCACCGCGGCGGGCGTGACCTCCAGGTGGAACTGCAGCCCCCAGGCGGCAGGGCCGACCCTGAAGGCCTGGTTCGCATAGCGCGCGCTGCGCGCCAGGAGGGGGGCGCCCGGGGGCAGGTCGAAGGTGTCGCCGTGCCAGTGCAGCACGGGAAGATGCTCCGGGAGCCCTCGCAGGAGCGCATCGCCATGGCGGGCGGGCAACAGCTCCACGGCGCCCCAGCCGATCTCCGGACCGTCGGCGCCCTGGTGGACGCGCCCACCCGCGGCGAGCGCCAGCAGCTGGGCACCGAGGCACACGCCGATCGTGGGCACGCCGCGCGCCAGCGCGTCCGTCAAGAGCGCGACCTCGGCCCGCCGGCCCGGGAAGGCGTCGTCCGAGCAGGCCGACATCGGACCGCCCATCACGACCACACCGTCGTGGTCGGAGGCGTCGAGGGGAACGGGATCGCCGGCGAAGCTGCGGCGGACGTCGGCTCCAATGCCGGCCCGGGTGAGGGCGTCGAGGATCGCCCAGGCGGGCTCGGGCACCACGTGCTGGACGACGAGGCAGTTCGCCATACACCGGGAGACGTTAGGGGGTGGCGCAAGCCGGGCACACGGTCCCAGCTGCGTTAACATTGCGGAAACAGGCTCTCAGCGGCCCGGGACCGGAGTGCAGCCCATGTTCGACCGAATCCTTCTCGCCCTCGACGACTCGCCCGCCGGCGAGGTCGCCACGGTCTTCGCCGCCGCCCTGGCGCGCCGGACGGGTGCGGCCGTCCACGTGCTCCACGTCAACGAGAGGCTCGTCGGTGGCAACGGCCTCACGCTGCGCTCGCGCCACGACGCCGCCGAACTGGTCACCGCGGCGGTACGGCAGCTCGCCGAGGCCGGCGTGCGGGCCGGCGGCTCGGTGCGCGTCGCGGCGTATCGAGGGGTCCCGCTGCGGATCGTGGAGGCGGCACAGGACCGCAGGGCCGACGCCATCGTGTTCGGCTCGAACCGCAGCCGGCATCTCGGGCGGCTCTTCTCACCCCAGGTCCGCGAGCGCACGACGCGCCTCACCTCGCTGCCCGTCCTGACCGCGCCGTCCCCGTTGAAGGTCACCTCCCTCGGCGGCGTCACGGAGTGGAAGGACGGCCTGGACCAGGCCCTCGACTCGCTCCTGCACTAGCGCCCCTCGGCCCCGCCGAGGCTCCAACGGGGGTTCCGGCGCGTGGTCCCCCACGGGGCGATCCCCCGAAGAGATGACGTTCTGCCCTATCGGCGGAACCGCCGGAGCGCCCACCATCGAGGGATGGTCATGTACGTCGACCTGCTGGAGCGGGCCCTTGGCGGCGACGAGGAACAGCGCAGGTCCGAAGACCTGCTGTTGTCCGACCTCGTGCACTCCCGGGCCAGGCTCTGTGCGATGGAGGGGCACCTGACCGCGCCCGTCGCCGAGGCGCTGGCCCGGGAACTCTCCTACGACAGCGCGCTCATCCGGCTCTGCGAGTCGCTCGACGTGGTGACTGCCCCGGACCGGTTCGCCAATCCCGAGCGCGAGCGCGAGCACCTGGAGCACGAGCTCGAGGCACGCGGCATCGCACTCTCACCCCAGCACGCCCTCCAGTCTGTGCGCACCTGAGCCTCCGCTCCCGGCGGGAGCACGGCCCTACGAGTCGGCCGTCGGTGCCCCGACCGGCGTTCCCAGGGTGAGCGAGCGGATGATCACCTTGGCGCTGAGCGGCCCCGCGACCACCCGGCAGTCGGGCAATTCCTCGGCCCAGCGGGCCGCCGATCCCCTGGACGCCACGACCACGACCGGCTTGTCCGCCGCCTCCACGTCGTGCAGCGCACGCACGACCTCCCGGTCGAGCGGGTCGGCCAGATCGAGGGCGCTGACCACGGCGTCGGCCTCGTCCACGAGGGGGCAGTGGCCCGTGGTCGCCAGGGCGCACTGCCGGGAGAAGCCGCCCTTGGGGCCCGGGCACCACGTCATGCGGTAGCCGTGGCGGCTCAACAGCTTCCACACGCCGTGCGCCTCCGCACCGTCGGGGGACTCGAAGAGCACCAGGGGGTGCTGCCCCTCTCGGTCCGGCCCCTCGGGCCAGCCGCGGGCGTAGTCCCTACCCAGTGGGCGGCGCATGCAGTTCCCGAACATGGCGGCCTCCCTTCTCCGTTGCGTCGAGGCCGGCAGGCCCCGCCTATTCTTCGCTTTCTACAGTTAGAATATAGAGGATCAGACCATGGGTCAAGCGACCCGGTGGCCGGGGGGAGAATGAGGACAGATGAAGCTGACGCCGACCAACCGGACCGACTACGGGATCCGCGCCCTGATCTATCTCGCCAACCACCAGGGGCCGCACGCCAAGGCCGCCGACATCGGCTCGGCCATGGGCATCCCGACCGGCTTCCTGCAACAGGTGCTCCAGGAGCTCCAGCGCGCCCGGCTGGTCAGCTCGCGGTCGGGCCCGTTGGGCGGCTACCGGCTGGCCCGTGCCCCCGCGGACATCACCATCCTCGAGATCGTCGAGACGCTGGAGGGTCCGATCGAGACGTCGGAGTGCGCGTTGCGCGGCGGGCCGTGCCACTGGGACGACGTCTGCGCCATGCACTGGGTGTGGTCGTCGGCGCGGAGCGCGCTGAGCGACAGCCTGCGCGCCGCCACCCTGGCCCGCGTGGCGGCCGACGACCGCGCCCTGGCCGAGGGGAAGGCCGCCGTGCCGGTGGACTCGCACCGGCGCCGGCCCGACTGAGGCCTCGGGCGCCCTCCTCGCCCTCGGGCGTGACGCCGAGGTAGTCGATCAGGCCGGTGACCGTGAGGAGACGACGCACGAAGGCGCTGGGCGACTCGAGGCGCAGCGTCACCCCCGACGCGGTCGCCCGCTGCTGCTCGGCGACGTGCGGCGAGATCCCGGCGGGGTCGAGGTAGGTCAGCCCCGAGAGATCCACGGTGATGTCGGAGACGCCGGAGCGGTTGACCGCGGCGAGCCGCGCGCCCAGGGGGGCGGCGGTGGCGACGTCGAGCTCACCGCGCAACACGATGCAGGCGCAGCCCTCACCTTCGAGGACCACGATCTCCAACTGCGAGGAATCCTCTGCCACACCAGCCCCCTCGGCCATGCCGGCACGCGACGGGTGCGGGGGGTACACCCCGCGTGCGGCATCCCCCCCATAGTGGGTCCCCTGCCCCCGCGGGACAAGGGGCTCGTGCGGCCGGGCGTCACTAGAGTCGACGATGGTGTCCGGGGACGACGAGCGCACGCTGGAGGTCGACGGTCGCGAGGTGCGCGTCTCCCGGCCCGACAAGGTGTACTTCCCCGAGCTCGGGGCCACCAAGCTCGACCTCGTCTCGTACTACCTCGAGATCGGCGGTCACCTGCTCAACACGGCCGGCGGCCGGCCCGCCATGCTGCAGCGCTTTCCCGACGGTGCGGCGGGCAAGTCCTTCTACCAGAAGCGGATTCCGGCCGGCGCTCCCGACTGGCTCGAGTCCACCACCGTCTCGACGCCGAACGGCACCACGTCCAACGCGCTGGTCGTCGCCGACATCGCCCACGTGGTGTGGGCGGTCAACATCGGTTGCCTGGGCCTGCACCTGTGGCCCTATCTCGCGGCCGACCCCGCCCACGCCGACGAGCTGCGCATCGACCTGGACCCGACGACCGGCATCGGCTTCGACGAGGTCCGGGAGGCCGCCCTGCTCTGCCGCGACGTGCTCGCCGAGCTCGGCCTGCGCGGCTACCCCAAGACGACGGGCAACAACGGGCTGCACGTCTACCTGCGACTGGAGCCGCGCTGGGACTCGGTGGCGGTGCGCGCCGCCGCGGTCGCCCTGGCCCGCGAGCTCGAGCGGCGCCATCCCGGGCAGATCACCGCCAACTGGTGGAAGGAGGAACGCGGCAGCCGCGTCTTCGTCGACTTCAACCAGAACGCCCCGCACAAGACGGTGTTCGGGGCCTGGTTCGCCCGGCCCCGCCCCGGAGGCCAGGTGTCGACGCCGCTCACGTGGGAAGAGGTCGAGACCGTGGTCCCCGACGAGCTGACCATCCGCACCGTGCCCGACCTCGTCCGCCGGCGGGGCGACCCGTGGGCCGACATCGCCACCCGGCCCCAGTCGCTGGAGCCCCTGCTGGCCCTGGCCGAGCGGGACAAGGCGGCCGGGCTGCACGACGCACCCTGGCCACCGCAGTACCCCAAGATGCCCGACGAGCCGCCCCGCGTCGCGCCGAGCCGAGCCAAGAAGGCGTAGGCGGTGGACGCGCTCGAGGCGTTGCAGCGGATCGCGTTCCTCCTCGAGCGCGGGGGCGCCGACACCTACAAGGTGCGGGCCTTCCGCAATGCGGCCAAGGCGCTCGACGGCATGCCCGCCGACGAATTGGCCGGGCTGGCCCAGGCCGGTCGCCTCCAGAGCATCCCCGGAGTCGGCAAGTCGACGGCCCAGGCGATCGCGCAGGCGATCGAGGGCCGGGTCCCCGACTACCTGGTCAAGCTCGAAGGCGAGGGCGAGCCGGACGACCTGCGCCTCGACGGCGCCGCCCGCGAGCTCCTCGAGTCGCTGCGCGGGGACTGCCACTCCCACTCGGACTGGTCGGACGGGGGCAGCCCGATCCTCGAGATGGCGGAGGCGGCCCGCGCCCTGGGCCACGACTACCTCGTCCTGACCGACCACAGCGCGCGCCTCACCGTCGCCCACGGGTTGAACGCCGAGCGGCTCCGCCAGCAGCTCGACCTGCTCGCCGAGCTGAGCGGGCAGCTGTCGCCGTTCCGCATCCTGACCGGCATTGAGGTGGACATCCTCGAGGACGGGTCCCTCGACCAGGACCTCGACCTCCTGGCCGAGCTCGACGTCGTGGTGGCCAGCGTCCACTCGAAGCTGCGCATGGACTCCGCCCAGATGACCGCACGCATGCTCGCCGCCATCGAGAGCCCGCACACCGACATCCTGGGCCACTGCACCGGGCGCCTCATCACGGGAAAGGGGCGGCCCCAGTCGACGTTCGACGCCGACGCGGTCTTCTCCGCCTGCGCCCGCACCGGGACGGCGGTGGAGATCAATTCACGACCCGAGCGCCAGGACCCGCCCCAGGACCTGCTGCGCCAGGCGGCCGAGCTCGGGTGCTCGTTCAGCATCGACACCGACGCCCACGCGCCCGGTCAGCTCGAATGGCTCCCGCGGGGGTGCAAGAAGGCGGCCGACGCCGGGCTCGACCCCGAGCGGATCGTCAACCGCGGGTCGGTGGACACCCTGCTGGCCTGGACGGCCTCACACGATGGCTGAGCCCCGGTGACGCTCGCCGTCCAGCCCCCCGTGGCACCGATGCTGGCCAAGCTCGCGCGCGAGCTGCCCCGCGACGCCGGGCTCTTCTACGAGCCGAAGTGGGACGGCTTCCGCTGCATCGTCTTCCGCGACGGCGACAACGTCGAGCTCGGCAGCCGCAACGAGAAGCCGCTCACGCGCTACTTCCCCGAGCTGGTCGAGGCACTCCGACGCGAGTTGCCGGACCGCTGCGTGCTCGACGGCGAAATCGTCATCGCCGGGCCCAACGGCCTCGACTTCGACGCGCTGTCCCAACGCATCCATCCCGCCGAGAAGCGCATCCGCCTGCTCGCCGAGTCGACGCCGGCGTCCTACGTCGCCTTCGACCTGCTCGCCCACGGCGACCGCTCCTACATGGACACGCCCTACGCGACCCGGCGCGGCGCCCTGGAGACGCTGCTGGCCCCGGCGCGCCCGCCGGTCCACCTCACCCCCGCCACCGAGGACCCGGAGGTGGCCAACGACTGGTTCTCCCGCTTCGAGGGGGCCGGGCTCGACGGCGTGGTGGCCAAGGCGGGAGACCTCCACTACCTGCCCGACAAGCGGGCCATGGTCAAGGTGAAGCACCAGCGCACGGCCGACTGCGTGGTGGCCGGCTTCCGCACCCACAAGGACGGGGCCGGCGTGGGCTCCATGCTGCTCGGCCTCTACGACGACGGGGGAACCCTGCACCACGTGGGCGTGGCCTCCGGCTTCAGCGTGGCCCGCCGCCGCGAGCTGGTGGACGAGCTCGAGCCCCTGCGCGCCGGCGCCCTCGAGGGCCACCCCTGGGCCGGCTGGGGACCGGAGGGCGCGGGCGGGCGGATGCCCGGCGGCCCCAACCGCTGGAACGCGGGCAAGGACATGACGTGGGAGCCGGTGCGCGCCGAACGGGTGTGCGAGGTCTCCTACGACCACCTGCAGGAGAACCGCTTCCGTCACGCCACGTCGTTCGTGCGCTGGCGCCCCGACCGTGACCCGGCGTCGTGCACCTACGAGCAGCTGGACACGCCCGTCCCCTACGAGCTGGCGAAGGTCTTCGGCACCGTGTGACCGCTTCGGCCGGCGGGGCGGCCGGCGGGGCGGCCGGGGCGCGGGGGGTGGGCGTGCAGGACCCGGCGGGCCTCGGCCCGGCCCCAGCGCATGAAGTCCGGCCACTCGGAGGGGTTGAGGAACTGGCGGTAGAAGCCGACGCCACGGACCTTCTCGTAGGGCACGGGCTCGATCATCATGACGTCGGTGGCCGCCCGCAACCGCCGCAGGTTCACCCGGGCCAGCTCGCTCTGTTGACAGGTCCGCACCTGGCTCGCCACCGCCAGGATGCTGGCCGGCCGGTCCTGCCAACCGGTCGCGTCCTCACCGGCGAATTCGGGCGGGTAGAAGCCGTTGACCGCGAGCGCGGCGTCGCAGGGCTCCTCCACCTCGAGGACGGGGCGCACCGGGAAGATGTCGACCAGGCCACCGTCGCACCAGTGCTGGCCGTCGAGCGGCACGGGGGCCACGAAGAGCGGGAGGGCGACGGCCATGCGGACGGCACGCGCCACGCTCAGGTCCGGGTGCGTCTTCGGCCCGATGTAGTCGAGCCGGTTCTCCTCCACGCTCCACACCGGGGCGTACGCCGGGATCTCGAGCTCCCCCAGCGTCATGTCTCCCAGCAGGCGACGGTACGTCGCCTCGATCCGCTCGCCCCTGATGACGCCGGCGAAGCCGCGCCCCGCCGTCGGGACCAGCGTGGACAGACGACGCCAGTCGACGTCGACGTAGTCCTCGGGCTGGAAGCCGAGCACGAATTCGGCCACCTCCTCGGCGGGGATGCCGGCGGCCACGGGGAACCCGAACAGAGCCGATCCCGAGCACAGCGTGATCACCGCCGGCCGCACCCCGGCCTCCTCGAGCGCCCGTGCCACTCCGACGACCGAGGCGAGCGCACCGCTCCCGCCCGTCGCCATCAGCGCGAGGCGCCTCCCCTCCAGCCAGTCCACCCGAAAGGCCCGCGGGGCCGGGAAGGGTCGGAGCTCCACCGGTCGCGGCCGCTCGCCCGGGAGCCGGAAAGCGGCCCGTCGCACGTCCGTGAGCAGCCCGGCATCGTCGCGGATGCCGTCGGCCCACTGCCGGGTGGCGGTGACCACGTCGAAGTACTGGCGGAGCCGGAACACGTCGAGGGCGGCGCTCAGCACGCGACCACCGCCTTGTCGGGGTGCGCCGTCGCGATGACCTCGGCGAAGCCTTCGGCCAGGCACTCGACGAGCAGTTCGTGGTCCGGCACCGCGGTCGTGTCGACCGTGAGGCCAATGCAGCACGTCCCGGCGTAGGAGAAGAGGGTCGCGTTCAGGGCGGCGCCGATGGTCGGGCCGAACGCGGAGTAGTCGGTCACCGGCGCGCCGCACAGGAAGATCGGCTCCGGGAACCCCGTGACGTCACTGGCGAGGAAGTCCACGTGCTTGAGCATGGCGCCGACGAATGCCGTCGGCACGAGATTCAGCGCACCGGCGATGGCGTCGGTGAACACCAACGACCGCTCGGCGCGGGCGGCGCGGCAGCTGGCCCCGATGGCGCGCATCCGGTGGATCGGGTCGGTCACGCTCAGCGGCACCCGCAGGCGCTGCAGGGTGATCCGGTTCCCCCCGGGCGCGTCGCCGGGCTGGCGGATGCTGATCGGCAGCGTCACGGTCAGCTCTTCGGCCGTCGCGCCGTGATGCTCGTGGTAGCGGCGCAGGCCGCCGGTGACCGACGCCATGAAGCTGTCGTTGAGCGTCCCGCCGCTGGCTGCGCCGGCCTGCTTGAGCTCGTCCAGACCGACCGTGATGGTGTGGAGGACCCGCCCCGGCCCCCGTTGCGTCATGACCGGCGACAGCGTGCTCGAAAGCGGGCGCACGGTGCGCCCGATGGAGCGCGCCGTCTCCACCACGTCGGCACCGGCGCAGAGCGGGTGGCGCACCAGCCGGACGCCGGCGGCCGGGGCGCGGCGGACCGCGTCCAGGACTCCGTCGCGCAGGCGGGTGGCGCGATCGCCCAGTGCCTCCAGGACGAGGCGGTGGCCGCCGGACGGCTCGCCGGGCGGCGCCGCGGGCAGGGGGTCGCCGGACCGGTGGCCGGCGACGGCCTCGGTGTCGAAGTCGAAGAGCGCCACCGCGAGCTGCACGCCCCCGATCCCGTCGGTCAGGGAGTGGTGCATCTTCATCACGACGGCCGCCCCGCCGCCATCCAGCCCTTCGACCAGGGTGAACTCCCACAAGGGGCGCGTCCGGTCGAAGCCGCTCATGGCCGCGAGCGCGGCCAGCTCGAGCACCTGGTCGCGGCCGTGCGGCGCGGGGACGGCGGCCCGGCGCAGGTGCCAGGCCACGTCGAAGTGCTCATCGGTGGTCCACCGTGGTGTGGACAGGTGACCGGGGACCTCGACCAGCCGCTGGCGGAACGAGGGAACCTGGCGGGTCGCCCGCTCCATCCGCCTCACGAGATCCGCCCAGGCGGGAGCGCTCTGGAGCCAGGCGATCGCCACCACGGTCGAGCGCAATTCGGGGTCGCTCTCCATGTACCAGGTGAAGGCGTCGTTCTGGCGCATGAACGACGACGGTCTCATCCCTCCAGCTATCCACCCCAGCGCCCGGGCGACCAGGGGCGAAGGTCACCTTGCCCGGGGCCACCGGCGGCGCCGGGGCGGATCGGGGGCCGCCCCGGACTCAGTCGAGCAGGTCGGGGTGGGCCGCCAGCTCGGCCCGGACGGCCGCCTCCCAGAAGCCGAGGAAACCCTCGCCGTCGCTCCGGGCCACCAGGTCGATGAACGCCTGCGGGACGCGGGAGGCACCCGAGCCCCCGGCGGCGCGGGCGTACCAGGCGTGCTGGCAGCGCTGCTCGAGCGCCACGGCGCGCTGGTGCACGGCGCGGGCCGAGCCGCCGAGGACGAAGACGCCGTGGCCGGCGAGGAGCGCCATGGAGGCCCCGCCCATCTGCTCCACGGCCCGCCGGGCGCTGGCCGCGTCGTTCACCGGCCCCTCGTACTCGTCCACGAGGGCCAGCGTGCCGCCGCCGAGCGCCGAGCTCTGGTCGAGGATCGGCGGCACCTCGGCGAGGTCGGCCCACACGGTGCCGAAGAGCGGGTGGTTGTGGACCGCCCACCCCACGTCGGTACGGAGCTTGTGCAACTCGAGGTGGAGCGGGATGCCGAGCGGGACGGGCCAGTCGCCCTCCACGACGCGCCCGTCGAGGTCGATGCGCAGGACCTGCGACGGCCGCAGCTCGGCCCAGGTGAGCAGCCACGGGTTGCACAGCAGCGTGCCGGCGCCCAGGTTCACGGTGATGTG
>Ga0182030_10001711_pt1 | contig 45725 bp, 48 predicted proteins | sample 812S3MmetaG_FD_121299 | JGI IMG/M metagenome (GOLD analysis project Ga0182030, IMG submission 121299) | Permafrost microbial communities from Stordalen Mire, Sweden - 812S3M metaG (Illumina Assembly) | ecosystem: Environmental > Terrestrial > Soil > Wetlands > Permafrost | place: Sweden...
AATAAGATATATATTAGATTAACTATATAATTTAGTAAAAGATTTATCTTAAAAAAAATAAAGACTTATAGCTAAGTAGCTAATATTAATAATACTATTATTACTTATTTTAAGTAATTTGAATTATAATAGAAAAAGATCTAAAAAAGTATAATACTTTCTCTTAGATATAGTAAAGAAAAAGCTTTTTAATTGTAAAGACTATACTAGCTAGATTTTAAAAATTGAAATTTGTAGATTTCTTAGAAAATAATTATATAAAAGATAAAGAAAATTAATAAAAGATTATAATAATATATTTATCTAAAAAAGCAAATATATTATAATAAATACTAAAAAGAAAATATATAGATATTATATACTATATAAATATAATTTTGTTTTTTAATACTATATCTTAAAAACAATTAATATAATACTTAGAATAGCTTAATTAATTATATAAATATTAATTAATTTAATATAAAAAAAATCTATAGAATTACAATTTATTAAATTAATATAATAGAATATAAATATAGATAATAAGACAAGAAATAATATCTAAGATTATATATTATTATATTCTAAATTTTAAATTCAAAATATTTAAATTCTAAATTCTAAATATTTAAATCTTTAATTAGCCATTTGATCGCTATGGCCCACGGTATACTCAGCAAGCTGAGCTGAAGCAGTCAGAAATGTTTTCGAGGAAAGGTTTTCATATCAAAACCGCTAGTCCATTCATCCAAGAGCTCAACCTTTTCTTCGATAAGGCATCGAGCAAGGCAACTGCGCTGGACCCGAGCGTAATCGAGGAAGCAAGATGGCGGACACCAATTGGGGATAAAGAATGGGAAGACGAAGCTGCAAATACGCGAAGAGCCACAAACCAAAGTCGGGAAGTCTACTTAGAAGTATGCCGGAGAATTGAAATCCAGAAAAATATTCCGGTTTCAAGTCAGAAACAGACCCAGAAGCGAAGGTTTAGCTTGCTCCGTGTTCTGGGTTTTCTGCTTTGGATACCTGTGCGCTTTTTATTGGGGCGCCTTTATAGACTGGTGATGTTGAAGCAAGTACCCTCGAGACAAGATGACAGTTTCGTATTTCCTACTGACAGAGCGGGACTTTCATATATGAATTTCATGAAACAGGTGTATGGCAGGCGGCCATTCAGGACGCAAGATGGATATGTGGGCTTGGGGCCGGCGGGTATGATCAAAGGGAACATTGTGTGCATTATTTTAGGTGCTCAAGTGCTGTATGTGTTGAGACCAGATTGGAGGAGTCGATATCAGCTCGTAGGGTGAGTTAATTTTGCCTGGCACTACCTTCACATCATATGCAGTGTCTGATAATCGGCGTGATAGCGAAGCATATATTCATGGCATAATGGACGGCGAGTTTATGGAAAAACAAGAGGCAGTGACAGTTGAATTCCTTCTTTGTTAGTGCTTTTGGGGTTGTCCTTGGTGGAGATTCGGCTTTCGAGGCTTACGTACTTGGGTCTTAATTTAAGGTCACCGCAGGTTTGTTGTACTTTCACCTATCATCGAATCGCATATAAAAATGGAACTTCAAATGAGCGACCTGCACCATGTTAGATTCGTGCCATATTTCAAGAGCTCCACATATAGAATCTCGGAACGACCGTGGTTATCCCCAGGAATGGTAGAAATACCACACCAACAGCATAGAAGTCAGTCGGATGCGTGAACGGTACAAAAATGAGCTTGACCGGAGCCTGGGACGCCATAGAGGCGAAGAGCTAAGCACAAGACTAAGAAATGTGACGAGAGCTACCAATGGCCAATGTAGTTGGTGTTTTGATGCAGTAGAGAGATACGATGGATGTCGCGTGGCAATGAGTTCCGCATTGGCTGAGACTTACATATATCAAGTCTGAGCGAGTTCAGAATTCGCAATGGCACGGTACTCCACTGGCTGGTTCTGCCTCTAGGTTTGTAGCTGGAAGTTGGTCAAGAAGCTGCTGCCCCACATGGATGACGATGCATCTGTGTCTTTCATATTTTATACTTCGTATATCAGATGATTGAAAATTCACTGCACTGCCTTCTACGAGCAGATGAAAGGGCAACAGTTCGATTTAGTGAATCTGGCTCGGATTAATTTAGTTGGATTCGTGCAACGTACGAGTACTTTAATTCGTTAGTTTTTGCATTCACCTTGAATCTTTATCGTCTTTCTTCTATCCCTAATTCACACGACTCCTGTCGCAGAATCTCGAGATTGCACCGCTTCATTTGCTTGCAGGGTTATATGGATCTCATTTATTAGCATATTGTATTTCGGATCGTCTTCAAGCTCCTGAATCGATCACAACAAAACAACTATATTCGATAGATCTTTGCTTGGAGGATAGTAGAGAACTAGGAGTACCTCCCATACTTTCTAGGGGCTTACTCGTAGACACTTCAAGGGTGCTCACGGTAAGGTCAGATTGGAGAACCTTTGCCCAGCCCCTCGTGCGGGTTATATGCAACGAACGAAACAGACCAGAGTAAGCCAAGGTTGGTATTTTGGAGAGGAGGCGGTGATTACATTCTATAGTAAGAGATGCGAGAATGTGGCGTCTTAACACCACGCTAGGTTTGTATTTGATGAGAAATGCATATTGGGCTAGCCTGTCGAAAACAAGAAGGTAGTCAGTAGCTAACAGGTGCAATTTACCTCGACGCCGCTCCTTAGTCGACCGGCATATATATGCCGCATCCTCATTCGCCAGAACTTTCATTGTGCCACATTAGCGCTTAATTATCCTCCATAAATTTTGATGATCGCTAACCGGAAGAAGGCAGGCGCGCATGGGAAGAGCGTGAATGCTTGTACTGTACATTTCGCACCACGACAAAAGCTCACAATGATGTAGGAGCTGGAGGCTAGGCTAGAAATAACACACTCACATGTTGATCGTTGTACCCTTGACTTCATATATTGGCGCCGTAAGACATTGATAGGACTGATTCGCGGGGTTTAACAGTGTTCCCGGTCAACCAATAACCATCCCAACCAATAGTTTATGAATTTTAGTGGTCAATACCCTATAACTCCCTGTAGCTTCTAGGGCACGTTATTAGTTGACCCCGGAATACTGTTAGATGCAAGCTAACAACGAGAGCTCCCCCATATTTGTGAGCTGTGAGCATTTTCTTCTATTTCCTCTTCATCTTCCTCACCGAAATGTTATTTACGCCAGTCATCTCAGAAGGGACTCAGTGAGCCGCGGCGAAACAGCGCATAGATTGCTCATCTCAGTTTCAACGCCCTCAAGGTGACTCGGTAATTCTCACCAACTTTTCGAAGATAGCGCACGTGCATCAAAATGCTCGACATCAAATCCCCTAGCACCACGATCCTCTCCGCCCTCACTCTCGGCACCTCCCTAACCATCCTCTTTTGGCTTATAAACGACATCCTCTACCGCATCGCCGCCAAAAAAGCTGGCTGCTCAAACCCCGTAAAATACTTCCACTGGGAACCCTTCCTTGGGTTAGACCTCTTCTTCCAACGACTTTCTGACATGAAAGCTGGCGATTCCATTGCCACAGACCGCAGCCTGCTCAAGAAATATGGCAAGACCGTGCAGACGAATGCCTGGGGCATAAAACAATATGTTATTTCTGACCCGGTGAATATCCAGACGATCCTAGCGACGCAAGTTGATAAATTTGGAAACGAGCCGATGAATAGGAAGATGTGCGCTGACTTTTTGGGCGACGGGGTCATCACAGTTGATGGTCATATGTGGAAGAAATCGAGGTAGATGATTAATCCTATTTTCGCGCGTGCGCAAGTCTCTGAGCTTTCGAGTTTCGAGAGACACTTGAGCCGGATGATAGAGAAGATTCCTAAAGATGGAGAAACTGTTGATATGCAACCCTTTTGCAAACAGCTATTCCTAGATAGCTCTACTGAATTCGTGTTTGGAAAGTCCGCAAATTCTCTGTCACCGGAGACGGACAGTCCGATTGCAAGACGCCTGCCTGGGATCTTTGACAAGGCTCTGATTACTATGTTCACGAGGTTTATGATGGGAAAGTTTAGTTTTATGGCGGGGTCGAAGAAGAAGTACTTGGCGCAATGCAAAGAGGTCCACGATGTTATTGATGGGCTTATTAACGAAGAGATTGAGCTCCAAAAGTCCGAGGCGAAGCACGGAGCTAACGCGGAATCTACGAACCCCTATGGATATGTGCTGTTGAAGGAACTAGTAAAAACGACAGATGATCGACGTGTTATCCGAAACGAGTTAATGAATGTCTTCTTCCCAGCTCGTGACACAGCAGCAATTCTCGTCAGCAACATTCTCTTCTTACTTGCCAGACACCCACAGAAGTGGGACAAACTTCGAGCAGAAGTTATTAGTATTGGGGAGCAGAAGTTGACTTTGGAGCTCCTGAAGTCGATGAAGTATATGCAAGCTGTAATGAACGAAAGTACGTCCAACTCTCCTCCAATTCCATATCAAGATGCTTACACAATGGATATAGCATTACGCTTGCACTCTCCAGCAGGCGGAAGTTGGAAAACCGAGACGAATGTTACGGATATATTGATAAGATTGTTTTTACTAGGGAGAGTAAAAATGGTGTTAAGGTTGGCTTTGTGCCTGTATGAGTACGTGCGCCAAATATTGGGGTTAGAACTTATGGGCTTTATGTGTCATCGTTACTTGCATCCAAATCAATAATGTCATGACCCTCTGTATCTTCTGCAACGAACCATTTCCATTTAATCATCCACCTGTCTAATCTAACTTCCCTCAAGATTTAAAATAGATTCTTTTTAAGAGCCTCTTGGATATCCATTTTACTATGGAGAGGTTCTTGGAATCCGTCAAAATACTCCTTAGCAGCATCAAACACTTGTTTCCAATGCTCAAGAGCACCATCATAGCCCTCCTGCCCCTTTGCAATTGTAGCAAACAGTCGAAAATTGCCCTTCCCAAGGTCCTTGTAATATTTTCTCTGTTGCAGATACTTTCCGCCTTTTCTCAATTTCTGGTTCAGGTAAGATCCTAACTTGCTATCCGAACCAGGTTCCAACCAAGAGGGTTCATCGGGCCCGAGTATCCAATAGGATAATGTTGATCTTCCGTTTTCATAGTCGATTCTTAGAAGAATCCAGGTTAGCAGTGATTGCGAGGACAAGATCGGGATCAAAAGCCACTTACTCCAATGTGCGAAGCACGACTTCACCCTTAGCCCGATGAGCGGTGTCCCATGCTTTCATTACGGGTTTATATTCTAAGTCATCCCGTTTGCCAAGTTGCACAATAGAGGAGCTTATTCCTTCTCCTGTGGATGAGCTCGCAATTGGAATGTCATCCCGCTCGGTATTCTTGCGGGTCCCAGAATCTTCCGCCCGAACAAAAATTGTTCCGCCAAGATCTGCTACACTGGACGTGGATATTGCCCGAGGCACGGTCATTGGATTGTCATTGCTTGAATCTTGAGAAGAGAAAAGGGGTAGAGAAGCAACGGTATTGAAAGCTGTGATGCAAGAGAGCAGGATGAATAACTTCATTTTGAGACTGGGTTGAGCAAATGAAACCAAAGATATAGAAATACTTCTTGATTTAGGTAGATGATCTGACTGGAGAGCAAGCGTAATTGAGGAGAAATATAGAAATGTAGGAAGATGCGAAGCGCGCGACTTCTTATACACCAGAAAACGGAGGGAATAGCTTTAGAGATAGATATGGGGCATTTGGTAGATCTAAAATCCATCATCCTACAAGCTTTTATAGATAAAAATCGATGGTTCACCTCTGGAGGAATTGAGGGTACTATCTTTAAGCAGAAATATTTATCCACTTGATGCAATCCTAGGGCTCCAATGTAGTTAATAAGGAGGCTAAATGTACGGCTAGGAACTATCGGTTTTATAGCCAAACTTTGCCAAGCTCCCGAAGGCTTGGTAAAGTGGCATTTAATCACCGATTTCGAAGCCATGGACGTGGCTCTGTTGTGGCTGGACTGCTGAGCCTCAATATTTAAATCCTTCCAGTTCACAGTCAAAATCCCAGTGTTGTGGAGAAAGCTATTTGTGATTTACGTAAATGTTTCAGATAAGCTCAGCGCAGCCGACTGATCTAACGCATTTCTTGGTTAACTTTATTTAGACTTGGTAGCGACTATACACTAAGTCAGATTGAGCAAACTTTATGAGCGTCAAGTGAAGTTGGAGAATAATTTTACATACTCCAGACTAGGCTAGAGTGGTGGTCGGAAACGTCTCCCGTCAGAACCGGTTAATGAAGTAGATTTAATATTCAATGCGTAATATTATTTGAAGAAGGGTAGAATCAGGATAGAGAAGTGAATGATTGAAATCAGAGGAGAAAGAGACGATGATGATAGGTGATAGAGAAGAAGTGTGAGGAATGAATTGCGGATAAAGGATGGTGAGTCCCATGTATGACAAACTTTGAAATAGACTTGGATGGGATTTGATGATGGAATTAGGTATATATTGAGATATACAAGGTAAGAGACAACTAAGGCGAGATGGAATGAAAATAAATGTGAGGAGGGGGTGTCCAATTGAAGCTTGAGCTCAAAAGACGAAAATGCTGGATTGGTCCCGGTGAAGATGCATCCTACTGCAATGATTCCAAGGATGAGGATGGGATATTAAAGCTGAAATATTTCAATCAGTCTAGAAAAATCAGCATATTTGGAGATTCACTTACATTGTTGAAAGATGAATGCAAGCGCAGTCGCCTGGTTGGAGCCATGATTTTCTAAACTCTGTAGCTACCTAACTTCCGGGCGAGCTTTCGGGCTTGCTTGGCAGAAACGGCCTTTGATGGATCAACTGCATTGGTGTATATCAAGTATTTTAATAATTATGATTGTGGTTTCTTATATTATAGGTGCACAGGCGGTCATTTATTAATACTCGCCTGGAGAGCCAGGTTCCCATGCAAAGCCCGCACAAAAGCTCACAACCATGCCACAAAATAAAGACAATAACCTGATATTCGAGGTCTACGACCTCACTTTAGCCACACGAGAAGTGCTTGAAATTTTCTAAGCACTTTGAGCAAATCTCGAATATCTTGGCGTTCTAGCAGGGGTATGAAAGTGGATGAGGGTATCACGTGATGAATCATTCGGAACAACATTTTTCCTGGTACTTGTTCTATTATACGAATAAGCGGAAGTGAGTCAACTTGAAATTTTCCTCTCCGCAACATTCATCTCAGCAATAACCATGGACGCCGGCTTCACAGCAAATCCTGATCTTCCCAAAAAGCGATGTGGTATGGATTCATCTGTGCATCGAATAGCGACTTTCGGTGTCTTCCGTACTGACGCTCATTAGGAGTTCTGGGGGCGACCGGCGCAGTGGGAACACGCTTTGTTCTCCTACTAGCCCAACATCCTCATCTAGAACTGGTCGCATTAGGAGCCTCCGCGAGGTCACATGGAGAACGTTATTCAGATGTAGCACGTTGGAAATACTCCGTGCCCCTACCCAAAAAATTCGCCGACATAGTCGTGCGACGTTGCATACCGTCTGACTTTTCGGATTGTGAAATCATTTTCTCAGGCCTTGACTCAGACGTGGCCGGAGAGGTGGAGACAGCTTTTCTCGAAGCCAACTTTGCCGTCTTTTCAAACGCCAAAAACCATCGACTAGCTCCGTTGATACCACTCGTGGTCCCTACTGTCAACCTGCGCCATACCCAATTAATCCCAGCACAGCGTCGGCACTATAACCTTAACAAGGGTTTTCTTGTCTGCAACTCTAATTGTGCTGTTATTGGTCTTGTTGTTCCGTTCGCAGCGCTTCAGAAATTCGGACCTCTCGATCAAGTCAGCATCGTTACGATGCAAGCTCTGTCTGGTGCAGGCTATCCCGGTATCAGTGGTAAGTAATCTCAGAAGTTCTATTCCCTTGACTTTTGCCCTTGTTGCGAAGTCTTTAGTCACATAGATACACTCTTTTGAACGTAATGAATAACAGTCTTCAGGTATGGATATTTTCGATAATGTCATACCTCTGATTCCAAATGAAGAAGATAAGATTCAGGCCGAAGCTTGCAAGATCCTCGGTTCTGTCAAGGAGGATTTGACCGGATTCGTCAATCAGCCTATGCGTATCTCTGTCGCATGCAATCGTGTACCAGTGCTTGATGGCCATACCGTCTGTGTATCAATACGATTTGCCAAACGGCCTCCACCAAGCGTTGATCAGATTCGTGATGCTATGAGAGAATACGTATCAGATGTTCAGACTTTAGGATGTTTCTCTGCTCCGAAGCATGCTATTGTTGTCCTAGATGAACCTGATCGTCCCCAGCCTCGCTTGGATCGAGAGACAGAGAGAGGGTATGCTGTCAGTGTTGGCAGAATTCGGGAAGATCAGAGTGGGGTTTTTGATATCCAGTTTGTGGCACTGAGCCATAACACTGTTCTGGGAGCTGCTGGTTCATCAATTCTTAACGCAGAGGCTGCGATTCTTCAGGGTTATGTCTAAATCAATAGCTAAATGCATAAAAATAAAGATTTCGAGACATCACCATCTTTGACTTTGCACTATATACTTAATTTTTCCAAACCGAAAATATCTTCACCTTCTAGATCCCAGAAATAAAGCTATCAACCCGATTCTTGTTCGTTAAGTCAAAACATATCGCTCCCTTTAACCCGCCTTTTCAGTAAATAGATATTCTCATCAAAAGTCAGCAAAAACAGTCCTGTTTAAGCATTTCAAGATCATACTTCAAAGTAGTGTGTCGCCTCAGGCGCTCAGACACCAGTACAGACGCTAAGGCAATACCAAATAATGCCTCGGCTTTCATCACGGTACCTAAGGCATAGCAGCTGAACTATTAATCCAACATCAATTACATTCGTGCTATGACGTAGTCTAATTAGCTAACACTCTTGTTGGAACCTTGCAATTGCGTATCCAATATCTGAGATGGACCAGGAATCGAGAGAACAAACCTCGCCCCGGATATCGAGGATTACCCAAGAACCAGGATGGAACGAAGAAGTCAAGAAGACTCGAGAGTTAGGGCGAAAAGCTACAGAGAGCGCTTTAACATCTTCAAAGATCCGCGCCTCTCATGTAAGCACTCGCAGGCGCGGTGTTTCCATTGCGATACTGAATTCAGGAATGGAAAGAAAAGCATATAACAGCATCTTATAAAATAAACTCGGCTGCCACAGAGCGTTGGTCGCCCTCTTATCGTATTGGTTGTCTTTCCTGGTATGGTCTCTAAGCACTTTGCACACATTATCTATCTGAAGGCACCATAATCTAAGTATTTCTACTGTAAGAGGGCGCTGTCCTCGCTTCATGCCAGCAATCTGAAGAATCATCTTGCAAGGTGCCTACTACTTCTAAATGACGTCGCTCAGCCCTGATCTACCCAACATGTCAAAAGGGTATCCGGTGTTCTGCTTTTCAGAGCATTGTTGTGAATGCAAACGGAGATGTGGAGCTGTCAAAGCTGTTCAAAAACAAAGATAACTGTTGAAGAGCGTAGGGATTATCACTTCTACTGTCAGCCTAAGATCAGGGCATGTGAAGGATGCGGTAGACACATTACTAGCGGTGATCTTGATGCCTACCGCGCGACATGTCACACCACGAATTCCCGTGCAAAGTTGGGACAACCATGCCAAGGCTTGCTCATAGTTCAAATTTTGCAATGCTTAGGTACACAAAAAATTCCAGTCGATGCTTTCATAGAATACACACGATATTGCCTCTACCGCTGGTGCTGGCGATGTCCAGTTGTTAGCGAAAAATACTAGTCCAGGATGTAGAGCACCATCGACGATTCTGCCAGATTGTGGCTTGAAAGAAATACAACAAATACAACTGCATAGGGCTAGGACTAAGAGCTAATTGCCTATCAACGACTATTCTATTTCATCCTCTAAGAACGTGGATCTTTAAAGTCTTGGCTCTAATCCGGCAACACCGACACCCGCCGAAAACAGGATCGCAACACGGAAGGTAGGGCAAGAATAGAAGAGAACCATACCGAGCTGCGCTTACATGAGAAATGCTGATGAGACAATGCAAGCTGTAGGGATCAGACCGGCAAATTCCCGACTCCAACCAGTTATTAAAGCGCATATCGTAAATTCTGCCAATCATCTCAGGTGGTGCTAGTGGCGGACGTCAGTTATGACTGCATGACCGATGCGATGTGCAACAAAAGTTGGGCATGTTTCACCCTCTTAGCTCGTGACTTCACTACTTGGAGAGGGTGGAAACACGAATAATCAACTTGAGAACTTTGATGCAAGAAGAAAAGGGAAGGAATTTGATATTTAATGAGAAAAAAACATGGAATTGAGGAATGATAGGGAGAGAAGTGGGGGCCATCTTACTAAGTTTGTCCTTCCAAAGCGAGCCGCTTTGATTGGTCAGGTCAATTTCCAGCAAAGAACCTCAATTCCCATTCCCCATATATTGGGAGATCAATTTGTATTTCGGAAGTGGAGATCGCAGTACGCGTTGTGGGAAGCGATACGTGCGTCGTCAGTAAGTACGCCAAAACTTCCAGCAGGTATTGGCGAATACTCTCATCATGTCTCTGGTCTGCAAAGCTCTTCGGGCTTTGATGTGTAGATTGTTTGAACAGGTCTTTGTTGTCAGCGTCCATGTGCATTGCGAATTCACCATCCCACAATGATAAAGTTCTCCTTCGAAGTTCAAGCAAAGGAAATAGGTAGTGTCACCCTATTGTATAACTAAGGATAATTGAAGAGTGCAGAATTTCGCGTACATTCAAGTCTGAAGTGGGTACCCTTTTTATTGGATCTCGGCCACGATGCTCTCAATCCAAACTAAATGGACATCTTCATGTCCGGTCTCGAATCACTACATGAGCTTTCTCTAGCACCACCCGATGGCCAGGATTGTTCGCGGGATATTTAACCAAGGAGCCAAATAATATCAAAAATATTACCGGAGCTTTCAAGTTTTCTTCGGTCTCTCCAACTGTAAATTGAGGCTCAACTTCCCCTGCATCGACCGCGCTTCCAAAAGAAGGCTGCTCAAACCTGTACAAATCATGGGAACTACGAAGAACCAATGTCAATCTAAACGCGTCCCAGCAAAGTTTCATCAGGCTTTTCGAAAGTTCTTCGCTTTCATAACCAAGAGGAAGCAATGGTACCATGAAATCGTAAATCAACCTCGCCTTTTCCTCTGGGATTCTACTTTTGGCAAATGCGTCAAACCAGCCGGTACATTTGATTGTCTGAACTCTCCAATTGATGATATCCGTTTCACGTCCTGATTTCGTCAATAGGTCTCAAAAATGGTGTCGCAAGAGTTCCTTACCTGGAGGGATCTTGCGAAGAAGCATCTCAAATTTTGCGAGTCCGTGTTCTCTATGGCCGTTACTGTCAAGACCATCGATACCGAAGCAAGGGTACTGCAGGATACCATCTCTAAGCAGGATGAATAATTTCCCACGTAGCCAATACCTTTTTTGAGATTCGCTGGGTGTCGTCGACCAGTAACTGAAGAACTGGTTAGAGCTACTCGAGACTAACTCGGCTATTGGTGTCCGGGTCACATCATAGAAATTGGTAGCAATTGATTGGATCTGCTTTCTCAAATCCGCGAATGGAACGATAACCGTTGCGTCGATGAGCTGCTCATGGTGGCCGCCTGGAAACGGGGCATTCCTAAGCTGGTTCCTCAACTCCTTTTCTTGCTCTTGACACGCAAGCTTCTCCTTCTGCAACGCGAGATTTTCCTTTTGAAGGTCGGCAACTTTCAATGTTAGAGTTTGGCCCTCTTTTAACCCTTCGCCACTGCTCCCTTGGGCATCCTTGCCTTTGGTTTTCTTCGCGTCGTCAAGTTCTTCCTGCAGACCTTGATTATGCTTATCGAGGTCAGCGGCATACTTCAGTATGTTTTCAAAGCTTTTCTTTAAATCTTGGTAGTTGTGCTCCGCGTTGCTTCTATCCGTCGCCCATTGTTCCTTCGCGACCTGATAGTCCTTGTCGATCGCCTTAAGACGGTTAAACTCCTCCTCGGAGCTCTTCGCATACGAGCCCATATCCAATATTAAATGAAACAATATATTTTGAACAAGGTCGAAGATTTCGCTACTCTAATGAGTTGTTTAAGTATGTGACTGGAATGTCGGTATCGCGTTCTTCGTGTTCGGACGAGGAAAGGAATGTGGCAATCGTTAGTATCTATGGAACGCGTCTCAATGCATTCAATCAATGCCTCAAACTTCTTTCTCTCGCTCTATCATCAAACTCAGTCGATAATTTACACCCGTCTCCGTCAATATGTCGTCCTTACAATCCTTCCCAACCAATGGCGGCCAGGGCGTCCAGGACATATTCAGCCAAACCATCCTTGGATGCCCCGTTGTTAGTCCTCAATCCTCCTCAAGTCCCAAATTCACACCAATCATCAGATAGAGGTCTTTCCAAGCACTCGAAACAATCTGCCCGGTAACCGGGTACCCTGCTTGCGCAGCCGCAACCCCGGAAGCTTCTTGGGATGCATCCTGTTGTGGCAGCATTGCTGTCTTCGGGAGCAGTGTTGGGAAATGCTATTCTGAAAACGCGCCCAGTTGTTTGGACTTATCTGGTTCGTGATAAATTTCACCGGCTCCCCTCAACTCAAACATTCAAACTGAGAATGCCCCTGCAGCCGCCAAAACCTTCCTTAGCCCCGCAACCATGAGTGGCGCCATGAATCCATGTGCTTCCTTTGCACTCGGCGGACCAACTGTTAAGCAGACCGTCTCTTCAGCTACTCAAACGGGCAGCGGAGGCTCAACACCCAGCAAAACGGGAGCAGGAAGCGCATCGCCTAGTAAGACGAGGGGTGCAACTTCTGCGAGCGCAACTGGTACGACTACGGGAACGGCATCGAAGTCAAGTTTAAGTGGGAGTTCTACTAAGAACGCGACTGAGAGTGCCACGGCGAAACCCACGGGCGCAGGGGCGAAGAAGGATGTTTTTGGATGGAAGGCTTCTCTGGGTTTTGCTTTCATTGTTGTTGTTGCTGGGCTTCAGTTTTGAGAGAGCTTTAGGGTTCTCCGAGGTAACTTCGACTTTCTTGGAAATTATTGAATGCTTTGAATGAGAGAGTTTCAATTGAATTGAATTTTCTAATCCTGTATGTTGACGGGATTTGATATTATGATTGGAAAGAACGCCCTGAGCTTTCTCCTCCATTTATTTACATCACACAGTAGCATTTGGGTGTATAACATTCACATCTACCCCCTGCGCGCCGACAACATTAACAGTCATATCTGATGTCCCATTCTCAACAGACCAACGCGCCTCAATCCATCCACCTCCAAAAACTGGTACCCTCCCTTGCGCCCATGTCAACCCTAGGCCTTCGACGATTTCCCATACCGGATTAAACACCCACCCGTAGACCCCTGTCTCTTCATTCAACTCTCTCCGAACACCAAGCACATAATCAGTCAACACATACGTCGGTGCTCCACCCCACGGATGGTTTAAACTGGTAAATATACCAATCCCTGGACTCCCATCTGGGTATAGATACTCCCAACTGGCACCCGTGTAATACTGGTTCTGGTTAAGCATATAAGGCCAGTAAACTTCCAATAGGTCTTTGATAACGGGAGTTACGACAGAGGCAGAGACATTGAGTCGAGTGTGAGCTAAGAAGAGAGATTCGAGAAGAAATCCCTGGACATTGGGCGAAAGTTGTGTTTCGGCACCGTTGCCAATCCTCGAGGAGTCTTTGTAGCCGATTTGATAGAAGAGGTCGTTTAACTTTTGGACGCCGCTTGTGGCTTGCGAAGTATTGGCTATGCCCGCTCGGATAGTGTATGCAGTGGCGAGGATTGTGGTGTCGGTGGGAAGGTCAAGAGACATCGAGTATGCACCTAGGCTTGGTGACCATAGTTGGTTATTGATTGCGGAAGCAATTTTCTTAGAAAGAGTCGTATAAGTCGCTGCGGTCTCGTGGTCGTTTAGTGCTTCTGCCACATAGACGAGTTGGTTTAGAGCAATGAAAAATAAGGCTGTTGGAGCAGTGGCATTTTGCGTGCCTTGAGCTGTAAACCAGGAGGCATCATCAGCTGCCATGAGGCCTGAGGATGAGTCTAGGTATCGAGAGATAATGGTTTCAACGAGGAACTTGGTACCGTTCCAATACTGGCCTAGCAATTCCGTGTCGGATGTCATGGCAAAATAGTCTCCCAATGTCACAAGGAAGAAAATAAAATAGTCCGTTTCCCCGAATTCCGAGGGATAATAAGCTTCTTTGTACTGAGACCCACCTCCCATCGGTGCTTGAATTGGTACTAAACCGGCTGCTGGGCCATCTAGAAACTGCCATTCAAATTCCAATTCGATCATACTCTGAATAAAGTCAAAGCGGCCCGTACTAGCTGCGAGCATCCGAGCCGTATGGACGAAGTCTCCAATCCAGATCATTCGATCTCTTTTCGCACCGTCTAAGCAGACGGAGTGAGAGTTTGTGGCGATCCCGTACTCCTGGTATGCTTCATCTGTGGTAAGAGAATTTTTATAGATGGTGCTACCATTCTGTGCAACGACCACCACGTCTTTGAAATATGCGGACTGATCCAAGAATGGGCCAAATCCGAACGTACCGTCGGTAACAGCATCAGTGCCCCATCCTGTGTTTATCCACGATTCAAACGGGCCACTAGGTACAAATGCTACCTGCGTACCGTTGATTGAGATGTTATACCCTGTCGTCTCGATAGATGTGGTAATATGATACCACTCATTGTCTGAAATTGCTGCAGGCAATGGAAAATACTGAGGTGGAGCAGAAGATAGAATTGCTTCGTTGATGATACTGAATCCAAACCCTGCCACTAGAGTATTGGGTGGTAGAAGTGTCTGATCTGTGCTCAGTAATTGAGGTCCGCCTGAAACTAAGACGAAGTATGCTCCATAGCCACCATTCGCGCCGCCAGCAACTCTCCACCCTGTTCCACCACTAACAATCTTCGTGGAGAATGACATGGCGTAATTGTTAAAACTCACACCCAAGGTGGAAACTGCTGGATATTGACCACGGATGAATGCTCCTTCGCTTGAGATTTCCCAAGTCGAGGGCTGAGAGTTGGCATCGACACAGGCTTGTTCTAATGCTTTAGCACCGAGGCTCCATACTCCGTCAAGGATTGGATTCGAGGCCGAAAATGCCCCTGGCAGACTGTCTATGGGTAGAATGTCGACCGACGGCTGAAAACCAACACTACTGATTGTGATTGAAGTGTTTGATAAGAGGGTTATCGTTTGCCAACGCTGTCCGCCTTGAATAAAAAAAGACCTTGTAACTCCAGCAGACGAGATATTGAATGTCTCAGTACGAAAAGAATTTGCAAGCATATTGACGTATAGGAAGGGTCCATCTGAGTATGGCATGCCTAACCCATCGAACGGTTCTGAGTATTGCAATTTCAGCTGTGCTCCGGATTTAGACATTGTTGAGATTTCCACAAAAGAAAAGCCGGCAACTTCTGCTCCATAGTCTAGTGTCAGGACTGGAGTTGAAACATCTAGTGTCAATGGACTTCCAGTATAATTGACAAGTCCATCGATTGTTGATTCAGTACCAATGGAATAAGCGATTGGGGTATAAGAGTTTGCATGGCGAGCATTGATATTGAAATTTGATCGAGCTTCAACGAGACTGAAAACTAATAGCAAGAAGGCAAAGAAGCTATAAAATGGCTGACTAGGTGAAGGAGAAAGGGTCATCTTGACAGCAATAAAAAGAACTTTGTCATCTGCAGACCTGAAGGAGACCTATAGATAGGAAGGTCATGTCTTATATGTGTACCTCATGTAGGTATCTCATAACAGAATAGTCACGATGGTGTTTTTGTTTTCGGTACAGTGCTGGCCGAGGTGTCCTGGGATAATAGCTCAGTCAATTTCCCCTCAGATCATCACTGTTAAACCCCGCATTGGGCCTCGTATCATTAGATTTTGCCTAGATTTGCCCTGGTAACGTATGATCTGATGAATCCTTCGCTAAGGTCTAATATCTAAATGTGATTGTGTTGCTTTGACAGGCTACCCCGGCCTATTCACTACTGCTTACCTCTTCCCCCACCTTTGCTTACTCTTTCCTACCTTTACCTCATTTAATATTGCTGATGAAGCAGCACTACTGCCATGAGACAAATACAGAAAGTCAAATACTACTTCACAAAGACTAGGATAACAAGTTAAGGAGAGAAGGAATCAATAAGGAGGCCCTTTAATATAAATGACTAACGAAACTGAGCGAGGCACGTGACATATGAATTGTGCTGCTAGCCACAAAACAACTGCTCATCTTTCCACACTAAAATAAATGCCATTCATCTTATATTTTCGGATTAAAGAATGGGCTGTTGGAGTTATACCCAAACCAGTAGCCACGCCACTTGACTACGAGCACATTGACTTGGCCCCCCAGCTCTTCTTGTCACGGCCATATTGTTCAGAACACAAAAAAGCTAGTTTTCACAAGAAAAAGCAGGGGTGCAGCTTCCAGCCTGGGTTGAATCTGATGACTGTTAGCTACCAAGCTGGCGAGAGCATCTCAAATGTGGGAATTAGTGATCCATATTCACGGTTTTCTCGTAGTAATTGATCAGGTGAATACTACGCCCGTTTTCTCAATAAATAATCATCCAAATCAGCCTCAAAATCTTGGTCCTGCAGAGATACGACGGTGCAAACATTACTGTCCCGCACCGGTGCTACTCAAACAGACCATAAAAATGTAGGTCAATCCTCAATCAGGCAGCTGCTAGTCCCACGAGAGGATCCAGATACTGCCAAAACTACACCCTCCCCATAACCACCAACACAACCAAACTATCCTGGGTTCTCCCACCACTGCAGACCGATTTAAATGCCCCGAATTTCAGTACGAATCTAGGGCTATGGGATTCTAGCACAACTATTAATACCATAGCCGGTATTTCCAAAGCAATAGTGGCGACATATAGTATCTCAAGAACTTTTTGAGCTCCAAGGCATGAAGGAAATAGAGTCCTTTTGCTAGCGACCCATGGGTTTGGCTTTGATCGGAGATAGGCGTGGTGATATTTAGTTAAATGGAAGATGGCTGATGGAGATTGTAGTTATTGAGATCCAGAGATACAGCCTGAGAAGTATAGTTTTGTTGATTTTGCAATTGCCGAAGGATACTCCGTCTTCTTTTATGATAGACTGGGAATTTCGAAGTCCTCAGTGCATGACACCCAATTATCCAAGATTCGTTTTGGTACTGACACTTCTCCAGTGTGTCCGGATATATATCGCAAGTCACGAACCAAGTAGGACCGGACATCAAGGTAGGTAGCTTTCTCTATGACTCTCGAGGGCGGATAGAAAAAATACAAATTTAGACCATCAGGGGTTACTAGACGCTTGATCAATTCCATGACCGCAATATGAGACTGAAATATTAAGCCTCTCACCTGAAGTAATTCTGGACTTCATTGTACGAGGAAAAAAGCAAGGACACGCTCGTGGTGAAAATGATTGACGGAAGTGCCACGTGACTCAAACCACTCAACGCGCTTCAAAGTTCCCACACGTCGACTTTTCCTCTGATTCTCTCAAACGCGCAAAGACAGCCAACATGTCGGACTACGAAGATGATATGGACGTGGATGCTCCCGTCGCAAATGACAACGTTATATTCAGTTCGGACAATACTTCTAAGGGCAAAAGAAGCGCTGCAAATCTGCCAGTAGAAGCCGAGGACAGTCTGCCATGGTAGGAAACGCGTTCGAGAGCTGTTGAACCGACTGACATAGTTGGCAGGGTAGAAAAATATCGCCCTGATACCCTAGAAGATGTTTCCGGTCATCAGGATATTCTCGCAACAATCAATAAATTCGTGGACACGAACGTACGTTACATTGAGCTCACAGCATTGTTCACACTAACCGCCTACTCAGAGACTCCCTCATCTCCTTCTATACGGCCCTCCCGGTACGGGCAAAACCTCTACCATTCTCGCCCTCGCACGAAGAATATATGGCGCGAAGAATATGCGACAAATGGTGCTCGAACTCAATGCCTCAGACGATCGTGGAATCGATGTTGTTCGAGAACAAATCAAGACATTTGCCAGCACAAAGCAGATCTTTACAATGAACCCAACAGGAGGATCCTCGAACTCGATCGCTGCATACAAGCTTATTATTTTAGACGAGGCAGATGCAATGACATCAACTGCACAAATGGCACTGCGACGGATTATGGAGAAATACACTGCGAATACCAGATTCTGCGTCATTGCGAATTATACGCACAAACTCAGTCCGGCTTTGCTTAGTCGATGTACAAGATTCAGGTTCAGTCCGCTGAAGGAGAGAGATATCCGGGTGCTGGTAGACAAGGTCATTATGGAGGAGAATGTTCAAATCAGTCCTGAAGCAACGGAATCTCTCGTTACGCTAAGCAAGGGAGACATGAGGAGGGCCTTGAATGTTCTACAAGCATGTCATGCAAGCAGTAAGTACAGCAGCTCCAAATTGCCCTGGTATCTAATCAGGAACTAGGCACTCCCCTCCATATAAAAGGAACTCCCAAACTCGCCGAAAAGGACATCGTCCGCGAACTCATCACGGAAACTACTATCTACGAATGCATTGCCTCCCCACACCCCGAAGACATTACCGCGATTCTCAATACTCTCCTCAAAACTCCTGACGTAACATCCTGTCTCACGATGATCAATTCCATAAAGGCTACAAAAGGTCTGGCGTTAGCGGATATCATAACAGCTCTGAGTGAAGAGTTGATGAAGTTGGATGTCCCGCCGCAGGTGATGATTACGTGGTTAGACGGTCAGGCGGAAGTCGAATATCGGCTAAGTGGAGGAGGAGGAGAGATGGTGCAGACTGGGGCGGTAGTCGGTGTCGTGAGGACCGGGGCAGAGTTGATGGGTGGGGTTGAGGCTTGAGATTATATGTGGATTATAGTATTGCATAATAGCTCTGGCGTTCAGGATGGATGGCTGTGGGACATGACCGAGTCTAGATGTGACGACGCAAATGTCTAAGAAAAGATATGTTTGACGGCCACCAATGCACACCATAACTCCCAAATAGCAATCCTCATTAGTTCCCTATATGACACTTTCACGGTCAATTCATCTCAATCCTCACAGCCATTCATGACAATTACATCAATAGCTCATCAACTCCTGCTCCACAATTAGAGGCTGCATCCGAATTCTATTTTTACCTCCGCAGGGGATACGGGCCAGGGTTTTGCCACTCGCTTACAGGCTTCATCCCCTAAATACGCGCCCGAATACCCAATCAAGATCGCACAGTTTCAATAACCGCTCTCGGCGTCCTCACCCAATTGACAACCCGTCCACAAGATATAATTATATCCATCACAATGTGCTTGTGGATGGCGCATCAAAGTTTACGTATCTCTCAAATATACATAATGATCCCGTCCTGTTGATTCAGTGTCCTCATCCTCGCAACATCTTAATCCTACTGCAATCATGAGCCGAACACAAACCACCTCCGTTCATCAAGTGCGTGAAGAGGAATCAGAGAATGGTTTTCAGGAAGTACCTGAAATAAAATCGGAGACCAAAACCGTAAATCCCCTATCTTCCTCTTCTCGGCTCCCCACAAACCCAACCCTCCCAATCCCGAGCTAACACCCTCCATAGCAACATAAAATCATAACACTCACCTCCATCCCCCCTTCAACAATACTACTCTACCTGGCCATTCTCCTCCCAACTCTCCTCCTTACACACGTCTTGAATGTCCCACCTCTGCCGGGTGGGCTCCCATGGGCGCCGATAGCGACGTTCGTGCCTTGTTTTGTGATTTTATCGGTGGGGAATGAGGGGGATGGAAGTGAGAGGGTGGGGCTTGGGCGAAAGGTTTTGGGATGGGGAGTGGTGGGAGTGCTGGGTGTGGGGGGTATGGTTGTTGGAAGGTGGGCTTTGCGGGGGTTGGGGTGGTAAAGTTGGGCAGTGGTGTTTTTGCGTCTGGTCGAAGCATGGGAATGAAGGGGTTCAGATGTATGCTTCATTGTTAAACGTTGATTTTAGGAAGGATGGAGAGGTGATGCTCGCTGGTCGAAGAGGGATTTAGGGGTAGGGGTCCGTCAGTCAATGTGAAGATGAAAGCCTTATAGGTGGGTGAGGAGCTGGATGGAAGTTTAGAGGTTGTTCAAAGCAAGTTGGCTGTTGGATTCTACTTCCTCTTAGAGGATCCATGTATCTTTATGAAACAATTACATTATTTTTCGTAATAAAAAGTCAGGCGCGTTGGCAAGAAACAAGTCATGTGTTGAGAAAATCAATACTTTTGGTGTCTATGAAATAAATGCGTCGCTCAACCCCATCATCTCTCAAATGTATGCTCCATCCGCCCATAAAATAACCACTCCACTCCCGAGAAATAATCCCTGTAACGGTGATGTCGTGAATTTTGCAATACTGCCTGCCACCGCGAAGGTCCCTGAAATAAATGCCTGAGAAACCCATCCCGAACCTTATGAATAAATGTGTAAATGTGGGAAACCAACCAAGATATCCAGCTAGCACCTAGTACCTAGAAAATTAGCTGGGCCTATCAAGAGGATATCAGCAGGAATGCAGCAGACTGCCTTCAAGCAGAAACTTACTTAGCAGAAATCATGCTCAACTTCTGGATGTAGCAGGTGACGGTACCGTCACCGCCATTGGTAGCGACGGGGGTGGTGTAAACATAGTTTACGGCACCGGTGATTTGAGGTCCGCTGGAAGATTGTTAGTTAGTACGACAGCAATGGAACAGCAAGGGAGAATTAGAAAAGGACGCGAGGATTGAGAACTGGAAAGAAACCTACCCTGTGCACCAAGCAGTCTCAGTGGTGAAGGCTTGGACGATAACGTTGTACCAGCTAACGGATCCGAAATCCCACTTGGCGGTGCCACGAAGGTCAAGGGTGAGGAAGGCTGAGGTGAAGTCACCGATGGGGTGGGCGGCTAAATAAGAAAAATGGCATCAGCAAGACTTTCATTTTTGGGGTTTCTGAGACAACAAATACGAGAGGAACTTACGGTCAGTGGAAGGGTTGAAAGGAACAGATCCCGAAACAGAGTTGTGAGGAGGCTTTGCACCACCATTGGTAACGACCCAACTGTCCTGCCAAAGGTTTTGAATGATGTCCTTAGTGAAAAGCGAAGTAATGGCTTGGCCGGCGTAGACTATGAAATATGTGTTTAGTATACGATCCGCTCGGAATTGAGGCAACGCGATCTTACTCAAGGAGGCACTGGCGAGATTCTTGACGGGGCTATTTAATGAGTTAGCATATTCACTTTCTTGAAAACTAGAGCGAAGACAACTCACTCAGGAACATATTGAGCATATTGCATCCAGTTGTTGGGGCCGTTTTGGTTGGTGACAACGTTGCGGAGGATGTGTTGGCCATCGCCGGAAACGAGAAGCTCAGAGATCTCAGCAACGTTAGAACCGCTACCGGAAGGAGAGTTGTTGGGGACGACGAGAGTACTCTCGAACTGTGACAAGATCAGTTGAAGGTGGAGGTAAGATGAGGGGAAAGACGGACTCTGGTGATGGCACCACCGGGATTGAGGTTGGCTTCGTAGATGACGAATTGGGCAGAAGCTTGCATGGCACAAGCAACGCCAAAGGCGAGGGTTGAGAGGAAATGCATTTTGAATAATGTGGTGTTTGGTTTCTAAGTTTATATGATAAGAGGATGTAAGTAGTTGTGAAGTAAGTTCAAATGTATGAGGAGTACTTGAGTAAAATGAAGTGGAGAGACAACCTTGGCTTGAATTTGAGTTGTAGTTGAGAAGAAGAAATTGTAAAGAAGACGCAGGAGAGCCTATTAATATACTCCTGAGGATCTCGGTTTCCTTGTTCCTACCTCATGATTTGGCTCAAAATGCAGGTGAATCTCTCGAATTACCTGCCAAATGTGGACTTTTAGCTACTAGTTTGCTTCATTCACCTCCAGAATCGCTGAAAAGCTTTGTAAAGATGATTAAATTGCGATGGAATACCGATTTACAAGATGAAAGTGTAATTCACCTCAATCGAAAGTTCACTTGATCTCCTGGACTGGTTTACTGAGAAAAAGGCTGCCAAACCCTCGTCCATAATGTCGAAAGACTTTCCACGGCCTGAGAGTTATCAATTAGGCACATTAGCAGGGAATAGGTCCACTAGAGAACTTTTGTAATATTTAGCATCAGTATGAAGTTCCTTTGAGCTAGTGTCACATTGATATTGTTCCCAAAAACTATAGGGCAGCATTAATACTATCCTCTATGCCACAACATCGCTAATCCGCTGAAAGCTCATTCAAAATCCTATATTAACCTTGATACAAATTGGAAAATTTCAGAAAACTTACCACCTATCTGCATGCACGAAAATTTACTTATTCTCCGCCCCAATCCTTACTTCTCCTCAATCCGCTTTTTCAAATCCGCATTAATTCCATCCCACCCAGCATCCGTCTTCCTAAGCCCAATTAATTTCGCAACCGGATTTTCACCCATCAGGAAAGTCACCACCTCAGAAAAAGTTTCCTCTTGAACAAACGTCGTCCCACCCAACATATTTTCCGAGACGAAAACTATGTTGGCCGACGAAGACGCCAGCGGCCCCTCCTCGCCACGTAAAAGCCTCTGAGGAATTTTCTCTCAGAAAATCAGTACCTGAAATCCTTCTACAGAGTTTGATAATAAGAAAGGGGCGCATAACTAAGCTCTGTCTAGGGATATATGAAAGTGTCGAGGAAAAAGAGGTGGAAAATTAGGGTAGGCGGAACAGCCTCAAGTTTCTGACCAAGCAACTCATTCTTTATCTTATCCCCCTTTCCAATGGGCTTACTAGGGATAGTAGGCGAAATGGAATTGAAGAAGCCGTTTGGTGAGTATGTTGGGAATTGCTTGAAGTCGAGGAACTGGAGCGATATCAATCAGCTTTGGATTTGTCAGGGGTTACCGATGAGGATTGTGGCTGACAGCCATAATTATTATTCCTCTGAACGACATCACTCTCAAGCGAGGAAGAGGGGAACGCGGTTTGATACGGTTTGGCACTATATCTCGTAAATAATTTCAACTAAGATTCAAATGACTCACGTAAGATGGAACACTGAGGCAAGAATGTGCTTCCATTGAATTATCCAAGAAGCTGTGGGCATTAACCAACCTCTAGATACCACGCAGATGAGTGCATCATACGCCAAACCGATGTCCAGATATGCAACCCCAAAAACTGTGCGCGTAAAGCGAAAAATTGCCCCAAAAGGCCAGTCACCAGGACAGCCAATAAGGAGACCCAGAAGAGCAAGACTGAGATCAGAAAAAGCGGCCGTTATAGTCCAGCAGTTGCTTCAACGTCAAATTCTCGAGATGCCAACTTTGCGGTCTTGATACGGTCGTTTGGCCACAAGAGAGTGCTGTTTGGCTGATTCAAAACTCCGAAGGGGAGAACAACTGGGAAATTAATAGCCTTGCTGTATTCATAAAGATCGTCAGTGAAATTGAACAAATCAGTGGTCTTCCTGACGCAAAGATCACTTCCAACTGCCGTCACGCAAGAAGCGGGCGTGTAATCACCACTTTTTATTTCGACACAGTACGCGCATGCTTCTAGATCAAGGACGAAGCTGTCAATGTCTGATCTACAAAGACAGTCTGTGACGTTGGCGACAAAGAGAGAGGGACTGAGGTCCATGGTGACGCATTGAGCCCAGCGGGCAGCTAAGCGGGAGCAACCACCGGTCTCTGGAGGCTCCGTTAGAGAGTTTCCAATACCTAGAAACGCTTCGGGCAACAAATACTAGTGATTGATACTTACCAGCACATGCAACAGCTTCGACATCAGTCGGTTTACCGAAATCAAGGTGCTCAATCGGACATACTCTCGGGTCAGCCAAGGTACTTGCTGAAGTATCACGGGCCGCAATAAAACTGCCACTATCAATAGTATTTGCCTCTCGAGCACCGGTCTTCGGAATAGCTTGCTCAGGCCATAGGAGGCTAGGGTCATTGGAAGCTGCAGGAGCCAAGACAGCGAAGGGAAGAGAAACCGGAAACTCCTCCGAGACCCCAAAGCGGTAAGCTTCGTGTGCAAAATCGCACAAGCCAAGCGTCTTCGAGACGCAGAGGGGATTTAAGAACTTTTCCTGTAAACCAGTAGAGACCGCGGAACTGCCCTTGTTGTTCTCAACGCAGCGTGCACATCCCAAGAGCAAATTCTGGAAGGTGTTAGGAGGACTATCCCAGAAGGGTGTGTCGCAAAGGCAGGCGGTGGCATTGGCATAGAAATCTGAGGCGCCAGCGCCAAAAGCCTCTCCTAGGCAGTAATGCCAATCTTTGGCGGCTTCATCGCAAATATTTTGATACTCTAACGATGAGATCAGCCGTTATTCAAAATTGTTTGATGCAATAGTCAAAGATCAACGTGTCAATACTCGCCGACACAGCCTTGAACCTGTCCATCCACTGGGACGCCGAATTGTCCGAAGGATGTTTGTCGCTCAGCCAAAAAAGAAGGGGCCGCGAGGGTAATGGGCAAAGCCGTGAAGGCTGCTACTTTAATGCAGGAGAGCATCTGGAAAGACTCGATGTACAACTTTTTATGTGATGTTGTGATAGTACTTGACTAAGGTAAGAGGCGAGTGATAATTTTCGCAGAAGAGTTGAGTTTGGTGCATGAAAGATTGATGAATGGGAAGATAAATCTGGAGAAAGGAAGATGGAGCGTGCCCTTAGATGGATATCCGGATCCTGGCGCAAATGCCGCAAATGCTAAGGTAGTGAAGGCCGCGGTGCTGGTGCAAGTCTCGCGGTGAATTGTAAAAAAGGTGTTAACTCCTAGCAGGTTATCGTGCGAGATTCAATAACAGCTCGACAGGAATGACTTAAATACGCTCAAGAATTCGGAGTAGGGAAGGGGAAGGGACAATTTGGATTTGAACTACAAATGAAACTCTATAAATTTTCCAAAGAGCAATAGGACACCAAATCAGCCTCGTGATGCTTTCGGATCAAGAAGCAAGGAAAGCCGCCGATGAAGTAACCTTGCACAAGGATTAATAAGTGAGCCAGACTAAAGCGATGCCGATAATCAAGGGCAAAATAGCGAGGTAGCCTGAACAAAAGCAAGACGTAATGGATAGACTCGATGTCTTTCGCCTCTGGGCGGCTGTGAAAATGTGGTGAGAGGCAGCCGCTACGACACTGAATACGTGACGGTACGATCAAGCAATATCTGGACATCTAGACGATTCGAAGACGCGCATTCTACAAGATTCAGAAACCCATTCGTCCAGACTTCTGCTCATCAAGTACAACTTCCACAACAGCTCCTCTTCCATCTTGCACCGCTCTGACAGCTTCATCAAGCACTTTCGACAGCTTCTCAGGATCAACCACCCTAGCTGCATACAATCCCTCTTTTGATTTTCCAAATAGTTTTCCGGCACCCGCTTTCGCAATCCCACTGTAGTCCGGGGAGGGCTCGAAAGAGATTTGTAACTCTTCGTTGGAAGCTGAGAATGCCATGCCGTCTGGATGGACAAGGTTCATTGAGTTTCGGGGAGCGTTCCAACCTAGGTCTATCAGCATAGAACTATTGACAATGTTTGAATATGGTGGAGGTCGGACCTTTGTTATTCAAAACAACCGTCAAAATAGGAATGTTATATCGACTTGCCACCCATGCAGCAGCACCGGGATCTCCAAATAAGAAGGCTCCATCTCCTACGATCTGGCATACAAAGTTAGGCTGCCCTCGATCATCGAGAGCTAATTTGACACCAAGGGCTGCGCCATCAGCCCATCCAAGTCCCGTCCCACCACAATTGAGCCAGTGCCCCGGAAGAGAGACTTGAAGCTGGTCCGAGAGAGCTGTGGCTAGGCTGACGGCTTCGACCACGAATATGGTATCTGAAGGCAGGTGGAATTTGATTGCGGATCCAATTTAGTGGATGTTAAGGGTTTGGTTTGGGGTCGATTGTGCTAGAGCTTTGATGGCATTTAAGCGGGCTGAGTGCTTCTCCTTTACCCTCTGGCGACGCTTTATATACTCTGGACTTTCCAACCTCGTCTGAAAATATGGAGTATCCTTCAGATACGTATTGATTTGCGTAAGAGCGGTATGGTTATCAGCTCTCCATCTTCCATGTGCAGGGAAGAAAGAGTTCTGAATCATGGAGTTCAATGGATCAACGTCAACGTGAAAGATTCTGGCGTCTTTCCGTGGAGGATTGCGCGCTGGTATCCAAGGCACGTCACAATCTAGAACTAGGATAACATCTGCTTCGGTCGTGCAGATATCTGAACTAAATCGAAAGCCCACGGAACCGGGATGCGAAAATGGAAAACACATATCACTACCCATGGTGTCGAACACGCGCAATCCTGGAATTGTATCTACAAGCTTGACAAGCTCTGAGGGATTAAGATGATTCCGTCCCGAGTAGCCAGTGATGATAAGAGGATTTTCGGCTTGGGCTAAAGATCCCGCAATCCTAGACACGGCATCCGCAGGCAAGGCTGCTGAGCCTACATTTACCTTGCTTCAACGGGTCATCCTCAATGATATCCTCGGCAAGAACTTCCCTCGCACCAACCAAGTAAACAGGCCCCTTGACATCGCTGCCGGCAAATTGCAATGCTCTTCCAACCACCTGCGTGACTGTCATCCGACTCTCAATCTCTCCTAAATATCTGCAATACTGTCTCACAATCGCTTTCTGGTCGGACGCATCTTGAATACAATGTTGATATTCCGTGCGAGAACCCCGAAGTGAACCATCTTCGGTTATAGGACAGCGACCGGCAAAAACGAGAACGGGACAACGACCCACCGAAGCATTGTGCAGAGATGAACCAAGAGCGGATGCCCCAACGTCAGTGTGGACAATGACTGCTTGTGGTTGATTGGTGACACGCGCATAGCCATCGGCCATGGATAGGGCTAGGTTCTAGAAGGTGTCAATCGGTGGGAAGAGGATGTTCTCAGAGATTTGGTAAATCATACCTCCGTAGGGCAAGTGAAGATCCTGGGAAATTGGTCTGGCTTCTCCTTTCTACCTTTAACTATTGCTTCAATAATACTGGGGTGATCAGACCCTAAATTTACAAAGCATGTTTTGACACCGGACTTGATACAGGGTTAGCCAGGGAAGTTGAGTGACCACATGATGCAGGAGAAAAGGTTATGGCAGAGGATGCCAAGGTCATTAACGAAATCTCATGTTGCATCTTGATGCGAGGGGTAGTTTAAATCTTATTCACGCAACCTTGGCGTCTGTAGATATTCCAAGAACGGAATCCTTATGCCGTGAGAAGAGGAAGGTTAAACTGACTTCCCAAAGTGTCTCAAAAAAAGCATCTGCAACTGTATTTCTATAGCAATTAGCTACGATAATGGTAACAGGACATTAAAGGTCATAGTACCGAGCCAAAGGTAAACTTAGATGGTATTTTCTGACCCTCATGGTCTGGCCGGTGAGGATACCTCTGGGAACTTTCAGATTTGGAGTCCCTTGTAAGGGCTTTCTCAGAAATACTTTCAACGCCATTGCGGAAATAATTATTAATAAGGAGTTACACGACTTTGATACAAAGTCTCCCGGGGAAAATAAAATGTAATTACAGCCCTTGAGGCATGGATCATTTAAGTGCTTATGCTTATGTCAGATACTCTAGATTTATGGGGAATTACAACTTCATACCCGGGTCTAAAGAGCGATATGACAATACATTTTAATTCTAGACTCGAGAGAAATATGGGATCAGAAAATAAATTGAGTTCTCCGAAGTCCTCAAAATGAAACTCGGCAGCGGCACATCACTGGGGTTTTCCATTGGAGGAAAGTAGAACGTCCATGGCCCCATCAACGAATACGCTTCTGCTAGAATGCGAGAACACGACGAGAAAAGGTCAGAGAGTAGTCACTTGAACTGTTGCGCGTTGCTGCACGATTCCTTGATTGAAATATGGAAGGAGAAAGCGAGAGGAAGTCGTGATGATGTCCGAATGGGAGATTGCAAATTTTGCAGGGCTGGTGCTGTGGCCGAAGCTTGGAACGTCCCCCATATTTGGCGAGGCTATACAATGAGTAGAAAGCACCTAAAATCCACACAAAAACTCTCTAATAAGAAAGCGTCGTGCACAGAACCTGTTTCAATGCTACTCAAATAGCTAATTAAGTCATACAGTTTCAGTGCAACCCGGCCAATCAGGCGCCGCTCAATTCGAGCGAGCAGCCGCTTTTGCAGCCGCTTTTGCAGCCTTCCTGTGGGATCTTTAGCCGACATTCTCGAAGACCTCCGGATTTACTCACGCCTTCTTCTTTGGCTCCCTGGCCGTAATCTCTGAAGCGGTATCTTCAATCTCATCCTCCGCGTCCTCGAGAACATCACGGACAACAGATCTGGCTGCTGCCTTTGCCTTCTTCCTACAACGAAATTAGTGGTGATCGCGATGCTGGGATAGGATGTCCATTACTTCTTTGGGTCTCTGGTCTCCACCTCACGTGCGGCTGCCTTTGCTGCTTTCTTAGCCCTGTAACTAACATTAGCAAGGAAACCCCGTCTCCGGTGAAGAAGACCTACTTCTTCTTTGGCTCCCGTTCCTCTACACTGCGAGCTGCAGCCTTCTTCCTTGGATTGAGTTAGAAAAGTGAGTATTTTGTATAGGGAAAAATGCGTACTTCTTCTTTGGCTCTCTGGCTTCAATTTCGGTATCTTCTTCCTCCTCATCTTCCACTACATCACGGGTGACAGATCTTGCGGCTGCCTTCTTCCTTTATAAATTTAGCGTTGAATGCTTGCCTGGTCAAGAGACGCGTGGAACTTACTTCTTCTTTGGCTCCCTAACTTCTAGGTCCCGAGCAGCCGCTGCCGCCTTCGCCTTCCTATAGTAGTATCAGCCATTGTACCCTGTTATCCTAAACATGATCCCCAATCACGAACTTCTTCTTTGGTTCTCTTGTAGTAAGCTCGGCTTCTTCATCCTCATCATCTTCGATATCTCGGACGACTGATCGAGCGGCGGCCTTCGCTTTCTTCCTGCAAGACATCAGTTATGCGAATTTCCAGAGCCCTATGGAGAAAACTTACTTCTTGGGGTCTCTGACCTCAAGCTCAATAGTATCGACACCTCGCGCTACCTGAGCACTAGCAAGTTCTGCCGATCTTGCATTCAATGCATTGGACTGCTCAGTAGGAGCAGCATGAACGGTGATGGCGGCAAGATATGCCAAAATGAGGGAAGCTGTTGAGAAACGCATGATGAATTAAATCTCAGGTGTGTAGAAAACTAAGTTGAAAGAGCGAACGAACAGACCAGCTGGTTGATTTGAAGAAGACTTTTATTATTTGACTAATGAGAAGAAAAAGGGAGGATCCAAAAGAAAGCTTGACTGTCTAATATACCAAAGGTTCGGCTTCAGGGTTGGCCCGATCATACGATCTCAGCGCGTCATTTCCTCCTACACTTTCGCAACGCTTGCTTCTGAGCTCGTTTCTTCTTCATCCGGTCTAAAGAAAGAAAGCACATCAAACAAAACCTTCTCCAAAGCTTAAGCCTCATAGTTCGCAGTATTTGCCTGTCTGGGCCCACCTGCTACCTCAATACAGTGAGTTCTATCTTATGCAATAGTTTCTAATAACCAGGACATCCTTCCATAATCAACAAATAACGCTGCCATATAAGAAATGCCCATAGTAGTTTCATGCGGATACTACCAAGCTTTGCCAAGGCATACGTTCGGTTCGGATTTCCTGCGACAAGAACCGTGCCACATTCGCGAGAAGCTCGACCCATTGTTTCGAGTGAGTATTTGCGTTACGTCCGCATTGGCATTTTTGATTTAAGTTTGTTTGAGGCGGATGTGTCTTATTTGCTCGAGTTCTTCAAATGTGGTTAGTAGTGAGGAACGCAGACTTCGAGTTGGGAAGGAAGAGTGGAGTGATGTTTGCGATTAGTTTACTCAGCTGGCCTAACTGGGAATTGTCAGAGAACTTCGCTTCAAGGATTCTGGAGCGGTCGATATGGCCGCCAGCTCTTATTTACTTACGGCTGATATGTTGGACAAAAGTGATGCTGAGGTGGAAATCGTGATGCAGGAAAGGGTCCGAGTAAATAACACCCGATCATTCTGAGATCATAAAGAAACTAGTGGCCGATGCAATCGTAATTGAAACAAGAATTGATGACTGTACGCTTTAGACAGCGGTCTCTAAACTTCCCTCCCCCCCTCCCCCGGTGCAGGATCGCAAAGTCCACATCACGTGACGAATACCCAAATCATTTCTGTCGCCACAAATGACAACAAAGAATGAAAATCACAAATACAAAACGTTCAGGGGTATTAAAACCCCCCAAGTAACATGTCATCGAAATTGTAGAATCTAGATCAAAATGTGAAGGCCACAACTGCCCAATATACAACCACCCAACCACTAACACTTCCACAGCCTTAGAGACACACTAAGCGCGATAAATGCTGCATCACTAAATCAAAGCCCACATTGTCCGTGGCTTAAATAGTGGAGATAACTACAAGGGGACGCGGGAAGATGAGAGACTTACACAACTAGTCTTAGAAAGTGCTTGACAGCAAGCGTCACCTCTATCTTTCTTTACACCAGCAAAAAACCCCTTACACGACAGGACTTCAAGGTTTTGCATTTTGGAATTATTTTTTTGGAGAGGGGCGGACTGCTTATTCCCCCGTCAGAGGAGAAGTTCCTGCCGAAGGAAAACAATCAACAGGGCGCACTGAGCACTTATTCTTGCCCCTGAAACGACGTCAGCTAGTTTACTTCTAATCATCGAATTTATTTTCACGTAATAGAGCGAGGCACCTGCCGCCGTTCCACTGAGTGGCCTCGCGTATCAAATAAGAACTTTGTGTTTTCACTTGAAACTTATGTCTCGTTATAAGTGATTATAGCAAGGGTGGATCTTGGGTTGCAGAGAGAGTTTACCAGATTGAGCAAGCATCGAAAGAAGTATCAAAATTCAAGTGCATCACATCGAAGGAGACCGCGGGGAAGTATGTTAAGTAATATATCCACTATACAGCAAGTTTACTAGCTCCTATACCAGATGGAGGAGATTTGGGGAGCTCCCGCAACGCACAGACTTATCCGAGTAAAGGAAAGAGCGGATCGATAAATTTGAGTGGATGAGGGAATCACAGGAATCGAGTGAGACGGTAGAATTGATAAGATGATAATTGATTCCTAACGCCCTTTCGTGCAGGGGTATCATACCTTAACCATACAATACACTACAATTTACACAATATCAATCCTTCCACTCCAACGTTCTCCTAGCTGTAATACACATCCTATTTCAGTTCTCAGCTCATCGGCGAGAATTATCCATACGGCGGGCATTTTCGAAATGTCTCCGCTGTTGTTCTTCCATAGACAAAAGCAACTGTGGATCCTCAACGTGTCTCTGGTATTGCTCTCGTCGCTCTCTCTCGCGTTCATAATCAAGGCGATCCTGAAGGGGGGTTTGTTGTTGATATTGCATTGACAATGATGAGCCCTGATGCTGTGGTGCTTGAGCATACCCTTGATGCGATGAAGCAGGCGCAGATGTGGCGGCAATGGGATACCGGTGGCCAGCATCGATGCTGTTGTGGCGCGATCGATGAAGAGCCTGCGGGTGCTGCGAGGCATATTGAGTTGGTGGTGACGCTGTGTGTGAATGACCTCCAAATGCAAGCTGGCGATGAGCGGATGTTTGTTGTTGTAGAGCGTGGTATGAAGGTCCTAGGAGGCGACCCGGCTGTGGTGGACGGTTGTTGCATACGGTACTGCTGACTATAGTATTCGCGATCAGGTAGGGCAAGGTCATGAGGCGATCCGATTTGTTGTCGAGCAGCTTGTGGAGGAGCAGGTGCAGGGGTTGCAGAATATGGCGATTCTTTCAGACGCATTGACGTTTGGGACGGAGCAGAACTTCGAGCATAACCACCAGCGAGTGAGTGCCCCTCTCCAAGCGACGACTCACGACGAATAGGTGGAGGTTGCGGAACCATTGATTGGCGAGGGGGTTGAGAATACATTGACGGCTGCTGGTGCTGTTGTTGTTGTTGCTGCATGGAGGGTGGTGCCCCGTAAGCTCGACTATCGAAGTTATTGGGAGTATAAGTTCGAGATGGACCGACAGAAGATGGCTGATGACTCGAATGGACAGGCGACGGTGCGTAAGCGATCTGAGAGGGTTGATGTTGCTGACTCAGGTGAGGCGCTAATTGATGTGACATTGATTGAGAAGTAGACTGCGAGGGATGTGGGGCGTATCGGGGAGGTTGAGATATGTGTTGTGGTGGGGGAGTGTGTGATGTTTGTAAAGTTGCTGAAGCCAAATTGTTGATGCGCGTCGGGGGAGTCGGTTGGGCAGGCTCGGCAGGCTCATCATTCAATAGAGACGAAATGTTTGACCTCTTAGGCTCTGGTTGGCGAGCAGGAGGCGGCTGAGAGGGAGGCGGAGCAGGTGGTGCATTGTAAGGTTCTTGACCTGCTGGTGGAGCACTCATGGGAGCTCGAGGAACGGCTGGAGACGGGCTGGATTTAATTTCCCGACCTCCACTGAGGTTCTCTGTCAATAGACTCCGGACTTGAGGATTTCGGTTTTGGTATTGTAAGGGAGGAGGAGCCGTGCGCCTAGCTTCAGGTAAAGCCATCGGGTTGAGGTTGTCATTTCTCGAGTTCGCTAGAACATTTGGATGCGGCGACGGGTTTGAGTATGGTTCATACTGCTGTAGATTGGGCAAATCATTCTCCTGTTTCATCTGGAGTTGGCGCTCTTTTTGAATAGCATGTTGCTGTTGCTGCTGCAAGCTTTGTTGTTGCTGCAAAGCCGCCTGCTCACGCTCGAGCTTCAACGCTTGTAGTCTCTCAAGATGAGCCTCCTTCGCGACCATAACGGAACGCTGAGACACTGATTCTTGCAAAGGAGGTGTAGACTGAGGTTGAACACTGGCTTGCAGCATGGATCTTTGAGGATCGGGATTGAAATAGCCCAATGCAGGTCCTCCTCGAGATCTGGCCTGCTGTTGGAGTTGTGGAGGCGCATGCTGTGTAGGTTGTTGAGGTGGCAGGTGCTTGCTTAGAAGGGATGTCGTTGGTGTACCGGGTTGCGAAAGTGTTTGTGGCACGGGACCAGCTTGCGCAATAGCCGGGAAGCGACTGCTTAAGCTAGGCTGGGTGGGTGAAGCTTGTTGTAGCATCATGTTCTGACCGCCTGGGGACATATCGTCCGTTCCCTCCAACATGGGACCGGCTCTGGGCATTGGACCTGAGGTTCGACCTTTCGGAATAACTATAGGGTTGGGGATAGGGCCAGTATCTTCTCCTCTTCGACGCTTGTCATCGGCATCTCTAGCAATGACCTCCCATTCGGTCATTTTGCCAGAGTCTATCTGGCGCTGATAATAATTTTTGACCTGTGCCTGGATGTTAGCGACACGTCGACTCTTATTGGTATCAGTCGGAACAGCGAGCCATTGTTGAAAAACGGTGGTATATACCATTATGTGCGTCTTTGAAGTCATATGTCTTGCTATCCCATTCCAATCGGTGCCAAAGTATCGCAATAGAGCAGGAAATTCTGTCTGTTCGGGTACACTCCAATAACTCGAGGTTTGTTGTTGTAAACTTCGACGATCTTGTGAATCAAAGCTCATAGGAGTAGCAGACATTGGAGTGGCAGAGTCGAGACGTTCCGGGACATTGTAGGGTTGCTCGTAACTCAAATTGATTGACGGGCTGGGTCGCTCAACGGGAGTGTATGTCGGAGGAGAGAAGTTGGTTGACATTCCTGCCGCACCATCGTATTGCGGAGGAAAGCGGTTGGAACTGGCGGACTCGCGACGAACAGAGAGCGCTGGCACAGCTGGGCTGGTAGGTGTCGGAGCTGCAGCTAGCAATTGGCTATTTTTGGCTTGCTTGGAAGTCTTCTCCCGTGGTGTTTTCGTCTTTCTCTTAGGCGGTGCGTCGTTGCTGTTCTCTCCTTTGGGTGCTGCAGCCTTGCGTCCCGGTGTAGGAGCCGGACTCGCCGCTTCACTGTCTCCTGGTGTTGCTTCAAACGCAAACGTTGGAGCAGCCGCTCGTCTTGGACGACGTCTCTCGCCATTTTCAGTATCTTGCCCGTCCTCCCCATCGTCCCGGCTGACAATATCTGCCATTAGTGCATTCGATTTCGGCTTAGCACCTTTGGGTGGATTCTTTGCTCTGCCTCTCTTTCTGCCTTGCTTCTTAAGCTTTTCCTTGATACCCGAACCATGCTTGACAAGGTAATAGTGCTGGATACAGGCCTTATAATCACGATCTGGAAGTGCTTCTGCGATTTTACCCCACTGCTTAGGAAATTCCAAGTAGGCTTTCTCAAAGATCTCGTTCTCCTCCTCGGTAAAATTGTCAATGGGCTCGCCAAATTCGAGAATAGCAAAAGACCGTTCAAAAGGAACGAGATGCGTTTTATCGATGTAAGATGTTTCCTCCCATTGCTCCTGGTCCCAACACATAGCAGGTATTGTAGCTTCTTTAGCGCTTGCTGTTCTGGCCCTAGCAACACGCTCTTCTCTCTCTTTTGCTTCGTTGGCTTCTTGTTCTGATTCTCGAAGAACTCTCTCGAAATCATGTTCAGTAGCCCATCTTCCAGTACGTCGAGAAGACTCAGGCTTGGAGCCAGGAGCAGGAGTAGATACTTTGAGGGAGGCTGCTTCCGCTGCAGCAGCTTCTCGTGCTTTCGCAAATTTCTGTCTGCTCCGCACAGCGATGGGATGATTCGAGAAATCAGTCCATTTCCGGTATTCATAGTAGCGTTCGCTCCATCGCTCTTGCTCCTCTCTTTGCTCTCTCTCCCTTCGCGCCTGAATCTCTGCCCTCTTCTTCTTCAAGTGTTCTTCAACAACTGGGTCAGGCTCAAGAGTCTTAAGAAATTCTTCGTCTTGATCCCATCTCTTCACGTTGAACTTGGGAAGGCTTGACAATTGCGGGGTCTTCATCACTTTCCGAACTGCCTCCAGCTGTTCGATTCGTTCCTCCGCAGATTGTTCATCTTCACTCTCATCAGGAACTTCCATCATTGGCTTAGCTTCCGGTCGACTTCCATTGGCGATTGGCTGTGCAGTAGCCGAATTACCATGATCTTGTCCATTTGGAACCTCTTCTATACCAATAGCTGCAGGTACACCCTGCATTTCGAAGATTGGCTCATCTGCAGTTTCAATGCTTGGTGCTGGCCCTGGAGTTGACGTTTGAGGACCAAGCCCTGAGATGTCGTCTTTTCCGTTGATCAACGGCTTGGTGAAAGTCTTGGTATCAATTCGAGGTGTTGTTGGTCGACTTCTACCTTTCGTCTGTGGTGGTGCTGCCAAGCTATCTTTGATGATAGGTGGTGGAGTTGCCGCTTTCTGTACTTTTGCAGACTCACACTCGGCGGAAACGGTAGGCTGCAGGAGAGCGCAATGCCGAGCTAAAGTTTGACTATCAATTAACGTGTTAATGAAAGGTGTGAGGAAATGGGCATCGGGTTCGGAAGCTGGACCAAGTGTGTTGACTGCCAGTAATTGTTGGTCGTATTTCTTCTGCCGCTGCTTTTTTCGATACTCTAATTCTTGTTCCCATAATTGCAGCTCCTTCTTATCATCGGATGCCGGCAATGGGAGATCCATAAGCTTGGCTAGTTGAGGTAGATGTAAGGGTTCGGTCTCCTCTAGATTTTTTGGAAGTTTAGAGATCTTGTCCTCAAGCTTCTCTATATCTTCCTCGAAAAAGTCGCCTCGGCCGATTGAATCAACGGAATCCGCATCAGAATCATCAGAGCCATCATCAATATCAAGGGGCGAGTCTTTTGCTGTTGGTCTTGGGGGGTGTCTGATCAATATGGGTCTGCGTTTAGACTTAGGTATTTCGGATTTATGCTCAGTAGTGACGAGGGAAGAGCCAAGTAACGGAGCACTCTCTTTTGAAGCTAGTTCGGTTGATTGATTAGTGTGTGCTTCCGGACTTGCATTAGAGGCCAATTGAGGAGCTGGGGCAGAAATCTCCGTTGGGCTTGGGGTTTTTGATGGGGATTTGGCAATTTCCTTTGGCTTGGAGAGTCCCTTCTTAGCAATATCGGGGTTGACCCATTGAGCTGAGGTCGCGATACCATGCGGTCTCGAGAGCTTAGCATCTGATCTCTGGGATCGTGGAGCTGTAGGAATGGATACACCGGATAGAGGGCCTGGAGATCCAGCGGCTGATACTACCGTAATCTTGGGAGCTGTCGGAGGGACTGGCAAGTTAGTTGAAGTTGAACCAAATGCAGGTACTTGTGGAGGAGGGGTTGCTGAAGGTTGCGTCCGGCGACTCCAATTTGGATCTGGAGAAGGATTTCGACCATGGTAATCATCATAATATCCCCCTCGTCCGCGTCCACGTCCTCCGCGTCCTCTGCCATATCCACGAAAAGGTTGTAGTGAGTCAGACGATGGCGATCCACCAGATAACGGTCCATCCCTTGAGCCTCTTCGAGCACGATCTACGTCCAGACTTGATGGACCATCGCGAGACTCCCGAGTGCCATAAATTGGTGAGCGACCTCGACCTTGGGGAGATGATTGTCTGCGACCTCTAAAATTATCACGTTCCCAGCGATCTCTGTCACGGCTTCTGTCATCTCGAAATGGCGGCGGCGGGCCTCTATCATCTCTTGAACCTCTATATTCTCGTTCAGACTCACGACCTCTATCACGACTATCATCTCGCCAGCCTCCTCGACCTCGAGCCCGACCTCGACCACGATTGAAGTCTCCTCGATAGCCAAAGTCGCCTCGGAAATCCCCTCCACTATACGAGGCGCGCGGACCGCTTGGAGCATCTATCGGCACTTTTGGACCTCGCGGTGGCTCTCTTGATGAGAAGTCGCGACCATCGCGGCCTGAGGAAAAGTTGTTTGATGGTCTCGTATCCGAAATCGATCTTCGCCTTTCACCGCCGCGGCCAGCCCCACCTCGATCTCTGTAATCATCGCGGAATTCGTTATATCGAGGAGGGGACCGAGATCGAGGTGAGCGCCGGGACTCGGAGTCATATCCTTGGTTTCTGGACGACCTGGACAATGATTGTCAGCTGAAATTATTGTAGAATCAATTCATGACATGATACTGACATTCATGTTGGTGGGCAATGGCCCAGATAAGCAGGAGATCACTGATTAGGTCAACGGGATCGTTCTCGTAATCGCAACGGATGGTCCAGGGTTCGCAAGATGTGGGCCGTGAGTCGTCAACCGTACCGCAGCTTGCTGCTTAATGGTACAGTGGTGATATGATCATAGAAGAACACGTAGTAAGATGAGACCGTGAATCGTAAAGATAGTAACGCCGCCGAAAAAAATCCCGTAATGATGCTGCTCAACTCTAATGGAAGGGAGGAACACAAGAGTTGATGTTCCGCAATCCTCAATTCAATCTTGAAAGGCTTAAGCTAAGGCAAGCTAGTTTTAGCGCGATGCGGCTCTTAAGCGCTCGGCTATCTATGCCATGTACGGAATTGACGACAATCAAAGATGACGTCCTCCATAACATCTTTACGAGGTTCTAGAACAGATTTAAATCCTCAATATATCTTTTATCTCATCAGTTTTTAGGTTTGAGGTCTCTAGATTCCTTCTTTAACACATTGATTTACCATAACTATTCACTATGGATTGATTGTCCTCAGCCCCAACCGGCCTCGATCACTCTACTCTATGAGTTTTTCAAATTTCCCCAGAAAGCCAGACCTTGGAAATTTTCACGTAAATATATGGAAGATACCGAGTAAAACCGACGCATTCGTCACTAGTCCTATCAACTATCCCTTCCCCTCGGCTCCATCTCAAGGCGAAATGACGCACATTCAAGGTACAGCTAATCTACACCGTTGCCTTTCCTATTATTTCCGTCAAGGGGCCAGGGAGGCTCTGGAACCTTGTGAGATCAGACTTTAGGTCATAGAGCTTGGTCAGATGTAGAGAAAAGGGAACCCGCCACCCGCCCCATAGTTGAATGAGATATGGCAAATGACACATTATCGACCACCTCTTTCCAATCCCTTTATAACGCCCGCACCAATATCACCAAAGGGTATCCACTCTATTCACGCCTCCTCGCCTCTCATTTCCTGAATAGAGCAGTCGAAATACCCTGCAAAAGATTCGGAGAAGCTCCATTCCATATCTCTTCAGCACCTCTTTCAACCCACCTGAGTCCTTTCCACCACCCGCTATGTCTCCACTATATATCCTCCAAGATCAACTCATCCAGATACTCTACACAGCGTCTGATATGTCCTCATAATGGGCACCACACTCATCGAGCTCGCTATCGTCCCCCACCGACCTGTACCCGGCCAAGCCCCACCGCTGTGCCAGCTCAGCTCCCCCTTCTACCATTCAAATCGATCGTATTCCAGTCAAAATAAAGTAACAGACACCGTTCAGCCCCCAGTCAAATATTGAAGATGAACCCCCACCAAGGTAAGCTATCCTAATAGGAATACAATACCTCACAGATTTGAAAGAGGGGATAATGGCAAGTTACGCAATGCCTTCTTGATTGAGGAAGTAGCTCTATCAAATGAAGCACCCCATACAGTTTCGAAGATACCCCAGAAATGACGATCATATTAGGAAGGTAAGATCCTTACTCACCCCATCCCCTCTCCTCCTCTTCTTACTTTCCCCCTGGTCCCCCCTCGTATCTCAAATATCAAGTTATGTATCGCATCAACTTATATCAATGTACCCCCTCGTTCAAAGAATTGTGTATTAATTATTTAGTTACTTTTGTGCCCAGACAAACCACCACATTAAAATGCCTCCCACCCAGTCTTCCCTTTTTCAAAAACCAAGAAGTATTACTATGACGACCAGTCAGGAAGAAGGAATCCAATAACAGTACATGGTACGATACTGGTATGATACACTGCCAGCTCAGGGAAAGGATGGATAGAAGCCGTCACCCGTCAGAACCGCCACGGTTTCCGTGTCAAGACATTCAACCCAACCAAAATGTACCAATACCATACACCATACTCCGTACCCTCACGTATGACGCCTCTCCAAACCCCGACGACGTACAGTCGCAAATCGGAAAACCTTTGTATGAATCCAGCAGAAGAAACAAAAATGTCAAACACTCCCCGCGGCACCGCTCTTAGTATTATCTCCCAAAGGATGAAGGCGTGTAGGAGAAACAGATCTGTTAAGGGGCCTATTCCTCATAATGCACCTTCGTCCTCTTAGCCTTCCGGTCCTCCAGCGGTGTCTGCCACAGGGGTCCAAGATCACTCTGCATCTTACCCACCTCGTCATTGGTTCTGCGCTTCTTGCTGTTGTCCTTTTGTGCAATCGAATTCATTTCCTCAGTAGAACGATCGACGACTTTCGTAGTTGGAAGCGAGTTCTCGCCAATGCCAATGGGGCCCCCAGAAGAACCTTCGCCTTCTTCTCTGGGATTCGAGGGTTGGTTGCCGTTTGCTGTAGCATTATGGCCTTCGTCGATATCGTCAGCCTTTATAGCATTCTGTGTCTCGAAGTACGAGACTGCTAATTCCTTTATGGCCACTTTCCCGTCGGACGGAATGCCCTCGGCCTCAAACAACTCACGGAAAATCGAATCTACAGATTTCAAACTATGTTTGGTCAACCGAACCAGATCAAACTCAGCGCCGATCGCGCCTTCGAGAGACGCGCGTCCTATTGTGCCAAAAATTAGTTGGACCGGGTTTCAAGATGCCTAGGAATATGTTTTGAAACTTACGATTGGAAAATTGGGGAAATTCTTCTACGAATCGGTCCAAGATCGAATCAAGCGTGTGGAGTACTGAATCAGGGAAATTGTGGATATTCGGGTAGGACGGTGCATCAGATGCAAGGGGTGGTGCATTCATCTCATTCTGTATGTCGAAGTACAGGCGTGCTAATTCATTTATCGCCACTTCCCCCTTGCAATGAAACCACAGACTATTACGCCACTTGAAGATATTTTTGAAAGTCGAAGTTGTAAGTGCCAAATCATAGTTCGTCCACTGAACGAAATCGAAGGTAGCGTCGACTTTGCGGCGGACATGTGCAAGCTCTATCGTGGTGTCAGATTGTAATTGTGTCGATTCGAGATTCCTAGGTATGGAGATGGGGAACTTACGCTTGGAAAATGTAGGGAATTCTTTCAAGAGTTCATCGAAGATCGAATCAATCGTCGCGATATGTGATTCAGGCAATTTATGGAGGTAATACCAGGTCGGCTCCTCAGGGGACAGGTCCGGCGTCAAGGATCTCTTACGTTTCCTCGCCTGTGTGGATTTGATAGGCGTTGTATCCATCGTTTCCTCGTCGTACTTCACTGGAGTTCGAGCCGCTTTCTTCGCAGATTGTTCTTCAAGTTGCTGCGCTTGATCATCATCCTCTGTGGCGTTAGAGTCGTCCTCGTCGTCTCTTCCAATTGGAAGTTGTTGTGTAGAAGGTAGGTCCTCTGCTTCGCTCTTTCCCAATCCTGTAGCCATTGACATGCCGGAGCGATTCTTTTGATCCAGAAGCCTCTGTTTCACCTCATTCCTTTTAATTTCTGAGCCGGGATTCTGCGATGCAGAATTTAGGAAGTTCAAGAAGCGAGAAGGTGTGCGACTTGCCTCGTCGCCCTCGAAGCTCATCCAGCTGAGAGATTGAACATGTTCCAATGCTGGGTCTTTCGATGCCATGTTTACTGCTTTTAAAAGTTGGCCTAAGCCGGTTGTGCTAATCTCGTTAGATTGACTATGTCTCGATTCTGTATGCACTGCTTCTGGAAGATGATCTGTGCTGGAGGTGGAGTCGATGGGTACACTGCTATCGGAATTGGTACAGTAACATGGCTCGAAATCATATTCCGACCCACTTCCCCCTAAGCAAACAGCGCAGACACTATAGCGACGTCCCGAGCCACCTTCTGGCCCCAAGTCCGTATTATGCCGCAGAAGAGATGGGTGCGAGTCTTTCAATAACGGGTTGATTTCATCAAGGCCCCGAGATTGTTGGCTGATTGGAGACTCGCGGCTAGAGCTCTGACTTGAGAAGGTGCTATCCGGAACCTCAGGGCTAGTAGAAGTCTCCATTATTGATGGGTACTTCGTTTCGTCGGCGGCGCCAGCTGCAGAAGTGTACTCGGTTGCGGTGGAATCCATGTTGAAAGCAACGAATATTTGGAGTGAGGCTCGTGACGAAGTTATTTTGTTATGTGAGTATCGATCAAAAAAGCAGCGCTTTCATCCAGAGTCCTCTTTTTTTGAAAGGTTGCATGTCTCTCAACGAAGCGAGTTCAGAAAGATGGAGGTCCCTCGCGATATCGATATTGATAAATTAACTGAGCGCGGAGATATTTATTTATATGTCGGGAAGTCTCAGTCTTGCCGCAGTGGTGTACGCGAAGAATATGTGAAGAATGTTTCGGGGTGAATGGTGAGTCGTTGCGAATGATTGACGGTTGAGCCTACCTATCTATAGGTAGTCTACCAAGAAGTCCATCGCGCTTTCCTTTTCCCCTATTATGTCTAACCGAAGGGGGGATTTCGTCCATCTAGCGCCACACAAATGAGAACATCTCAGCATCCTCCTCGCAAAATAGCCCTAATCAATGAATGATACACACATTTCATTCTGCCAATCTGGCCATATTCTCAAACTCAATACCAAAATTGAATGAAATCATCGGCACGTGATCTCGTGACTACATCCCTTTACGCCTCAAATCTCAGGACTAAACCCGCGACAAAAATTCAACAACCTCACATCTTGTGCCCACAGGCATCATTAACTTGACAGCCACCATGTCCTCCCTCTACAACCTCGAGCCGCAACCTACCGCCTCCTGCATCCTCCGCACCACATCCGGGGACATCTCTCTCGAGCTTTGGGCGAAACAATCACCACTCACATGTCGAAATTTCCTGCAACATTGCCTCGATGGCTATTACGATAATACGATCTTCCACCGCTTAGTCCCAGGCTTTATATTACAAGGCGGTGATCCGACGGGGACGGGTAATGGAGGAGAGAGTATTTATGATGGCGGCGCGTTCTCGGAGTCTAGGGAAGAGGGCGGGATATGGCCGATGGAGGATAGGAAGGGTGTTAATGCTGGGATGATGGGGCGAGGATTCAAAGATGAATTTCATAGCCGACTAAAATTTAATCGGCGGGGATTGCTTGGGATGGCAAATGAGAGCGTGGAGGGCACGAATGGAAGTCAGTTCTTTATCACGTTGGGTGATACGCCGGAGTTGCAGGGGAAGAATACGTTGTTTGGACGGGTGGAGGGGGAGACGATTTATAATGTTGCAAAGATGGGGGAGATGGAGGTGGGGGAGAATGATAGGCCTGTTTATCCTGTCAGGGTTACAGGGGTGGAGGTGTTGGTTAATCCGTTTAAGGACATGGTGAGGAGAGAGAGGGTTGCGGCTGTGGTTAGTGAGAAGGTGCCAGAGAAGAAGAAAAAAAGGAAGGCGGGCAAGCAGTTGTTGAGTTTTGGTGGGGATGAGGGCGAGGAGGATGCGCCGGTGGTTAAGAAGTCGAAATTTGATACGAGGGTTGTGATGGATGTGGATGACGCCGAACCAGTGCCAAAGCCCAAACCTGCGAAGGAGATCAAAAAGAAAGTCACGAAGCCCGTATCCCTCGAATCGTCACCAGAACCTGCTCCAGCACCGAATACACTTCCTAATCGCGCTGCAAAGCTTGAGCGAGATATCTCGTCATCCCCAGAACCAGAACCAGTCCAAAAAGTATCATCCCTCCTCGACCGCACCAACACCCAAATAGCGGAGCTCAAAGCATCCATGAAACGGAATGTTCAATCAGCGCCGGTTCACGAGAAGAAGAAATCAGCCTTGGAAGCAATGATTCCCGCCACATCTGTTCGAGGAAGAAAGCGGCATCCGGGGGGTAATCAATCGTCACAAAATGACAAGAAAGCGTTAGATATACTCAAGTCATTCCGCGCAAAATTAGAACAAGCACCTCCAGAGAAAGAAACCCCCAAAACTAATATTCCAGCCGATATTCCAGAAAACGGCGAAGCAGCAGATGACGAAGAAGCAGCCCTTTGCGATCTACATTTCATCGCAAACTGCCAATCGTGTAAGAAATGGGATGCCCAAGAGGAAGAGAGCGAAGGAGAGGAGGATGGTATTGGATGGATGTCTCATGCGTTGAGTTTTAAGGAGGATAAACTTGGGAAGGATCTCAGTTATAGAAAGAAGGCAGAGGATGAATTAGTGGTTATCGATCCGCGGGAGAAGGCGAAAACGTTGAAGGAGGAAAAGAAAGCGCAGAGGGAGGCCAGGGCTGGTGGAAGTGGGAGAGCTTGGGATCAGGCACGGAATGAGAAGTTGGCTAGGGGCTCAGCGTTGGCAGGGAGGGGTGCGAAGTGATTTTCAGCCGATGGAGCAATCCTTAGCTTGCACGTCAATTTCTGCCTTACCAAGAAGGCCAAGACATCCCAGGGCCTTCCGAGTCTCGATCTCAAGATAGTTGAATCCCAAAGTTCATGAGATCTTACTGATCTTCCTCGAGAACTTTGCGCAGCGGAGACTCCTACTCCATCGGCAGTTCATGGGGGGGCTGGTTTTCACTCTTACTGTCCTTCAGTGGACATATGAAAGTATCCCATGAAACCCTTTCTCAGGTTGTTCTACAAAAACATTATGGGAGACGTGGTCCCAAAATGTTAAAGCCGTTCAATTGTATACCTATGAGCTCCAAAATTTTGCTTGGCTTCTTGGTTCAACACATACTGGGGAAGAGGTCTTCCCTTCAACAGTATCTACATGTGATGAACCATAGGCGCGGCAAATGATAAGCCCACGAAAGAAAAACTGTGAAAAGAGGGTTGATTTTCCTGGGAAATGAGGATCATTTAGTAGTTTCATCCTCCCAAAGAATATACTAAAATCACATTTCGCATGACTGGCAATCGCTTCACAATGATTGAACTCCTTTGCATGTGCAACAGCTTCAGCGCAGTCATTTCTTTCGGCTGAGACTAGCCACATAATGTGACGTTCAGGATTGTAGATGTCCCCCCCTTTCTCTCTGATATAGTAACATCAAAGATTCATGCCCCTCACTTATCATAACTACCTTCGTAAGACGAGGCTGCACCTTAGTTTTAAAGTTGATAATAGTTTCAGCCTCGTCGCTAGCTGGTGGGGTAAACTTCCATTTGATTGGTTCTTGAAGCGATGTGACTTAGTATACTGAATCTCGAAATTCGCTGACGCTGAAAACATCTAAGATATCAAATCCTGTCTGCCCAAATCATGCCGAACTGACTCAACCGACTATACAGAATATCTTCGATCCGCGGATTGAAATATGAATCCTCCTCCTATCACTTGATTCCTCCCCAACAAATCCGAAACTCCCCTCTCAAAGCCTCGTAAAGAAGGTTGAAATTCTACGAAACGAAATACAAAAGATACCGAACCTGCAGCATCCCGAACTGCCGCATTGACCCAGGAACAACAAATTATTCGCATCTCCAGTCTCAGGTCTTTGTTTGGGACAATAGACCTACTGTTAGAACATCCTCCAGAGATCTAGCATTGACCGCAACCTTCCCTTTCAAGCCGGTTACACATTTAAACGGCCAATTCCATCCGTCCCAACTGGCACAGTACCATCCTCTCATCTCCGGTCCAAACCAGAATCTCCGCGATCGATAAGCAATCAAACAACATACGGCTAGATACAGAAGAAGCGCGCATTAGAATTCGAGGCTCTCGTTGTTGCAGAAAGAAAGCCTGAAGTAGCTAGGAAGGCTGCAGTCAGCCTCGACCGGGAACGCTATACGCATATTCTCAACGTCTACCAAGAAATACTACCTACGCGACCCTTCAAATCAACCCTACTCTTGACCGCACTTTCACGGTCGAATGTACAGCCATCGACAATATAATCATATGCCTCCAACCAACCCCCGAAAACGAGCAGCTCCTGGATCCCCAGTGCAGACCCCACAAATGCAGCAGGCCTTCTCTGCACCTAGCCAGCTGTCAAATGAGCAATTTTTGCAATGGAGTCAGGGCCCCGAAAATGCAAGCTACCAGGGCAATCCGGCAGCATACAATATGAATAATTATAACGTGCAAGCGAATCCGGGACATTCTATGTCCCAGGGCGGGTACGACTCAACCATTCCCGCACCTTCTACACAGTTAGCTCGCAGACCTGTCAACCGTCAATTGGTCCCAACCGCGCAAAGAACGACATACGACAATTCCACAGATCCCTGGGGCCAATTTGGCGACGAGTCAATGGATCCACAAAACAACACCAGCGCAATGGCGGAAAACGACAATATCGAGCTTCTTGAAGAGAAGGCGGCTGTTGCTAAGAGAGACGCGCAAGCCAAGCGGAAACAGATCCCGCCGTTTGTACAGAAGTTAAGCAGGTAGGCGCGCCCTCCCTTGTCTCCTCCATCCGTTTGCTGACCCATTTTGTTCTAGTTTCCTCGACGAATCAAAGAATACGGAGCTCATCCGATGGTCAGATCGAGGCGATTCGTTTGTCGTCTTAGATGAGGATGAGTTTGCTAAGACCTTGATACCCGAACTGTTCAAGCATAACAATTATGCGTCCTTCGTCCGACAGCTCAACATGTATGGCTTCCACAAGCGGGTTGGATTAT